>Ga0315291_10003136_pt1 | contig 21417 bp, 11 predicted proteins | sample YL17G12_20_MG_FD_203070 | JGI IMG/M metagenome (GOLD analysis project Ga0315291, IMG submission 203070) | Sediment microbial communities from Yellowstone Lake, YNP, Wyoming, USA - YL17G12_20 | ecosystem: Environmental > Aquatic > Freshwater > Lake > Sediment | place: USA: Wyoming | collected... | reverse complement strand
ATTGGTCTTCGGGTTCATGGCGGTCCTTGGAGAAGAGAAGAGGCGCTACAAGCAGTTCGACCCGCCAACCAAAGCGGCTGACGGGTCGAGTGCTTTTCAGGAAGCTGTCAGCCCCAACCGGATTACGGATTACAGGTTGGTGACCTTCATCTGGCCGTAGAACTCGCTGCGCAGGAGCTTCTTCGCGTAGCGGGTACGCATTCCCTTCCGGAACGAGAAGTCGTTCGGGTCGAGGAACGTCGGGGTGACCTGAAGCGGGATGTACGGAGCCCACACGTACCCAGCGTCGAGGAAGCTGCTGCCCTTGAGGCCGATGAGCATCTGGTCGCGCGCGAAGAACGGGTCCTCGTAGACGATCCACTTGTTCATCAGCGTCCCGACCTTGTAGATGCCGAACTGGCCATGCTGGTTCAGCGGGCGGGGCATGTCCGCCGGACCGTACGGGCTCTCGGCACCGGACACGTACAGCGGGCGGAAGTCGCCGTGCGTGGTGAGCTGGCTCAGCAGCGCCGACACCTCGGGAGAGGTGACGATGAAGTTCGCCGGGGCACGCAGGGTCTTCTTGTGGATGAGGTTCGACACGGTCGAGATCTGCGTGATCATCGCGCGCAGGTGGTCGATCTCAGCGATGCCAGCGGGCGGGACCTTGTTGAAGGTCGCGGTCGTTCCAGTCGAAGCTTGGAACAGGTCGCTGATGATTTCGCGGTCGATCTCCAGCGCGATCTCCTGAGCGACAGCCGACACCAGCTCGGTCTCAGCGTCGAGACCGTGGAAGGCGCGGAGGTCTTCAGCGGCTTCCGACGACCAGAGGGCCTTCAGGCGGCGGGGCTGAGCCTCGACCGGTGCCTTCTTCACGTCGAGGTTGATCTGGGCGACCTTGCCCGAGAGTTCCCCGTCGTAGAAGTAGTACGCCTTGATCTGGTTGCCGAGCGTCGGGGCGACCGCGAACCGGAACCCGGACAGCGAACCGTTCGAGTAGTTGAACACGCCACCCGCGTTCACGTCAGTGCCGACGAAGACGCCGCTGCCGTTGTCAGTCGCGGTCTGCTTGACCACGCCGAGAGCATCGACCTCGGAGATGACGACCTTGAAGCCGAGCGAGGTGTTCAGCGGACGAACCGGGTTCCACGCGAGGTTGCCAGCGAGGGCCGCGTTCGCAGGACCGTAGTCCGGGGTCGCGTTGCCGGTGGCCAGAGGCTCACCGTTCACGTACTCCGAACCGTAGTCCTTGTCGAAGTCGCGCGGGAAGACGTTCCCCTGCGTGGTCGCGCCCTTCGTCGAGCCGTACACGTAGTCGAGGAAGAAGACCGCTCCGACCGGTGCCGTCATCGGCTGAACGGAGACGATCTCGTTCGCGATGAGGTTCGGGAACACCCGGCGCAGAACCGGGAAGATGAACTTGGTGAACGAGCCGACGTTCGCCTGCTTGGTCTCCTCGTTCAGGTTCTGGAGATACGTGGACTCGTTCTCCATCAGGATGGCCGTGCAGCCGAGGACGTACCGGTCGTGCTCCGACCGATCGGGCATCCCCTCCAGCAGGTCACGCCACTTCCGAATCAGAGCACCGACGTAGCTCTGGTCGTTGATGGTCTTCTTCGAGTCCTCAGACAGAATGCGTCGAGCTTCAGCGGGCATTGAAATTCTCCTTGGGTTCTTCGTTTGTTGGAGCGGGGTTTCAATCCGCCCGACGTAGGGTTTACTTCCGCAGACCAGAAAGCTTCTTCAGTTCACCGACAGAGAGTCCGAGACCGTTGTAGCTGCCAGAATCCACGGCTCGGCTCGGAGGACTCAACTTCTCTTCGCTGAGGGGCGCATCTTCATCCCCTCCCTTGACCGCTGTGCGAACACGAGCCCGAACCTCTTCCAGCTCGTCGGGGTCGCGAGCCTTCTCTCGGAAACTGTCAACCAGCTTGTCCACATCTTCCTTCGTGGAAAACTCTGAGCTTTCCACCAGCGGCCGGATCTTCGCAGCCTTGGGGTGGTTCGTCAAACGCTGTTCTGCGTAGAGCTTCAGCGCGAGACCTCTCTCGCTGGTGAGAGCTTTGGTGAGAGCCTCTTCCAGCTTGGCGGCGCGAGCCTCGGCGATCTTCTTGCCTTCCTCGATGGCCGCAGTCGCCTTGAGAATCTCTTCCTTGCGAACCTCATCGACCGCCTTCGCGTCGTCGCGCTTCTTCGTCAGCTCCTTGCGAATTGACTCGACCTTCGACTTCAGCTCGTCCACGTTCGCGAACGCCTTCACGTCGCCGACGAACTTGCGAATCGAGTCCGCGTCCGGGTCGCCGACGAGAGTGCGCTCCATCCAGAACTTGTAGCCCGCCTCTTTGGCGATGTTGGCGAGCTTGGAGTTTTCCTCCTCCAGCTCAGAGAGCTTCAGGTCGCGCTCGGCGAGCTGATTCTTCACCTTCTGAATCTCAGCATCCTTCGCCTCGACGACTGCCTTCGAGTCGCCTTCCAGCATGAAGGGACGAACCAAGTCCTTCACCTGATCGAGGATGTGCTTCGCGCCCGCGACCTCAGGGTCCGCCGCCATCTCAGCTCGAAGTTGCTCGCGAACCTCCGTCTTCATCTTGACGATGTTGGCGAGAACGTCGCGAGAGAACTCTTCGCGAACGCCGTCCGCTTCGGTGCCAGCGGTCGGCTTCTTGTCGGTGGCCATGACGATGCGCGCGAACTCGGCGGCCTGCTTCTGCTCTTTTTCCTGTTCGGCGTTCATGTCCACTCCCTCGAAAATCAGGTTCGTGCTCTCGGTGTGAACATCAGGGTAGGCATCCGAATCAGCAGGTTCGGCAACGAAGTCGAACGTCACGAGCTTGTAGTCCGACTGGACCACTTCTTCGCCCTTGTCGTTGGACTTGGTCGAACCGTACCCGCGTGAACTGACGCCGACCTTGCAGCCCGAATTGAGCAATGCTGCAAGGTTCTTCCCCGCTTCAGTCGGAAGAATCTCAGCCTCTCCGATGACGAGGCCGTCCTTCCCAACTTTCAAAGACGTGACGAGGTGACTGACCCGCTGAAGCGACGTGCGACCGTCCGCAGGATGGTCCATCTCTCCGAAGACCCGGCGCTCGTTGAACGCCTTGCCCAGACGACCGATCTCTTTCGTCCAGACGCCTTCCGGGTAGACCCGCTTGTTCTCGGTTGCCACGCCGCACTTGGCAAACTCACCCTTCACGCGGACCTTGCCGTCGCCGGTTCCCTCATCGAGAGACAGACGCACAAAGCACACGTCTCTCAGCAGCTCGCGGTGCGCGGTCGGCTTCGAAGTCGTGTCGTTGGTTGAGATTTGCATCAAGACCGTTTCCACCTGAAGTTGCTCTTGAACGGGGTGTACTTCAAAGCCGATCCAATTTCACCCGACTTCTTGACTTTCCGCTTCTTCTTGAAGGGGGACGGCTCGTGTCCAACCAGTTCGAGCCGCCCGCTTCTGTACGCCGTCCTTCTCTTTCGCCAAGCCTCCAAGACATCCCGAGCCTCATCGATGAGTCGCTGAAGCTCGTTTGACATCCCAGACCTCGGCGGCGTCACCTACTTCTTGGTCTTCTTGAGCGAGTCTTCCTTGTCGCCGGGGACGCTCTCTTCCTTCTCGTCCTCGTCGTCGTCCTCGGAGTCGTCCTTGGCCGCGATCTTCTTCTTGATGAAGTCGGGCATCTTGCCCTCCTCCTTCTCGTCGTCGTCGTCCTCGTCCTCGTCCTCGTCCTCGTCGCCCTCGGCGTCGTCCTCGTCGCCGTCGTCCGTCTCGGTCTTCTTGGTCGCCTCGTTGTAGATGTCCATGCCCGCCAGCATGTCGGCCATGTACTCCCGGAAGATGAGGTCCATGTCGCCGTCGATCTCGTGGCCCTCCTTCAGAGCCGTCGCGATCTCCGCCGCAGCCTCAGCGAGGTCGGCAAGGTTCTCCACCGCCGCCTTCAGGTTGTCGAAGGTCTCGTCGTCCAGCGCGTCCTCGGACTCGGTGATGTCGTTCGTCCACTCGGTGAACGTGTTCGCCAGCATGTCGGAGATGATCGCGATGTTCGCGAACGACTTGATGGCGTCCTGCGAGCCGCTGCCGCCGAGCGAGTTGACGATGTCCTGCACGTCCTCGATGAGGTTCGAGATGGTGTCCTGACCCTCGCGACGGGACTTCGCACGCTTCGCCAGCACCTTCGCGCGCTTCCGCATCACAGGCTTGCGCATCCGCTTCTTGAAAGCGCGCTTGAGCGCCTTCTTGAACTTCCGGTAGTAGCGCTTCGCCTTGATCTTCAGGCGCGTCGGGGTCCTCTTGGTCGGCTTGAGCGTCCGCTTGCCCTTGGCGGTCCGGCGGCGAACGCGAAGCTCGGCCAGCTCCTCCTCCGACATGTTCTCCTGACCCTCGATGGGCTCGTTGTCGTCTTCGTCAGCCTCGACGACGGGCTCGACGACGGGCTTCTCGCTCTCGACGAGAATTCCGATCTTCTTGAAGTCTTCTTCCAGCGTGGTGATGACGATGGGTCGGGGAAACATGTGGCCTCCGGTTAGAATTTCGGGATTTCAGGTGCTCGCGGTAGCGAGACGATTGGTCATTTGGACGACGAACGCCCCGGCCAGCTCGAACCGGAGAATCTCTTCAGCGAGGGAATCGTACATCTTGCCGCGAGCGTCAACACCTCCGACGCCCTGAACCGTCTCTTCGAGATGCTGCTTGATCGTGCGGATGTCATCGACGAGATCTTCTGCAAACGACCCGAACGCCGCCATCGTCGCGTTGCTGGAATCGGCAGTCGCCACGACAATCTCCCGCAGGCTCCCCACAGACCCGAGCGTCTGCGTGAGCACCGTGTTCAACCGGTCAGTCAGCTTCCCCAAGTCCTCGTTCACGAGGCCCCGGTACGACTCCAACGACTTCTCGGACGACAACGAGCCATCGTACAGCTTGAAAAACTTGGCTCGCAACTTGTTCGAGTCGAATTGCTCGTACGACTCACCAAGCATCGTCCGCATCTCTGTCGCGCGAGCGGCAACGGTGCGCTTCCACAAGCGGTCGGTCGAGAGACGCTCCACGAACGACGCAACGATTGCCGTCTCATCGTAGCTGCGTGTCTCATCCACCAGCTTCACGAGCAGAGACACCTTCTTGTTCGCCTCAGCAACCGAACCCTTCAGAAACAGGTCGGCCACCGCCTTGGCCTCGTCGCGAAGGAACGTCGGCAGAGCGGCCTTGGCGTAGATGTTCGCCTTCAGAGGCTCGGCGGAGAGAACGTGTACAGCGCCGGAGTCAGCACACTCGTACTTGGCGCGAAAGAGCTTCCCGGCAGAGGTCTGCACAACCGCGTAACCGGGGAACGTCCCCAAGACCTCGGGCTCCGCGTTCTCGAACAGACGGGCCTGCTCGCCCTTGATCGCGGTCTCGATTCGAACAGAGAGTTGTTCGTAGCTGCCGGTGGTGAGTCTCAAGATCTCTTCGCGTGGCAAGAAGAACTTGTCTGAGGGGCTCATGAGTGGGCGAACCGTACAGTTGCGAGTTTGGAGTGTCAAGATAACAGGAGGAGAGTAGATCGCAGTTTTCCTTCAGCGTCTACGGCCAACTGCACCTCGCAGATCGGTCATCAACCCGCGCAGTTCTTCTACACGCGCCGCGACCCGCGTATCCGTCCTCAGGAGCTTGTCGAGCTTCTCGTGCGCGCGCTTCTCGCTTTCCTTGCTCCCAGCAAACAACTCGCGCTCGGTAATCACCTTGCCCCGACTCTGATTTCCGCCTCTGGAGAGAAGAATCTGATTCTCCCGAAGCGCCTTGGCGATAGTCGCGGAGGATTCAACGGGAGCACCGCCGGTATCCGCGCCCCCACCTCCAGCATCGGGCTGAGCCTCTTGAGGAATGCCGCTCATCACGGCGGAGCTGGCCGCCTGTCCTTGGGCCATGTTGACCTGCTCACGAACCGCGTCTTCGGTACGCTGACCCATCACCGTCTCGATGTCCTTGTCGGACATGTCGAAGATTTTGGACATGATCCAATGCAGCGAAACGAACTCCTTCATGCGGTTCGCGAGGTCGGCACGCGCGTTCCGAACTTCCATCTGAGCCAGCTCGAACACCGCGCTGGGCACCGTCATGTTGATGTCGTACTCGACGCGCTGGGGGTCGATTCCGAGCGCACTGAGGTGGACGCGCCCAATCTTTCGGAGCCCGTTCCGTAGCTCGCGCTGAACCCGGAGAACCGTCCGAGCGAACCGAACGTCCTCGGCGGAGAGAACCGCGCGCGCTGTGCCCGCGTCCTGACCGAGGTACGACTTCGGAACCTTGATGGCCGCGAAGAGCTTGTCGCGGAAGTATTCGATGTCGTCCATCGCCTGCCACTGCGGAGCACCGAGCGTCTCGACACGCGTGGAGTCGGTGCCCTTGCGCGACGGAACAAAGAAGTCCTCGTCCTGACCGAGCGGGTCGAACTTGAGATCGATCTTTCCGGTCGTGGGGTTCACCCACTTCTTCTTCTTGAACTGCTGCCGTACCCGGTTCAGGTAGCCAAGGGCTTCCTGAGGCGGGAGGTCTCCCACGTCCACGTAGAACGCGAAGCGCTCCGGGGCTCGCTGGAGCCGATAGATGAGCGCGGCGTCTTCGAGCAGCATGAGCCGCTTCCAAATCCAGCGCGCTGACTCCAGCACCGAGAAGCCGTACACCGAACGCCGAAACTTGCCACGCATCCGGAAGTGAACGACCTCCCAGCCTTCGAGCGCTGTGATGGGAGTCCCGCCTGCGTCTGTGGGAGTCGCGCCACCCGCGTCTACCGAGCGCGAGGTGAGCATCTGCTGGAACTCGTTGGTGGAGTACGCGAACTTGCCCTTGAAGTCCTGCACGAACCCGAGGAGCTGACCCTTCTCCGCTTCGACTCGGCGAACGGTTGGCGGCGGAAGAAAGTTCAGGCCGATGACCCCGTCACCTGTGACGAGCAGCTCTTCGTAATCGTTGCCGTACTTCGTCATCGTCCGGGCGATTTCCCAGATCTCTTCGTCCATCCGCAGCCGCTTGTGGAAGAGGTCGTCCAGCGCGTGCTCGACCGTCGAGTCCTTCGAGGTCACCCAGAGCGTGCGATTGAGCGGCGTATTCGGTTGCGTCGAGTCGTCCGCGAAGATGTCGATGGCCGCCGAGATTTCCGGGTAGTCATCCATGTCCTCGTAATCGGAGAAGCGACCCAGTAGGTCTCCTTCCAGCTTCAGGTACTCGGTCAGTGCGTCGTAACCGAGGTTGTTCATCAGCCCACCAGCACCGCCGGGGATGCGGTCGTTGGTCTGACCCTTGGCGAGCTGAATCGCAGCCGTCTCCTTGTCCTTGGAGAAGTACCCGCGAACCTTCGTTGCGATGTCGTTTGCGAAGCCCACAGGCCCTCTCTACCAGCTATCGTTGCCAGTTCCTGTCAGAAACGGCGGGAGCATACCGTAGTCCTTGAGATCCTTGTTCAGCGCCGCCGACCTGTCACCCGCCATCTCCGCCTGCCGCTGTTCCGGCAACCACGCGTCACCGTACACCGAGAGACCCTTCAGCATAGGAAGCGGAGCCTGCACCCGACGCGTGAAGAGCGTGTAGAGGCAACCCGCCAAAGCATCGGAGCAGTCCTTCGAACCTTTGGGTGGGTGATCTACCTTGCGACGGAGTGAATCCTTCTCCAACTGCTGAAGCTCTTTGATGAGCGGCAGGTACTCGTAGCAGAAGACCCGATTCTCGTAGAGGGCGGTCTTCAAGTTCTCGTAAGGCTCCATCGAGGTATCGACGGAAACCATCTCCGCGTTGTAGCCCTTCATTTGAAGCTGCTGAAGCGTGTCGCGAGACTGGAACGAGTCGAGAGAAACGTTGTTGATGGTGTACCCATGCGCGCTCAGCTCGTAGATGAGGCGTCGAATGTCGCCAAGGATGATTTCGTCTCCGGCAGGCGGCACCACCTGAAGAATGAGATCCACCACGTAGACCGGGGCGCGCTCCATGTACTGACCCTGATCGGAACGACGAATCACGTCCTTCCAGCCGGAGATGTGGCTCATGCAGAACCCCAGCGCGTCGTTGCGCAGCGCGGGGTCGATGTGAACGTGCCGATGGGCTGTCGGATTGATGATGGGCTTGTTGAGAATGGCCGAAACACCGGCAGGCCCCCGGTCCTCGGTCATCCGAATCATCTTCTCCCAAAGGAAGGTGCCTCCCTTTGAGGGGTCGTAGTTGTACGTGGAGAACGGGTGGCGCTTGTCGCCGAAGAGCCTCTTGTCCTGTTCGACAGCCTCGTGGATCTTCTCTCGCCGCTGAATGAACGGACTGATGGACACGGTCGCACAGCCAGCAAGGTCGCGGATGGAGCCTTCGAGGTCGCTCTCGAAGTCCGACCGAAAGTCCTCGGGTACATCGAGCACCACCGTGTTCTCGGGCGGCTTGGCGCGCACAACGGCGACTTCCTCCGCGTCGAGAATCTTGGACGGCGTCTGCTCGTTACCAACGAGCACCTGAAACTTCACGGCTGAGAAATTCTCCGGCTTCACATCCCAGAGCGCGTAGTCGCGCACGAACACCGTGGAGTCCTCGCGCGCCGCGCGCACGCGACGGGCGGTGAAGTCGTCGTTCGTCTTCTTTGACGAGACGACGAACAGCATCCCCGGCAGCTTCCCTTTGCGCTGGAAGCGGGACTTCATGCGGCGTTGGACCGAGTTGTAGATGACCTCGGCGTGGTCCACGTAACCCATGCGCGCAGCTTCCTTGCCCTTGGTGGGCATGAAGTTGGTTTCGTCGAGCAGGGCGGAAACGGCGTTCAAGCCGAGTGCAGAGGTGTCGGTCGTGGCGCGAGCCGCGACCCAGACGTTGTGCGGAAAGCGCAGCTCCTTCTTGGTGGGCGTGAACGCGAAGTTCTTCTGGAAGTACGGACTCGCTTTGATCTTGGTCGCGATGTTCTCGAACGCGACCTTCACGGCCAGAACCTCGTTCACGGAGAGACAGATGACGGCGATGTTGGAATCTCGCGCGAGGCTGAAGGTGGCGTGCGGGTCACGCAGGCAGGAAATCTCGTACAGCACCCGGCAAACGCCGATGCTGGCGGCGAACGTTTTTCCGTAGCCGATGGAACCGGTCCAGACCGACTCGTGATACCCGCCGGAGAACAGCTCCGTCAGGTCGTCAAGCAACCTCGGGTAGATGCCCTCGCAGGTGTGACCAAGGAAGTAGGGGTCCTTGATGAACTGCTCCATGTCCACTGGCTGCGTCTTGTACTCGGACTTGTGCAGCGCCTCGTAGAGCCCGCCTTTGACCTGCCCCTCCTTCAGCTCTTCCATCAACACCTGAAGGGCGGCCCGCTCCTCAGCATCGAGCCCCGCCATCTCCTTCTGGAGCAGCTCTTCGACTTCCTCGACGGTGCGCTGACTGCGACTGCGACCGCCGCTCTCGTGAATCAAGGCGCGTCCTCGGCAGAACCCAGCTCGACCTCGGCTTCATCGGGAGAGTTTTCCTCCACCCGCTCGGAAACGGTGATGTCCACTCCCGCCTTGCCTGCCGCGAGGGAGAGAAAGCGTTCCGCGATGCCGAGCAGCTTACGACGGGACTCCGGACTCGTCAGCGTCTTCCCGACGGACTCGTCGTAGCGCTTCGTCACGTCCGTCATGATTTGCGCATCGACCTCCATCTTGCCGAGGTGTCGCTCGTTCAATCCGAGATCCATCTTGAGTTTCGCGATGTCCGCCAGAATCTCCCGCCCGGCGCGCATCTCCTGCGTCATCGAGGGCATGAGCTTGTTGATGCCCTTCTCGGTCTTGAAGTCGATCTCGATGCGCTCCAACTGCATGGCGTAGAGCTTCTCCATCTCCGCCAGCTCATCGAGGCCAACCCTCACCCGCTCAGCCGCCGCCGCGACCACGCGCGGAACTTTGGCAGCCAGTACAGTGGGCGGCAGACTCAGGCGGTAGTCGGTGAGGACCGAAGTCAGGCTCGGGAGCCCCACGTCTTTGTACTCCCCCATCTCGTTCTGAATGTACTCGGCCACGACGTAGGCTTGCGTCCCCTCAGCGATGCGCTGGTGGACCTCGGGAAAGCAGTTCAGAGAGCGGAGCCGAACGAACCGGGTTTCGCGGGAGATTGGTCGGATACGGTTTTTGCGTGCGGAGCCCATTGCGAAGAGGGTACCAGCAGGATCGAGCTTGTCCAAGAGACTACGGACCGTGCGGTCCTATGGAAATCTCTACGGGCCACTCAAGCCGTCTTAACTCCAGCAGAAATCAGCTCTTGCTCGCCCAACTCGGACCCCCGCCGGTCTCCGCCGTAGCCGGTACCCGCTTCATCATTGGGGCCATGCCTTCAATCATCGCTTCCTCGACCTGCTTCTGGACGTGCTTGGAGAACTCCGGGCCTTCGGCGCGATGCTGAACCACGTTCTCGTCGTGGACCATGTGAACCATGCCAACGCGCGCACCCTTCTCCAAGAGCACCTTGCCCCCGCTCATCGCCTTGCAGCGCTTGTAGACAAGGGGAAGGCTGTTCTTGAGACCGTCCGCGCCCGAGCCCTGCACAGGAGAGTTGAAGAACGCGTTGTGCTCCGTCTCCGGGTCCAAGAAGCGACGCCGACCCCAGATGGTCCATGCCGCTTTCTGTCGCTTCGCGTCTCGAATCGCCTTGGTGTGCCAGTCCTCGACGCCGCTGTACGCCTCAAACCACTTGCGCCGGAACTTGATGGCCTGCCCTTCGGAGAGGGTCACGCCGTAGCCCGCGCGCGCGTAGAGCACCAGCTTGGGGGCCTGCATCCCGTAGATGAACCCGAAGTTGACCGGCTTCGCTTGTTGGCGTTGGTCCTTGGAGACCAGCGGCTGCTCGATGCCTGAGAGCAGAGAGGCGGTCACCCGGTGGGCATCGTCCTTGCCCGGCCCAGCGTTGAAAACCGCGATGAGGCGCTTGTCCCCGCTGATTTCAGCGACCAGCCGCATCTCGATGTTCGAATAGTCGGCGATGGCCAGCTCGTAACCCTCACCCGCTACGAAGCAAGCGCGGAAGTCTTTGTCGCGGGGAATCTGCTGAAGGTTCGGCTTGGAAGACGAGTAGCGGCCTGCGCCAGTGAACGGCCAGAACTCGGTGTGGATGCGACCGGTCTTCGGGTTGACGTGGTTGAGGTACTTCGCACCGAATGATTTCACGCGCTGTGCGACACCTCGGTACTCGATGAACTTCTCGATGATGGGGTGAGAAGCGGCCAACATCGCCAGCGTCATCTCCTTGGTATCTTGCAGCTTGACGGTGTGGATCTGGTTCGACTCAGGGTCTCGAATTTTCTGCGTGACGCCCATCCGCCGCATCGACTCCAACACCTGCTCTGGTGAGTCGAGGTTGAAGCGATGCTTCCGTGAGGCGGCAATCATCCCCGGAAATACGAGCTGATTGAACGGGCTGGGAAGCTCCGCCAGAAGCAGCGCTTCGAGCGCGCGGGCGCGCCCGGCATTGGTGAGAGCGAGCTTCTTCCACTTCTCTTGATCGATTCCAAAACCGTTCAGCTCGATAGCCGCTTCCGGGAGAATGGCGTTGAACTCGATGACAGCGACGCGAACGAGGTTCTGCGCGATGAGCTTTGCGCGCAAGGAATCACGTAGCGCCGGAAGGTGCGTGATGTCCTCCGCCGCGTAGTCGATTTGGTCTTTCGTCAGCTCGGGAAGCGTCCAGTCCGAGCCACCCAATTCGGGGGCCTCGGGACCGATGTTCAGCTCGCGCCGATAGAGCGAGTACAGGTCGTGACCGACGTGCTTGTACCCGTTGTAGAGAAGGTTCGAGGCGCGGAAGGTGTCGAACACACGCTTCAGTTCGAGGTCGAAGTGCCAGAGAAGCCACTTCTGATCGAACTTGAGGTTCTGCCCGATGGTGAGGCCCGCCGTCTTGTCGAGCGCCTCAACGACCGGCCCCAGAGTGCCCGTCTTGAACAGGTCAATGACGTAGCGCCCTACCCCGGTGTTGATGGAGCAAAGGCGAACGAGCCCATCGCGGGGGTTCAACGCGGTGGTTTCAAGGTCGAGCGCGTGCCAAGGCTGCGCCTCTACCTCTCGGGCAATTCGCCCGAGCGCTTCAGCCGACGTGACGTAATCATAGCTAAGCAACCAGCCCCCTCAGCGCGGCGGTTGCCTACTTGTTGACGGTCTTCCGACCCAGAGCAGTCAGCCGGTAGCTCCCCGGCACAGGCTTCTCCACCAGTCCGCCTCGGACGGGCCGCCGCAGGCTGTTCCGGGCGTGCGAATTCGCCTTCTTCGCCGACACCGTCTTGAACGCTTCAGCCGCGAGCGACTCGATGGTGCGAACCTCGCGGTCACCCTTCAGCTCGAAGCACCCGAGCAACAGCTTCTCCTTCTTGTTCAGGTCTTCGAACGTGAGTTCCTTGAGGGCAGGCCCTGACTGACCCGAGACGGGCTTGTGCTTGTGCTTGTGCTTCGCCGTGGCGGCAGTCTTCGCGCCCGTCCGCGCGGTCTTCGCCGATTTCGCGCGCTTCGTGTACTTCCGCTTCTGCTTCTTCGGCGCGGCTTCCTCCGAAGCAACCAGCTTCAGCTTCGCGCGCTTCGTGTACTTCCGCTTCTGCTTCTTCGGCGCGTCGTCTTTCTCCGCAGCCGCTTCAGCTTTCGCTTCCGCCTTAGCTTCTGCCTTCGCCTCGGTCGCGGCGACCTTCGCGACAACCTGCGCCTCCGCCTCCGGGGCGAGAAGCGTCGCCGCAGCGTGGTCCATACCCTTGGACCTCAGCAGCGCCGCTGCTTTCTCCAGCTCCGCCGAAAGTGAACCGATGGTCTGTCCGTCCGTGTTGCTCATGGCTGTCATCCTCATAGGGGCGCTGTTCGCCCACGCTGGTAAGATCTACGTTCTTGGTTGACCGTAACAACGCAGATCGGGATAGTCAACCCGCCGAACCGTCGCCACGTACCTACTACTTCCTCGCCGCTTTTGGGACCATCTTTTTTCGTCAAAAGGAGTGGTGCAACTCCGGCGAAATTCTTACGGGTTCGGAACGCCCGTCTCGCCGTCAACCGGGTCCATCACCGGGTCCACCATCCCGGTTTCGCGGGTGTGCAGGTCCGGCAACCGATCGAGCGCGGCGAGTTCTGAAGCGAGGTTGGTAGCGACCTCCTTCCAGAAGGCGATGTCCTCAGGCGGAAACTCTTCGAGCGGAATGCGCTCGATCTTGTCCTCGACCCTGTCAGGATTCTTCACGGAATCTCCGTCGCTTTCTGGGATTGCACCACGCGCTCGAAGTAGCTCGCATCTCCGTAGTGCTGCTTCACCGCCCCTCCCACGCGTGACTGACTGAAAATCAGCCTCGGGGTGAAGCCTCCGCGCTCGTCCGGCGCGACGTGGGAATCCATCAGCGCCATCGTGTTCACCTCAGGGATAGCCATCAGCGCCTTGAAGTTGCGCGGGAGAACTTCATGAAGATGCTTGGTTCGAGGCGGAGGAATGAACCTCATGTTCTTGTGCCCCCGAGCTTCGCTGCGGAGAAGAAGCTCATCCTCGTCCTCGACGTACGCCATGACGAGATTGATCTTGTAGCCGCGCTTCCCACTCGGCAGCTTCTTGAGATTGGGAATGAGCGTCTCCAGCATCCACTTCAAGTTCGCGCCCGTACCGGAGAGCACAAAATTGCAGTGACGCTTCTTGGCCTCTTCGATCAACCGGTTGTTCATCTGCAACGCCTCGTCAACAACGGAGGTCGCACCACTTCGCGTCTTCAAACGCGCCGCTTCCTGAAACTCTGGCAAGCGAACGACAATCTCGTCCGGGTCCAGCGTCGCCGAGTTGTGGTACTGGTTCCCTTGATGGGTGGACTTCCCTGCGGCAGGAGGCCCCATGATGAAAGTGAAAGTGGGCTCTTCGTCATCCGGAACCGGGGTGACACCCTTGAACGCCTCGGCGCGCACGTCGTCCAGCACCGCCTCCTGCATCTTCAGCCGTTCCGGAGTCCAAGAAACGGTGGCAGGGTTGAAATACTTCTCCTTCGTGCTCTTGGGGATGCTCGGATGCGTATCCACCCAGCCGGACTCAGCCGGGGTTGCGCCTTGATGCCAGCGTCCGGTGAACTCGGAGCCCACCTTGCGCCACGAATGGTCCGCCTGCTTCTGGAAATCTCCAGTCCTCCACCTGTGAATGGCTCCAACCTCAGCCTCAACCCCGCGCGTCTCCAGAAAAACGTGGTCCATGCGACGCCAAATCTCTTCGGGCGCAAGACGGATCTCAGCGGGAGCAACCTCTGCTTCAGATTCGAGATTCTTGAAGTAGGCCCGAAAAAACATCAGAACGTCCAAGTCCTCATCCCAATCCGCATCGATCCCGTTCATCGAAAACAGCATCAGCTCCTTCACGTTCTTCAACGACAGCGGCTCGAAAACGCAAAGAGGTCGCCCAGCCTGTGAAGGCAAAAGAGCAAAGCCACGCGCGCCACGGTCCTCCCAAGCCCCCGCCTCGTAGCGCGTCTGATTGTCGAACGCGTTGCAGTCCCACTCCAACCCGTCCCGCCCAAGTCGCGGCTTGAACGCAACGTACTTGGTCGGCGGGCCTTTGAGGCGACGCTCCACAACACGATAGAGGTCAAAATCTTCTGGTCGCATCAGAGCCCCATCGGTTTGACGTACTTGTCGTAAATCTCTTGCGCCGGACCCGACACGACGACAACGAAGTCCTCGATAGGAACGCCATTGACCGAAAGGAAGTTCTGTTTGCGAGCCTCCTTGATGAGTTCCACGCGGTCACCCTCGTCTTGACACACAATCCGAAGAAGACGAGACGCATGAACCCCATTGAAAAAGTCGGTCTCGTTGGAGCTGGTCGCGCCTGTATGAGCGTTTCGATACTTGATGATCTCAGGCGTGGTCTGACGATCCTTCCATTGCGCCGAACCACTTCCTTTGCCGAACGAACCGTACGCATCTCCCGGAAAACTCATCACGTCAAGGCGATCCAGCTCGTCCGCAGCAAGAATGTACTTGTAGCGACTCGACGTATTGCCCGCGTTGACCGAGGCGAACAGGCTGCTAGAGGCGCTGTTGGTCGTAATCAAGCGCCACATGCCGGTCTGCGCCCCACCAGACGCGAGATCTTCGCTCACCGAATTACCGGCAGCGCCGCCGTGCTGCGAAGAGGCCGTGCCAGACAAGAGCCGTTGATTGATGCCCGACGGCCCACTGTCACGCAGCGCCTGAATGATAAACTTCGGAGTCTTGGCGGAGGTCTCAAGAAACTTCAGAATCGGCTCGCCATCTGAGCCTTTTGGAAACCCTCGCCAACGGTCTGGTACCACAAAGCTCTTGAGGCCCGGAGTCACCTCGGTTTCGACCGCCGAAAAGTATTCTGATGGAATCTTGAGGGGCACCTTCTTCGGGTTGCCGTTCATGTCTGTAGCGGGCTTCGGCTCAGAGCTGGAGTTACCGGCGTAGTTGTGGGCGAAGGCGTTCTTCACCCTCTCCCGAAGCCCGCCCACTGTGAAATCCTCGGGCTTCAATTCTCGCTCTACGGCCGGAGCGGCGGAAAACAAGATTTGGTGGAGCTTCTGAATCTCATGATCTTCAGGCGTCGGCTCGTGCAACACCATGTCCCCGAGTCCCGACGACGCCTTGTCGAGAAGCTCTTTCAAAACGTCAGTGAGCTTCTCATCGGGACCGAGGTCCAGCTCCGCCACCATCTGACCAACAAGCGCGAAGTAGTGCTCATCAGTCACCATTCGGAGCTTGTGTTTGCCGGAAGTCCACTCGCGCGCTCCCACCTCCAGCGACTCCCCAGCGGTCTTGACGATGGAGTCCGACTCAGCATTGTAGCTACCAATCCAAAAGCTGTGCTCCGTGTGTTGGCCGGTGTTCGAAAGGGCCTGCCACCCAACCGCCTTGCCGTTCTTGTCTCGCGCGTCCTTTTTGATTTTGAAAGAGACCATCAGCTTGGTCACGCCTGCTGTGTCCGTCACTCGCTTGATGTTGAGAGTGCCGGTTGAGCCCCAGAGCGCTGGCCCGTCTGTGGGAAACGCTCTGCCGATAAGACCGAGCTTGGCGGTCTTGGCGTTGTTGATGTCCTTGAAGGACTGCGCGACAGGAAGCGCGGGGGCGTGCGACGGGAAGTAGGACGGCGTCCCTGAGTGTGGGGCGATTTTGTCGCCAGCGACCACCTCCTGTTCGATTTCGTCAGGAGTGATGGTCTCCTCTGTGGTGATAAAGGCGGCATCGAGGTCCGCCTTGGACACAGGCAAGAAGAACTTGAGCGTACCGTTCTCGGACTTCTTCTCGATGGCGGGACCGAGGGCTTTCAGATTGAACTTGGCGAGGAACGCCTCGACGGCGGGGAGCCCACCTTCTTTGTACTTGAGGGCTCGCTTCGTCTCGTCCTCGGTCTGCACTCCAGCCGCGTCCTTCACTTTCCACGGACGAATCTTGACGGGCGTAGAGCCGTTTTCGGAAGACGCGGCGAACTGCTCAGCGGTCGTCTTGATGGTCTTGATGTAGGGCACCGGCTTCGGGGGCTTCGGAGGAAGCGCGCCCGCCTCAACCCAACCGGTACTGAACATGAACCGACCGTTGGTCCCCGTCTTAACTCGAAGAGCTTCCGTCAGTGTCTGCTCGACTTTGAACTTCGTCGTGTTCTTGCGATTGATGGCGTCCTGAACGAAGGCGACCTGCATCATCTTGTTGCCGGGGTGAGTTGCTTCAGCCACCGGCCGCACCATCGTGTCGAAGTCCAGCGGGGAGATTTTGAAGAGGTCGTCGAAAACCCCACCAAGGTTCCCGGCTCCCTGCTGCTCGTTCACCAGCTTTTCCCAAATGGGGTCTGTGTCGGGCCGAACAATCGGATCTGTTCCGGAAGGAATGATCCAGTCCAGAACGCCCTTTCTGGCGAGAGTGGCGTCGGTCAACGGACTCGGCGCGTAATTGGTCGCGACTTGGAGCGCCTTGAGCGCGGTGGCCGCCGCCGCCGCAATCTCTTCCGGCTTCGCCGGGAGCACCACCGTCGGTTCGGGAAAAGAAAACTCCTCGATGGGGGACGAAACTTGAGGTGCGGGAACGCTCGCAGAAACCGGAGTAGGCTGGGCACCCCAACCGCCGAGCGCCTTGAGCTTCTTCGCGACGTTCTTCACCCGCTTCAGCGCGGTGTCGTAGTCGGCTCCGGACTCCCACGCGTGCTGCGCCGCCGCGTCTTTGATGTTGTCCTTGTACGCTGCGAGATTCTTGAGCGCCTTGTAGTAGACGCTGTTGGTCTTGATTCCGAGCGAGGCCGCGACCTGCTTGATGTTTGTGAACGACGGCGGCGTAAAACCCTCAGGCTTCGGTACGGAGAATTGACCGGGTTGCGGAGCAAGGGTAACCGGCTTCGGAACTTGGCCAGCAGCGTAGGCCGAGGCAGGTACGAACCCGACGACACCACCGCTCACGACAAACCCAGCAGCGACAGCTCGTTTGATGAAATCCTTGACGCGAGTCCCCACCTCCTCGGCCGACAGGAAATTCATGTGCTTCAGCGCCATGTCTTGGAGCTGCACGTCGAGGGGCTCGTCGGGCTTGTAGTGCTGCGGCGAGTTCATGAACCCGAGAAACGTGTGATCGTCTGTCGAGGCCGGTCCAAAAGCCGCCTTCTGCGAAGAAGACGAATTGGCGTACTGCGCTTCGCCATCGTTGGCCACCGCTTCAAGGTCAAACCCGCCACCCACCGTCGGAGGCTTCTTCGCGGCCGGGTAGAGACCGGCCGGGTACAAACCGACAACTCCGCTCTTGATGACGATTTTCGCCACCAACGCCTTCTTGAGGAAATCGGCAACCAAAGAGTCCGACTCGGCGGGAGTGAGACCGAGGGCGTACCCAGCAGCCACCTTCAATTCGAGTTCGAGAGGCTCGTCCGGATCGTAGGTCTGGAGTACCCCAAAAAGTGCCCTGTCGGACGCGTGAATCGGACCGAAAGCCGACTTTTGATCCGCCGACATCTTGTCCGCCCAGATACCGCCTTGGGCCACCAGATTCTTCAGGTCGAATTTCTGAGCTTGAGCTTGAGCAACCGTGAGTGGAACTTTCGGTAGAGCCTGTGCGGTCGCGGCCGGAACCGCAGCAACAGCGCCCTCTGGCAACCATCCTCCCGAGAACGTGAACAAGCCCTTCTTCTTGGTGCGCCTCTCGTAGAGACCGGTGACGAACGTCTCAAAGTCCTTTCGGATGTTCTTCTTGCGTGAAAGAGCCTTGTCGTAAATCCCAGAGGCCACAACCGCCCCGCCTGCCGCCGCAGACACATAGGGCTCCAACGCCTTGAGATACTCAGCGTCGGAGATTTTCTCAACGGCCTCGATGGCACCCAACATCACGGTCGGATCGAAGCTCTGCTTGTTATCAGCGAAGTCCCCCCAGAACTTGTTGTAGTAGGGCGGATTCGGTTCTCCGTACTGGGCGTTCGGATGGTAGTCCGTCGCGAGGACATCGCCCTCCGGCGTCGAGTGCGTCCACTTCTCGTTCGGCAGGAGGTACTTGAAGCCCTGTTCCTTGTCGATGCCGATGATGGAACCGTTCGGAAGGCGCAGCAGGTTGCCACCGTGGGTGTCGTGCTGCGAAAGCAACCAGTCGAGAACGTGCTCATCCGCGACATCCTTCTTCTCGGCGGCAGTCAACGACGCGGGAAGCACGCCAATCAGGCCCGGTAGTTTGTCCCCAAGCCACGGCTGAAGGGTCGCAGGCTTGTCCTTAAAGGTCACTCCTCCGACCGGAACGGTTGAGGGCTTCACTGCGGCGGCGACGGTTGCGAAGAGCGCTTGAGACGCGACCTTCCACGGCTCGGGCTTTCCGCTCGACTTGTTGGTCGCCATCTTCAGCAGGAACTTGTTCCCCGCATCGTCCACGAAGAAATGCTTCTCGCTGGCACCGCCGATACCGACAGCCGGTCCTGCGTGCGTCAAGCTGCTCAGGGAGGGAAGCTTGGGAGGAACCAGCACCCCGGTGGCGATTACCGAACTCGGGGCGGAGAGCGCGGCGAACTTGAAGGGCTTGCCCTGCACCGTCGAGAAGAACTTCTCGAAGTCGGAGCGCAGGTTCTCCTTGCGCTTGAGGATCTTGAACGCGGTGTGAGCTTTCGTGACGGGGTTGCCTCCACCCTCCATCGCGTCAATGTACGGCTGAACGAGCTTGCGATAGTCCGCCTCCGAAACAGCTTCGATAGCCTGAATGAAGGGCAACGCGGAGTTGAAGTCGAAATCCAGCTTCCCGTTCGCGCGCGCAGAGTAGAGCGCGTTGTAAACCGGAGGCGAATTGTTCGGCTTGTAATCCAGCGACAGTTCGTCATCCCCGATGAACTTGAACGCCTGCTCTTTGTCGATGCCGACGATGTCGCCATTCGTTCGGACGATGAAGTTCCCGGCCTTCGAATCGTGATTGGACACGAGCCAGTCGAGAACTCGCTCACGTTGCAGTTGCTGGATCTGCTTCTGAGAGAGATTCGTGACGGGCAACTTCGAGAGGTCGGTCGCCACATCAGGAATCATCGACTGAACGGAGCCCCAGCTATCTCCCTCGCCTGTGGCAACCACCGGCACGTACGTAGAGGCGTCGCCGAGCAGCGCGGCGATGCTCGACGCAACCTGACCCGCGAAAGCCCGGACCTTGGAGGCATCCGTCTTGTAGAGGAACAGATTCCCAGCCGCGTCCTTGAGGAACTCCTTCGGCTTGTTCCCGCCAAGCTTGGACTTCGCGTTCCCGTGGCTGTCGGCAGCGCTCGTCAGTGCAGAAATCGGAGGAACGGCGGGAAGAGGACTGCCCGGTGTGGAGGGGGCCACGGGAACAGCAGGCGGCTCCTTCTTCGCGACCACGACCGGAGCAACCACGGCCGGAGGGAGGGTGACCGGAGGCGGACCGTCCACCTTGTCGAGGAAGTCGTCGAGGTCAAAGCCGTCCGCGTACAGCGCCTTCTTGATGACGGTGGTCGCGAAAACTTCGGCCTTGGCAGGCGACCACCCGGCTGCCTTCAGGAAATCGATGACCTGCTTGGCCGGGGCCAGCTTGACGAGATTCGCCCCGAACCCGCTCACATGCGCCGGGGCGGGTGCCGACTGGAACGCCTTCCAAAGCCCCAGAACCTTGGCCTCGTCCGTGTCTGGTTCGTACCCGAGCTGCGCAGCCCAGTGCAGAACCTTGGCGTCGGTGGGAACGGCGTTGCCCGCCAGAGCCCCCTGCTTGCCCGCAGGAACCGCAATCGGGGCAGGAGTAGGGGGTACGACAGGCTCAGGCGTCGAAACAGGCTTCAGCTCGTGGTGAGCGCCTTGGATGAACTCGGCCACGTCGAAGTCTACGGTCTGCAACGAGCCCACGAGGTGCTTCAGGAAGGCCAGTGCGTCGCTCGTTCCATAAGCGGACCCGGCTGCCAGCCCTGCAAGTTCAGCGGCGGCACCCTCAAGGGCCTTCGCGCTCCCCGGCCCCCAGAAGGCACCGGTACCGCCGAGCTTGAGATGCTTGCGCCAAACGTTGAGCGCTTTCGCCTCGTTCGAGTTGGGAAAGAAGCCGAGCGCAACGGCGAGGTCGCGCACAAATGTCGAGGTGGGCTCAGCGAAGGCTGAGAGGTCGGGCTTCGGTGGCGCGGGGCCGTCATCCGGAGTGTCGAGATCGGGGCCGGGACCGAGAGGCTCGGCAGGACCGGCCATGAAGTCGCCAACGTTCCAGTCGGGCAGCATGGCGAGTTTGTTTTGAACGAGGTCCGTCACGAACGCGAGGCGATCAGCCAACGTCTTGTTGAACTCCGCCGAGGGCACGGGACCGTCCAGCTCAGCAAGTTCTTTCGCCGTCCTTTCGAGAGCGTTGGTGGTCTTCTTGAGGTGGTTCCGATAGAGGTTGAGCACCTTGGCTTCGTTCGAGTTCGCGGCGAACCCGAGAGCTTTGGCGGCTGCGAGCACCTGCGGATTCGAGGGTGCCGCGAATGGCGAAAGGTCGGGAACGGTCGCAGGCAGCGCCGTGACCGAGAGCTGCTGCGCCGCTTGCGCCGCGCTCAGCAAGCTCGGGAACTTGCTCTTGGCCGAATCGACCACGTAGGAGACGTGGGCTGCGAGCTTCTTCTTCTCTGCCGCAGAGAAGTCGAGACCGCTGATGAAAGCGATGTCTTGCACCGTCCGCGTAATCGCCTTCTCTGGAGTCCAGCCGCCGCCGCGACTCTTGTCCGACGTGCCGACGTAGAGTCCAATTACCTTGGCCTCGGTCGAGTCCAGCCCCCACCCCATTGCGGAGATGACGGCTTGGGTCGCAGGTGCGGTAGGTGAGTCCACCGCTAGGATTGCGTGCTTTATCCAGTCCACCTTGCCGGGCGCAGGCGCAACCACGGGTTCCGGTACAGGCGCAGGAGCAGGAACAGGCGCAGGCGTGGCGAGAGAATAACCGTGAGGAAGCGGCTTCGTTTTCTTCTTCTTCGGCGCTTCAGGAGCAGCCGCCGGAACAGTGGGGCTGACCGCGACCACGGGCGCGGACATCACAGGACCAGTGCCTCCGACGAACGCA
>Ga0315291_10003135_pt1 | contig 21419 bp, 19 predicted proteins | sample YL17G12_20_MG_FD_203070 | JGI IMG/M metagenome (GOLD analysis project Ga0315291, IMG submission 203070) | Sediment microbial communities from Yellowstone Lake, YNP, Wyoming, USA - YL17G12_20 | ecosystem: Environmental > Aquatic > Freshwater > Lake > Sediment | place: USA: Wyoming | collected... | reverse complement strand
ATGGCGATGCGCTCGCCGGCGATGCGGTTGAAGAGAGTGGACTTGCCGACGTTCGGACGGCCGACGATAGCGACGACGCCGCGATCGCGAGGGCGCGTCATGTGGCCCGCCTTGCGCGATCGAATCGCCGCAGCGCAGCGCCGACCTGCGCGGGCGTCGAAGCCGCTACCACCGGGCTGCCAAGCCGATCTGAGAGCTCCTCTGTGGTCATCCCGTCAATGAACCCTTCGCCTTCCCTCACCGCGGTGCCGGGCACGATGACGAGGTCCGGCGCCGCCCCTCGACCGACTGCTCGCGCGATGTCATGCCCGGCGAGAAGCCCGGCGGTCGTCACCGAGCGGCCGAACAGATGGTTTCTGACAGCGCAGACTCTGGTTTCGACGCTCGCGCCCGCCAGCCTGGCGGCAAGCTGGCTGACCAGCGGCGCCGCCATCTCGCCGGTCACCAGGCAGACCGACACGGGCTGCCGCACTTTGGGCGACCTCAGCCGTCGCACCCCATCCAGAAAACGCCGCGCGCAGCCGATGCCGTTGCCGAGCTGAGGGAAGCCTTCGTAGTGCACCCGACCTGGAAGCGCCATCCCTGCCAGCAGGTGAAGCTCATCGGCTGCGAAGACAAGCCTTGTTCCGAGCTTTGTCCTGAAGCGCGGCTGCCATGTGCGAACGGCCCCGACCAGGTCGCGGGCCATCGCCTTGGTGACGGGGCGAAGTCCGGCCGAGCGTTTGCAGTGCCTTGTCAGCCCGACAGGCACCACGCCGATGGAGGCGACGGCCGGGTGCAGCCCGGCGAGATCGCGCGTCGTCTGCTCGAGGTGGGCGCCGTCATTGACCCCCGGGCAGACGACGATCTGGACATGGAATCGGATACCTTTCCCCCCCAGCCGGCGCATCTCGGCAAGCGGGTCTGTTGTTTGGCGGCCGAAGAGACGGCGACGGACGGGCGGCTCAGTGGCGTGCACGGAGACGTAGAGCGGGGAAAGGTGATATCGCGCGATGCGCGCTCGATCGGCGTTCGTGAGGTTGGTGAGGGTGACGAAGTTTCCGTGGAGGAAGGAGAGCCGATAGTCATCATCCCGGAGGTAGAGAGCGGGGCGAAGCCCCTTGGGGAGCTGGTTCACAAAGCAGAATGGGCATCGGTTTCGGCAGGTGATGACGGCATCGAACACATCCTGCGTGAACCGCAGGCCTAGGTCCTCGTCGAGCGGCTTGTTGATCGTGATCCTGCGGCGCGCGCCATCTGTCTCGACGACCAGGCTCACATGTGATTCTGCCGCGAGGTAGCGGTAATCAATGTAGTCGCGCGGTGCGCGACCGTTCACGGCGACGATCCTGTCGCCCACCCTTATCCCTGCCCGCCGCGCCGGGCTGCCCACCGCTATCGCCTGCACCTCGGCCGGCATCAGTCCCCTCACTGGTCCGGGCTTCCATCCTCGAGCTGGCGTAGGCGCTGCACCACCTCATCCACGATCCACGCCGGTGTGGAGGCCCCTGCTGTGACGCCGACCCGTGCAATGCCCCCCACCCACTCTCCCTGCAGTTCGGCCGCGGTCTCGACGTGATGGGTGGGCGTTCCGGTCGCGGCGCAGATCTCGGCGAGACGTTGGGTGTTGGCGCTGTTGCGGCCGCCGACGACGATCATCACATCCACGCGCTCAGCGAGCTCGCGGGCGCTCTGCTGCCGCTTCACGGTGGCCTCGCAGATGGTGTTGAAGACGCGCAGCTCCCCGCAGCGCTCGGCCAGCACCCCGGCCACCGCGCGAAGGGCCTCAGGGCGCTGGGTCGTCTGCACCACCAGCCCGAACCGCTTACGGAATGGCAGCCGCTGGGCCTCTTCCGCTGAGGAGACGATCTCCGCCTTTCCTTCTGCACGAGCCGCCAGGCCCTCCACCTCACGATGCCCGCGGTCACCCAGGATGACGATAGCGTAGCCTTCCCTGGACAGCGCCAGGATGTGGTCGTGCGCTCGCTTGACGAACGGGCAGGTGGCGTCAATGACCTCCAGCCCGCGCCCACGCGCGGCTTCCTCCACCTCGGGATCCACGCCATGGGCCGAGAGCACGATGGCGCCGCTGCTCACCTCGTCGAGCGCGTCCGCCTGGTGAACGCCCCCCTCCTCCAGGCGGGCGATCTCCTGGGGATTGTGGATGAGGGCGCCGAGGGTGTACACCGGCCGCGAGCGATCATCGGCCGCCCGCGCAACGAGGTCCAACGCGCGCTTGACACCGAAGCAGAACCCGGCGTTTTTGGCGACGATGATCTCCACGGTGATCAGCCAGCAACGCGCGCAACAAATGATGCCATGCGCGCCATTGCCTCCTCGATCAACGGCATGGAGGTGGCATAGGAACAGCGGACGAATCCCTCGCCGCACTCGCCGAAGGCGGTGCCGGGCACGACCGCCACCTTCTCCTCCTCGAGGAGGCGCTGCGCGAACTCCTCGCAGGTCAGCCCGGTCTTGGCAATGGACGGGAAGGCGTAGAAAGCTCCCTTGGGCTCGAAGCAGCTCAGGCCCATCGCGTTGAGTCGGTTCACTATCACGCGACGGCGCTGGTTGTACTCGCGGCGCATCTGCGCAACATCGTCATCGCAGCCGCGCAGCGCCTCGACCGCCGCTTCCTGTGCAGTGGTGGGCGAGCACATCACTGCGTAACTATGCACCTTCACCATCGCCGATATGATCTCGGCAGGGCCAGCAGCGAACCCAAGCCTCCAGCCCGTCATAGCCCAGGCCTTGGAGAACCCGCCGACGAGAATGGTCCGCTCTCTTCCGCCCGGGACGGCTGCGGCCGAGGCGTGCTGACCGTCATAGGTCAGCTCCGCGTAGACCTCATCCGAGATGACGAGCAGATCGCGCTCTTCGGCGAATCGGATCAGGGCCTCCATACCGGCGCGCGGCATGATCGCCCCGGTCGGATTGCTCGGATAGGAGATGAGGAGCACGCGAGCGCCCTCGTCACACGCCCGAGTCAGGTCCTCGACCTGCGCTTGGAACTCGTGCTCGACCGCGGTGTAGACGGATATGGCTCGCCCTCCAGCCAAGATGGCGCATGGCAGGTAGGAGACAAAGCAGGGCTGGGGGATGAGCACGCCATCGCCCGGCTCCAGCACGGCGCGCAGCGCGACGTCTATCGCTTCGCTGCCGCCCACCGTGATCATCAGCTCGTTCTCTGGATCGTAGCTCACGCCAAAGCGCCGCTCGAGATAGCGGGCCAATTCCTCGAGCAGTGGCCGGATGCCGCGGTTGGGCGTGTAGTGAGTGTGGCCGCGCTCCAGCGAGTAGATGCCGGCCTCCCGCACCCGCCAGGGCGTGACGAAGTCGGGCTCCCCGATGCCAAGCGAAATCGCGTCTGGCATCTTCTCGACGAGCTCGAAGAACCGCCGAATGCCCGATGGTGGAAGGCCCTGGACGCGCTGTGATATGCGAGGTCGAATCTGTGCCAACGCGGCGCTCCGCTAGGGCGTCACCGGAAGACGCTTCACTTCGGCGCGGTCCACCATGATATCGCCGTCCACCTTGTAGGGCTTGAGCACGAAGTGGGTGGCGGTGCCGACCACATGGTCAAGCGGCGCCAGCTTCTCAGCGACGAAGTAGGCGATATCCCGCATGGTCTTGCCCTGGACCACGACGAGGAAGTCGTAGGCGCCGGACATGAGGTAGAGCGAGTGCACCTCCGGGAACTCCATGATGCGCTCGGCCACCGCGTCGAAGCCGACGCCGCGCTGCGGCGCGCACCTGACCTCGATGAACCCGAAGACGTGCTCGACGCCGACCCTCTCCCAATCCACCACCGTCTTGTAGCGCCGGATGACCTTGTCTTTCTCCAGCTTGACGATGATCTCTTGCACTTCGGCCGTGGACCGTCCCACTCGCTCTGCGATCTGGGCCGCGGTGAGGCGCGCGTCCTCGGTCAGCAGTTGCAGGATCTCCTCCATTGCCGCACTCCTCTCGTCACTTATGGATGGACCGGCCGTGCACGTCTTCGGCGGCCTCCATGATGGGCTCCGCCAACGTCGGGTGGGCGTGCACCATATCGCCCAACTGCTGGGCAGTGACACCGGCATACACTGCCAGCACCAGCTCGTGGATCAGGTCGGTGGCATGGAGGCCGCAGATCTGACCGCCGAGAACCTTGCCGGTCTTCGCGTCGGCGACGACCTTCACCAGGCCCTCCCGCGCCCCCTCCGCGGTTGCCTTGCCCGCGCCCCGGAAGAAGAACTTGCCAACACTGACCTCGAGGCCGCGCTCTCGCGCCTTCGCTTCCGTCAGGCCCGTCGAGCCGATCTCGGGATGGGTGTAGGTGACCGACGGAATTGCCGAGTAGTCCATCTCGATGTTCTGCCCGAGCGCGTTCGCCGCCGCCACCTTGCCCTCGGCCGAGGCGACGTGGGCAAGCATGATCCCGCCGATGGCATCCCCGCAGGCGTAGACGCCGGGGACGTTGGTCTCCATCTTCGCGTTGACCTTGATCGCGCGGCGGTCCATCTCGATCCCGACCTGCTCGAGCCCGATCCCCTCGGTGTTCGGCCACCGCCCAACCGCCGACAGCACCACGTCGGCCTCCACCTCCTGCTCCTTCTCGTTCTCGGTGAAGCGCACGACCCGTTTGCCATTCCTCGTAACCAGCTCGCTGACCCGCGCGTTCGTGTGCATGTCAATGCGCCGGCGCCGGAACACCCGCGCCAACTCGGCGGCGATCTCGGGGTCCTCCGTCGGCACGATCTGTGGCAGCATCTCGATGGTCGTCACTTTCGAGCCGACCGCATTGAAGATATCGGCGAACTCGACCCCCACGTACCCCGCTCCTACGATCACCACGCTCTCCGGGATCGCCTCGAGGTCGAGCATCTCGGTGCTCGTGAGCACGTTTGGCCCATCGAACCCAGGAAGAGGGAGCCGCGCCGCGACCGAGCCGGTGGCGATGATCACCGCGTCGGCGGCGACGGTTTCGCGGCCGTTGCTTGTTTCCACCTCGATGGTGTTTGCGCTGACCAGCCGCCCCTTGCCCTTGATGACGCGGATGGCGCCCTGCTTCATCAGGAACTCGACGCCCTTCACCACCTGGTCAACCACCTGGTTCTTGCGGGCGATCACCTTCGGCCAGTCAACACCCTGAAACTGCGCCTGGACGCCGAACTCGTCGAGCCGCTGGGTAAGCCGCACAAGCTCGGCCGACCTGAGCAAGGCCTTGCTCGGAATGCACCCCCGGTTCAGGCAAGTCCCGCCGAGGGCGTCCATCTCCACCAACGTCACCTCGGCGCCCAACTGCCGCGCCCGGATCGCGGCAACATATCCTCCGGGTCCGCCTCCCAGCACCGCAACGTGTTTCATCGCTTGCTCCCGCGCAGGTAGATCAGCCGAGCCACAGGGGTGCGCGCTCGGTTCGCTGACGTGTTTCTCTGCCAGTCCGCAACTTCAGTTGCTCTATCCGCCGCTTTGCGATCGGGTCGTCGGGGAATCGCTCCAGGATGCGCCGCCACTCAGCCAGGGCCTCATCCAGCCGTCCGCCTCGCTCGAGCGCATTCGGCAGCATGTGCTGCATCGCCCGCGGCGCGCCCAGCTCGACCGAGTTCGCGAACTGCTCTGCCGCCAGGTCCCATTCATGCCGGTAGTAGTAGTACATGCCGAACTCATGCGGCAGGTCGTAGTTCTTGGGATTGGCGGCGATGCCGGCCCGGAACAGCTCGACCGCCTCTTCGTCCTTGTCCATGCTGTAGAGCAGGTAGGCCGCACCGGTATAGGCCTCGACGAACTGCGGATCAACCTGCACTATCTGTCGGCACAGCCGGATCGCTTCATCCCACCTGCCGACATGCCAGTAGTCCTCGGTCTTCATCCAGAGCATGTCGGTCAGGAAGTCGCGAGATTCGGCGACCCGCTGCTCGGCCTCTGCAGCACTGATCGGCGCGGGCTGGTCACCGGAGGGCGGAACGGCCGCCAGCGCAAGTCGGCATGTGAGCAGCACTAATGCAAAAGGCAGCAGTTTTCTCATGGATGCTCTCCCCCACCGCCACTCGGTGTGGCATTGTACTGGATTTGCCGCTGAGGAACAAGCTAAGCGGAGAGCCGCCGTCGGAGCGCAGGCGCAACGGCCGCAGCGAGCGCCGCCTTCGCGACATCCGGGCCGACGAAGGGGAAGACCGACTGCGCCAGCACCGCGGGCAGCGTCGCGGCCCCCGCCGTGACGAGAGACCAGACCGCGTACCACCCCGCGCCGAACAGGTGGATGACAGCGACTCCGCAGATGCAGCCAGCAAAAACCTTCCACCCGGCGCCGCGGCACGCCAGCGCCCCCACCACCGCGGCGGCCAGCGGGAAGCCGATGAGGTAACCACCAGTCGGCCCGAGCAGCGCCGCTGGCCCGCCGCCGTAGGCGAACACGGGCAAACCGGCCGCGCCCGCCGCGAGGTACTCAACCATACTCACGAAGCCCAAGCGCGGCCCGAGCACTGCTCCCGCCAGCAGCACGCAGAACACCTGCCCGGTCACCGGCACCGGCGTGAACGGCAGATGGAACTGCACTCGCGCGCCGAGCGCGGTCAACGCCGCGAAAGCGGTGGCGGCGGCGAGGTCTATCCCGGCTCGCCGGAGCACGGCTGAGCGATCGAGCGTCCGTGCAGCGATATGGCTGTGTCTCATGGCGCGTCCCAGCTTCGACGGCGCGCTTGCCCTGCCCTCTACTTCAGGAACAGCTCGATCACCGGCACCGTCACCGCTGGTTTCTGGACCGGCAGGTTCAGGGTCAGCAGCTTCGACTGCTCAGCCAGCTCGACCGGGCCGACCACGTGACCGTGCGGCCCGCCCTCCAGCATCCTGACCTCGGAGCCGTCGTTCAGCAGTTGCGCATAGGCGACTTTGCCACCCATCCCCTCGAGGTGGAGATGCTGGATGGGCCAGGCGAAGACGTGCACGTAGAGCCTGCGCGTGTCGGCGTTGTAGGTGAGACGGCAGTCCTTCGGCGCGGTGAGCTCGGCCGGCGCGGGTCCGCATCCGTAGATCGCCCGGCCATGCCGGTTCATCCATTCGCCCATGCCCCTTAGCCGCTCTATCGCGCGGTGATCGAACTCGCCCCGGGCGGTGGGGCCGACATTGAGCAGCGTGTTCCCGCTCTTGCTCACGTGGTCAACGAGCATCTGCACGAGCTGCTCGACGCTCTTCCAGGTCGCCTCGTCGCGGTGATAGCCCCACGAGCCGGAGAAGGTATGGCAGGCCTCCCACGGCACCGGCTTGCCGCCCACCGTAATGCCGTCTTTGGGCACGTACTGCTCCGGGGTACGGTAGTCCCACCCGCCCTGTTCTCTCAGGTCGAGCCGGTCGTTGACCACGATGTGGGGTTGAAGCTGGCGCGTCATTTCCAGCAGCTTCTCGCTCTCCCACTCCTCCCGGCCCTTGCCGAGCCATGGGCGAGGCTTGCCCTGCTCGTCGCGCTTCGGGTAGCTGAAGTCGTAGAACAGCACGTCAATGCGCCCGTACTCGGTCAGCAGCTCGCGCACCTGGCCGTGCAGGTACTGCGCGTACCGCTTCGGATCGCGGCCCTTATTGAGCTTCTCCCGGTCGGGGTGATTGCGGAGCGGGTGCAAATCGTCAACCAGGAAGTCAGGGTGGTGCCAGTCAATGACCGAGTGATAGAGGCCGACCTTGAGGCCGCGCGCGCGAAATGCATCCAGCATAGGGCGCAGCAGATCGCGCCTGGCCGGCGTGTTCGTAGCCTTGTAGTCGGTGAGCTTCGAATCCCACAGGCAGAACCCCTCATGGTGCTTGCTGGTGATAACCATGTACTTCATGCCGGCCTCGGCCGCGAGGTCGGCCCACTGCTCGGGGTTGTATAGGTCCGGGTCGAAGCGCAGGAAGTACTTCTCATAGTCCTCGTTCGAGATCTGCTCGTTGTGCTTCACCCACTCATGCCTCGCCAGCAGCGCATACAGCCCCCAGTGGATGAACATCCCAAAACGGTCGTGGAGAAACCACTTCATGCGGTCCGTGACATCGCCTGCCATGTCCAGCCTCCTGTGATGGGATGTCAGTTCGCAAAAGGCTTCGTGATTCCCTCTCCCGATAGGGAAGGAGTGCTCGGCTCGGCGCAGTAGCCGGAAGGAGTTGTGCGGGAGAGCAACCCATGAAGGTTACCGAGATCGAGATCGCCGCTCACCGCCGAGCGCCGAACCCAAACGCCGTCCGCGACGCGCTCCAGACCTTGCCGGGAGTGGGGACGGTCAAGGTCACGGTCCGTACCGACGAAGGCGTCTCGGGCGAGGGCGAAGTCTACTTCGGTCGCATCGCGGGCGGCCCGGAGGCGCTGGCCGCGCTGATCGAGCATGTGCTCAAGCCCCTGGTCATCGGCACCGAGGTGGCGATGGTGCGGGGCACGCACGAGGCAATGCTGCGCGAGACGGAGTATCATGGCTCCTTCGGCCTGGCGATGTGGGGAATCGCCGCGCTCGACACCGCGCTCTGGGACTGCCTTGGCAAAGCGCATGGCGTCCCCTGCTGGAAGCTGTGGGGCGCGGTGCGCGACCGCATTCCCGCCTACGCGATGGTTGGCTGGCTGAACTACCCCGATGACGAGGTGCAACGCATCTGCGCGAAGGCGGTCGAGCAGGGCTTCCCGGCGGTGAAGATCAAGGTCGGCTACCCGACGCTCGCGGAGGACGTGGCGCGAGTGAAGACTGTGCGCAAGGCGATCGGCGATGACATCGGGCTGATGGTTGACGCGAACCAGTCGCTTACTACGGCCGAGGCGATCCGCCGCGGCCGCGCCTTCCAGGACCTCGGCTGCATCTGGTGGGAGGAGCCGCTGCCCGCCCAGGACATAGACGGCTACGCGGAGCTTGCCGCGGCGCTCGACATCCCGGTGGCGACGGGCGAGAACCTCTACACCGCGCAGGACTTCGCCCGTTTTCTGCGCCGCGACGCGGTGGACATCGTACAGCCCGACCTGCGACGAGGCGGCGGGCCGACTGCGCTGCTCCAGATCGGGCTGATGGCGGCGGCCTTCGGCCGGCCGTATGCATCACACGGCGGCGAGCCCGCGCACCTCAACGTGATGGCCTGCCTGCCGAACACGTACTACGTCGAGACCGGCCTGATCGGCCCCGGCTCACCGATGAAGCTCGAGGATGGGTGCATCTCGCTGCCTCAGGGGCCGGGGTTCTCCTGGGCCTGACGCCAGGCGACCGCGCGCCCGACTTCCTCTATCGGGTAGCGCTTGAACACCGCGTGTGCAGTTAGTGCCAGCGCGCCCGCGAGCGGCCCGATGAGCGTCAGCACCAGTCGGCTACTATGCGGGAACGCGACCAGCAGCCCAACCACGATCATCGGCGCGCCGGAGTAGGCGATCTTGAGCACCATCCCTTGCACGCAGAAGAGCATCCCCTGCCGGTCCAGCCCGGTCCGCTGCCGGTCGTGATCGGTGACGCCGGCGAGAATCGTGTACGGTAACGCGAAGAGGCCGGCGACAGCGATACCAGGCAGCACCACTATCGCGCGCGCCAGCCAGATGCCGACATCGGAGCGCGTCCCCATGAGCGCCAGCGCCGCAAGCGACGCCGCCGAAACAGCGAACCACCTGAGCGAGAACTGGAAGGCCGCGGGTGTTCCGATACGCTCGGCCAGCCTCAGAATGAGCGGCACGCAGAGCAGCCCGGCGAGGAGCGAGATGCCGGTAAGGGTTCCCGCTTCGCCCGCGGGGCGGTGCAGCAGCGTTTCGGCGATGTAGGGGAGCGCGGCGACCAACAGCAGCAGCCCCAGGAGAAACAGGAGCTGGGAGAAGACGTAGATGCGGAACGGCCGGTTGCCGAATGTCATTCGGAGCGCGGCAAGAAACGCTGGCCTTGGCTGCCCGGCGGTGCGCGCCGGGTCGTCTCGCGGACCGAGCAATGGCATCACATAGGCGACGAATGATACTGCCGTGATGACCCCTGCCATTGCCTGATAGCTGAGACCGGCCTTGAGGAGCAGGCCGGTGACGAAGCCGCCGGCGATGAGGCCGGCGACGTTGTAGGTTCCCTGCAAGCCGCTGAGCTTCAGGCGCTCCTGTTCCGTGCCGGCGATCTCGGCGATCAGCGCGGTATACGGCCCGACGAAGGATGTGAACGCGGCGAAGAAAAAGACCAGCAGCACGGTGGCGTACCAAAAGTTGTGCGCGCTCGCAAAGGGGTCGGGGGGATACCAGAGCAGCATGAACGAAGCGCATACGAGTGGGATGCCCAGGATCATTAGCGGCTTGCGGCGGCCCCATCGGGTCCGGATGCTGTCCGACAGATAGCCGAAGATCGGATCGTTGATGCCATCGGTGACGCGCCCGATCGCCATGATCCAGGGCGCGAGCAGTGCGGGCAGCAGATTCGCCGCGCCGGGGTGATTAGGGAAGTAGAACTTCATCACCCACTGGGTGATGACATAGCCCATTAAGCTGATGCCGAAGTGCCCGGCCGCGTAGAGGTGCTGCTGGGGTCGGGTAAGCGGAGCACCTCGCGCGACTGACATGTCAGCGCCCTTCCTGCCGCGCCAGCCACGCTTCCAGCATCGGCAGATCCTCCGGTCGGTCGAGGTCCATCGCCAGCTCGGTGTGATCTGTGATCGCACCTCGCACCGGCGCGTTGAGGAAGTCGGAGAAGAAGCGCTCGCAGTAGTCGAGGCTGAGAAGCCCGAGCTTGAACTTGAGCAGGAAGCCCAGCCCCCACTGCAGCACCATTCGGACCGGATGCTGGCGTAACTGCTCTATCATCACCGCCACGTCGGGCCGGCGCGCCAACCACTGCGGGTCAATGATAGCAACGTTCGTGGTGACGACTGCGCCATCCCGCAGCCTCAGTAGGACCCACTTGTGCTTGGGGAAGTCGCGGCGGGCCGCGGCTTTCGTGACAAGGGGGTGGAAGAACACGCTCTCGTCAGGGCACAGGGCGACGAGATCGGCGACGACCTCAGGGGTCACTAAGGGGATGTCGCAGGTGGCCATGAGCAGCTTGCGGCCATCACCGAAGGCGGCGGCGGCCGCGCTGAGCTTGTCAACGATAGTCTCGGCCTCGGCCAGGCGCACGTCAGCCAGCGCTGCGCCGGCGTGTTCGAGCAGAGCGGGGGGCCCGGCCAGAGCGATGCGGTGGATCGCTGAGCTCGCGCGCAGGGCCTCCAGGACGTACTGCACGGCGGGCCGCCCGGCCAGCTCGATGAGACCCTTGCTCGGGCCCTGGTAGATCGGCGCAAGCCGTTCGTCCACCGCTCCGCTGCCGCCGAGCACCACTGCGTTCACCGGCTCCGTCACAGCGGACCCCTTCCTCGCTTCCTGCGACTCGTTGATGCGAGAGGATTCGCTGTGGTCGAGCCGTTTCCCGCCCTCTCTTGCCGTCTCTCAGGGTTCTGTGGTATGAGGAGGGCGTGGCAGTAAGGGCATTCCTTGTCACCAACCCGAATGCCGGCCGCGTCCGCGGCGAGGCCGATCTGGCGGGAATCCAGCAACGCTTGACCGCGGCTGGGTTCGACGTGGAGCCGGTTCCCAGCGAAGAACGTGATGGCATCGCGGGGCGGCTTGCGGAGATGCTGCGCGGGGCGCGGCCGGAAGAGACGCGCGTAGTGGCGGCGGGTGGGGACGGCACCATCCACTCGGTCCTGCCCGCCTTGCGAGGAACGAGCATCCCCTTGGCAATCCTGCCGGTCGGCTCGGTCAACGTGCTGGCGAGAGAGCTTGGCATTCCGCTCTCACTGGGAGCGGCAGTCGAAGTGGCGGCGAGCGGAGAGCGGCGGCAAGTGGACCTCGGCCTCGCCAACGGCCGCCCGTTCGCGCTGATGGCCGGCCTGGGATTCGATGCCGCGGTAGTCCACTCGGTGGCGCAGCGGGTGAAGAATGTCATCGGGTCTTTCGCCTATGTGGCCAAGGGGCTCCAGTTACTGGCCCGCAATACTCCCAGCGCGTTCAGGGTAGAAGCCGACGGTGAGGTGTTCGAGGCAAAGGCCTGGCTTGCGGTGGTGGCGAACGCCAGTCGCTATACCTATCGCTGGCGGCTGTCTCCCCAGGCGCGGATTGATGACGGCTGGCTCGATCTGTGCCTTTTCCAGGCGAATTCACCGGCCGAGGGGTTGAGGCAGGCAGCCGCCGCGCTCGCGGGCAGGCACGCCTCCCATCCGGGCGTCCGCCACATCAGGGCGCGCAGCCTGGAGTTCGCCTGTAGCCCGCCGGTGGCCCTTCAGTTGGACGGAGATCCGGCAGGGCACTCTCCTGTGAAGATCGAGATCGCTCCTGGCTCGCTCACGGTGGTCGTTCCTGCCAGGGCGGAGCGCCACGCGTAACGGAGCAACTAGTCTGTCGCTGTCTGCGGTGACGGGGGACAACCGGCGCTGAACGTGGAACAGGGTAGGCGGTGTGAACGAGGAGACGCGGTGGGTTCATTGGCGGGGCTGAACGTGGCAGTAACAGGCGTGGGGGGCGGAGTCGGGCAGGCGGTGATCCGTGCCCTACGGTTGTCAGCTGGCCCGGTCCGGATCATTGGGTTGGACGCAGATCCCTGGGCGGTCGGCCTCTACCAGTGTGACGCGCGCGAGGTCATCCCTGCCGTCAGCGATCTGGACGCCTACACGAGTTCTCTCAAGCGGGTGGTCGGCGAGCACAAGGTAGGCGTGCTCATCCCGGCCACCGACACGGAGCTTCATGCCATCGCCAGCATGAAGGAGGAACTGGCGCAGCGCGGCTGCACGGCGATCGTCAGCAGCCCCGACTTCGTCCGAATCGCTCGAGACAAGCTCCTGTCCTATCGGACGCTGGTGGCGGCAGGCATTCCGTTCGTGCGCACTGTTTCCGCCTCCGACTTCCTGGCGTCGTATCAGTCCGCCTCGTTCCCGGTGATGGTCAAGCCCAAGGACGGATCAGCATCGGTCGGGGCGCGGGTCTTGCACGGCCCCCGCGACGTGGACCGAGGTAGCATTGACGATGAGGAGATCGTCCAGGAGTACCTGCTGCCCATCTCCTGGAAGATCGAAAACGTCCAGCGCGCCGATGTGGTGAAGATGGGCCGCCTGCGGCAAGAAGACGAGGTGTCTGTTCAGGCGGTCATCGCTCCCGGCGGAGAGATCGTCAGCGTGTTCGCGAGTGTCAACGAGCTGCGGGACGGGGTGCCGATCAGGGTCTGCCCGACCCGTGACGCAGCCATCCTCAGCTTCAGTCGCACTGTCTTCGAGGCATTCGTTGGAATGGGGCACGTGGGACCGTGCAACTTCCAAGGCCGCATGACGGACAACGGGATCGTCATCTACGAGATCAACCCCAGGTTCACCGGCATCACCGCGGTGCGAGCGGCGCTGGGGTGGAACGAGGTGGAAGCCGCCTTGCGCCTTTTCGTCTGCCGTGAGCCGGCGAACGCCGTCGCCGCGCGCCTAACTTACGATGCCGATACCGTATGTCTGCGCTACATCACAGAGCAGTTCGTCGAGCGGTCCGACATAGACCGTCTGGCTGAGAGCTAGGGCCGGCCCCCCCTAGCGATAGTCGTAGCGGTAGCTCTTCGTCTGCCGAATGCTGATCGGTATCTCGCCTCTGTCCGGGATGGTCACCATCACGTTGTCGAACCTGCGTTCCAGCTCCTCGCCGTAGCACAGCAGTGTCATCGGGTCCACCAGCCGGGACCCGCCCCCCGACATCACCACATCGCCCGACAAGGCCTGTTTGCCGGCCGCGGCGGAGGCATAGCTCTCTCCCAGTAATTCCTTGAGGTGCTCGGGATCGCACCCAGAACGGTACTCGATGCGAACGCAGTCGTGCCCCGCGACGCTCTCCGCAGCGACTACCTTCATCGCGGTGTAGTAGTCAACCAGGTCGCCATTGATCAAGAGGTAACTGTCTTCAACCATCCATGCCGACCCGGGCGCGGCGGAACGGCCGATGAGGCCCTCGATCCTCGCTCCCCACTCTGCCCGCGCCGCCGCCAGCAGCGCATCCTTCGCGAAAGCCTTTGCCGCCAGTGCGGCGACGTCGGCCGGCAGAGCCTTCCGGATCGCCTCAACCAGTGGTTCCATTCCGGTGACGTCCAGCAGATGGCCGCTGGAGTCCACAGTGTATGTCAAGGACTTGCCCTTCATCGCGGCCAGCATCACCTGGTCCATCTCCTGATGGGCGCTTTCGCTTGTCCCCCCAATGACAGTCTCGGTGAGAGCGTAGCCGGAGGCGATCCGTGCGATCTGCCCCTCCAGCTGCAGTTCGCTCCTGGTCGCGCTTGTCCGTCCGCCACCGAAGTCCAGCACTTGTGAGGTGCTGACCGTCTCGGTATACGAGGTGTCATCAGGCGGCGCGAAACGGAAAGCGCGCTGCTCCTGCTGAGCCGCGAGAGCTGGAGGCAGCAGGCCGCAGACCAACAGCGCGGCTAGGCTCCCTACCAGCCGGTGCAACCACGAAGCGCCTTGCTCGGTTGCCATCCTCCATTACCCTCCTGGGATTCTCACTGTTTCTGCGCGAAGTAGTGGAAGCTCGTCCATTGCCCGCCCGCGCTCGTGTCCTCCAAGGCCTCAAGCACGGAGGCCCCGTTCTCTGACAGCAGGTCGATGACCTCTGCCCGCGGGATGCCGTACATGTCAATGTGATGGCCGTGTCTCAGCCCGCGGTAGGCCCGGCACAGCCCGGCGGGGAACAGCCCGCCAATGGCTCGGCCCAGCCTTGCGACGGAGCCCGTCGGTACGGTAGTGGGTTCAGCCGCGGCCTGGAAGATGAGCACACCTCCCTTGGCGAGGACCCTGACGAACTCCTTAAGGTAGCCCTTTGCCGTTTCGGGGGGCATGTGCTGCAGGGTGATGAGAGACAGGATGAAGTCGAAGTAGCCATCGGGGAACCGGCTGAGGTCGCCGGCCTCATTCACCACGTACCTGCACTTCTCGCCGTATCGGTTGTAGGACTCCGCCAGTTCGATCATGGCGGGAGCGATATCAACCCCCCAGACCTCATCGAAGTGCCGAGCGAGCGCCTGCGTCAGCCTCCCCACACCGCAGCCGAAGTCGAGGGCTCGGTGGCGCCGGATATTCAGTCCGCGCGCCCGCGCCTCGCCGAGGACCCCGTCCACCGCCTCCACGCCGGTGCGGAAGAACTCGGCTGGGTCCCATCGCTTGCCGCGCTTGTCCGGAGCAGTGAGCACCGCCCACAACGGGTCGCTCCGGGCGAGGGCATCCCAAGTGCGCCGAAGCGAGCGGAGGCTCGCTCTCTCTGTTCTGAGGTCACGTTCCGACAAGCTATCGCTTTCTCAGAGCCTCCCACAGGCTCATCCACACCAGCCTCGGCAGTGCCCACATCCGCGGCAGGCGCTTCGGCTCGCGCAGCAGCCGGAACAGCCACTCGAGCCCGGCCCGCTGCATCCACGCCGGTGCCCGCGGGACCCGTCCGGCGAGCACGTCGAAAGCCCCACCCACGCCGATAGCAACCGGAACCTGAAGCTCGGTCATGTGCCGCCGGATCCACTTCTCTTGCTTCGGCGCGCCGAGCGCGACGAACAGTATGTCCGGCCGGGCCTCGGCAATCCGCCGCAGGACCTCAGGTTCCTCTATGTCGGTGAAGTAGCCATGATCCGTCCCAGCGATGCTTATGCCGGGGCACCGCGCCGCCAGCGCCTGCGCCGCCTCCTGGGCGACCCCTGGCATCGCTCCGAGGAGATAGGCCGAGTAATGCTTGTCCACTGCCCGCTCGCAGATCCTCTCAATCAGGTCAACGCCAGAGACCCGCTCCTTCATGGGCAGCCCCAGCACCCGCGCCATCCAGATGACGCCGCGCCCATCGGCGGTGACCATGTCGGCCGCCCGCACGATCTCCTGGTACTCGGGGTCATCGCGCGCCCGCACGATGCTCGGCGTGTCCGAGGTCACGATCATGTGCGGGGACCGGTCTGCGATGAACCGGTCTATCCGCTCCAGCGCGCCCTCCATGCCAATGCGAGCCAGCGGCACGCCAAACATATCCACGCGCTCCTCGCCTGTCTCCACCGGCTCAGACCAGATCCTGGCCAGCAGGAAGAAGGCGGCGAAACCGAAGGCGAGCGCGAAAGCCAGTATGGCGAGCTTGGCCAGGAAGGTGACGCGCACAAGCAAGACCAGCGCGAGCGCGACCAGACAGAGATACAGAGTCAGGAGATGGAAGAGCGCGACCGTGCGCCCGGGGCTGAGGCCGGACCTGATCAGGGCCTCGTGCAGAAGCTCCCAGCGCTGCCCGAGCGCAAGCCGCTGCCGCCCTCGGCCAACGCGGTAGATGATCGCATAGGTTGTCTCGCCCACTGGTACCCCGAGCGCGAGCAAGGGGACACCGAGTACGAGGAATGCAGTGTTCTTCAGCATGCCGATGATGGTAACCGCGCCGAGGGCGAAGCCCATCGCCCAGTGAGCGGAGCTGCCGAGCGCCGGGTAGTCACGCCGGAGCGCACCGGCGGCGGCGCCCGCCATCACCAGGCCGACCAGCCCGGCGGCGGGAGCGGAACGCGATCCGCTTACCCAGAGCGCGGCGATGGCGAACGTCCCAGCGATCATCGCGATGACGCCCGCGGTCAGCCGGGGCAACCGGCGCAGCAGGATCACGGCATAGGCGACAGCCAGCAGCCAGGCCATGCTGGCCGGGAACGACCAGGCCCCAAGGCGGACCATCTGAGCGGCGAACGGAGGCTTGACCTCGGTGATCGCGACACCTGAGGCGACGCCGACGGCGGCGACGGCAAAGGCCATAGGGAGCAGGACGATCTTCGGCAACGCAAGGGCGTCGTTCGCCATTCCTGCCAGGCCCGCCAGCAGAGCCACCGTGACCGCCGCGCGCACCTCCGGCGAGCCCCCGCCGACAACCAGCAGCGGCAGCGCCAGTGACAGCATGATAGCGCACCCGGAAACTGCCCACTGTCGTCGGGGCCTGATGCCGGGCTCGGGCTCCTCGCGGGCGAGCTGCCGCAGGCGCGGTCCGGCTAGGTATGGCGTGACGAAGGAGACGATGAAAGCGAGGCCGGCGGCCACGGCGGCCACGGCTGGCCGGAGCTGTAGGCCTGACGCATCAAGCGCCTGAATCATCTGGCCCCTTGCGCGGTGAGTGGCTAGGTTCCGGTCTGGTACTCAGCCAGGTATCGCGCTTGCTCGGGAGTCAGCGCGTCGATGGCGATGCCCATGGCGGCCAGTTTGAGCCGCGCCACCTCCTGGTCAATCTCCTGCGGCACCGCATAGACGCGCTTGTCCAGCGTCTTCCCATGCTTGGCGAGGTGCTCCGCGGTCAGTGCCTGGTTGGCGAAGCTCATATCCATCACGCTGGCCGGGTGTCCCTCCGCCGCCGCCAGGTTAACCAGCCGTCCCTCCCCGAGGAGGTAGAGACGGCGGCCATCGCCGAGCGTGAACTCGTCTACCATCGGTCGCACCCTGCGCTCCGGTGCGGCCATGCTCCTTAGGGCCGGGATGTCTATCTCGACATCGAAGTGGCCCGAGTTCGCCAGGACAGCGCCGTCCTTCATCACCTCGAAGTGCTCGCGGCGCAGCACCGAGCAGTTGCCCGTGAGCGTTACGAACACCTCGCCCCAGGCGGCCGCCTCCGCCAGCGGCATGACGAGGTGGCCGTCCATCGCGGCCTCCAGCGCCTTCAATGGGTCCACTTCGCAGATGGCGACGATCGCGCCCATGCCGCGCGCCCGCATTGCCACCCCGCGCCCGCACCAGCCGTAGCCACACACCACGAACCGGCGCCCGGCCATGAGGATGTTTGTTGCTCGGATAATACCGTCAACCGTACTCTGGCCCGTACCATACCTGTTGTCGAAGAGATGCTTTGTGTTGGCGTCGTTGACCGCGATGACGGGGTAGCGCAGCGCGCCCTGACTCTCCATGGCTCGCAGGCGGATGACCCCCGTCGTCGTCTCCTCTGACCCGCCGAGCATGGTGGCTAGCTGATCGGGGTGCTTGGTGTGGAGCGTACATACGAGGTCGCACCCATCGTCCATCGAGATCTGTGGCTTCGTCGCGATGACCGCCTCGAGGTGCCGATAGTAGGTCTCGTTGTCCTCGCCCCGGACAGCGAACACGGGGATCTTCAACTCCACCGCCAACCACGCCGCCACATCATCTTGTGTGCTTAGCGGGTTGGAGGCGCACAGCGCGACCTCCGCGCCGCCTGCCTTAAGAGTCTGCATCAGATTCGCGGTCTCGGTGGTCACGTGCAGGCAGGCGCCTATGCGGATCCCCGCAAGTGGCTTCTCCCGCGCGAACCTCTCAGCGATGCTTCGCAGCACCGGCATGTGCTGTGCTGCGTACTCGATCCTGAGCCCACCCTCCTCCGCCAGGCCCACGTCCTTCACATCATAGCTCGCGGCCAACGGTCTCCTCCGCAGTGATCTTCTCCTCGCCCCGGAGGAATGACATGATGGCAGCGATCACTCGCTTCAACTGCTCGGCGGAAAGCTCCGGGTACACCGGAATGGATATGCACTCCTGCGACAGTTGCTCCGAGTGCGGGAGATCGCCCTCTCGGTAGCCCAGGCTGCGGTAGGCTTCCTGAAGATGCAGCGGCAGGGGGTAGTAGATCTCGCTGCCGATCCTCTGCTCGCGCAGCCATCGCCTGAGCGCATCCCGCTGCTCGCATCGGATCGTGTACAGGCAGTACACGTGGGAGCCATTTCGGTTCTGGGCCGGCAGCGCAATGCCTGCATCCTTGAGCCCATGCCGGTATCGCTGGGCGTGGTGCTGGCGTAGCCGGTTCCACGAATCCAGGTGTGGCAGCTTCACCCTCAAGATGGCCGCCTGCACCTCGTCGAGCCGGCTGTTGTAGCCGACAGCCGGATGGGTGTACTTCTGGCCACCGAGGACCGAGGCGTCGGCCTGCTGCCGGAGCAGCCTGAGGCGAGCGGCCAGGTCGTCATCATTGGTGGTAACCATCCCGGCGTCGCCGCAAGCTGCCAGGTTCTTCGTCGGATAGAAGCTGAAGCACCCCGTGTGGCCGAGCGACCCCAGCCGCTGCCCCTGCCAGTACCCGCCCGCCGCTTGGGCGACGTCCTCGACTACGTAGAGGCTATGCGCCCGCGCCAGCTCGAGTATCTCGTCCATCGGCACGGCCTCGCCGTACAGGTGGACCGGGATGATCGCCTTGGTGCGGGTGGTGACGCGCCGGGCGGCGTCAGCCGGGTCCAGGTTGAAGCTCTCCGGCAGGGAGTCCACGAATACCGGCTTCGCGCCCACATGGCATACTGCGGCCGCGGTTGCCGCATAGGTGAACGACGGCACCAGCACCTCGTCGCCGGGTTTGACGCCCAACGCGTCGAGTGACAGGTGGAGTGCATCCGTCCCGGAGGCAACGCCTATGGCGTGCTTCACCTCAAAGAAGTGGGCTACCTCCTCCTCAAAGGCTCGCACATTGGGCCCCATCACGAAAACGGAGCTGTCGAAGACGTTACGGAGCGCCGCGTAGATACGGTGCTGGAGGGCCCGGTGCTGCTGGCGCAGATCAATCAGCGGTATCTCGACGACGGGGGCGCAGGATGCTGGGTTCACTGTGTCCATACCCCGCCCGTTCTCCCGATGGTGCTCGCCATATGCGGCAAGGCCTCGTCTCCTCGATCCGATGGGTGAGAGCTCTTCGTGGAACGCACAAAGCCGGCGGTCGGATTCGAACCGACGACCTGCGGTTTACGAAACCGCTGCTCTACCACTGAGCCACGCCGGCGCACGCTCGACGATAACATAGCGAGTGGCCGCATGTCAACGCGGAACGCAGGTGGCGACAGAGAGGGGTAACCGACTCGCCTGTGCCGTAGTCTTGCTGCGATGTAGTGCATTGTCGTTGCTCCGATCACTTTCGACGAACGACTCAAGCTGAGACCACTTGGGATTCCCCCGATCCGCCCGTGTGGGGGGCGGCAGTGCCTCCTGCGCTAGCCACGGCGGGCATGCGTTCGCGCCACCTGGTACAGCCGCGTCGCCAGGTCGCTGATCCTGAGCTGGGGCAGGTCCTTGAGCTGCGTCCGGATGGTGTCGTGGAACGGGTCCGTCCAATCTGCCGGGATTCCCCTGGTCCCGAGCGCGCAGCCCATGATGGACCCGGCGGTGGCGCCGTTGCAGTCCGTGTCCATGCCAGCCATGACAGCGATCCCCAGCGTCCTGCCGAAATCCCCGTCTCCCTTGAGCAACGCCATGAGGACGATCGCCGCGTTCGGCAGCGCGTGGTTTATCCGGACGGTCTCGGGACGGAGCAGGCCGCGGTCGTAACGGGCGTAGATCGCCTCGTTCACCTGCTCCCATCTCGCGCTTGCGGCACACTCCGCCTTCACGAACTGGATCATCTCGGCGAAGCGCGACCTCGGGGGCACGTACCGCTGCGCGGTTTCGATCGCCCTCACCGGTTGGCCATGGGCGAGCACGTCGGCGATCAGGGCGGCGAAGAAGATGGCGGAGTAGATGCCGTTGCGCCGCTGCGAGCCGACGGCATCGGTGTAGGCCATCCTCGCCGCCAACGCTGGGTTGGCTGGTGCCCCCCACCCCCACACGTCACAACGGATCTGCCCACCGAGCGACTGCCGGCATGGGTTCCCGAAGAGCGCGGTGTGGGTCGGGGGGAAGCCGAACAGGGCGGTGCGGAACATGCTCCGGCCAGCGGCCCAGAGGCAGGAAACAGGCGTCAGGTCGAGGAGCATCGCAATCATCTGGGCGGTGCTGAAACCCGGACCGTGCGCCTCCAGCACGAGTTGGGCGGTGATGGCGTAGTGGATGTCGTCGTCGGGCTCCACATAGCTGAAGCTCCCTCTTGTGAGGCTCGGCCGATAGTGGGTCGCGAAGGCGCGGGATTGGGCGGAGAGGCGCTGGCGATACTCCTCCGCGACGGGCTTCATGTAACCCACCAGCGGCCAGGAATCCGTGAGTGTCAGCACCTCCTTGGCGACTGCCGGCCACGCCCCCTCGAGAGGCTTGCCGAGCTGGCAGCCGGCGCATCTTCCGCGCCACGCCGCCAACATCCGGTCCGCCAGATCCGCGTCCGAGCCGGTGAAGCGGGCGTGCGACTCCGGATCGGGGAAGGGTGCCGACAGCGTCTCCCAATCGTCCGGCTCCTCATACGGGTATGCTGGGGGCGATGGGCGCCGCCACAGATCCTCCTGCAGCGCGACCAACGCGTCGAGGGATCCCGCCGTCCGCGCCCGGTCCAGTTCCTCCCGTAATGCTGCTTCGTCGTGCCCTTCCTCGGCCATTTGCTCGATGTCGGTGGCGAGATCGCGAAGAACGATTTTGTAGAGCGGATGCATTGCCGCGCTATCCTTCCTCATGGCAGGTCCTGCTCGTCTGCGGGGGACTCGCAGAGCCACCGCCGTATATAGGAACCAGCAATACCACTCCGAGCGTTGAGGCCATGCCAGACGAACGACCCAAGCTGAGACCACTTGAGATTCTCTCGGTCAGAACAGCCAGCGGACAGCAATTCCTGGTGCGTGACCCGCGCCGTCTCTCCTCTCAGGAACTGC
>Ga0315291_10003133_pt1 | contig 21422 bp, 18 predicted proteins | sample YL17G12_20_MG_FD_203070 | JGI IMG/M metagenome (GOLD analysis project Ga0315291, IMG submission 203070) | Sediment microbial communities from Yellowstone Lake, YNP, Wyoming, USA - YL17G12_20 | ecosystem: Environmental > Aquatic > Freshwater > Lake > Sediment | place: USA: Wyoming | collected... | reverse complement strand
CTTGATTTTGCCCGGGCTCGGAAGCTCCAAGTAGCTGGGATAAACACAGAAAATGCAGGGCGTGATACGCTGCTAAAGCGCGACCGCTTCGCCGCTAAATGCCTGGTGTCTTTGGCAAAGTCTTACCCAGACCACAAGATTATCTGTTTAATCGGCGAATACCATTTGGCGGATGCCCATTTGCCAAAGGCACTTGCGGCCGAGCAGGAGTGCCAAGGTGTCAAGGGGGCGATGCTACGCATCCTCAATAACATCGATCGTTATTATTTCACGCTGAACAAGGCCAACGCTCCGACGCTTACTGAATACCTGCGCTTAAGAAAGGACTTCTACTGTGTGGTGAACTCACCGCCATGGATGAAGTGGCAGTCGTTCTCATTGTGGGAAGAAACTCGTCATATTAGTTCTCTACCCGCTAGCGATCAGGAGTACGAATTAAACCAAAAATTGGACCTTTATAGTGAAGATGCCTTTGATGTTGATTATCAGTTTATGAGCTTCGTGAAAAATATCGCGGCTTTTATGTCGCTACCCATCGATCCCAGCGATATGGAGAGCTTTCAGCTCCAGTTTTCTCCGGGTGGCGACTTCTTTCGTGATCTGGCCGCCAACGGGATCCTCGATGTAGCCGAGGCCAAACGCCTAGTCGGTCGAGCTAGCGTCGATGGGGTTTATTTTATAGGAAAAACTAAATCGGTGCTTCTTACTTACATCTCAATTAACAACTTGGCCGAGGCGGCCGGTCAATACCTGCACACTCTTTTGACAGGTTTTCAGGATTGCAGTGGCGTTCAAGTAGAAGATTTCTACCGGCGGGTGCTCAAGTCGGCCGTTGGCATGATTGCTTCAAAAATCCTCAATCCAAGCCGACAATGCATGGAGCTTCACCATTTTCGTCAGGTCCTATTGCGTACTAAGAAAGCGCAAGATTTGCCCGCTGATAGCAAAATGCAACTAGCGACGGCTGTTCTGCGCTTTGACCTTTGGATCGGTAGCAAGCTACACGAGGAAACCTTAAAAATGCCAGCACCTCAGGCTATGGTGCTACAACTCGATCAAGACCTAGACTACGCGGTGAGCCGATCGATTGGGCAAATGCTTGGATATTCGCTGTGTAAGAAGGTGATTGTCCATAAGGTGCCTAGCGCCCGCATCCGCAGGCTTTTTAAAAAGAAGATCGGCAATGGCGATATTTTATGGCGCGAAATCTCAGCGCTCTATCGGCTTATGGTCGGAAGGTAGTGCTTATGTCACCCTAGCACGAGTATTCAAGGACTGCTGATGACATGTTGCAGCAGGCTTGAGTAAACAATGTTTCCGTTTTTATCGAACAGGCAGGCGCGATAGTTGTAAGGTGTATTGGCGCTGGCGAGATCGTCTTTAAATGTTGTGACTGCGGCGCTTAGCGGGTGAATGCTCAAAATCGGTGATTCAATAGCCGAGGAACAGTCAGCGCTGGGCAGGCCAGGATAGGCTCGCCGCCTGATTTCGATGAAGCCGTCGGCGGTCCATTGGTCGCTTGGGGTGATGGTCAAGTCAACGCTGTGCGGCGAGTTTGCACTGGTCTGCGCTTGCAACATCGACGGTGTTTGGGACATGCAATAAATAGCTCTTTGCGCTGAACATGCGGTAGGCGTGCCCCCGTCTATCCATGCCTGGCCGGTAAGCGTGGTGGCATCGCCGGTGTCACCATTAAACATTGCCGATCCTGAGGACCAGTTGCTACAGGTATTGCTTGTGCTACCTCCGAAGCCATCTGATCCGGACCAGACGAGCGACTGTGAAGCGTGGCCAGTATAATCTAGGATGCTCGTGGCCGGGTTAGCGGCCAAGCCCGAGGCCCAAAAGTTCGCCTGGTTCTCCGCGAAGACTAATTGCGCCTGCTCTGTACTAGAGTTACTAGAAACGATCCGTCCGAGTATCTGAACTCGTTCACGGGCGTGGAGTGCATTGTCGGATAGGACTGCTTGCCAGGAGGCCTCATTGTTAACCCAGGCCAAAGTACTAGCGAGCGCGCTGGCGCGGCAGGTCGCAGCGCCACCAGCTACGCCGCCTAGGTCGCCGCTTAGATTTGGCGTTGAGACGAATAGAATATGTGGCTTGGTTGCGGCGCTTGGTTGTTCAACACTAGCCTCGGCCTGACCCAGGAGATTGTAGTAGCACGCTCGGTAGCTATAGCTGACGTATGCCCCATCCGTCTGGTCATTAAACGTGATGCCGACTGCAAAAGGTTTGTTTAACTCTCGCACAATGGTCCCGCTGGCGCAGTCGGGAGCGCTTGCACCAGGGCTGCGCCGCACTTCAATGCGTTCGAATAGCGGATTTGTGCCAAAAATGATGCTGACTCTATTGCTGGCTACTGTAAGACCAGTCGTGACTGCAAAGCTCTTATTAACGACTACCGCTGGCACCGCTGGCACCGCTGGCACCGCTACCTGAGATGGAGGCGTCGCTGCAGGCACCGCCATTGTGGTTGCAGGCGCGGGTTCTATTGCGGGAGTAGGTGCGCTCACTGGCGGAATGTTTGCTGGCACCGGTGCGGGATCTTGTGGACTGGCGTCGGCTGCTTTGGCTTGACGGGGAGTTCCCTGCACCTTCATCGTGGCTCGATCGAGGCGTCGATGCTGACCGCAGGCAGCAAGTCCGATGGCCAAAGCAATTTTCATTCCCATGGACGCAACACGGTGGAAAAAAATCGCCATACCCCACCTCTATATGTCTCTAAGTCCGACCTACCCAAAGTCCCCATTTACCAATGATCTTATCGGCGGGGTCTGGCGGAACCTGAGGGGTATATCTATGTGGCTGTAATATCTCGAACTCTTTAGGATTTTGGCGTGGAACTTGATGACGCACTTGAATCTATCCGGCGGTGCGCTGCGCCTACGACTTGTTAAAAACTAGCTTAAAAGTGACGGCATTGGGCAGGGCAGCGAACCGATAAATTAACGAGCGCAAGAGATGTCGTGTTTCGTTTCGCCGCGCAGGACAGATTTAAATGAAGCGAGCTCGATGGCAACGAAGGGGCGAAGCTGATCAAAATTTTTGTTAAGTATGATCGTCAGGGTTTTGCTCTCCTGATGTAATGCGTCGAATTCCTCGATCTTAAAGGTAGGCACATTTCCTTGTGTCTTGTCACCGCGGATAAAGAGTAAGTTCGTGGAGCCGCCGCTGCTGTCAGTGCCGAACACTTTTTCATCGCGGTCTTGAGCGAAATCTATCAGCTCGGTGCGGTCGGACATACCCGATCCGGTAATCAAAAAGTCACCATCACCGATGCCATCGGTGTAGCGAAAGCCAAAAGAAAATAGCTGGTGATAGCTGCCTTTGTGGACTTGGTTTGCGTCGCGTTTTTCGTAGGTAAATGAGCACCTTGGCGACGGGGGCAGACCCTTGTAGAGCGAGGCACCGCTATGGATCTTAAGCGCCTTGCCGATCCATTGATCGCAGGCTTCGACGCAGCCTAGGACCTTCGCACTAGCGAAGGTGCCGGCGCATGTTTCGTTGCAGGCCGCTGGGCTGCTTGCCGCCGGCTCTAAGGCATCACTTTTCACCTTCGCTGGGGTGGTTTTGCAGCTTAGTACGCAGAGGCTAATTATGGCGAGCGACCGCTTGCTCATCGTTGAATCCTTTCTCAATGGCCTTAGGTAGCTCAAGGCGTTTCTAGGATAGCATAGCCGCCGCTTAAAAAAAGCAGCTGCCTTGACCACGGTAGGTGCTGACCACTTTGTCGATTTCACCTTGGCGCAGGAGGTAGAGGGAATCAAAACGCTCGCACAGCTCCCCAGCTTTGGCGTGGCGCATGAACACCGGGTCGCCTAGTTCCAAAGGCACCGGGCTGCGCAACGAGGTTTGTACCTCCCCAGCGCCCAGGGTTTTAATCAAGCTCATTCCCGGCGGGAGGTAGGGCTCGGGCTGCTTATCGGCGTGAGTCGGTCCCGAAGCAACGTAGCCGCCACCGCTGCATGCGTAAATGCCCGGGGCAGCTTGCCGAACTACCGGGAGCGCAAAGCCAGCGGCGGGTTGGTAATGAAATTCTCGGTAGTGGTCAAATAATGCTGGGGCATACAGCCCAGAACCCACGGTTAGTTCGGTGACGCTAGGGTCGAGCCGGGTGCGATCAATGCTGCCGGTGCCGCCGCCGTTGATCAGGCGTAGGGGGAAAGAGCGCTGATGCAACTGTCTGACTAAGGTCTGTCGTCTGTTAAAAGCTTGGCGCTGCGACAAGGCCTTCAAGAGCAGGATCATTCGGTTGTAGAGTCCGGACTTTGGTATTGCATCGGCGATCCCAGCTAACTGGGCTTCATAGCCCATGAGCCCTTGTAGCTGCAGATGTGGTGCCTTGGCCAAGGCTGATAGCAAAGGTTCTGCCTGCCGCAGCGCTTGAATGGGCGAGCGAAAGACACCAAATCTCAGGCCTGGTAGATCCATCGATAGATCCAAGTCGATGCAGACGGGGACCTGAACCGCGCCACCGCTGGCCGCTAAGGCCTCAAGCAGCGCGATTTGCCGCGGGTCATCGACCATGAAGGCGAGCCATTTTCCGCGCCGAATCCAGTCGATGCACGGCAGGATCTCGCTGCTCTCCATGGTTGGATAGCCGAGGAGCAGGTCGTCAAAACCCTGGTCGGCAAGAAATGCGGCTTCTGCTGGAGAGTAGGCCATCAAACCGGAAAATGCCGGATAACGATCGAGCAGGTAGCGGAGAATACTAACGCAACGCAATGACTTGGTTGCCAGGCGCATCTTTAAAGGCCGGGCCCGCTGGCTGAGCTGAGCGGCATTGGCATCAAGCAGATCGAGATCAACGTAGGCCAGTGGCAGCCGCCGACCGGCAAATACTCGCCGATAAAATGCATAGTCGCGGGCTATTTTGGGGGTAGAGAGAAGGGTCATTGCCTGGACCTCGGCGCGACTGTTGACAGCTAATTCCAAATTAGAACTAGGTCGCTGCTCGGCAAATGGCAAGCTCCGTTACGGGGGCGCTTCTAGTCGGGTCGGGTTGATGACCTGGTCTTGCGGCGCGGTGGTGCATGTCGCCGCTGAAGTTGGTAGGATTTCACTGCGCAAGATGCACGACTCGACTTGCTCATCTAGTTGGTCGAAGAGGACGCTAACCTTGGCATAGGTCGCCATTTGGAAATAGCGAAGCGCCCAATCGAAGGTCGGAATGCCCTGGCTTTGCTGCCCAGGCAATAGGCGCATGGCCGTAAAGTCCCAGTCGCCGCTGCCATCGCTTTGCAGCGCACTGGCCTGTGCCGCAAGTTCATCTGCAAAAGTTAGGCCGGCTCGGCCACGGCCAAACCAAGCCTCGACCCCCGTGTGGGCAGGCCCCATGCTGCCGCCGCAGCCACCGTCGGCGCGCTTGAGGGATAGATGATTGCACGGTGCTTGGCTGCCCAAACGGCCGCTTAGACCGATGCTTTCGGGCACCACCAGTAAGTCGGCCTTAAAGCGTGCTTTGCTTTGCTTTAGCTGCGCCGTCAGCGTGCTCTTGTAGATGCAGCCTCCGGGCACGGCGACTTCAGCTTGGCATTGCACCCTAACCCATGCGGGCGTTACGGGACCTAGCTGTCCCGCACTAAAGGTGTAGGAGGGATCTGGCGTCGCCTGGGCCTTGGTGACGGCGCTCAGGCCGTAGCCTGTGTGGCGGTGGCCTACAGCTTGCGCCAGCGGCTGTTTTGGCGTGGTGCGAGTGTAAAGGACCAACACGGCCTCACCCTGTGGACGACCAGAGCTGAGTACCTCTACTGATTCGCTACTGGTCCAAAGTCGACGGCCTTGAACATCGATGCCGGCAGTGATGTCTTTTAAACCGTTGGTGTTGGCCTGACCGAGCAGTGGCGGCGCGTCGGCAGCTGTTTCTGATGAGCTAAAGGGCTGCCAGGTGACTCCTTGCGGCCTAACGGTCCAGTCTTTGAAAAAGTATTTTACCGGTGCATGCGGATCTGCTTCGCTGCAGTTTGGACCGGCGCCGCGGTCGTGCCGACTGCCAAGACCCAGGGTAAAAGCCGCGCCGACTCCCTCGGTCGTGATAAGCCACGGTGTACCACAGTCATTCAAGGGCAGATCATAGCCAACGAGGCGCGCGATGTTGGCAAGGCCAATATGATCGTGCCGATCGTCGATAGCCGGATTCAGCCCTACCATCTGTTTGGCTATTTGCGCCAAGACATCCTGAATGTCGCTCGCGCTGGCCTCCAGCGCGGCATCGCTTAAGGCCGCAGTCGGTGCAGTGGTGAGTTGCGTCTGCTTTTTAACGGTCTCCCGCTGTGGTTTGCAGGCACTGGCGGCGAGCAACATGGACATCCAAAAACAAGGGCGCATGGCATATGCTCCAGGGGTTTATCCGTACCATTTTAGCAGATTTGCGCTATTGCCGCCAGTTGCCATTAGCTTGGTAAAAACCTACAGTTCCCTGATTAAATCTCGCGACTACCCAGCGATATGCGCGGCCAGGGAGGTTAGCTCTGGAGGGTAGTGGCAAAAAGCGGGGCGTTCATCGTCGCGCTGGCAAGACTAAACCAATAGTCTTATAGCAACTGGGTGCATCGCCTCGATCAAGGGGGGGGTGAGTTAATCGCCATCTTTGGGTTCCTGTTCGGCTCAGTGGGCGCCGTTACAACAAACAGATATGCGCCGTGGGGGAGATTAACCCTGGAGCGCAGTGGTAGAAAGCGGGGCATTCGTCGTCGCGGTGGCAGTAGCATGAAGCTTCGACAACGCAGTTGCGGCCGCTAAGACCAGTGCTGCTCTGCTCAAGGCGCCGGCGGTAAAATGGGCTAATAAAAATGCCATTTGGATCGAGTCGCTGGCGATATTCCTCGAATTCCGCCCAGCGCGGGTATTTTTGCTGAATGCCGACGAACATCCCCTCACTGGCTTTGCCCCAGTGTGGTCTGCCGTCAAAGTCATTAAGCAAAATTTGCTCCAGCTCTTGGATGACACTGAAGGCACGGGGATAGCCGTTGCCGATTGGATTGCGTATGTATTCCATGCCGACATAGACGGTATCTCTAGCGCTCGCCATACCAATAGCGCCACGGCTGGCCTTGCCAAAGCGGAAGTAAACGCCGTTAAGCGGCAAACATGCACCTGTGCTGTCGAATAATCGGCGTGCCTGGTCAATAAAGTTGGGCAGACTCTCTAGGGGTATGGCAATTTCCTCAAGGTTATACGGCAAGTCTTTAAATGGGCAGCGGTCGCGGCAGACGAACGACGTCATCTGATGGACCCAGCCGACCGGGTTTTGAGCAGGATGATTAAAGGTGGTTGTGAAGTAACTCGTTGACTTCATCTGGTAGCGCTGCTGTTCGAGCAGGCACATGAGGCGATTGCCCGAAGTCAGATTTCCAAGCTTAAAAATGGCCGGAAGTACCTTGCGGTTAAACCAGCTGGTTTCCGCTTGGCCGTTGTGCGCCTCGCCCGGGGTGCTGCCTGCAACCTGAGTAAAGCGGGTGTAAGCATACGAATTCTGTCCGGGAAACCAAGTTACGTTGGTGGCGTAGCCATCTTCGGCCAAGCGCAGCACATCGCTGGCCAGGTCCGTATCTGGATGTCCCGAGGATTCAGCTAAAACCTTAAATGCTGGCTGCACCTGCAGCGTGACTTCGGTGAGGATGCCCAGTACGCCGAGGTTGCTAGCGACGTAGTCGAGATCGGCTCCGGCGATGGTCCGAATTTGACCCAGCCCGTCGACTAATTTAACCTGAACCAAGGCATCTTGGATCGAACTCGATTGCGCCTGCAGGCTGGAGCCATGAGTCCCATTGCCGATCATGCCGCCTAGAGTCACCTCGGCATACTCCTGTGCCACCGGTAGGACGAGTCGGTGGCGCTCATGAAGTTCGTTATTGAAATCCCATAATTTGATGCCAGGTTGGACGGTGACTTGGGCCAAGCGGCTATCGACATCCAGAATTTTGTTTAGACCTGAAGTCTCGAGCTGAACTCCGTTCTCGGCTACGCAGGAGTTATCGTTAGCGCCCTGCCAGCCGTTTATTGCGGCTTTGACGTGCAGGCCAAGGCGGATTGCTGTGGTTACCGCGTCTTGCACTTCTGCGGTATTGTGCACGGCCACGACCTGGCCTGCCGGGCAGTGCACAGTACCCTGCATATTTTTAAAATCGGTGATATCTTGCGAGTAGAGGCTAGCCGCAAACAAAGCTGGAACTGCAGTGGCTGGCAACCAAAGACAGCGCCACCCTGGTCGGAATTTTATTCGCATGCAGGGAGCCAACTGCGGCGCATAGCGTAGCTACGGCTGAGTACCTGAACCGGCTGGCCGGTCAGCGTTATTTGGCCGACTAACTGATCTTTATCCACCCATTGCAAGTTGGCCGACACGGTCGTGCTTGGGCCGTATTTGCTCTCCAACGTGATCTGGATTTCATTGATACCGCCCGGGAAGTCATGCAGCAGGCTGGTCAGCTCGGCGTCTGTAGCAACAACCACCAGATGTTGATCAAAAGGTGCATTTAGACACAGCTGGAGGTTCGAGTGGAGTATAATCACCCCGCCATTACTAAAGGAGGCAGCTGTGGTGGGAGTTGATGCCAAGCAAGCGAGCATGAAACTCATGATGATCCGAATCCCCAGCTTCATCTGCAGCTCCCCTACTATTTTAAACAAGTCTTGTCGTAAACATTCATCATCATATCGACGAAAAAAGGAATGTTCCCTGAACTACGGGGATCGTCCTTGAGGGCGACGATGTCGCCGATGGCTGTCGAGACGATATCGTGAATGCGTTCCATCGCCCGCTCATTGATGCTGGCCGTGGCGTGAAAAACGCGCGCCGCCTTGGTGCCAATAAGGCTACGGTCAAAGTGATCTGCCGATAGCTTCATCTGGGCGAGGGCTAGGTCGCAGTCGTGGGACAACATCGGAGCTAAGCGCATCACGTCTTCGCCGTTGACATGGTCGCGGTCGAGGAGTTCATGTTCTAGCAGCTCTTCGAGTGCCTCGATGCCGCGCTCTCCGGTTAAACGCCGGACCGCTGCCACAGTTGTGCCGCGGTCATTGTGAGCAAGGTTCAGAATGAAGTTGTGGGGGTCGCGCATAAAGAAGCCGCGCAGGGCCTCTTGCCGTGGCTCTTTGTGTGGAAAGGCGCCGTTTTGAAAGCGGCTGATCGTCGTGCCGATTTCTGGGTAGTAGCGATTGATAAACTGGATTTTCTCGTCGAGGTTTAAAGCGGCGTCGACGATTTTCAAAACCGGTTCGGCGGTTGGATGACCTTCGCGCTGATACAGTCTGCGAATCGTAGTATAACTGACGCCGCAAGCTCGCGACAAAGTTGCCAACGAACGGCTGCGGTGGCCATCTAAATAGCGATCGATGGCGCTTCTCAGATCTTCCGCAAGTTCCCCCGTGGTTGGCACGGTACCCTCATCTATTTGTATGGAATAGCCTAGGCACGATTTCATAGCACAAGAATGTCACATAATACAATCCGCCATGGTGGCGTTCTTGGCGCGGCCAAAATCACCATGATGGCGAATCGATACCATGGCGGCAAAGCCCCGAAACCATGGTGGATATTAATGATTAGAACGTGCAGGAAGGTTGACGTCAGAAGTCAGAAATGCCAAAAACTAGATGTTGCCTTGAGTAACACCCTGGTCGGTCGTCACGCCATCAGTGGATATTGAATGCCCGTAGACACCCTAGTCGTCCTTCCTGTTTGTTGGTACTGCGCCCGCTTCTTTGCTCGAAGCGTCGACCCCGCGGCGGGGTTCTTGTCTCAATCAGCCTGCGTCATTCCTGCGATTCCAAGTTCAGCTGCGTTAAACGGGTGCCTGCGGGGGCATTCACCCCGCACCGGGGTCTCGCTATCGGTCAATGACAACATGCCCCATAGCCTTTGCCGGTTCTAAACTTTGGGCTGCGTTGCGGAACATGGTTTGGTTGGAGCGCCCAAGACTTATCGCGGTGGCGTGTGACTTATCAGATCATGCCTATTCTAATTGCTGTCGCGTGCGGCCTCTTGCGCTTCGAGTATTTTGATGCGCTGCTGATCGACCGCCGCGATCGAGAGCGCAAGGTCAAAAAACAAGTCGTCTGCATTTGGCTTAAGATCGGCGATGGGCGGTAGTTCAAGGCCGATTGGCGCCATGGTTTGAAGTTCACCATTGCGTTGGTGCTCAATTTGGATTTGAGTGGCGCAGATTGCCAGGGTTCCGGCTGCCGCTGCAATAAGCGTGCGTTGGCCGGCCGTGAGGCGCTGAAATACATAACGCTGCAGGAAAAATACTAGCCAAAAAGCGATCAAGCCATTTCCAAGGTGCGCAATCAGGCCGGCCAGTGGCAGCTGGTTCAGATTGAAGGTGAGTGTCGGGGCCACGGTGATGCTGATTTTTGTAGCCAATGCCGCCGAGACTATGAGCAGTAGGACCTGATAGAAATAGAAGCGTTTGGCATTGAGTTTGCAAAACAGTGAGACCAGTAATGCCACTAACACTATCGGCGCCAACATGAGAAAGCCCTTGCGAAAAAGAGTGCTATAGCGATCAGGTGGCCATAATATTTCGTACTGATCGCTGGCTGCGATTAGGCTTAAAATCGCGTAGGCAAAGATTACCGACAAACCAATCTTTGTTGGCGTGTTGACGCCGAAGTTAGCGTGACTAGGCAGTACCTTTTTAGCCGCAGTTTTCTCGAACTGATCCTCAGTGATGAGGTCGAGACGGATGTTACCAAGGTACACCGAGTTTTCTTCGGTCAAAGCGATGTGGTCTAGGCGACGATCACCAAGGTAGATGCCGTTGGTGCTGGCCATATCTCGCAGTATATAGCCATCCTCAGTGGTGTGTAATTTGGCATGGTGTGCTGAAACGCTGGGATCGTGAATACGCACGCTGCAATGCATTGAACGGCCGATCAAGGCGGGAAAGACTTCAATTCTGTGGGTGACCACGCCATCTGCCTCATGAACCCGAATCAAAATCATCTAGCCTCCACCCCTAATGCTGTTGATTAAAGCGCGCATAATGGCGGAGCTGTTGCGGGCGGAGAATCCGAGAAAACTCCCCGATAGCTGCATAGCTCGCCCGTCTTTTGGTAGAGTTAAGGCGGTGAACTCCAAATTGTACGCCTCGGAATACTGGACGTAAGCATTGACACAGTAATGGACGTGCATACGAATTTTATTGGTGTTGAGGAAGTCGGATTCACTACAGTTTAGTTTAGTGGTAAAATTGGCTGCGGGCTCGACGTTCTGAAAGCCGAAGTTAGGTATCATCCTGTTGAGCTGATGAAGAAACTGCCAGGCATTGAGTCGAGTCGTGCGAATGGACTGATATTTGAGGTGAAATGTTGCGGTGTCGGTGTCGGCGCGCACGGGTGCGGAGCCAGGTAAGTAGCAATGTTCGGTAACCACTGAAATCACTGTTGGGGCTGCAGCATCGTCGCCATGCCAGCATTTTATCATATGAGCCGGCTTATCAGCCTGCCACCCGCCTAGAGAGACGGTGCTACTTGGGCCGCGCAAAAGGTGGGTTAGTTGTTCCTGGACCAGGTCGAGTTGGGCACGAACTTCTTCGGCATAGGCATCCTGGTCGTCGCTGTGACTGTAGGAGGCGCGGGGTTTTTTTAGCAGGTCTTTGACTAGCGCAGACGGGACTGCGAAGGCTAGACTTTGTGAATCGCTACGCAGGGAGACGTTCACACCGATCACCGCACCGTATTCATCGATGCTTGGTCCGCCGCTCATTCCCGGGTTTAGAGGGATCGACATTTGCAGCTTTTGGTAAGGTCCGGCGGACATCATCCCGTTAAAATTGCCCTCGATGACCGACTTGTTGAGGTCTTCAGGCCAGCCAATTGAATAGATTTTCGCGCCGGATTCGGGCATTTCACGGGCGAAAGTCACGGATTTTTTGAAAGTCTTGGCGACTTTTACCAGCGCCAGGTCGTTGATGGCGTCGAAGGCGACAACGGCTGCGGGTAGGGCCTGGTCACCGTCCATCAGAAATAGGTGGTATTTTTCTGGGTCCTGCAAGGCGTAGGCGACGACATGGTAGTTAGTGACTAAAAGGCCGGACTGATCCACAACGAAGCAAGAGCCATATGCGGCTTTGGGAGCATTGGCCTCGGTTGCTGTTTTTACCTGGTAGACCTGGGCGAAGACCGTGGCCATTTGTCGGTTGCCAGATGGGATGAGCACAGGGTCTGCATGAGCTGCAGCCGCGCTAAACAGCTTACAGCTCATCCCTAGGACAAGGGTGAACCGTGAGATGAAGGTTTTGGCAATGTGGAACGCCAAGTTTTTTGCCTCTATTAGGTGCAGTAGGATCTGTTGGGTCTTTCAGCGTGCGGCTGACGGTTGGACGCTGATCTTCCACCTTTGTTATCGGTAGGCGAGTTGTTAATGATAATCCATTGGTTTAGTGTGGGGCCGGCGTTGGCGCATGGGCGTGTCGCAAGCGCAGAAAATTCCAACATATTTGTCGTTTATTTGTCGCGATATCAGGTGCGGACTAGGGATTCTAAACATTTGCAGCATGCGCGGCGAACCTTAGGCTGACGCTGTCGGTGTTACCGATGTTGAAGGCGGTTCATGGCGGCGGGCAAAATAGGACGATGCAATATGGCGATAGCATCATCATCTGGGTTTACTGAAGCTGGTGTTCAGTACTTGATCATGGCATCATAATGGTTTGATGTAGTGGTTTATCCTCGATGATTGAGTGGCAATCTATACGCTAAAGGAGCGGATTTTATGCGCATATTGAAGGGTCTTGTGTTAGCGGGTGTCTTGGCACTAGTGCCGGCATGTTCTGAAAACGACGACGCCGAAGAACCAGTTGCTAAGGATTCTATGGACGAAGTACAAGCCGCTTCATCAGCATATGCCCAGCCAGCTGCCGCTCCCGTTCCAGCTTCAGATCCAGCTCCAGCTGCCGCGCCAGCTCCGGCTCCGGCAGCAGCTGCCGCTCCAGCGGTAACGCCCCCGCCCGCGTTGGCACCCGCAGCAGCCGAGCCTGCCGGCTTTGATGGTGCTAAGACCACCCGCTATGTGCGCGTCGTTGCGATCAAGGTCCATACCCTCCCTGATAAGGAATCTCCAGTCATCGGTTGGGTCAAAATGAACGACGGTTTTGAAGTCATCATCAATGGCGATTGGGCCAAGATGGGACCCGGTCACTATATTTCTAATAAATTTCTGGTCGACCGCCCTGTGGCCACGCCAGTCGCGGCACCTGCGAAAAAGAGCAAGGCAGGAAAATGAGCAACGAGCGGACTTTTGTTCATGATCTCATGACGCCATTATCGGTCGCTCAAGCGTACGCCGGTATGGTCCGGAAGGCCTTGGACGGTGAGGCGGACAAGATTGATCTCGTGGATTTGCGAGGCCGCCTTGACCGCTGCTGTGCTGCACTGGAGAAGTTGGTGACGCTCGCTACGGAACGGCGCGCCATTCTATTGCATGAGCCAGAATAGAAGGTCCCATTTGGGTCTTGGCGCTCTCGCGCCAGACCCTAGCGATGCTGAGCGATGAGCATACTCAGGCGTTGCATGGCCGTGCTTAAGACCTCCTGGGATGGTCCGAAGGAAAATCGTACGTGATTTTTAAAGCGCGAGTGACCACCTCGGCGGCGCTTGCCTGGGTTGACGTCGAAGAATTCCCCGGGCACCGTGATTACCTTGTGCTGCAAGGCAGCCCGGAAGAAGCCCAGTCCATCGCTAAGCGGCGGTGGCAATTCGGCCACCGAACCCCACAGGTAAAAGGTGCCGTCGGGGGTTGTGTCGAATTGCACTCCAAGCTGCCGCAGGCAAGCGAGCATCGCGTCGCGCTTGGCTGTGAAGACAGTTTGAATCGCCTGCGTTTCACGCTTTACGTAATCCACGCTTACCAACGGCAGTGCTGCTCGCTGTAGGGGTTTGGACCCGCCCCCATCAAGGAAGGAGCCGGCACTAGCCAAGGCCTCGACGACGGTCTTCGGGCCAATCGCCCAGGTGACCCGCCAGCCGGGGTAGCGCCAATTTTTGGTGAAACCGTCAAACAGCACAACGGGATCACGGTTGACGTCTTCGACGTAGGCTGCGGCACTGGCGATACGGGCATGCTCAGGCGGCGCGCCATAAATATAGTGTGAGTAGAATTCGTCGATCAGCAAGCTGCAGTCAGTACGCCTAGCAGTAGCGACCCAAGCTGCCATCTCGTCCCCTGCGATCAGCTTGCCCATAGGGTTGCAGGGGTTAGAGAACAGTAGCGCTGATAGGCCGCGTCCGATGATTTCACGCTGTAAGTCTGCCACCGAAAAGGCGTAACCCTGGCTTGCTTCCAGAAGGATCGGAATCGCGGTAAATGCCTTGAAGATATCGAGCAGCTCTTCGTAGGCGGTATAATCAGGTAAGAAGTGACCGAGGTTGATCTGTCCGAGGCTGGCAGCGGCGCGCGTCAGTAGGGTGCGTCCACCTCCGGCGATGCAGACGTTCTCGGCACTATACTGCGACGGTAGTCCGCGGCGAAACAGTTGGTTGTATAGTGAGGCCACTGCTTCGCGCAGCTCCCATAGCCCCGCAGTAGGCGCGTACTCTTGGTCACCTGGTAGGATCTCCAAGGTGTGGATGCGGGGATCGGCATTGGGTAGATCGCCGGTCTCTGGCTGTCCTTGACCGAGGTTACACCAGTCGGGGTGTTCTGTGGAGAAGCCGAGGCGAGCGGCCTCGGTCGTAACGTAGATCACGCCGGTGCGCGGTACGATACGAAAAGCACTAATAGAGTTAGGTTGTTGCATGTTAAATCCAGGCCTCCATAAGTGCTGCGACAAAGCGCCCTACGGTTTGATGATAACACCAAGCTAAACCCGGTGGGGAGACTGGTCGATAGGATGATGACGTGGTAGGCCTGGTTTGGGTCGCATGGATTCTGCATCCCGTTCGCCGCGCGGCAGTTAGGCTTAGGAATGAAAGCTCGCGACTTTAGCGCATGGATCCTAGCCCTGGGGCTTTGTTCAGCTTGTGTTACCGGCCAACACAGTGCGCAAAGTACAGCTGATTTCACCAGTGATGAGGCCTTTCGCCACTGGTTCACCTACTACTACCAGGACCCTCATCCGGAGTCGGTAACAGCGGCTATTCGGTTTATGAAGGCGAATGGTTACCTAGGTGAGGATAACTCGGAAAGCCGCGATATGCCCTTGATAGCTAGTGTTTTTCTGGCGCGTTTGATGAAAGCCCATAAGGGTGAGCTGCGCCAGTGGGCCGCTGGCTGGCAAAACCTAGGTGGGCAAGAGTGGTATGTGTTGCTCGTGTCCTTGTATATGACCGACATGGCCGAGGCCAGGCTCGTTTTGAGTGAAAACTTGCACAAAGTCGACAAAGCCCACCAGCAGCGCCTGGCAGGAATGCAAAAGGTCCCGCCCGCAGCTCTAGACCCGCTCATTGGCCCAGTCCTGAGTCAGCGCCAAATTAACTTTCTATGGGCTGGATTTAGCGCTTCAGGGGACCTTCAATACGTGCAGAAGGTGATCGCTGCAGTGCAGATGTACGGCGACGAGGACGAGCAAAAGGCCAGCATCGGCGAGCTAGCCTTGATGAGCCTGGCGACCAATGCCCTGCAAAACGAGTCGGTAGCTCGCGAGTGCGCCAAGGTTAACAGTCTGACCAAGAATAAGAAGACGCGAATACTGCTAAGCGCCATGCTTGCAGCGGTTGCTAATATCGCCAGAGGCGAGCGGCAGGAGCATGATGCGATCAGCCATTGAACAACCTATCCGATGGATGATGTCTATCTGCTTAGCGCCGGTGCTTTGCTTCGGTGTTTCAGGCCTCGCGGCCCCTGGTGGGATTGAACCTTTGGACTACGCGTTGTTGACGCATACCGTTAGCATCGATCAGCTGCGCGCCGGAGCGCATTCGGCGAAGGGCACCAACAGCTATACGTTCGCCGTCACTTTAGTCGGGCTGCTAAATGCTGCGGAAGAGCGGAATTTGGACTTTGAAAAGCGCAAAAAAGTGGTGGTCGATCTGGGCACATTCGGCGACACCAGCATAGTTTCTCTGGCGGGGTGGAAGCCTGATACAAAGGTCAAAGATTTTAAAGTGCTCACAATCGATGGGCAGGCTATACGCGAACTTGTGGCGCAGACCATGACGGAGTTTAAGGTGCCAGAGTCCGAAGTCCTGGTGCAAGTTGATATCAGCATGATCATTAAAAAGAAAAAGTGGCTTCTACTCAAAGCTGACGAAGCAGTTGCCAAGGTCTCCTATGCACCGATACCCGCAACCAAGTTCGAGTCTGCCTTGCGTACTAACCAGGACCTGCTGATTGCAGATGAGCAAGGCACCTTCGTCAAGCTCGCCGTGCGCTATGAAAAGCCGACTGCGGCCGAGGTTAAGCCGGATCCGAAAGCGAGTAAGCCGGAGGCTAAAAATGCCAGTCCGGCCGACAAAAAACCCTGACCCGAGAGACTTCCCTGGCCAGCAGCTGTCTTGAAAACAGCCGCCGGCCATGTCGGTCGAGTATTTAGCGCATTGAGGGGTGAAACAGTAACTCGCGATACTTGGGTAAGATCCACAATTCATCAGCTACTTCTTGCTCGGCGCGATCAGAAGCCGAACGTAGTTTGGCTGCGAGCGGCTTACAGTCGCGAACTAGCATCGCCACCTTCGCGACTTCGTCGTGAGTCTCGTTGAGTCGATCGAGTGCCTTGGTCAGCTGCTCGCCCCCAGTCAATAGGTCAACAAAGATGCCTTCGAGGCCGGCCACACGTCTGTTCAGTTGTGTTTTCAGTGCCTCGGAGCGGGCATCGCGCAGCACATCGTGGGTGCGCTTAAGCTGCTTTTCAACAGCAGGAACAACGTACTCGTTGACCAAAATAACCGTCGTGTCGAGTTCAATCTCGAGGGTTTTGATATAGCGTTCCATTTGAACCAGGTAGCGCGACTGGATCTCCTCGCGGCTGAGTACGCTGGACGAGATCAGGAACTCGGTCGCCTTTTCGTCGTTCCAAAAGGCGAAGGCGTCAGCGGCAGAGTCGATGATCGGCAGGCTGCGGCGCTTCGCCTCTTCCCGCCATTCGTTTGAGTAGTTGTTGCCGGAAAAAAGAATGCCCTTGTTTTCGTTGATCAGCTCGCGGACCAGAGCGAGGACCGCCTCGTCACGATTAGCGATTTTGCCTTGGAGCGCCTTTAAGCGCACCGAGGCCTCGGCCAGGGCATCGATGACTGCGGCGTTTAAGACCGCCATGGGGACCGCGACGTTAGCTGAGGCGCCGACCGCGCGAAATTCGAATTTGTTGCCAGTGAAGGCAAATGGGCTGGTGCGGTTGCGGTCGGTGTAGTCCTTGGAGATGTCAGGAATGTGGCTGACGCCTAGGTTGATGATGCCGCGCTCTGAGCCCTGAGTGACTTCGCCTTTGGCGATGGTTTCAAAGATTTTCTCGAGCATCGAGCCAAGGAAGATCGAAATAATCGTGGGAGGAGCCTCGTTGCCGCCGAGGCGCAGGTCGTTGCCTGGGCTCATAATTGAGGATGCCAGCATACCGGCGTGCTTATTCACGGCTCTGATCACGACGGCTGAGACGGCGAGGAAGCGTAGGTTCTGGTGCGGCGTGTGCCCTGGCTCCAGCAAGTTTTCGCCCTTGTCATTGGACATCGACCAGTTGCAGTGTTTGCCGCTGCCGTTGATCGCGGCAAAGGGCTTCTCATGCATTAAGCACATCAGGTTGTGGCGCACCGCGACGCGCTTCATGGTCTCCATGGTCAGCGTGTTATGGTCGGCAGCAATGGTCATGTTCTCAAAAATCGGCGCTAATTCGAACTGGCTTGGCGCCACCTCATTGTGGCGGGTCTTGACCGGTACCCCGAGCCGATAGAGTTCGTGCTCGAGGTCTTCCATAAAAGCAAGTGCGCGGGTAGGGATGGCACCGAAGTAGTGATCCTCAAGCTTTTGACCGCGTGCGGTTGGGGCTCCAAGCAGAGTGCGGCCAGTCATCATCAGGTCAGGACGGCGGGCGGCCACGTCACGGTCGATCAGGAAATACTCCTGCTCAGAGCCGAGTGTGGCAGTGACGTTCTTCACATCGACGTCGCCGAGGAGCTTCAAGAAATTGCAGGCTTCCTTTGACAGCATCTGTACGGAGCGCAGCAGCGGTGTCTTATTGTCTAGAGCCTGGCCATGGTAGCCAAAGAACACCGTGGGGACGCACAGGGTCATGGCGCCAGTCGCATTTTCGACGATGAAGATCGGCGATGTAGGGTCCCAGGCGGTATATCCGCGGGCTTCAAAAGTCGAACGCATACCGCCCGAGGGGAAGCTGGAAGCATCTGGCTCGCCTTGGATCAACATGCTGCCGGTGAAGCGTTCGATGACCTTTAATTCGGAATGGTGGCTGTGCTGAATAGCAATAAAAGAGTCGTGTTTCTCAGCGGTTAACCCGGTCATCGGTTGAAACCAGTGACAAAAGTGGGTGGCACCCTTGCGCACAGCCCAATCCATGATCACCTTAGCAATCGCGTCTGCCGTGTCTTTGGAGAGCTTGCGCCCCTGTTCGAGCGCCTTGGTCAGGTCACTGAAAGCGTCGCGCGCTAGGCGCTCACGCATCTCACCTAAACCAAAGGTTAGTTCGCCAAAATACTCGGAGATGGGTTGGATTGGCAGGTCCTTAGACGAAAAATGCGGTGCGTATTGGCCGGACTTATCTGACGACATACTGGGGGTCTCCTTAGATCTCTAGAATCGGTTGCTCTAAAAAAATGGCTCCAAGCCACCTTCGGGAATCAAAAAAGACAGACTCAACGGAAGCGCTATAGCGCCGTGATTATCAGTTCACCTTACCCGAAAAAGCAAGGCCGTTTGGTGGTTCGGCTAATTTCATAAGCGCTACTTCGTATGACGCGGTATTGGCAGTAGGTGTAGGGAGGAGCTTTTGGCACCCGCGCTTAAGGCCTAGCCCTGAGCTCTTTTGCGCGGCGGGTATCGCGTGGTTTAACCAAAGGTTTTTTGAATTTTTCGCGGGTAAGACCAGAAGCAATTACAGTTTGCTCGTAAAGTTAAAGCAATTTCGGACCGAAACTTTCCCAGGGCGTTCTTTAATCCTTTGGAGGTTTGAGTCATGCGGGTTGTCAGTAGCTTGGCTGTTAAGAAGGTGCTCTGGGCACTTTCCTTGGGTCTAGTCGCAAGCTTTTGCAGCATTGGTACCTCGGGCTGCGCTGGCGGCGACAAAATAGAGATGGAAGATGGTGGCCCAGACGACGCTGGGAGCGAGGCTCCTAAGAAAGAGAAGAAGAAGGGCAAGAAGGACAAGAAAAAGAAGGACAAGAAAAAGGACAAGCATAAAGGTGTCGAGGGCGAGGGCGCAGCCGCTAAAGAGCCAATTTGACTCTAAGGGCCCGTCCAAAAATAAAGTGCCTTTATTTTTTGGGCGGGCCCTAAAGCAGCGACTTCTCGACCACCTTTAAGTTTAGGTCGCGGCCGTCGTGGTCGACAGGCATGGGACCATCGTTAGGCCCGGCTTGTCGGCCCTGTGTAGATCATCAATGCGGCGCTGTAGATAAGGTGAGAAAAACCTGGCATAACGCTGCTGCAGGTCAGGCAGGGACCAGTCGCTGCCGGTTACCCAGCCCCGGCATTTTTGCGCTTCGCAGGAGCAGTTAAATTCGTCGTATGCGCTGCCGTCAGACATGGCGTAGTCGTAGCAAATCTCTTCACCCTTAGCGATCGCATGGATTGCCACCAGGGACATCTGGCCGCTAAGCCCGGCGTTGGGATTGCAGGAGTGATTGATAAAATCGCCTACCTCGGGCACCTCGTGCGGCACCAAGTAGAGGTTCTCTTCAACTTGAATGCTGTGTCGTTGCATAGTTTGAGGCAGTTCACCTAGTTCGTCACCTATAACGATGTCACCGCCCCATACCACGATCAGTTCACCTGCGCCGATGGAGCGACTGGCGAACACGCCGTAGCCGCCTTTCTCTGGGCGGATCTTGCGTAGGACCTTGGCGCTCACATAGTGCGTCTTGCGGCGGCTCAAGGCCGCCGCACGCCCCTGGGTCAAAACGCTTTTGCCTTTATGCAGGGGCATTGGATTCACCCAACCTTCTGTAAGACGCCGATCATCCGTTTGGATTTCGGCGAATGATCCAGCGGCTGTTCGATATTAAAGTCGCCGTACCAACCGACCACCCGCAGCGATTTGGAAAGGTCGGCGAGGAGGGTGATCTCCTGCGGAAACAACAGGCGTTCGTCAGCCTCGTCCTTGACCACCATTTTTTTGCCATGGTCATCGACATGGAGTTCTAATGCCACGTGGGCGATACCCGTGGCCAAGTCGTAGTGCGGGTCATTGGTGGCCCAATGGATATCGACCTGAACGCCGTCGCGTTGTGCCGAGTAGTGAAATTTCTTGTAATGGCTGAAGGACACTTCGGCCGGGTGTGAGAGGTCGATCAGGTACAGGCCGCCTGCCACCAAATTGCTGGCCACTGCCTGAAAGTGCCTAATTAGATTGTCATTAGTGAGCAGGCAGTCGAGGCCGTCGAACATGCAGAAGGCGACGTCAACCGGTTTGGGCAAGGTGAAAGAACGCATGTCGGCTTCAAGCCAAGTCACTTGCGTTCCCTCTTTGCTCGACTCATCGGCGGCAAAGCGCAGCATTTCGGCGCGCAGGTCCAAGCCGTATGCTTGGGCCCCGGCGCGGGCCATACCGCGAGCATGGTAACCTGGGCCGCAGGCCACATCCAAGACCGATCGGACTTCGATGCCGGCATGTTTTTTGTAAAGATCGCGGATAAATGTGACCTCGGCGCTGACGTCGCGATTGAAAATCACATCGTAGTACATCGCCCGGTCATAAAGATTGCAGTGTTCAGCCACTTTCAGTGCCCTTTCCGTCTTTGGTTGATCAATTGATTGAAGTCGCCCGTAGCCGGGTGCTGTGTGGGCAGTTGCGCCGTGACACAATGAAAAGCACCGCCATTATAGATAAGTCCGTCGGCATTCACCGTGCGGACCTTCAACCCCACAGATTCGTAGATCTTGCGGACCTTTCGCGCATAGAAAGGGGCAAGTTCGGCATCCGGATATTGGTCGTAGTTCCAGCCGAACGTGCTGTAGCTAGGCACGATAGCATGGCCATTGAGCAGTAGCGCATTACTGTACGTTCTAAAAGCACCGCGGTAAGGTAGCGGCATGGGCAGGCGGATGACTTGCATATAGTGCGCCCATACTGCTGCTTTTTGGTTTAATGAGTCACGCAAGGCTAGCAATTCAGGCGGTAGGTGGCCATAGAGTTTGGTAGCGACCGCCAAGGTGCGTTCATCCAGCTCATTGACTAAAACCTGGTGGTCATTCACGATCTTTGCCCACATATCCAAATGAACATGAGGTGGGGCTGTGATCACGACCGTCTCACGGCAGCCTATTTTGCTTAGGCCCACATCGAGGTCTTTGGCGGTTGGCGAACCGTTCGATGAGG
>Ga0315291_10003131_pt1 | contig 21422 bp, 18 predicted proteins | sample YL17G12_20_MG_FD_203070 | JGI IMG/M metagenome (GOLD analysis project Ga0315291, IMG submission 203070) | Sediment microbial communities from Yellowstone Lake, YNP, Wyoming, USA - YL17G12_20 | ecosystem: Environmental > Aquatic > Freshwater > Lake > Sediment | place: USA: Wyoming | collected... | reverse complement strand
GGGTAAGCGGGGCGATGATCTCCGTGTCTGCGGCCATAAAGGAACCAACCAACGCCTGCTTGGTCGCCGGGTCTTTCTCGGCGGCGGCGAAGACGGAATTGATCCACGCGTAGAGAGTTTCTTCACCAGGGAGCGGCGGCACGAGTTTCATCACGCCGGGCAATTGGTCGTAATACTTCTCGGGCTGGACCCACTTGGTCTCGCCGGCTGCGCCCGGAGGTGCCGGGAAATGCGGCACCTTGCTCCAGTCTATGGTCTTCATCTTCCCGTTGAACTGACTGAGCGGATAAGCCACGATCTGGTTGAGCACTGGCTGGACTGCCTTGGTATCCTCGGCGTTGTCGCCTTTGAAAATGCGCGGGACGGTAAACACCAGTTCGGTGGAAGAGCGCACCACCGCTGTGATGCCGGCGGGCTTTTCGCCTTTCCAGTTCGGCCCGACAATCATGTAAAAGCCGGGCTTCGTGCCGTAGGGCTTGCCGATCTCCGCGATCTCGTCGGTGCGTGCGTCATACAGCGCATACACCCAGAAGCGGTCGCCAAAATCGGGGACCTGAAACACCACCGGCTCCTTGTCCAGCGCGGCGAAACCCGCGCCATACGCCACGTCCTGGTTGGGACAGGCGACAAACGTCTGCTCCGGCTTGATGTAATCGTTCAGCATCGAGAGTTGGCCCACCGGGGCCATCGGGAGCACTCCGCCGTTCCATCCCGGGACGTTGCCGTTCTGGCTGGTCACATAGGCGAATGCGGCGCGGCGGTTGTGCGAGTTGACCAGCGCATAGCCCCAGACGTAGGCCATGCGGCCGACCATCTGGACGTATTCCTTGGTCATAGCGGTGCCGGCGGCGGGGCCAGGAACCTCGGCGGCGGTCTTGGGCAGCGGCACTTGCTGCGCCTGTGCGGTCGTGATAGCCAGCGCGCAAATGAGCGCGACGGCGATGAGAACTTGTCTGCTTCTGGTCTTCATAATTGTCTCCTTTCAGTCGTTGTTTGTTTTGTTCACTAGCTCACCTTGATGGCCCGGACCTCGGCGGCGCGCTCGTCGACAGGGATCACGGGCAATTCTCCCTTGCTCTTGACCGGCAGGCTGCGGAGGTGATCCATGATCGCCTGCCATTCCTTTATCTCCCGAACAGCGCCTGCCCCAGCCGCGGTGGCGACGCTGGACTTGTCCGTCGTGCCCGGCGGCGGCATCAGTTGGGCCGTGCCGAGGCGAGGGTCGTCGAGGGCCTCGACCCTGGATGTGAGAGGCTGGCCGTCCTTGTTCTTGGGGACAAGGGGCAGTTTGCCTTTGGTGTACTTGGGGATGGCCACGATGAACGTGCCGAGCATCAGGGGACACGTAAGGCTGTATAAGCGATCGTCCTTGCCGCTCATGTCGATTGCTTTGTAGCCGCGATCCTGATCTCCCAGCTCGACAGCTGTCACGACGTCGTACTGTGGGCGCGACGGGTCGTAGCGGAACCTCATGCCGGAGGAGCGGGGGAACCACTCGCCGGGGTGGGCCGGGTTGTCCACGAGAAAGTACTCGAGCAATTGCTTCAAATCCCTGCCCGTGAACCAGCCGGTGACGAGTGCGCTGCCAGCCGTGGTATCCACGACGCCGGCGCCGAGGGGCGCCACGGTGAACACGTCGTAGACCGTCTGCACGCCCGACTTCCCGCGGGTAATGCCGGCGCGCATCAGCCCGTTGATGCTGAAGCCGATGTCCGCTCTCGTGGCCTTTCTGAATGCGTCGGTGCAGAGGTTGGCGAGGAGAGTGCCGGCCGCGATATCGGCAAACGTGTTGGGCAGGTCCTGCGGAGCGACCGCCAGCGGTTGATCGATGCTGTAACCGCGGGACGCGAACACGGCCCCGGTGACTGACTTCTTGAACTTTTCGATCTCGTCGGCGATGGCCCGGTCGCCGGCGACGGTGTCGTCGATCGGGTGAAGCTTGTAGGACTCGACCGTCAATTTGTCCCCGTCAAAGGTGATCACAAGCTCGCCGAGGTGCTTGCTTTCCTTCCCGGTCTGGACCACGGGAGTGCGGCCGTTGACGATGATCGCCTCACGGAGCTCCGTGTGGCTGTGGCCGCCAATCACCACGTCGATCCCCGGCACGGCCTTGGCCAGGCGCACGTCGTCACCGTCTGCATAGAGCCGGTCCGGTCCTCTCTCCAGGCCGCCGTGGCTCAACGCAATGACCACATCCACCTTCTCCGTTTCGCGGAGAAGCTTCACCATCTCCCTGGCGGACTCGATTGCGTCCGAGAACGTCACGGCGCCGCCATTGGTGTAGATGATCGCCTCTTTGCCGATAACTCCGAAGATGCCGAAGCGGATGCCGCCGCGCTCGATAACGAGGTGGCAGCGGATCACGCCATCTTTGGCCAGACGCTGGAGCTCGGACAGCGCTGCGTCGCTCCCCGCGAAGTCTGTATTCGAAGCAAGCACCGCCGGAGCCAGGCCGGCTTTGCTGGCCACGCCGATGGACTTGCCCAGGCCGTCAGGCCCGAGGTCAAAATCATGATTGCCGAACGTGATGGCGTCATAACCCATCAGTGACATGAGCTGCAGCTCGCCGCCGGTCTCGCGGGTGGCGGCGCCGAATGGCGTCCCCATGCTGTAGTCGCCCGCATCAAGCACCAAGACCGGCCCCTGAGCTTTACGCGCTTCTTTCCGTTTTGCGATCAAACCGGCCAAGCGCGCGTACCCGCCTCGGGTCGCGTCGTCGTTGAGCGTGAATGGCGTATAGTCCACGGCCGGACCCATGCCGATGAAGCTCGAGTGCATGTCGTTGGTGTGCAGGATGGTGAAGGTCTTCTTCATCGTCTTCCTATTCAGCCGCGGTGTTTTGAATCACCGCACTACCGTTGAGTTTGTGGGCCGCACCCGGTTCGCGCGGGTGCGGCCCCTGAGTTGCGTCAGCGTTTCGTCGACGCCGGTTCAGTTACTGGTTGCCTCCCTTGGCGTTTTCCAGCTTGGCCATGACCCCTTCAAGCGCTTTCTTCAGGCTGAGGGTGTCCGCTTTCTGACGCGGCGGATACTTGGCCAGACTCTGCAGATGCGCCGCGATGAAAGGACCAGCTGCGGTAGGCGCCCACATCTTCTGCGCGAAGAACTTGCGCCCGACGTAACCCCACTCTTCCGATTGAGGATCCATCTTCTCCATCGGGTCCATCAGAAGGTTGAAGAGATACGGAACACTCGGATAGTACTTCGCATCCCACCAGCTTCCTGTGCGCTTGATCCCGATGCACATCTTCCAACCGTCTACGCGGATGGCCATCAGGTCGGTCTCATCATAGTAGAAGAACTCACGACGGGCTGACTTCTCGGTCTTGCCCATCCAGTAGTCGAGCTGATTGTAACCGTCAAGATGGACCTTGTAGGTCATCTCGCCCATTTTCTTGCCGGTGAGCAGCTCTTCTTTCAGGTTGGGCAGCCCCGCGGCGGCAGCCAGTGTTACGAACAGGTCTTCGTGGCTGTGGATACCGTTGAGCTCCGTACCAGGCTTGATCTTCCCGGGCCACTTGACGAGGCACGGCACGCGGAACCCGCCTTCCCATGACGTCCCCTTCTCGCCGCGGAACGGCGCATAGCCGCCGTCAGGCCACATCATCAATTCGTTGCCGTTGTCGGTGGTGTAGATGACGATCGTATTGTCGTCGACACCCAGCTCCTTGAGCTTATTGAGGAGCACCCCGACCTGCTCATCATGCTCGATCATCTTGGCGCGAACGACGTCAGACTCGGCGCGACCTTCATCCACGGCCTTCTGAATGTACTTCTTTGTCGAATGCGACCAGATGTGGGTCGCCGTGGTGTTAAACCAGCAGAAGAAGGGCTTGTCGCCCTTGCCGACCTTGTCCAGGAACTTCAGCGTAAAGTCGAGCACCTCCGAGTCAAAAGTCTCCATGCGCTTGCGCGTCAGGTGCCCGGCGTTTTCGATCTTCTGCTTGCCGACTTTGCCGAACTTCGGGTCTACTGCCGGGTCATCCACGTTGGTCGCCCAGGTGTGCAGGCACTCGCGCGGGCCGAACTTCTCCAGATAGGCCGGGTTCTTATGGCCGGGATAATCGAGTTCTTCCGGTTCTTCCTGGGCGTTGAGGTGATAGAGATTGCCGAACCACTCGTCGAAGCCGTGGACGGTCGGCAGGAACTCGTTGCGGTCGCCCAGGTGATTCTTACCGAACTGCCCGGTCGCGTAGCCCTGTGATTTGAGCACTTCGGCCAGCGTGGGATCTTCCTTCTGGATCCCCAGCGTTGACCCGGGAATGCCGATCGTGGTCTCGCCGGAACGAAGCGGCAACTGCCCGGTAATGAACGCAGCGCGCCCCGCGGTGCAGCTGGCCTGGCCATAGTGGTCGGTGAAGATTGCGCCATCCCTGGCGATACTGTCGATATTCGGCGTCTTCCCCATCATGCCGTGGGTGTAGGCGCCTACGTTCCACATGCCTATGTCGTCACCGAAGATGACGAGAATGTTGGGCTTCTTTGTGCCAGCCATTTGACTTCTCCTCTCCTTTTCTTGACGTTTCTTTTCAAACCGGATTTGTTGGTGCGGCTTCCCCTCCTCTCGCTTCCGTCCCCATTACTTTCATGACTTCCTCGGCCAGCTTGCCGTTCCGGATCAGCTCCGCCATGATCTTCATGGGACGATCAGCATGTTTGAAAAATGCCTGGTAACCTTCGCACAGATAGTTCAGCCCCGGTTCTCCATCCGGGGTCTCGATGAAACGATTCTTGGGACACTCTCCGTTACAGACGGAGAGAAGATTACACCTCAGGCAGAACTTCGGCAGGGTGTCCCGCTTGTCCCGTCCGAACTTCCGCTGCTTGTCCGAGGCTACGATTTCGATCATGGGCGTTTGCAGGATGTTCCCCAGGAAGTAGCTCGGCTCGACGAAGTGATCGCAGGAATACAGATCGCCGTTGTGCTCCAGAGCCGTGCCCGTGCCGCAGGTCGGCCCGAAGATGCAGACGGTTCCCGCCATTCCGAGCCAGCCCGCAAGCGCCCCGTCGAAGTTCAGAACGAAGGTGCGCCCCACGTCCCTTTTCACCCACTCATCGAAGATCTCTATCAGGAAGCGGCCCCACTGTTCGGGCCGCACGGACCGGTCGGTGACCTTGTTCCCTTCCTGGCAGCCGGTCTCTCCGCTCTCGTTGATCCGCTCCACGATGGGGATGAACTGGATGTAATGCGCGTCGAGCTCGTCCCGGAAGAACCGGTACACCTCCAGCGGATGGTCGGCATTCTTTCTGTTGACCGTACAGAGGACATTGAACTCCACGCGATGCTTCTGGAGCAGCCGGGCGGCCCGCACCACCCGGTCGAAGGTCCCATGGCCTCCCTTGTCCTTCCGGTAGGCGTCGTGAAGGTCTTTCGGGCCATCGATGCTCAGGCCGATGAGGAAGTTGTTCTCGTGAAAGAACCGGCACCACTCGTCGTCGAGAAGGATGCCGTTGGTCTGGAATGTGTTCTCGATCCGGGTGCGGGGCTTCTGATACTTCTTTTGAAGCTCCATCGACCGGCGGAAGAAATCGAGCCCCATCAGGCTCGGCTCGCCTCCCTGCCAGGCGATGGTCACCGAGGGAACGTCGTGGGCTTCCAGGAGCTGCCGGATATATGACTCGTGAACGTCGTCCGGCATCCGGAAATTGCTCCCGGGATAGAGATTCTCTTTCTTCAAGAAGAAGCAGTAATCGCAATTGAGATTGCACGTCGAACCAGTCGGTTTCGCCATTATGTGAAATGCGCGCGGGACGTTCGATAACGTCATCGGGCTACCTCCTCAACCGCCGACTCGAGAGTCGGAAACAATCGCGCTGACCCAATCTGCTGTGCAAGGCCCGTCCGATCGAGCATGACGCGGAGCGGCCCCTTCGCGCCCGCGATTGCCAAAACGACGCCCTTATCGGCCAACTCATGGCGCACTTCCTCGAGACTCGCCGCGCCGGTGGTGTCGATCAAAGGCATGGATTCGGCATCGAGAAGAAAACATCGCAGCCCTGTCTTCGCTTCCTCGACCATCGCCCTGACCCGGGATTTGAAGTAATCCGCGTTGAAAAAGACCAGCGATGAATCGAACCGGTAGATCACGAGCCCCGGAAAGGTCTCGGCCTCGGGGCGGCCCGCGATATCGTGAAAGCCGTCGACGCCCGGGATTCGGCCGAGCACGGCGTCGTGCGGGCGGGAGGCCTTGCGCAAGAGCTGGATAATGGCCATCCCCACGGCGACCAGGACTCCGGGCAGCACGCCGACGGTGATGACGCCGAGCAACGTAATGATCGAGAGGCGAAACTCCTGGGGGCTGACGCGCCGCAGCATGACGAGGCTCCGAAGATCGAAAAGACCGATCGCCGCGTTGACCAGCACCGCCGCGAGCACCGCGATGGGCAGCGAAGCGAGCGGCGCAGTCAGAAAGAGCAGCACCAGAATCAAAAGGCCGGCCGCCGTCAGGCCGGTCGCCTGGCTCTTGCCGCCCACCGAATCGTTGACCGCCGTGCGGGAATCCGCTCCGCTGACCGCGAAGCCCTGGAGCAGGCCCGCCCCGATGTCCGCCACGCCGAGAGCGATGAATTCCTGGTTGGAATCGATTTCATACCGGTTCTTCACGGCGAAGCCCCGCGCGGTCACCATGCCGCTGTTGAAACTGATCAGCGCAAGTCCCACGGCGCCGAGCGCCAGCGGACCCAGGTCGCCCGAGCCGATGTTCGGAATCATCAGCCGCGGAAGCCCGGCCGGAATCGCCCCCAGCAGCGCGACCCCGTGTTCGCCGAGGCGAAAGATCGACGCGGCCGCAATCCCCAGCACCATGGCAACCAGCGGCGCCGGGATCTTCGGCACCAGACGTTTGAGCAGCCGCAGCAAGACAAAGAACGCGAGCCCGACGACGAGCGTCGGTTCGTGAGTCTGTCCCAGCTTCGAGACGAACTGGATCATCGAGCGAAAGAAACCGGCGGGATTCAGCGAGAAGCCGAACAGTCTGCCGAGCTGTCCGCTGATGATGCACACCGCGATGCCGTTCAGATAGCCCGTGAGAATGGGACGTGCCAGAAAGTTGGTCAGGAAGCCGAGCCGCGCCACGCCCGCCGCTATACAAAAGACGCCCGTGATTATCGCAAGCGCCGCCGCCAACGCGACGTACCGGGCCGGATCCTGTCCGGCGAGCGGGATCACGATGGTCGCGACGATCGCGCAGGTCGCGGCGTCGGGAGCCGTGATCAACTGCCGGGAAGATCCGAAGATCGCATAGGCCACGAGCGGCAGAATGCTGGCATAGAGCCCGTAAACCGCAGGAACGCCGGCGAGCTGGGAATAGGCGATCGCTACCGGTATGGCAACCGCCGCGACCGATACGCCCGCCACGAGGTCGAAACGAAACCAGGACCGGTCATACCCGCCGAGCGCCGCCAACCCCGGCATGAACTTCTTGATTGTCTGCGCGCCTATTTTGGCCCCTCCAGTTAATTGTCACATCCGCCAGATCAGAATGAGCACTACCCCGAGAATCACGGGGAAAGCCAGCCGGCCCCACCGGTCGATCCGCTCGGCGAGGGCCTCCTTGTTCCGCCCGACGAAATAGGCGGTTGCCGCGACGAGCAGGAGCATGAAGAAGATGAGGATCGTGGACCCGAGCGTGAAGTAGTCGAAACGGGTGAGGTAGGGGAGGTTCGGGACGAGCCTCCCGAGCGCGAACCGATACGCGATGAGCGTCAGCATGGTGGTTATCGCCACGCTCATGCGGGGAGCCACCAGCGACGGTGCGATCCACAACGCGGTCCATCCCATCAGAACGATCATGATGAGCGGGAGGATCACCTGCACGGCGTAGTAACCGAACTGCCGCTTTCCCTCCCAGACCAGCCGGACCCCCGCCAGCGTCTTCATGCCGGGGGCCGGCGCAAAATCCGCCGTCTCCGTTCGAGCCGGTCCAAGATTCCAGTCGGTGATGGAGTGTTCCTTGGCCCGGCCTGACCGCTTCCCTTCCAGATCCGGAATCAGGTTCACTTCGTCGCGCGAGTATCCGAGGCTCACGACCTGTACATAGAAACGCTGCCGATCCATGGGAAAATCCCTGAGGTCCATACGGGCAGTGAAGCGTCCCGACCACCGCTGCCGGTAGCGAACCGACCCGTCGGGATCGATCTCGACCCGCTGCGGCAGGAGGGCGCTCGCGCCGCGCTGGTTCACAAGCTGCAGTCGAGGCTCCCAGACATCCTCCAGCTTCGCGCTTTGGATCTCGGTCCATTTCCCGGCCAGGCTTGGATCGCGCCACTCGGCGACCAGAACCACGTCGGCGCTGAAAGCCTGGTCGGACCCGGATACGTCGAATACGTCCACCACGTAGATATAGACGTTGACGGGCGTCGGGCCCGCGCCGGCGTTCGGGCGTGACATGGCTATACTGCTGACGCCCCAGGCCGGCTCAATCAGGCAGGCGAGAAGAGCGAAGGCGAGCAGGAACTGAATCCCGTGTTTCGCGAATCGGTGTCTCACGAACTCGATCTCCCCCGAAACCTCGTCACTTCGGGAACAGGAACGTGACCGCGGCGCGGAAGCCGAGGCCCTCCGGCCCGTTCTCCGGCGAGTCGGCCCAGTACCGGACCCCGGCCATGAGGCTGAGGGGCATCTTTCCGGCCTTCACCAGCTGCGCGACCGTCAGGTTTACCGGCACCGACCACTGCTCGCCCTTCCAGTCGTACGTGGACTCGGTGTTCAACCCGAACGTCGTCTTCTTTTTCGTGACGTACGAGACGAACGGCTGCACGAACGTCGCGCTGATGTCGGCGCGGACGTCGTCGCCGGCAAACGACGCGACGTGATTGGCCAGCAGGCCGAAAGTCCAGGGGCCTCCTTGCTTCAGGGCCAGCACCGTCGGTCCCGCGCACCACTTTCCCCCGCCCAGAACGTCGTCGGACGCCGTGGGGTAAAGGACGACCGGCCCGGCGGCCAGAATCCAGCCGCCGACGGGTTTCTTCGGCGAGAAGAAGAAGCTCTGCAGGATGTCCCCGAGCCCGGATTTGTCGGTGCCCGGCGGCAGGTCGCTTTGGCTCACGATCGGGACGATGGTTCGGGTGATCAGGTTCCAATTCTCGCCGAGAGAGAACGGCCAGACCGGCTGGATGTTGAGCACCGACCTTGAACCTTTGTCATTCTGCCCGTAGTTCGCGTCGTAGTTATACTGCAGCGGCACGCTGATGAGCGACGCGACCGGGTTGGACAGCTTCTTCGCCAGATCGGCCGCCGCGTCCGCCCCTGTCTCTTGAGCGATGGCCGGCGAGGCAATCGCGATCGCCATTACCAGAAAAACCGCTCTCCATACGAGATTCCTCATTCCGCTTTCCTTTCCGCGGCCGCGAAGCGCGGCCCGCTACTCGTCCAAATCCGGTTCATGGAGCCGTCCGATGATTCCCTTGGTCAGCCCCAGCTTGATGTTGATGCGCCAAATATTATCGGTGTACTCCAGGTCTTTGCTGCCGCCCGGGTGCGTGAACTGCGCATGGTAGATGAACTCTATCCGGACGCTTTCGTTCAGCACGTAGCCGATTCCGCCGCGCACGCGGAACGGGTCCACCTGGCCCCGGTCGAAGCGGTAATACGGTTCCACATCGGCCAGACCATAAAATGTCTTCGGCTTCCAGGCCCGCTCCTTCGAAGCGAGCGGAAACTCGACGCCGAACCGGCTCCGGAGGCGGTGAACGTCGCTCCAATCGCGTGTGTTGCGATCCTGGGTTGCACGGTACTCGTAGCGGGTGAAGTTGTAGATGTTCCACTTCCGCTCGTTCGGAAGAAAGAGCTTCACGCCGGTGAAGGGGCGCAACTCGAGCTTGTCGGAGCTGTTCTCGTTGTCGGTGAATAGCCCGACGAGGCCGCCCCAAACCTGAAGCCACTTGTTCGGGGCATAAGTGGCGGCCGGCCACCCCAGGTAGTACGTCCGATAATCCTTCTCCGGGTTCCACACGTAGCCGAGGTATGCGAAGCCCGTCACCGTATCGGTGATCCGGTGGCTGGGAAAGAGGGTGAGCCGGTACTCGTTGCCCGTGTCGTCCTGCGCTCGAGCCGGCAGCGAAGCGGCCGCGAGCACGAACAGGAAAAGGAACAAAGCGGCGCATCGTGCGCCGACCATGGCTCGCCCTTTCGTCCGCGGCGCCGACGCGTTCAGGAACATCCGTACGTGCTCTTTCATTTGCTCCTCACATTCTATGCTTCGCTGCGTTTTCCTCACCGCGGGGCGGTGACGACGACGTACGTCGTCGTGGTGCCCGAGAACTGCGGCTGGTACCACGTGGTGCCGGACTGGTAGTAGCTGACGCCGTTCACGACCACCACCGTATAGGCCGGCGGCGGCTCATAGAGGATCGCGCCGATGACCGCAGCTGTGACCATCGCCGTGGCGACCGGGTGATAATGGTGGTGGTCGACGTCGACGTCGATATCGTGGTGAACGTTCACGTTGGTATTGCGGTTGACGTTGACGTTGGTGTTGCGGTTGACATTGGTATTACGGTTGACGTTGGCGTTTGTGTTACGGTTGGCGCCGGCGTTACGGTTGACGCTGGTCTTCGAGCTGGCGCGAGCAGGCTTCCCGGCGAAAGCGGGAGCATTATATGCCAGCAGGGCGATCGCGAGCACGAGAGAGATTCCCATAGTTCGGCTCATGTTATTTCTCCTTTTCGTCCGAGCCGGCTTCGGACTTGGTCTGCGCTATGACGATCCTGTTGGCGCCGGCCGGCGGATCGAACGTGAAGTCCGCGTCGGCGAACGCGGGAGCAAGGTTCCACGTGTAGATGGCCTGGAATTGCGGCCTCGCCTCGTCGGTCGTCGTCGTGATTACCAGCTTGCGGGGCAGCGGATATTCGCCGCGCTGGATCCAGATCTGCCAGTCGAGCCCGTCCCCGCGGAGGGCGTATTGCTCGCAGTCCGCGCCGCCGACCTGGCTCGGGCCGATGTCCACGGCTTCGGTAATACCCGCGTTGCTGCCGGCGTCGGAGCTCCAGAGGAAGATATCGACGAGCGGCAGCTCGATACCGAACTTGTCCTGGAGCGCATCGATCAGCTCGCCGATCGTCGGCGGGGCCTCCGCCGTGGCGTAGAAGTTCACCCGCGGCGCCCAGAGTGTAAACTGCTTGCCGTCGTAGAGAAAGTGCCTCTCCTTCCGGTCGCTCGACACAGAGGCCAGCAGGCGATCAGGCCGCCGCACGATCAGATTGGTAGCCTCCGCGAACTGGACTTTGAGGCCGCTGTCCAGCACGTCCTCTCGCTCGGTCGCGACGTCGAGCTGAAACGCCTTCAGCGTCTGAAGGTAGGCGCCCATGCGGTCCAGCGCGGCGATCGCGGCAGGATCGACGGCGGGGGTTGTGTCGGCGGTCTTCCCGGCGGCGGGAGCCGGCGCCGCGCCCGCGCGAGCCGCGAGCAAGGGCCATGCGCCCGTCAGCGCGGCGAGGACGGTCAACGCGGCCGCCAGCGCCAGGTTCCTGGGAAAGGATGTTCTCATCGTCGTTCCTCCTTAGAATCCGCAGCCAATACTGACCCCATACACCAGCACGTGATGGCCACCCTCGATGAAATCGACATTGAGCTCCGGGGTTATCGACCAACGACCGACTTCATATTCGTACGCGATACCGGCTCGCGTGAGAAAGGACTGCTCCGTCTCCTTTTCCTCCGACTCCACTTCCTTTGTCTCCCAGCCGGGAGCCAGAAGGAAGCGCGCGCCCTTGAAGGGATGAACGAAAAGAGGCACCCCGAAAGTCCAGACGTCCTCCTCTTCGCCTGCGTGTTCCACAAAGCCGCCCACGCCGAGGAGGCGGCTGATCCGATACTCGTACGCAAGCCCCGCGGCAAACTCGTCGCCACCCTCCTCGTGCGCAACGCCGAAGAAGAGCTCCGCACGATGCCGATACTCTATGGTCTCCGTTCCCCGCTCAGTCTCGGCAATCAAAGACCCGGGCGTCGACGACAACACACTAAGGGCCAACACGAATCCGGCGCAACAGAGTCTTCGCATTTCCTTTAGATCTTTTTTCTCCGCTGACCGGCAGCCCGCGCCTTTTGCGGGGCTGCCGGTCATGGCGTATTAGTGCCCTTGATCGACTTTAGTCTCTGGCAAACGCCCCCGCGGCCAGCGTCTCGAGGTCGAGGTACTGCTTGCCTTCGACGGAGGCTCCGACGAAGAGGATCGTCCCGCCCTTGAACGGATTGGCGCCAGCGTATTCGTGGCTGACGGCGTCGGCGCTGTCGAAACCGACGCACAGGCCGTCTCCGCACAGCGTGAACTTGCCCACCTGCGCCCGCATCGGGCCTTCCGCGACGACCTTCTTGTCGACATACAGCTTCGTCGTGCCCACCGATTCGTGGTTCGGGCCCGCCTTCTCCCTGGTGAACTCCATGCCGAGCGTGTACTTGCCGGGCTTGAGCTCAGGCGAGACGAACTTCTGCTCCGGCGGGATGCCGAGGAAGTTGTAGACGTAGTGCAGCTTCTTGTCCTTGATGAACAGCGAATGGCCGCCGAATCGCGAACCGTGGGCGAAGATCACGCCCGAGCAGTTCGGATCGGTGATCTCGACGTCGGCGAGGATCTTGAACGAACGGCCTCGCACGTTGACGGCCACGCTTTCCGGGACCGAACCCGTGCCTGGATAGTAAATGAACCGTTCGCGATCCGCTTCTTCGGTGGGCCGCGGAGTGCCGAGGATCTCAAGGGCGCTACGGTCGTCGAGCGGCAGCACGAAGTTCTTCTCCGCTTCTTCGAACCAAGCCTTGACGAGCGCCTTGAGCTTCTCGGGATGCTCCTTCGACAGATCCTTCGACTCGGCGCGGTCCACGTCAACATGATAGAGCTCCCACACGTCCTTGTCGAAGTGGCCCTTGCCGGAAATGGGGGCGTGCATGGCGACAGCTTTCCAGCCATCCTCCCAGATTCCACGGGTTCCGAGCATGGCGTAGTACTGGCGCTTCTTGGTTGTCGGCGCGTCCGGCTTGGCATCGAAGCTGTAACGCATCGAAACGCCCGAGAGTGGGTACTGCTCCACGCCTTTGTACACCTTGGGCATTTCCAGCCCGCAGACCTCCAGAATGGTCGGGACGATGTCGGTGGAGTGGTGATACTGGTTGCGGACCTCGCCGCGGGCCTTGATGCCCTTGGGCCAGGAAACCACAAGTGCGTCGCAGGTGCCACCCGCGTATTCCGCGTAGCGTTTGAACATCTTGAACGGCGTCGAGGTGGCGGCGGCCCATCCGGTCGGATAGTGCTCGTAGGTGTCCGGTCCGCCCAGCTTATCGATGAGCTTCATGTTCTCGGACAATTCGTCCGGGTAGCCGTTAAAGAACTTGTTCTCGTTGACCGAGCCGCTGGGGCTACCTTCTCCGGAAGCTCCGTTGTCTGCCGCGTAGAAGACGAGCGTGTTCTCGAGCTGACCGCTCTTCTCCAGATAGTCGATGATGCGGCCTACCTGAGCGTCGGTGTACTCCGAGAACCCGGCGTAGACCTCCATCAGGCGCGAGAACAGTTTCTTCTCGTCGGCGTTGAGGGAAGCCCACGGGCGAACAAAGTCTCCCGCGTTCGCCACATCCTCGGGCAGCGGGTTGAGTGGGGTAAGCTGGGTGCCCTTGGGCAGGAGGCCCTTGGCGATCATCCGCGGCAGGACCCACTCGCGATAGGCCTCATAGCCGTCGTCGAACTTGCCCTTGTACTTGTCGATGTATTCCTTCGGGGCATGGTGCGGGGCATGGTTGGCGCCCGGGCAGAACCACATGTACCACGGCCGCGAGGGATTGCTGGCCTTTTGGTCGCGGATCATCTGCAACGCCTGGTCCGCAAGGTCCTTGGAGAGGTGATAGCCCTCCTCCGGGGTGCAAGGCGCGTCGATGAAGTGGTTGTCTTCGACGAGGTCGGGATACCAGTTGTTGGTTTCGCCGCCCAGGAAGCCATAGTAGCGGTCGAAGCCCTTGTTGAGCGGCCACTGCTGGCGGCTCCCGCCCGGGCAGCAGTCCGTCTCGACGACGTTGTGGTTCTTACCCAGCCAGAAGGTGCTCCAGCCGCCGTCCTGCAGAATCTGCCCGATCGTGGCGCACTGCTCCGGGATGCGGTTGTGCGCGCCGGGGAATCCGGTCGCCGCTTCCGTGATCGCGGCACAGCCGTTGAGGTGGTGGTTGCGTCCGGTCAGGATGGTGGAGCGGGTCGGCGAGCACAGCGCCGTGGTATGCCACTGCGAGTACATCAACCCGTTGTCCGCCAGCCTCTGCAGCGTCGGCATGTTGATGCGGCCGCCGAACGGCGACCATGCGGCGAGTCCGGTGTCGTCGTACAGGACGAACAGGACGTTCGGCGCGCCCTCGGGGGCTTTGATTGGTGTGTACGGTGTCCAGTCCGGAACGGAGTCGCGGACATCGAGCTTGATGACACCCTTGAAAGGCTTCTTTGCCATACTGCTGCCTCCTTAGTTAGAGCCGTTCATGTCTTGCATTACCAATTCCAGCAGCGACTCGTCGCTGAATGGTTTCTGCAGAAAACCCAGTGCGCCCCTTTGCAAGGCCAGATCCCGGGTGTCGGCTTGTGCCTTCCCGGTGATTATGATCACGGGCATGCGATAGTTCATTTCACGCATCTTCGCCATCAAAGCAAACCCGTCGATCCCGGGCATGTGAATATCCACGATGGCGTAGCCGAGCTGATCGGCAGGAATGGAATCGAAAAACGACTGAGCCGAGCCGAAGCAGTCGGCGGGAATTCCCCGCGCGTTCAGCAGCCGTTTGAGCGATTTGCCGAAGGACGGATCGTCATCGACGATATAGAAGTGTGTCGCAGGTATGTTCACGTCTTCCTTTCGGCATCATTATCCGAAACGGACGTGTGACGTCTATTGGACCTTAGGACAATACGCTACTGGCCGCTCAGCATCCGGAATAGCCCTGCCGCCAATCGTTCAAGGGGATACTTCATGAGAAGCAGCGGCACGAACGGCAGGATCACGCATGCCGCAAGCTCCAGCATAAGCCTGCGGCTGCCGAGGACCAATCGCATCCGACGCACGACGTTGACGCTGTTGGTCAAGTCGGCGAGCGACTGCAAATCCGCCGTGCCCAGCTGGGATTCGCCGGACGCGTTTTCGTCGCGGATCCATCTGATATCGAACGCCTGCACGTAGCGGGACGCCATGGCCATGTATTCGCTCCACCCGGTCGTTCGGCAGATCCAGAGCTTCCGGGAGAACATCAAGAGGGGGCCTGCGAACAGCACCGCGGTCAAAAGCAGGACGATCGGGATCGAGAGGTACAAGGCATCGAAGGTCATCGTTCCCGAGAGCATGTCTTCCGCAAAGGATGCGGAAAGAACCGCCGAGATCGCCAGCACCAACGGAGCGAAGTGCTCTTGAACGACCTCCAGATACCCCAACCCCGCCGAGCCGTCGGGGTGAGTCGGGATGAGGCGGAGTTTGAGTTTCTCCACGCGCGAGAGGAAGTGCCACCACAGACCCAGATGCCAGAGCCACCGGATCAGGAGAAATCGAAAGAGCGGAAGACAGAACACCAGATACCAGCCCTGGGTCCAGGTGAGACCGCCCTTGCCCTGGCTCATGACCCACGCCCAGCTCCCCGTCCTGCCCGGTATATGGGCAATGGTCTCGATGACGGGCACCGCAATTACCGCGAGGAGAATGAGAATCTCCGGCAGCCGGGAGTTTCTCATCCGGTCGATCCGCCGGATGTCCGATGACAGAGCGGGCAACTCGCTCTCGGGCACCAGACCGGAACGGATGATGTTGCGGACAAACTCCGCCATCCGGGGAGCGACCCACGTCTCGCCCACGAAGAACAGCGGAATCGCCGCGAGGAGGCGGACGTGGACGCCGATCACGGCGAGAGAAAACACCTTGTGCCCGGCGCCTTGCACAAGCGCCGGCACTATCAGAACGCCCCATGCAAACAGGCCGAGGGCCACGCCCAGCCACGCGGTGTTCGGTCCCTCCCGGACCAGGCCCAGCCTGCGGCCAAGCCGCTGCAATGGACCGCCGAATACCGAGAATTCCTGAAGAGTGTCGTCTTCTTTCATGACAGGAGTCAGTATCCTGGAAGAGAGGAGCAGCGTCTATTGGACCTTAGGGCAATAGAGACGATCAGACCGCGGGTGAGATATTTGCCTTCTCAGCCAGGCGGACGAGCTCAGCCACGGACGAAACCCCGATCTTCTGCATGACGCGGCCGCGGTGGACTTTGACCGTTTTCTCGGTGACCCCCAGGGCGTCGGCAATCTGCTTATTGAGCTTGCCGGTGATGACCCAGCGGAGAACTTCCTTCTCCCGGGGAGTCAGGGTGTCAATCAGAGAGCTGACTTTCTCCGATTGGATCTCTTTCTCCGTATTCTGCTCATCGCGTTCAAGGGCCTTGAGGATGGCGGCCCGGAGATCTTCGGCTTCGAATGGCTTGGGCAGGAAATCCACCGCGCCTTTCTTCATTGCCTGGACGCTCATCGGGATGCTGCCGTGCCCCGTCATGAAGATGATCGGCAGGCTGCTGCCTTTTTCTATGAGCTCTTGTTGAAGGGCAAGCCCGTCGATGCCGGGAAGCCGCACATCCAGAAGAAGACACGCCGGCCGCTCGATGCGCGGCAGGGACAAGAAGGAATCCGCGGATTCAAAGGCGACGGCCCTGAATCCCGTGGCCCGAATCAACCGCTCCACGCTTTTTCGAAACGACGGATCGTCTTCGACGACATAGATCACTGCGTTGCCGGCGCTCATGCGGACTCTCCTCCCCAGGCTTTCAGGGAAAACGAAAACGTCGCGCCCCCGGACGGATTGTTCTCCGCCCATATCCGCCCGCCATGCTCCTCGATGATCGACCGGCAAATCGCGAGCCCGAAGCCCAAGCCATCCTTTTTCGTCGTAAAAAACGGTTTAAACATCGCATCTTTCTTCGCCTCATCGATTCCCGTTCCCGAATCACGCACGTTCACGGTGACCATATCCGGCGCATCCATGGTTGAACGGATCGTCAATATTCTCGATGGCCTCTCCTTCATGGCTTCCAGGGCATTCGTCACCAGATTCAACAGGACTTGCTGCAAACGGATACGGTCCCCCCTGACTTTCGCAAGATCCGGCTTCAAATCCAGACGCAGCGACGCTTTGCCGAGGCCGATACTGTTATGAAACAGCTCGACCACCTCTTCGATCAAATCGTTCATCTGCAAAGGCTCGAACTGCACGTCGCCTTTCTTCACCATTCCCCTGATCTTGCGGACGACATCGCTCGCACGTTTGGCATCCTGAATAATGTCTTGAAGAATCTCGTCGATCTCTTCGTGCGAATCCTCACACCGGGGCAGTAACGATTTGGCGGCCGAGGCGTTATTCAGGATTGCACCCAAGGGTTGATTGATTTCGTGCGCCAGGGAGGTGGAAATCTCGTTCATTGTCAGGGCCCGGGCAAGATGCGCAAGCTCGAGACGCAGCTGCACCATCTCATCTTCGTTCCGCTTGCGCTCGCTGACATCCAGCGAGACACCCATCATACGGTCCGGCTCACCGGAGGGCTTCAAGTACGCCTGCGCCTGCGCCTTTATCCAGCGGATGCTCCCATCGGGCAGCACGAGACGGTATTCTGAACGGAAATCGGATCCTTTTTGAAAAGCCTGCCGTGCGTCACGGCCGACCCGATCACGATCCTCGGGGTGAACCGCACCAAGGAGTCCATCGAACGTTATTGTTTGGTCCGATAAAAGGCCGTAGAGCCCACGGGCTTTTTCCGTGGCCCATATCCGGTCGGTTTTGAAATCCCAGGACCACAACCCCGCGTCCGCTGAATCCGCGGCCAGGGCCAGTCGCGCCTCGCTGTCCCGGAGATCGTCCGTCAACTGCGCGGCACGGAGCACCCCGGCGCTGAGCTCGAAGCCCATCGCCGCGACGATGCCCATGTAGAACAGGCTGACCGTCATCGGCATATAGATGATTTCCCAGAGAGCCAGGACGGCTTGTACCGTGGTCGCCGTGAAGAAGAACAGGATGGCGGCGATCAGGAACCGGGCCTGCCATCGGTCGCCCCGCCGCCAGACCGTGCGCGCGGCATCCGCGACAAATACGATGAGCAGCAGGAAACTCGCCTGACCGACCAGCATCCAGGGATTCGGCACGCCTTGGCCGGTGGAGACGGATTCACCGAGAAACGGAATGTGCCGTAGTGCGGTGATCTCCCGGTAATTGAGATTCGGCGGCATGGCGAAATCGAGGATCAGCGAGAGTGCGCGCACGACGCAGATCGCCCACCCGAGCCACGGCCGACCTGCCCTCAGGTAGAGCCGCACGAAGAGGACGAGCGCGACGATGACCACCCAGCCCGGCACGTGGAGCCATCGCAAGGCTTTGCCGAATTCCCCGGTCGTCTCCGCCCGCATCATCCACAGTTCGCAGACTGCCAGGCCGGCCGTCGCCGTCGCCGTAAGGGAAAAGAACAGATTGGCCCACGCCGTGCGCCTCTTGAGCCAGATCAGCAAATGTATCGCGGCCAGCGTGAGACACGCGGACGCGACCATGGACCAGATGACGGTAATCCAACTCATAGTTGAAACCAGTTCCGGGAGGGCAGGGCAACGTGCAGATTACTGCTTCATTATCAGCAAGATGATCAGGGCATAGCCCACGGCTCCCGCACAGAACGGCCAGAAACGGCCTTCGTTCTCCTTCGGCAACTCCATGATCATGCTATTGATAACCACGCCGCCTCCCACGAGGCCTTGGAGCGTGGAGAGAACCGTCTCCGGTATGGAACTCGATGCACCAACGAGCCACCCTGCCAGCACCGTCCCCGAAAGGACCCATTTGCCGCTCCGATCGTACAAGGCGGCATGTTCTCGTCTGAGGGAATGATCGACTCCCAGGAAGTGGAGGAACATAGCCACAAAGTAGAGAGCCAGAAAGACGAGGCCCCGCTTCCCTTGGTCGACCATCAAGTAGCTCACCAGGCCGCCGTAAACGGCGAATCCCCCCATGTGGAGCCAGTAGACGAGGTCCCCTTTCCCTTCCGTCACCCGCTCTTCCCGCCGCTGTTCCCGGGACCTCGAAACCAGGTTCTCCAGCCCGTACACGAGGATGAATCCCACAAGGGCCGAGGTGTAGACTCTTTGCTCCGGAAAGGGAAGTCCGCTCCCCGCGGTGGCCTTCGAGAAAGCAATCTGGGCTTCGAACATCTCCGGAAGGAGCTGGACGAAAACGTAGGCAGCGGCGATTCCGGCGCCGACAGAGAGCCATCTTCTTCGGTGGCTCTTCGCTCCGATTTCCAGATGGCCGCCCAGAACGAACGTGGCCGCCAGAAGAATTACTGCCACGAGGGAAGGAAGATTCTCCATATCCATCCTTACTCCGAGGCGCCCTTCTTAGAAGATAAAATCAAAAAGGCCGCTCAGGAGAGCCAAAATGCCAAAAACGCCTACCAGGCTGGCGACAATCAGCGAGAGAGACCGGGACGGCCCCCCGTACTGAACATTCAGTTTCTTCACCATGCTGCGATGTTGAAGGACCGCGGGAATAATGATCGCGGTCCCGAGAATGATGAGGGCCACACCGAGACGGCGCGCGTGCTGGCCGTGGAACTGACCGGAAGGCCCCTGAGATTTCTGCAGGGACTGGAAAATCTTGACCATGGTGATTCCAAAGCCGATCATGGAGAACGACGTCCGAATCCAGGCCATCAGAGTCCGCTCGGCGGCCATGCTCGTACGTGCCGTCGCGAGGTCCGTCCGCTCCTGCGCAAGCTCCGTCGAGACGTTGGCGGCAGCTTTCTTTGATGCTTCTTGGTCCATTGCACACCTCCGGGGGGGTCGGGCACCCAGCGCCCATTGCATTGAAGAGTATAGGAGAAGATAGAAAAAAAGGCGGCCGTTGGTCAAGCACAAAGCCACAGCGAAGTACCTCTCCGATCGCGTATCGGCTGCCGCGGCGCCGTATCAATAGGGACCGGAAAAACCTTGTGCCTGCAATGTGCATCGAGTAAGCTTGCGCTGAAGCACTCATTGATTCAGAGACTGGACATGCGTTCGTTCACTTCTTGGATGCCGGAGCTCCACGCGTGAAAGCTGTAGTCCTTTTTCTCGCAGGTGCGCTGCTCGCCGCAGTCGGACCCCGGCCCGCCGGGGCAGCCTCCGCGGTGACGTCCGATCCAACCGTTTCCGCGGTGGTATCCGACTCCACCGCCGCTGTATCCGATTCCACCGCCAAAGTCCCACAGCGCGACGTCTTCGACCTTCTCAGTGAATACGTCTTCCATCGCCAGGTCGAATATGAAATCGGGGGAACACGCGCGATCGGTCTCCAGTGGGCCGTGCTTCCAACTTTGAGCTACAACCCGGTTTACGGCTTAGCGCTCGGCGCGATGATCTCGGGCGCGGGCTGGCGAGCGGTCGAGTCGTTTAGATTCTCGCAGCTCTCTATCTCCGGCAATGTCTCGACGACCGGACAGATTCAGGCCCAGCTTCGGGGCGACGTCTTTAACCCGTCGGGCAACTATCTCTTGAAGGCGGACTTTCGCTACCTCGACACGGAGCGCTCGACGTGGGGCCTCGGGCCGTTCGCGCAGAATCAGCAGGAATACCCGATGCAATTCGTGCTCATCCGCACATACGCGACGGTGTACCGCCGGGCCGCGGGACCGGTGTTCGTCGGGTTTGGTTATCACTACGACCTGTTCAACGATATCGTCGACCAACGTGCGCAACAAGGGGAAGCCACGCCGTTCACGGTCTACAGCGGCAGCGCGCTGACGCACACGAACGCATCCGGATTATCGATCAACGTTCTCGGCGACACACGCGATAATCTGGCGAACCCGTCGTCGGGTTACTTCCTGAGCGGGAGTTTTCGCAACTATTTTCCCGGCGTCGGCTCGGATGGCAACTGGCAGGAGATGTGGATCGAGATGCGGGCATATCCGCACCTTCCGAGCAACAGCAGGAACGTGCTCGGATTCTGGCTCAGCGGCTGGCTGACGTTCGGGGAGGCTCCTTATCTCAACCTCCCCTCCAACGGCTGGGACACGTACGGTCGAAGTGCGCGAGGTTACCTCCAGGGCCGCATTCGCGGAGCGAACCAGATCTACTTCGAAACCGAGTATCGCCGGGTTCTCACTCGCGACGGGCTATGGGGCGTCGTGGCGTTCTTGAACGCAACGACCACGACGGAACCGGAATCGGCCATCTTCGGGTCGTTGGACTTGGGGGGCGGCGCGGGACTCCGCCTCAAGTTCAACAAACGTTCAAACGCGAACCTCGCCATCGACTACGGCTGGGGAAAGTACGGATCAAGGGGTTTTTTCCTGGGGATGTCCGAAGTGTTCTAAATGCCCGCCGCTGATAGGAAATCCCTGTCTGGCCTCAGAAGTAATACCGGAAATCCGTCGTCGCCGTCGTAAACCTCACCGAATCATCCAGACCTCTGACGCC
>Ga0315291_10003130_pt1 | contig 21424 bp, 23 predicted proteins | sample YL17G12_20_MG_FD_203070 | JGI IMG/M metagenome (GOLD analysis project Ga0315291, IMG submission 203070) | Sediment microbial communities from Yellowstone Lake, YNP, Wyoming, USA - YL17G12_20 | ecosystem: Environmental > Aquatic > Freshwater > Lake > Sediment | place: USA: Wyoming | collected... | reverse complement strand
CCGCTGAATATATTGCCGTATGGGTCGATATGTACGCCTTTTGAATCGAGGAAGCTGTGTCTGCAATCGGCTGATGCAAAAACTTCGATTGGTTTTTCAGCGGCAAGTTCCGCCAGTTTCCCCACAGCCCTTCCTGTAAAGCGGCAGGGATAATCCTTCATCGCCGAGATATATTGCTGATTTCGCTGCTCGTCTGAAAGTTTTTTCATGTCGATGGAGTTGGTAAGGTATTTTTCCCAGCGTACCATTATCCGCTCAGCTCCAAGGCACTTTGTTCCAACCTCGGCCAATCTGCGGACAAATTCTATATCGACGTATTCCTGATGAAACGGGTCGCAGCTGATTTTCAGACGCTGCATGCCAATCTCATCGAGGATTTTCAGCCGTTCGGTGATAATTTTTTCGTCGGCAGCCCAGAAGCCGTTCGTTTCAATCATATCGACAGGGCCGAGGTTTTGTTTTTTTGCCTCCTTAAGGATTTTCAGCAGGTGTTCCCAATATAGGAAAGGTTCGCCGCCGGTAAGGTGAATCCTGGCGGAGCTGCCCGCAAGAGTTTTTAACGACTGCCAGGCGGCGACGGCGGTATCTGTCGGCATAAGGCCGTTCTGCTCCGGGGAACAATTATAATAGCAAAACTCGCAGCGGCAGTTGCACTTGTATGTAAGGAGCAATCCAGCCGAACGCCAGAGCTTGAACTTCGGCTCATCGCGGCCGACGGATTGATTATAAATATTTTCGGATAGTTCAGTCATAGTTTTTTCATTGAGCTATCGGCTGTGATATTTTTTCAAATGAATTTGAATCACGATGATGTCGGCAGGGGTGATACCGCTTATTCGTGATGCCTGCGCCAGTGTCGCAGGTCTGAACCTAGTGAGTTTTTGCTTAGCCTCGGCTTTAAGGTGTGCGATGCTGTCGTAATCCATATCTGCGGGAATTTTTTTATTCTCGAGATTCTTGAAATCCGCTGCCAATCGCTGCTGTTTATCGAGATACCCCTCGTATTTGGCATCGATGATTGCGGCCTCTATCACGTCTTTTGAAAACCCGGCGTTTATGACATCGGGATTATCAAACAGCGTTACGCAAAGCGAATTCCCGGGTTGGCCGAGCTGCTCCCACAGACTTAAGCCGACAGAACGCGTGTTCCGCAGATAATCTTTAAGCTTTTCAAGGCTCGCAATTTTGTTTTGGTATTTTTCCCATCGCCTCTCGTCAACAAGTCCGACGGATTTGCCGATGGGCGTCAATCTTCTGTCGGCGTTGTCGGCCCGCAGCGACAGCCGGAATTCCGCACGCGATGTAAACATTCGATACGGCTCATCGATGCCTTTGGTCAGCAAGTCGTCTATCATCACGCCGATATATCCCTGGTCTCTGCCGAGAATAAGCGGCTCTTTGTTCCGTACCTTTCCTGCGGCGTTTATGCCTGCGATGATTCCCTGGCCGGCAGCTTCTTCGTAACCGCTTGTCCCGTTAATCTGGCCTGCCAGAAACAGGCCTGATATCTTTTTTGTCTCCAGATTGGGACATAGCTGTTCGGGCGGGCAGTAGTCGTATTCGATGGCGTAGGCATAGTGAATAATCTTTGCTTTTTCGGTGCCGGGCAACAGTTTCAGCAATCGCTCCTGGATATCCTTTGGAAGCGAGGTGCTGATGCCGTTGCAGTAAATAGTCCTGACATCTTCCTGTTCCGGCTCGAGAAAAATCTGATGCCGTTTCTTATCGGCGAATCGAACGACTTTAGTTTCAATGCTCGGGCAGTACCTCGGCCCGGTCGACTTTATTTGGCCTGTGTAAAGCGGCGCCTTGTCGAGGTTGTCCCTGAGCAGCTTGTGAATATTCTCATTGGTGTAAGTTACCCAGCAGGGGATTTGCTCGCGGTCGATTCTGTCGGTGATGAATGAAAACGGGACAGGTTCCTTGTCGCCATACTGGACTTCGAGCTTGTCGAAATCAACGGTGGATGCGTCCAGCCGAGGGGGTGTGCCGGTCTTGAGGCGTCCGAGCTGGAGTCCGATACGCTCAAGTGCGAGGGACAATTCCTCGCTTGAGGGTTCGCCGAGCCGGCCTCCGCTGGACTGCTCTGCGCCGACGTGCATCAGGCCGCGAAGGAATGTCCCCGTGGTTACAATAACTGTCTGTGTGCGATAACTTGAGCCGTCCTTACAGACCACCGCTCTTACCTTATTATCTTCGATGGTGATATCGGCAGCAGTTGCTTCGATGATGGTAAGGTTTTCGGTTTGCTCGAGTTTTTCCCGCATCCAGGCGGAGTATTTGTATTTATCCGCCTGTGCCCGCGGCGATTGAACGGCAGGGCCTTTGGAGATATTCAGTATCCTGAACTGAATGCCGGTTGCGTCGATGGCCAGACCCATAAGACCGCCGAGTGCATCGACCTCGCGGACAATCTGACCCTTGGCAAGACCGCCGATAGCAGGGTTGCAGCTCATCGCTGCGATGGTTTTTTTGCTCATTGTCACAAGGGCGGTTTTGCACCCAATTTTAGCAGCGGCATAAGCTGCCTCGACGCCGGCGTGACCGGCGCCTATGACGATGCAGTCAAACTCGTTTATTTTCGTGTTAGACATATTTAGTCAGTATAGCCTTTTGAACTTTTTAATCAATCGTGATACGCATTTATTATCTTGACAACTAATGTCATTTTTCTAATAATAACAACAGAATGAGTATAATATACACAGTCCATCTGAAATTTCGATTAAAGGTGAGAAATATACCGTATTCTTTGCCTAAAAAATTTTTTAAGGAAGCAAAGGAGCATTACTACGATAGTTTAACTGGTCATTATGTGGCAGTTCACAAACTTGAATTCAATAATAAAATAAGAGAGTTTGCCTTAACGTATGACAAAGAAGAAGATATAATAGAAATAATTACAATTCACCCTTTAAAAGCTTATCAGAAAATAACCAGAATAAACTCTGGAAGGTGGCAAAAAATATGAGCAAGAAACCTTTAATAAATTATGATTATAAATCAGATGTTCTTTACATTGCAGCCAAAAAGGCAGTGGAAGAAGAATTTATAGAGATTGCTCCGGGCATAAATGTAGAGCTTGATGACAGGGGCCGGGTGATTGGGATAGAAATCCTGAATGCCTCAAAATGCTTAAAGCACATCGCTAAACCTTTATACAAACACATGCAGTTGGCTTAGGGAAATAATGTAAATTTCGCCGCGTCTATTTTTTGGTCAAGGCAACTGCGGATGCAATTGCGAAATTTGCGGTATGTGTAATGCTTACGCTGATTTGTTTGATGCCGAGCTTGTCGACCAATCTTTTGACCTCGCCGCTGACGGTAACTAACGGCTGACCCGCGGGGTTATTTATTATCTCGATGTCGGTCCATGCGATTTTACCGCGCCAGCCTGTCCCAACCAGCTTCAGAACTGCTTCCTTTGCTGCGAACCTGCCTGCCAGTTTTTCTATCCTGTTTTTATTTGAATCGGCGTATGCCTGCTCAGCGGATGTAAAGACCCTGTCTAAAAAGCGTTTGTTGTGCTCTTTTACCATTTCCTCTATCCGGGGAAAATCAACAAGGTCTATGCCGTGAGCTATTATTTCCATTTTCGAACCAGGTGGTTGTTTTTAATTTTTAATTCTTTACTCACTTGCCATTTTATAAAGCCTGTCCGTACAAAAATCAATAAAGGCGTCTTTTTCTGCCACGGCTGCCTGTTCCGCAAGCTTTAGGCCGAATTCATCAATTGCTTTTTTCCTGCGATTAAAAGTAATCTTGGCCTCAATTTCTTTTTGTACCTTATCGAGCGGCTCGACGGATTTTGGTTTTTTCTCATCGAGCTTCATTATAAAGATATGTCCCTGGGCTTCGATGGGGCCTGCAAGCTGACCGGGCTCAATTTTATCAGCTTCCAGTGCCAGCACATCGTAGGGTTCTTCCAGCGATTCTTCTGGGTCATTCGAGTCCCACAAACCGCCTGCGGAGGCCATGTAGTCATTGGAATATTTTTTTGCCAGTTCGCCGAAATCGGCGCCTTCGTTTAGCTGCCTAATCAGTTCGCCAGCGAGTTTTTTCGCGTATTCCTGCCGATTCTGATTGGCGTCTGTCAATTCCACCTTTGAAATTTCAATGTCGATTAGGCGGAATTTTAATTTCGCAGGATTAGTGAATGATTTATCCTTCATATCGTTGTAGCAGAGCAAAACCTCGTTATAGGTTATGGGTTTTTCGTCAGGCAGTTTTTCGTGCAGATAAGACTGACTCAGAATCATTTTTTTCTGGTAGTCCTTGAAACTTGCCCAGTCCATCCCCATTTCCTTAAGGGCTTCTTCGGCCTTGGCATAATTGCCGTTGAAACTTACGATGAATTTTGCGACCTCTGAATCTACGGCCTTTTCCAGTGCGTCTTCGATCTTGTCGCCCGCATTATTTTTGGCCTGCTGGTAAAGAAGTATATTGGATATTTTGCTTACAAGTGCCTTATCAATTTGGGGCCGGACATGTGCCCTGAATTCTTCGGCGCCGGTTGATTGTGCGTATTCTCTGAAATGGTCAATCATAGGGTTCACTATTTCGTCGGCGGTTATTGTTTCGCCGTTCACCGCCAGTACCAGCCCGCCGGAGGCCATGGGCAGATTCTCTCTTTGAGGCTGGGGCATAAGAGCCAATTGGGCATCGGTGTATCTCGGCTTATCATCGCCACAGCCGCCAATCAGCAAAAGCCCTAACATTAGTGGTAAAACAATCTTATACATCTAACAATCTCCTGTCTATTAACTACGAACTACGAACTATAAACTATGAACTTAGGATTCTACGCCAAAACCGTAAAATAATCCACAGTGAGTTTTGTGTCGGATAAATTTTTCAGACAGGATTACAGAATTGGCAAACAATCGTTTTTATCGGCCCTTACATCGTAAAATTACTACCCTGGCTTCTAAAAAGGCCTATATTCAATTTCGTGGTAATGCGACCGTTTTCTTACGCCGATAACGGCGATACAGCTTAAAAGCTGGGGTATGGCTATACTTTATTGGTTTTGGAGTTTCCTAAAATGACTGCAAAAAAATTTAGATTTCAAAGCGGAGCATCGCTGATTGAAGTAATGATATCTATCGTTGTTTTGTCGATAGGGGTGATTGCAGCGTCAAGTTATAGATACCATTCCACCCTCGATATCAACAGGGCAGATACTCAGGCAGTCGCCGGCGGAATCGGCTGGACGCTCTGCGAAAGTTGGCGAGGCGTTAGAGGCGACCCCAGCTATAATCCGGTAACCTGTTTGACGCCGGCTCTGACTATAGCCGCCGATGATGGACCGGCCACGCCGACTGGTTTTACCTTACTGGGAAAATACCAGGTTACTTCGAATAGTGTAAATTATTTTGTGAATATGTCATGGAAAGACCTTACTGCAAGTTTAAGGATATTGGATGTTGCGGTGGCATGGGCACAGGCAAAACGTGGACAAACAACCTTAAGCGACACTGACAAACAGTTTAAGGTTGTAACCTATACACAATATTAGTTGAACAGGGATATTTATGAATAGGCCCGTAAAAAAACAGAAACTTCGTTCCGGCTTGACGCTCGTTGAGTTGTCTGTTGTCATAGCGATATCCGCTATCGTGCTGTTGAGTCTTGGGATTGTGCTTGCCGATAGTGTACACAGTTGGCAAAAAATGTACGAACGTGCCAATGGCCAGGTGGAAACCGACACTCTTATAGCACAGAAAACTTTCAATGCTATAGTCAGAAAAGCTATATCTAATAATTTTTTATTGGATGCCGGCGGCCGCTGGGTTGAGGTCTATTACAGTTCCAGTGTGGATTTGACTTCAGCGGACAGATACGCACGTTTCTATTGTATCGGCGACCCGAACGGTCAGCTTAATGTTGAATACGGACAGCTCGACCCAAAACAAACTCTGTCCACGCAGACCCTTTGTAATAATGTATCGAGCTGTGTTTTCAAAAACTCAGGAAAATCAATCTTTATGATACTTACCCTCAGCAAGGGTTCGCTGACTCTTACTACTGTTTCATCTGCATTTATGCATAATAAACAATAAAATTCAATTATTACGGGGTTAATGTAAATATGAACAAGCTGCTGAAATCAAAAAAATATGGCTCAGTAATGGTGCTGGCGGTGCTTGCCATAGTAATATTAGCTGCTGCGGGACTGGGATTGCTAAGCCTTGGGCTCAACAGCCGGCTTTCGGCTGTTCGAGGGGCTTTTGAGATTCAGGCCAAGGCCGCAGCCGATGCTGGTTTGGTAAAAGCGGTTTATGAAATGAACGAAAAGCTAAAAGTCAAACCCTGGAGTGATTCATCGCTGCCGTCCGAGACTGACTCTGCTATACAAGATAGTAGCGAAACCTACAGTTATATAATTACTGGCAGCAGCTCTGCCGGTTATAGTGTTGAATCAACCGGTAAATCGGGCGGGGTTCAAAAAAAAGTCGTTTCCTCATTGCCATTGCAGGGACCATTCGATTACTCCCTATTCAGTAACTCATACATTTGGTTAGCCAGCAACACCACGGTTGACCAGTACAATACCGATGCAAGCACGCCTAATCTTACCGTAGGCACCAACAGCAAAGCGTCGGCGGCGATTAGTTTGTTCAGCAACGCCCAAATAGACGGCGATGTCGTTGTAGGCCCCGACAGCGACCCAAGTGTTGCCGTCTGGAATAACGGAACCATCACCGGTGATATTTACGCCGCTGCCGAGTCGCAGCCGACTCCGTCAATCACGGTACCGGCGGCACTCGCGGCGCTGCCCTCAAGTGGAACGCTGACGGACGGAAACGTGACCGCATCGGCCAAATACACCAAAATCGATATGGGCAACAATGCAATCGTTACAATCAAAGGCCCTGTGAGCCTTTATGTTACCGGCGATATAAAGCTCGGTAATTCGGCCCAGATCATAATAGATAACAATACCCCCAATTCTTCCCTGACAATTTATCTGGGCGGGAATCTTGTCAGCCAGAACGGAAGCGGCATCAATAATCTGACCCAGGATCCGCAAAAGTTTAAACTGTTCGGCCTCGACACCTGTGCCAGTATGGGATTTAAGAACAGCAGTGCTTTTTACGGAGCGGTCTATGCGCCAAAAGCCGATATAATATATTATAATTCCGCCGATTTATACGGCTCCGTCATAGCAAAAAGTTTCCAGACGAAAGCCGCCGCCAATATCCACTATGACGCTTTCCTTAGGAACGTAACCGTCAACGACGAGGCCGTCACCTTCACCATCAAAAAATGGCATGAATAGTAATCTCGCCCCGCCGCATCTCTAAAGTCGGTTCTGCCGGAGAAAGAATTCTCGCTGCCATTCTCATGTAATCATTATTTGCTGCTGGACCTAAAAAATGTACCGGACCTGCTCTGTAGAAAAGCTTTTTGACCAATAGGATAATTCCTATGTTATGGGTTAATACTTTGAGCATCATTTCACGATTTTGTGTCCAGTAGGTTTTTTTATCGAATTCCTTGCGCATCAATTCACGGTACTTACCCTTCAAGGGTTTTGAGATTAAAGTTGGGCGGCCATGTTACTGTCGGGATGGTAGGTTCCCTTGGCTACGTAAATCATCGAAACGCAGGGGTCTGCCAACGTGCGGTCGTCCACAACCGAATAGCCGTGCTGCCCGCAAACTCTCACCGAGACTATGACCGAGCTGCCAACCTCAATAACCTAATGAATACTTGTAAACCGTACTCGTATGAATTTGGGAAAGTAGATGCGAGAATCCGCCGCCATCTTCCAGAAATCGTCGGAGTTGCATACATAGGACACGATGAGTTCGTCGTCTCGTTGCGATAATTCAGGATGCGCCTTGGCCGCGTAGCAAAAGTACGTCTTGTCCCAGCCCATCTCGGGCGTGCGGTAGATAGTCACTGGGGCGCTCCACGGACCGACGGGAGAGCGAGCAAATCGCATCAAAATCTTTTCAGAAAGCCCGTTCTCAGTGTAGACGAGGATGTACTGCTTGAGCCGCGGGAGATATGACACCGATAGTTCGGCGCCCATCTGGTTGCACAGACGTGATGCCTTCCGAAAGTCGCTCTGCCAGCGGCCGTCCGCGTAGAACTCCCATGTTGAGAAGTCTTCGAGCGAAGCGACGTTGGCACGACCAACGAGGAGGTAGCGGTCAGGGGCCGCCCTGTCCTCTTCGAGCCCGTAGAGATAAACGATGTTGCCTTCTCGCAGCAGAGGCATTCCAAAAACTTTTTCGTTGCCTGCCGCCGGGTCGAACTGCGTCCAGGGTACTTTGATTTGCTCGATATGCCAACGGTTCGGGTCATCGAGCGGGTTCGTAACCTTCGCCATGACGACCCCTATCGATTTGAAATTCCAGACCGATGTGTCGCCGGGGATATTGACTATCTGACTCATAAAAAGATAGAGACCCTTGTCAGTCTGTATCCCTCCATCAGTCAACCAGAACACGCCGACACCGTCAGCCGGACGGATGAAAGCGGCTGGCTTGGCATCTTTATAGCCGTGGAAGAATTCGAGATGGGCTGATGCAGGGTCGAGTCCTTCTTGAATCCCGATGGTGTTGTTGACCATGTTCGAGTCGGTGCGCTTCCCATCACGAATCTTGCCGACCCAGCTGTCGCCGAAAAGCCACAGTATACGCCCGTCCTGAAGAGGAAAGGAAAATGCTCCGTCCGAGCCGACCCACCCATCTTCACGATAAAAAAGTCGGTTGTAATCCTCTGCCGTCTCAACAACGAAAGATGGCCTTGTACTGCACGAGGATACAGTTGCTAAAATAATAATGCCACAAACTAATGTACGCATCGACGTGGCCGTTTCTTTGGTATTCTTATTTGGCAGCAAAGGCATCTTTGGTTTTCTTTCATATTTTCTATCCGCCAATTCTTATTTCATAAATCACATGGATGTTGCCAATCCCGATATTACAACCTATTGATGTCAAGCGGGTTGTAGTCATTGTTAGTTATTCTTGGCGGATTATAGTTAGGATTAGGGTAGAACTCACCACAAACATTACAACGCCAGCCATTCTGTTGCTCTCTTAATGGAATCTTCTTAGAGGACGAGTGCCAACATTTAGTACAATACCTAAGTCTATCTTCTTTAGAAATATAAGTACCAGAAGCTTTCTCAAATTCTAAATCATCTTGCTGGGGTGATTTGGAATGTTCCGCGGGGGAAGTTTTGTTCAATCTCTCCCGCCAAGCACTAATGGCTCCAATAATTGGCTCTTCTGAAAACCAAGTGCTGTTACTAAGGTCTACTTCGTGAAGAAACTTACTGATAGCGCCTCTGTCAAATATGCCTCTTTGCACGCCCTTGTGATGAATAACAAGGAGAGGAAATCCTTTGGCATAGGCTAAGCCTGCTTCGATATGATTCCATTCAGTTGCCAAAATAACAGATGAATCAATTGTTTCACCTTTTAAAACACCATCTTTAACTTCGATTTGGGGGTAGCCAAGAATTATAGTACCAACGCATTGATCCATAATCGATATAACTTCATCAAGGGGAGTGTTCACTGGATAGTCACTTACACCCAAAGTCCTGGGGTTCATTTCATAGCTTTTTAGGATATTTGTAAAAGCTTCAAGTCCCTGTTTAAACTCTGGCCCCACCCAGTTTGGTCGACTTAAAAATATATCTTTCATAATTTAATCCTTAGGATAGGCTTTATTTGCCTGACCTTGTCCCCGCATGTCTCTGGCGGGGAACAGACTGTTTCTGCCATTATAAGAAGTTCCCGTTGTTTCTTCAATAAATTGCCCATCCTACGGTTCGACTTCCTTCCAAACCTCTTTCTCAAAAAGCATTTTCTTAGCGTCAATATCTTTCCAGTAGAAAGTGACATCATAGATTCTATTACTATAATCATGAAATCTAAACTCAATTTCTTCAAATCCTGCAGCTTTAGGGTCGTTTGATTTTGGCTTCTCCACTATAAAACTAACATAATAAGGGTTTATTTTTCCCCTTTCCAATGAATTTATATAAATGAGCTCTTGATTTGCAGGAACAATCAGCTGCATTTTTTTCCCGTTGAAATTATGTGTATATTCGTTAGCTCTAAAAGTATGTGCAAGATATTTTTGTTTATCATTAGGGTATTTTACAAACATATCAAATGACTTAATAATCAAATCGTTACGAAGGACAGTAAACGAAGTTTTCAAATTGTAGCCGTATCCTTCCAACGTTTTTGATTGATAATCAATATCAAAATAGGTAAAGGTCTGTGATGGGCTAAGATTTAAGCTTATAATCTTACCGTATACCTCAGGTTTTTTTGGACAATATTGCCAAATAGTTAAAACGAGAGCTAAAATGGCAACAACTGCTATGATGCCTTGAATAAAGTCAGCAGTGCTCCATGGATTCAGAATATTCAAAAAATTTCCTTCCACTATCGGTTTCGCTATCACTTTATCCATAATTTATTGCCCCCCTTATTGTATCTATGAAATCTCGGAACACCATACCTATTTCTCCATATTAAACGCTTGGCTACGCAACCAAGCCTTTCGATTCCATAATAATATCAAAATCAACGATTAACCCCGCGATGCTCTTTCTCCGCCGTTGCTCACCAAATTTTACCCTCGTAGCGAAGCATAGATCCCCGAGCGTCGCCCACTCGGCCAGGAACAGGGGACCCATATCCTAAATCCATTTTCAGCCCCCGTCAACACCAAAACCGCGTTCAAGATCCGGCTCGAATTTGCTTCCTGTACAGCCAGTTGATCAGGAACAGAAACCCCACGAGAAACAATGGTCCGGATATTATCAAGTATACAGGCCACTTGAACCGCCCCCAGAACATAACGATATACAGCACCCCAAGAGCGCTAAAAATAATTGCGCCAACCCACTCCCATCGCCAGGAAACCGCCAACACAACAAGGATGATACCCGTTGGGACTAGATGCATCAGCAAGGCTAAAATCGTTTTCCAGAAAGCATAGCCTTCACCAAACACATCGAAGGCAAACAGACTCACGAAGACAGCAAACAGAATACATAGAATTCTGGGCATCCAGAACAGCAATCGTTTCACAGGTTTTGTCATAACTGTTACCTCCAGCTAAATGATACGGCTCACCAACACCGCGATGCTTAAAATCTGCATTAATTTTTGTCCCAAAAATCCCGCTAACTCAAAACTAAAAGCTTAAACTTAAAAACTAAAGTTTATCGCCGTTGCTCGCCCAATTTTACCCCCAAGTTCTCCAATCCGTCAACCTAAAAAAACCACAACTTTTATCTGAAAATTTCCCCGCGTTTCCTTTTTTTCAGCCAGCTAAAAATCAGTGTCAATTAGTGTTAACCAGCGTCTAAAAATTCTTCGTGCTCTTCGTGAACTTCGTGTTGAAAAAAATCTTGTCAACCCTGTAATCCTGTCCAAAAAATTCGTGCTCATTTGTGTTTATCCGTGGTTCAGATTTTTCTCTCATCTTCACTTTGCGACTTGGCGCCTTTGCGGGAAACAATCCCGTCTAAAATCTTCTTCCAACCTCTTTGTTTTGAAATTTCTTCTTTTGGTAAATTGAAATTTGTTTCGGATTTCGAGCTTCGAGTTTCGTGTTTTCCCTTTTTTATCTCTGCGAGCTCGGCGTTCTCGGCGGTAAAAAATCTTTTTCCCATTTTACTCATTTTAACATATTTAACACAGGTGGTCTTTTTTTAACAGGGGTGTAAAAAACCCAACTTTTTTTGTAAAAAAGTGTAAAAAAGGGTTAAAAAGTGAACGATTTTTGTCAAAAAACGCTCAATTCGTGTCAATTTTTGTCACTTTTTGCACGCCCCAAAATTCACCTTAACTCCTTATCTGCTAACGACTAACGACAATTTTCCTGAAAATTCTTACCCATTCTGCCGAATAAGGACTTACGTACATCACAGGCAGCTTTTATTAAACACTCTTCATTCCGCAATTTTGAATTCTTGTCACGCCGAAGCTTTACGCGAAGGCGGATTACACTTTAACTTTTACACTTCCTTCTTGACCATGCCTTACCTGGCTGGTAGTATATGCGAGCGAAATAAAAGGAGCTAAGTTGTGGAATTATCGTATTTAACGAAATTGAAAATCGCCGCTGCGGCGGCTGTTGGAGTTATCCTCATAGGCATCCTCGCCTGGCCATTGGCAAAGCCGGCTGACCCGTTTCTGCCGGTACTTTCAGGCAACATAACTCTTGTATCTGCAATAACTTTGGCGGCTTTGGCTTTTTTGGCAGGCCTTGCTGCTTATTTTCTTTCCTGGCCTTACGGCAGAGAAATCGGCATCATCGCTGTTCCTGCCGGCCTTGCAATCTGGGCCATGCGTGGCGGCTCTGTCAGCAATATGATTCAGCTTAATCCGTCACTGGCTCACAGAGAGGTGTTGTTTGCCTCGCTTAAATGGGAACCGATTTTTTGGCTGGTAATTGTGCTTATTGGATTTGCAGGCGTATTGCTCGGACAAAAAATCCTTTCCTGCCCCAGGCCGGAAATAGAAAAAACAGATGATAAGTCCAGGTCGGATAAATACATAAATGCAGCCGTTGCGGTTGTCGGCTCGATTTTAATATCGCAATTTTGTCTTAGTATATTCACTCAGGATATTCGGATTTTCGACACGAGATTAGGTTCTGTAGTAGCACAGCCGGCTGCGGGGCAAATCGTTTTCGCCGTACTGGTTTCATTTGCAATAACCGCTTTTGTGGTTAAGAAATTCCTGAACGCAAACTACATCTGCCCAATAATCGCAAGCGGCTTTATAACCGCATTTATTACAACCATTTATATCAAAAAGGATTTGTTGCAATACACCGCTGAGCAATGGCCTGCGGTTTTTTTCCCGCGGGCGGTCAGTGCCATTTTGCCCATCCAAATGGTAGCTATTGGAACACTGGGTGCAATATGGGGCTATTGGCTGGCCATTCGCTATAATTATTGGCGGCAAAATGAGATATGGGAACCTGCTTCAAAGGAAACTGCAAAACGGGATTTCATTTAACAAGTAGGACGCTGCAGCAGGGTTGAGGAAAATTTAATTTATCTTTTTTTGCATCTTTTCTTTAACTAAGTCCATATATTACCATCGCTTACGCACCAAACGTCCAATAACTAATCCAGTTTGCCAAAAACAAAATAAAAATCGTTGTTTTTGACCTTCAAATTAGCCGAAAACATAGGTGTATTCAGCGGTTTGTCGGTTGGGTACCGGCTGGTCTGTGCCGATATGGCATAACAGCATATCGGGAATTTCGGAAGTCAGCATGGTGAACATTTAGCTGGTTTTTATCGTATATGTAATAATATAAAGCCAACCCACAAAAGGAGTTGAAAATGTTGGTGTTAAGCAGACAAAAGGATGAGTCAATCATGATCGGCGACAATGTGGAGGTAATAATTGTCGATGTCAGGGGTGACAAGGTTCGTTTGGGTATAACAGCCCCCAAGGATATCAGCGTTCACCGCAGAGAGGTTTATGACGCCATCCAGCGTGAAAAAAACGAAAAGAAAGAAAAAAGTCAATAACATCCGTTGGCAGAAGGATTTATAGGTTGTTCTTTGGAAATGATAGGGTAAACATTCTGTGAACCCATATTTTTGTTGGGGGGTTTTAAAAACATTTTTTTCGCCGAACACACATCGTTTTGCTGCATGTTGTGGTAAATATCACTGACGAACTTAAGCAATTGCATCCCTTCTTCGCATTCCCGCCGGCGCTTTTGGCAAACTCGACCGCCAAAACCTCTACCCGCTGCCCGTCAAAGATATCTTTTTCTACCCCCTTGATAAGCACTTCCGCCAAACACTCCACAAACAACCCTAAACACATCTGGGTTCACTGAATGTTTACAAAATCCCCAATAAACAGGCCGCTTGGGGAACTTTTGGACGACTCGGGTGTCTGATTACTATGGGACGGCTGTGGAGTATGAAAAATGCGGTTATTTCAACAGTTTTTGAGGTAAGTTGTCCGATAAATAGTAAAGTAACCTTGTAAATTATGCAGTTTTTTTAAGTTGTTAGTTTTGGAGCAACTTATGGTGGCAAAACGGCGATGTATATGCCGCAACCATGGTGGGATTTGTGTCTTTATCTTTACTGCAACTCTTTTGTTTTGCAGCAGTTATATGTTTGGTGCAGCGGAGGAACCGGCGAAACAAACAGAACAGTTGTCCGAGCCGAACAAAAGCGACAGTTCGAAATCGGCAAGATACCGCGTATTTTCGTTAAAAAATATCTCGACCAAAAAAGCCAAAGAATACCTCAGCGAACTTGAAATCGGCACAGTTTCGGAACTTCCCAGCCCAAATACCCTGCTTATAACAGCGTCATCGCATGAGCTTATCAAAGCTGGTGCGGTTCTCAAACTGGTGGATACCACCGAGCCGTTTGTTGTAAAGCCGATATTCTTAGCATCGCAGGCCGCCAAACTTCCTTCAAATGAACATATTGCGTCGGCTGTGGGGGATATATCCATCGGGACTTTCTTTGAGCCGCCGCCTGGGCAAAATAAATCCAAGGCAATTATAGATGTTCATAATGATGCAGTGTTAATTGTTGCACCAGCCGACAAGGTGGACCAAATTGTCGCAGCTATTATGAAGCTGCAAAACGCAAAGGAGCAGAGCGATACTTCTTTGCCGAACGAACCAAACAAAACCGCTGAGCCGAACCAGATAAGCGAACCAAATAATAAAACCCCAGCCGAGTCGGCAGCATCCTCGCCTGCAAGCCTACCCAATGATGTTGAATCAGAAGAGCTTTTCGGCAAGGCACTTAACTCACTTGCACAGGCCGAGAAACAGTTAGCCGAGATGGAAGCCCGAGTTGATAGCACAAAGGCAGAAAAAGAGACTTCTGAAAAGGAAGCGGAGCAGGTAAAAGAATGGGATGGTGAAGAAGAAGCTGCATACGATGCAAATAATTTGCAAGCCGTTGCCGCCGGGAGCGAAGATAGCAACCAGAGCGGTTCAAAGTCTAATCAGTATGTGCCGGCACCAACGGCACTTGCCAATGAGGAGCTTGAACTGAATCTGCCGGAAAAATTGAATGTCATCGACCTTTTGGATCTGATGGGGAAAAATCTGAATCTGGACCTTATGTATGACCCGGCAGTAATTACCGGCGAGGTTGTACTGAGGGTTCAGGGTCCCATCAAGGTAAAGAATTTATACCCCTACGCAGAATCGATATTGAAATTCAAGAACTTTGTGATGACCCGCAAGGGGAATTTAGTAACGATAGCACCAGCGGCAAATGTAATGGATGTTGACCCAACATGGCTTACAGACGAAGGCAGGGTTCGGTACGGTGATGTAATCGTTACACGTCCATTTAATCTGAGATATGTAGATGCCGCGAGCGCCAAGGCACTTTTGGATGGCATGAAACTTGGTGCAAATAGCACCCCTCTTCCGGACGGCGGCACGCTGATAGTAACCGAATTCGCAAACCGAATGGGTCGTATAGAAGAGCTTCTGGCGCTGATAGACAAGCCGGGCGAACCGAAAAAATTCAAATTCAGGCAATTAAAGTATACAATGGCAAGCACGATGGCTCCCAAAATAAAGTCACTTATGGAGCAAATGGGCAATATTTCAATTACCGTTGCTGCAAAGGAGCCGACGCAGGCCCCTAGTGCACCAGTCCGCGGAAGAAGAATCACTCAACCTCAGCCACAACCGCAGCCGGCACAGCCAGGCCAGCAACTACAGTCAAATATCCCAGCGGTTTATCTGGATTTTGATGAAAGAACCAACCGCATCCTGATGATTGGCCTTGAGAACGAACTGAAAATAGTCGAGAGCCTGGTAGATACCCTCGACGTTGTACAGCAGGACCTGCGGACACTGAGACTGTATGAAATTCAGAATGTAGGGGCCGAGGAGGTAAAAATAAAACTGGCTGAAATTGGCATTATAAGCAGTGCCGGCGGGACAAAACGTACGACAAGAGACATAAGCAGACCTGGTCAGCCTCCGACACAACCCCAGCCGGGACAGCCAACACCTTCGACAACAGCAGAAGCGCTCACAGAAGAGCCGCAGGTAGTAATAATTGAGGCAACCAATTCACTTTTGGTAAATGCCACGCCGGAACAGCATGCCCAGATAGCAATGATTATCGGGTATGTTGACAGCGAGCAGCTTCAGACTGCCATCGACTACCGTGTCTATCCACTTGAAAACCAGGACCCGGAGAAACTGGCTACGGTGCTGACCAAGCTCATTCAGGAAACCACCGAAACCAAGGATGAAAAAGGCGCTAAAATCCAGACAGTTACAGCCAAGAAAACCGAAGAGGATATCACAATTGTCCCCGACCCAAAGACATATTCGCTGATCGTTTACGCAAGCAAGAAAAATCAGGTGTGGATTAACGCCCTTATCAAATCCCTCGATGATTACCGCCCACAGGTGCTGCTCGATGCGACACTGGTTGAAATCACCAAAACCGACGAATTTAAATTGGACCTGGATTTGGTAACAAAATTACCAACTATGACACCTGGCGGAAGTATGCAGAAACTTACAACAGCCTTGCTTACACCTTTTCCTTCCAACACAGTTCAGGAAGCTGCCTCAACAAGCGGTGTCGGAGGAACAGCCTTCTATGCTGACCGTCACATTCAGGCGTTGTTGACTGCCATGCAAAGAAAGGATTATGGACGGATTATGGCAAGGCCAAAGCTTCTTGTAAACGACAATGAAAAGGGAACTATCAAGACACAAGAAACTCAAACTATCGTTTCGCCCCTTGTGACTGTACTGCCGGCGGCAGCAGGCGGAACTCCAACCTCAAGCACATCCGTGCAGATGCAAAGTTATCAGTCAGGCGTTACACTGGATATACAACCACATATAAGTAAAGGCGACCAGCTTCAGCTCAAAATTACTCTAACCCGCATTGACGCTATCAAACAAGCAGATTATAGTATACAAGTTTCTGGGGATGCCCTTACTGGACCAACCCCCCCCAACCTTGTTAGCACTGATGTTACGACAATTGTTACCGTTCCCGACAATATGACGATAATTCTCGGCGGACTTGAAAAACTTAACCAGAGTAAAAAAGGAACCAAAGTCCCCTTTTTAGGCGACGTTCCCATTGTGGGCGGACTATTTAAAAACACAGATAATCTTGACAGCCAGGACAGGCTCTATGTCTTCCTGAAGGCCCACATTATCAGGCCGGGTGAAAAAGTTATGGGTGAATCCCAGATGAGAATCGTATCGTTAAAGAACCGGGCTGAATTCGAAAAACAAGAAAAGGAAATGCAGGAAGCCCAGGATTGGGCCGGTATAAAACCAAAACCAATGGACCCGAACAAAATTCTTGAAGAATACTAAAAACAGGGGATAGTCGAAAAAACTTAAAAGTTAAAACGAAAAATGCAAAACCAAAACTAAAAATTGAAGCCAGACGCTTTTAAAGTTTTGAAATGTGGTTTTTAGAGTTTTTAATCTATACGCTGTCCGCTATACGCTAAGATAATATGAAAGATTTATTATTACAGACTGCCCGGAAGACGGGGCTGATTGATGCAGAGCAGTTGGCGGAGGTACTTGAAAATAATAAGACCAACGACCGGCTGGACGAGGTTCTGCTTAGATGTCCGTATTTTACGGAGGAAAGCGTACTGCGGCTTTTTGCCGCTGCGCTTGGGCAGGAGTTTTTAGCGGAGATACCGGTCAAATTAGTGCCGTCAGAGTTCGTGGATGCGATACCTGCTGCCTACGCTCAACACCATTATCTAATCGGAATAAAACGTGACGACGACAACGGCGAACTCATCGTTGTTTTATCCAAGCCGCTGGATGCAAACGCACTGGATAATGTCTCGAAGCTGATTGGGGCGCCGGTCCGGCCGGCACTTGCAACGATGGCGGTGATTACGGCGGCGATAGATATTGCATACGAGCAGAGGTCGACGGTTATAGAAGAGGTGGCAGAGGAGCTCGATTCACAGAATCTCGACCAGCTTGTCGACGAGGTGGCAAGTTCGAACGACCTGCTCGATGTTGTCAATCGACCGCCTGTGATTCGGCTGGTAAACGATATTCTTTTTCGGGCGCTGCAATTGCGGGCAAGCGATATTCACGTCCACCCTTACGAAACAAAGATTCAGATTCGCTACCGAATCGACGGCATTTTGTATGATACGCTAAGCTTGAACAGGAACGTGCTGCCGCTTGTTATCTCGCGCATCAAGGTTATGGCAGGTATGGATATCGCCGAGCGGCGTATGCCGCAGGACGGCAGATGCTCTGTTCGCCTGGGCCAGCGCGAAGTGGACCTGCGTGTCAGCACGGTACCGACAAGTTACGGCGAACGCAGCGTCCTGCGTATTCTCGATAAAAGTACGGGCATATTTAGTCTCAATGAGCTGGGATTGTGTGAAGAAGATTTGAAAAAGTTCGATACACTGCTTAACCGCTCGCACGGCGTCATCTTTGTAACAGGACCCACAGGCAGCGGAAAAAGCACGACGCTTTATGCCTGCCTCAACAGGATTAACTCAGCGGAGAAAAACGTAATTACGATAGAAGACCCCATCGAGTACCAGCTTGAAGGCATCAGCCAGATACAGGTCGCGAGCAAAAAAGGCATGACCTTTGCTACCGCTTTGAGGCATGTACTGAGGCAGGACCCCGATGTGATAATGGTTGGCGAGGTTCGAGACGTTGAAACGGCACGAATGGCCATACAATCCTCGCTGACAGGACACCTTGTATTCAGCACACTTCACACCAACGACTCGGCCGGTGCGATAAGCCGACTTTTAGATTTGGGGGTTGAGCCGTACCTGGCAAGCTCGTCGCTGATTGCGATAATGGCGCAGCGGCTCGTGCGAAAGATATGCCCCGACTGCAGGCAGAAATATATACCGGCTGCACACGAGTTAAGAGAGCTTGGACTATTGGACATTGACTCAAGCCAGTCCCGAGGCCATAAATTCTTTGTCGGTGCCGGCTGTGAGAGATGTTTTCAGACCGGCTATCGGGGCAGAACAGGTGTATATGAACTGATGATGGTTAATGAGAAAATCCAGGAGTTGATTTACGAACGCACAAGCGCAGGAGCAATAAAGAAACTGGCCCTTGAGGAAGGGCTGCAAACACTGAGAATGGACGGAGCAAGGAAAGTCCTCAGTGGAATAACAACTATTGCGGAAGTTTTAAGAGTAACCCAGGCGGATATTATGTAAAAGGAAAATAAAAAATTAAAAATCAAAAATAAAAATTGCGGAGTTAAGACTAAAATAAAACAGTCTTACTTCAATTAACCCTCTTAGTGGTAAATTTTGATTTTTTATTTTTTATATTTGATTTTTTCTATGCCCAGATATCAATATACAGCTATTGTCGATGGCGGCAAAAAGACCAAAGGCGTGATTACCGCTGAAAGCTCATATTCTGCCCGAAAACAACTGCGGATGCGGAGTATCCACCCAACAGTTGTTACAGAGATAAACAGCGGCGCAGAAGGCAGGGGGCGGCTGTTTTCTATTTTCGGCAAGACCAATAAGGCTCAGTTGATTGATTTTACAAAACAAATGGCCACTCTGCTTAATTCGGGAATAAAGCTCACCGAGTCGCTTTCGGTGATGACGATGCAGACATCCGATGCTCGGTTTAAGAACGCCATAAGCGACATCCGCGACCGCGTTGTTACAGGCGAGTCGCTTACGGACGCACTGAAAGACTATGAGGACTACTTCGATGTGATATATATAAGCATGGTGCGGGTAGGGGAGGTTACCGGCTCGCTCGGAGAGAGTCTTGCGACCATTGCCTCTTTTATGGAGAAGCGTCAGCGGGTTGAGTCGAAGGTAATAACGGCTATGATATACCCGATAGTTTTGACTGTATTCTGCATGGCTGCTATTTTAGTTTTGACGACCTTCGTAATTCCCAAAATTGCCGAGCAGATTGCAAGGACAGGCCAGCAGCTGCCGTGGATTACAAGACAGCTTATGAACATAAGCTACGTAATGACCAGCTGGTGGATTTTTGTTGTTATCGGGGTAATTGCCGCAATTGCCTGGGGGCTGAAGCGTTTTCTAAGTACGCCGCGGGGGGCATATATGCGGGATAAATTCATTTTGTCGCTTCCGATGTTCGGTCCTCTGATAAGGCAGCGGGTTGTTTCGCGTTTTGCATCCACGCTTTCGACACTTCTGGGCTCGGGGCTGAGCATGGCTGAGTCTCTTCGAGTCGTATCGGAGGTTACCGGCAATACCATTATGCGGCGGGCCGTTCAACAGGCCCGCGAAAGAATCCTCGCCGGCGCCGACATCGCCACACCGCTGCGGGATAGCGGCGTCATCGACCCTGCGATTGCCCACATGGTTTCGGTAGGTGAAAAAAGCGGCGAACTCGAAAAAATGCTCAAGAGCGTCAGCGAAAACCTCGAGAGTTCAACAGACGTAGTAATAGAGAGGCTAAGCGCTGCGATTTCGCCTCTTATAATAATCTTTATGGCTGCAATTATCGGCGTAATCGCTTATGCTACGATACTGCCGATTTTGGAAGTTTCAGCAGGAAAAATTTAACTGTTTGGGAGTTTAAGATATGAACAGAGAGAAAAAAATAATGTCAATGGTAAGAAAAGGTTTTACGATGGTCGAGCTTATGGCCATGCTGATTATCATCGGTCTGCTCGCCACGCTGGTAGTTACAAAAGTAGCCACGCAGATAGATAAGGCCCGCGTTACAACCACAAAGGCCAATCTCAAGCTCCTCCATGCGGCAGTAAATCAATTTAAGATGGATACAAGCCGATACCCGAGCGAAGAGACTGGCCTGATGGAGCTTCTTGAAAAACCGAGCGACGTTACCAATTATCAGGAGGGCGGTTACATCGAAAGCACTGATATACCCAAGGACGCGTGGGGAAACGAGTTTCAGTATTTTCTTAATCCTGAGAGCGGTAAGCCGTTCGTAATTATCAGTTACGGCTCAGACGGCAAAGAGGGCGGTGAGGGCTATGATGCCGACCTGTATAGTACAGATGCCGAGTAATGGAAAGATAGCATATAGGAATAGCGTAAAGTGTACAGAAAAAGAAAAACTACCCGCTATTCGCTGGAGTTTATTCGCCTGTGGCGGACTATCCGCTAATCGCGGCTTCACCCTCACAGAGCTTATAATAGTGGTCGTGATGATTTCGCTCTTTGCGATGCTGGCGCAGATAAACCTTTTTGGGATGCTTACAAAAAGTACCTTCAGAGCACAGGCGCAGGAGCTGGTTTCGGCGATGCAGACAGCCGCTGCCGCTGCTGCAGAAACGGGCAAAAGATACGAAGTTATCATCGACCTGATTGACCAGAAATTCACGTTGCGGCAGATTACCACCCCGGACCTGACGGAGGTGCTCGAAGAGGAGATTGTTACCGAAAAGTATTTCA
>Ga0315291_10003129_pt1 | contig 21427 bp, 10 predicted proteins | sample YL17G12_20_MG_FD_203070 | JGI IMG/M metagenome (GOLD analysis project Ga0315291, IMG submission 203070) | Sediment microbial communities from Yellowstone Lake, YNP, Wyoming, USA - YL17G12_20 | ecosystem: Environmental > Aquatic > Freshwater > Lake > Sediment | place: USA: Wyoming | collected... | reverse complement strand
GCGAACTGCGTCCACCACGCGCCGTTGAGGATGATGCGCGGGAAGCCCTGCAACTGGTCGATGTGCGTGTGCGCGTGGTGCAGCTCCTTGAGCAACCACGACGCGTCGAACGAGTCGCGCGTGGCGCCGGCGTCGGCCATGACGCGCAGCAAGTGCGCCGCCATCGCATAGAGCGAGTCGTGCACGGCCGGCGCTTGCGTGGCGCACACTTCGGCGATCTGGTCCGGATAGAGCGGGAGGCGTTTAGCGCAGAGATCGCCGTGCATCGCGTGCCGGCGCGCACACAGCAGACCGTTCAACACGACGGCGAGGCGTTTCGGGAGGGCGCCCGCGGCCACGTCGCCGCGCACGTAATTCTGGTTGTCGTGTGTGATGACCTTGACCTTCGCATCGCTCGCCACCACGCCACTCATGATGTTCGACTGCACGTTGAGCATGATGGCGCGCGTCGCCGTGCAGAGCTCGGTGAACGCGCGCGCCATGTTACGCCGGCGCACGCTGGCGATGAAGAACACCGTGGCGCTGAGCGCCGCGATGACGTAGAACGAGTAGCGAAACGCCGTCTCGTTGATGTGCATGGTGAAGATGCCCTCGTTGAAGAGCAGCGCCCAGAACACGGCCAGCACAATGTCGTAGAGCAGCCAGCCCCACGACGCGACGACGGGGTTCGTCGTCAGCAGCAGATAGAAATCCGTCGGCAGATCGCAGTTCTTCCAGCGACCTTGCGTGTCGAGCCAGAACGTAATCAGTCGGTTCTCCTCGACGGGGCCTTTGGTGATGTCCCAGTTTTTGTAGCGTGGGTGGCACGAGCGGTCTGGGTGGTAATTCACGTGTTCCATGCGTGCAACGTTTATTCTAATTCCTCCGCGACTAGCACTAGTTTGTAATCTTAAATTGTGCGCGCGCTCAACGATGCGACTTTCGGCGCGCCGATGTCGCGTGTGGTAGTTTCGACGAGAATACGACTGTCTTGGTTGGCACTCCGCCGGCGCCACCTTGAGTCAGCGGCGGTGGCAGCACTCCAGGTGGTAAAGACGATGACGTCGGGGCAGCACCCCTTCCGAGGCCTCTCACGAACGTGACGCACAAGATGATGAGTGACACGGCAATTATAAAGAGTGCGATGAGCGCGAGCACAAACGCCACAATCATGCTCGCAGTCGCGGGTGGCTCATCTTCTTCCTCCTCGTGCTCGAATTCGTCTTCTCTCTCCTCGTCGCCGCTCGCGAATTTAGGGTGTTTCCGGTGCGGCAAGCAGCCCACGCCGTGCGTGCCGTTGCCGTCGAACAGACTCAGCGTGGTCGTGCACGCCGTTTCGTTGGTGCAGTCGCTCGTGATGATCAGCAGCGTCGCTGTGTAGTTGATGGGCACGACGGGCGTGGGTGGCAAGCACTCGATCGAACTCGCGGTCACAACGACAAGCACCGACTCGTTGAACGGCAGCAGACCGAGTTTCACTTGCATCTTCTGTTTTTGTTGATTCACCGAACTCGTGAGGATGATCACGACGTCGTGCAGCCGCACGCCGTGGCTCGTCACGCTGACGTTCAACTCGGGATCGAACGAATCGCAGTAGAGACTCGAGCGCGGCATGTTGCGGCGCAGCGTGAGCGTGGCCGTCGCCGACTCGTTGCTCGCGCCGTGCTTCAATGCGAAGCTGTAGTTCGCCACGACGATCGACTTGAGCGCGCCGGCGGCCGCGCAGTTCTCTTGACCCTCGTGTTTGTCGCGACACCGTTGCTTGTCAATCAGCGCTGTCGTCACACACGCAGCGTCCTCTTCGATAAACATAATCGACGTCGCAATCGGTGACGAGGCGCCCGGTGGTCCAAATGTCACCGGTGGCGCCGGTGTGGGCGGGCCCGTTGGCGGCGGTGGCAACGGAGGACACACCGTGCACACCTCTTGGCTCGCGTTGAATACTTGTTCATTGTAGCATTGGCGGAAATCGGCGTTGGCGCCATCCGTCGAGCACGACGACCAGCCTTCGAGCAGTTTGACACACGCGTCGTTCTCGATCGTCGCCGTCACGTTGAAGCGGAACGGCTCGACCGACGCGCAATAGTTGATGCGCACGGTGAACGTATAGACATTCGCACCCACGGGCAGCGTCGTCCAGCCCACCTCCACGTAGGCATTGTGCGCCTTCTTGCCGCCAAGCATCGCATCGCCGCTGCCCAACACGTAAGTTCCGTTGGGCGCGTAGACGACCGATGCGTCGGCGCACACGAGTTGCGACGCGTCGAGGTTGTCCTTTGTCTGGCCAAATTCGACGCGTATGTAAGCAGCGGGCTGCGTGGTGGTGTTGAAATTCGAAATCGAGAAATTGAAATACGCGACACGCTGAATCGCCGCCGGTCCACACTCGTAAACCGTGCACGCCAAACCCTCGCCCGGGTTGAACGCGTTGCTCACACAATCGGTGCAGTTGGTGCCCGTCGCCGTGATGAGCACGGTGTTGTTCACAAACGGTCCCGTCGTATTTCGCACACAGTTGGCTGCTGCTTGGCTTTTAGAAATAAATCCGGCCAATCGGAATGGATTGGTGGTGAACTGGTCGAAATCCAGCGTTCGTGGTGTCGAACCTGCAAATTGATTTGCAAAGAACGGGTTCAGAATGCCAATCTTCGTAATCACTGATCCAACGGGCACAGACGGCGGAGAAATCTGAAAGAAAACAATCGGAGCTTTCGAAAAAACAGTTGTTCCATTGAAAATATAGTAGCCGTTTGCGTCCGTTTTGGCGAGCGTCACAACAGTATTATCGTTGGAATCAATAACATTGACAATAATTCCACCAATGAATGGTTCTCCAGAATCCAATTCTCCATTTGCGTTCGTATCAAAGAACGCCCGTCCACCAATATTTCCATGCACCAAAGTTCCGGGAGTGCACAAAGGTGAACACGCATTGAACTCAAATGCACCAAATCCACCACCGAAAAGAACTGGCTTGCCAATTCCTTCGACAGCTGCGTCGACAAGACGCGTAATTAATGTAAACGGAGGAACAGGCGCACACTGGCCACTTTCAACTTCCAAAATCGTGCACATTACACCACCAACGATGCGCAAATTAATAGTGAACGGCCAACGCAAAACTACCAGAGGATTTCGATAAAATTTAAGTGAAAAGCATTCGGTCGTTCCAGGTAAGATAGGAACTGGCGGGTCAAAAACAACTTCCCAGCCAGGATCACCAAGCACAGGGATACCAAAGGGCGGAATTATTGCGGGCAAATCGTCTGCTTGCAAAATCATGCTTTGGTAATTAAAAGCAACGGGACTGACGGGACTTTGGGATGGAGATTGACTTCCGTTTGGAAAGGTGTCAAAAGTTGTAAATCGAAACCCATCAGAAGAAATGAATTGGGCAAACGAGTCCGCGAGAGGGTTTGTGTTTGTGTAACAAACATTGAATCGATATAAATTGTGCTCCGTGATGTTGCCGTCGGAACACCTCCAGTCACAAGAATAGTTCGGGATAGTTCGGTGAAGTCCAACGTTCAAATTAATCGTTCCAATTCGTGTTGGGCATGTGTTTGGCGAGCACTCATCTGCAGCGTTGCCGAAGAAAATCGGAGGAACGGTAAGAGATTGCAGAAATGAAATAGAATTGCCCAATTGACCATTGGTGCACAATCCGAGCAGGACGAGTTGAGTCGTGCAAGTTTGTGGAGGTGCTGTCGCAGTGAATGCAATATTGATTCTTCCCAGTGTTACTGAAGATACCGTTCCACTGAAAAAAAACGTCAAATTGAATGCCAACTCGGAAAACGGATCTATTGTCGAGGAAAATGCAACATTGAGAGTCAGTTTTTCGGTTATCGGATTAAAAGAAAGCGCTCCGTTGATAGCATCGACATGGTAAAGTGGATCTGTTGGCTCGACAACCACAAAAGGTGGTCCAGACAATCCAATCGGTAAAAGGGACGCCAAAGGAATGATATTTGAAAGAGAATCTCTGACTGTGAACGTAAACGTGTAGATCATTGCTGATTTAAGACTATAGGACACAAGACTCGTCTCCGTGACGCGCAGTTTGATGCGGTTGGGACCAGTCTCCGTTTCGTTACAAGTCCACTTGCAACTAATTGGCGTCACCGTGTAAATTCTATCAACGCCGGTCAACAAATCCAAGGGTATTGAAATAATACTCGGCGGCGGTGTTGGTGAGGACGTCACAGGATGTGGCGTCGGTGCCGGTGTCGGTGCCAAACACTGAGAGGAACACGGAGTGGCAATTACCACCGGCGTTCCTTGAGTCGCTCGCGCAATTCGCACTGGTGGATTGTTGTTTTCGTTCAAGGAATTGCAACCAGGAGCGCCATTGTAGAACGGTGTGCACGGCTCGAACGGGTTCGTGACGAATTGAAATTTGTGCTGCGTCACTGCGAGATTGCCGACGAATGGCACTTTGAATGTGATCGAAGCCGATTCTCCGGGATAAATGGGGAAGAACTGCTGCATCACAAACAAGACGCTGAAACTGCCAGGCACTGAAGCTGGCGCGTTGGCGACGAACAAGCCGACGGGGACGATGCGCGAAGGATCGCTCGAAACGAGATTGCCATCGATGGTTATTGACAAGACAACAGAAGCGGCGACTGTGTTGGTGACAACTACTTTGACGTTGAAGCCGTAAAGCAAGCCGGGGCCCGGGTTGGTAAACGAAAACTTCGAACGAATGACGTTCTGGTTCGGATCGCTAACGCCGCAAGCCCAATTACAGGAAAATGTTGGTGCTAAAATAGACAGCGCCGGCGTGAGTCCCGACGCCGTTTGTGCGGGCGGCGAGGCAGGATTGCATGGCGAGATTGTGTGTTGTTGGCACGTGAACGCATTGCTGGCCAAAACAGTGGGCGGATTCGCCGGACCACTGCATGTTGCGTAGAGGCACAGGTTGTCCGCTTCGATGATGCCAAGAGCAGATGGAAACGGCGAGCAGTTATCAGGCGAGTAACAACACGTTGTGTCGACGATCGTGGTCGAGAGGAGACACTTCTGCTGCACCAAGCCGCATGTGGTGGTGATGCACGGCGATTGGAGAGAAAGTTTCGTGCAGACGTTGGTGTTGGCGTTCTGACAACAGCCGCTCGGCTGCTGGTCGTTGTAAATGCACTTGAACGTGGGCAGTTCAACCACGCCACCGCCCCAATTCTTCGTTACGTTCTGACAGAAGGGCGCGACGACTTGCGTGCACGTGTTGCCGAGATTGCACGCGCTGGAATCGCTGCCATTCAGGCAGCAGCCGTTTGCGAAGAGCGGCGCGGGCATCGTGACGCAGCGATTCGTGACGAGGTTGCACGACGTCTTCTCACACGGCGACGTGGCGGAGCACTGCTGATTGTTGGTGCACACGCCAGTCTGCGTGATCGCGGGTCGACACGTCTTCTGGCCGGGCAGGCTCGGATCTTGGTCGCACACGCCCGTGTAGGCGAACTTGGTGAACTGCGAGCAGTCGGCGTTGGTCAAACAACAATTCGGACGATAGGTGTAGACACAAGCGCCGCCACCGACGCACTGCGCCACCGAGCACGCAATCGTCGTGACGTTGAAGCCCATCGCGCTCGGCGCCGGACAGTCGCTCGGCTGGCGACAACAGCCGGTGTATTCAAACACCGACTCGTCGTAGGTGCAGAAGCCTCGTGGATCGCACGCGAGTGCTTGGCGGCAGTGTTTTGACTGGCACGTCGCCACGTCGGTCGGCAAGTCGCCGCTCGGAACGCAGCATCCGGATGACGAGAGTGTGCACACGGTGGTCAGCGACGGCGAAACGGTGCTCGTGTCGAGCGCGCAATGCCCCGTGACGCACTTATACACAATGCTCTGGACGCCGACGAACAGCGTGTGCACGTGCGTGACAGTGGTTGAATTCGCGCAATAGATGCAATCGTGGTCCACTGTGCAAACACTGAGCGTCCCTACACCGCAGTTCTGGGCAATAACTGTGCACGTGAGCGCAAGCAGTAAAACGAGAAGCATGTTGATGGTTGACACTTTCAACGGTGACGACGAATAAAAATAATAGTTCTCGCCAATTAACTTTTGTTTAATTGTGTCACTGCTTGCGGCTGGTCATCATCGAGAGCATCTTCTCGGGATAGATGAGCATCTTGACGAAGCAGATGAAAATTGGCGCGACGAACGTCGCGACCAGCTTCGACGACCAGCCCGTCAGTTCGAGATTGCCCTCGATCCAGCCGCTGGCGAGCGTGCGCGAGAAGTTGAACGAGCCGCCGTTCACCGCTTGGTAGAGTGTGATGAGCAGGCCGTGCGTGAGCGCAATGCCAAAGATGCCCCACGGTCCCTCGTATTTGCGCATCGAGAAGAGGTAGATGCCCACGAGCAACATGAGACCGATCGTCTCGTTGAGGAAGTCGGGGAACCAGCTCTGCGATGTCAGCGTCGAGTTGTCGAATAGTGAGAAGTCGTAGATCGCCCAGTTGATGCCCTCGGCGGCCGCGTAGCCGCCAAACGCCATCAGCATCGAAATGAATTGCACGCCGATGAACGCCCACGACCACTTCCGGCCCTCGTCGCAGAGCATGCCCGCGATCGACAGCGCCGGGTTGTAGTGGTGCCAGCCGCCGTATTGCTGGAACACGAGGCCCGTGCCGAGGATGATCGCCGCCGTGCCGAAGCCGTAGGCGAACGACGAGAGCGCCGGCGCACCAAAGCCAAGCGCAAGCGACTGCGCCGGCACCGCGAGGAAGCCAATGAAGAACGCCGACATGAACGCGCCCAGTCCGCAGCGCATGCCCCACTTCCACATCGGGTCACCGCCGTGCATGCCCGATCCCTTTTTCTCTGCCTTTTTTGATTGTCCGCTAGTATCGTCGTCCATTGTGTCGCTCAGAAAACGCTGTGTTTTTCTTCCAGGTTCGGTGAGTGACCAGGTTGCGTCCTAGCGGCGCGCCCGGCCTCTAAAATAGTAGAAGTGCGAAACAAAACTTCTGCTTCGCCGACCGCCAATTTGCGGCGCAGCGGCGCGCGCAAACGCGCACATGCCACTCACGCCGCTCGAGCGTAAACTGGTCAAGCGATCGCTCGCCGACTTCACAGACTACGTGGCTCGCCAACCGAACCCGGCGTTGGTCAAGGTGCACTTCTACAAGGACATCGTTCCGTGGCTGGCGGCGGCGCGCGGCTGCTCGATGACGCCGCGCGTGAGCGCCGCGGTGCACCAGCGAGTGCGCGCGCTGATCGCGTCGCCCGACTTTGACGCGTCGAAAGCCGCCGAGTGCTTCAACATCGTGCGCTCGGATTTGCTCAACCCGCACACCACCGTGGCCGTCACCGTAGTGCGGTGTCCGCTCGCCAAGGAGGCGCCCGGTGATGCAGCAGCGTGTGAGCGCGCCGCCTTGCAGCCCGGCGCCGACGCGTGCATCGGGCGCTACTACTATGCGAAAACCGACAGCCGCACGCACACCGTGTGGATGGCCGAGAAGCTGTTCAGCAGCGCGTGCACGCGCGGCGGCGCCGAGTTCCTCACGGTTGGCGACATCACGGTGTCGTCGCTGACCGAGTTCGTCATCATGCACGAGGTGTCGCACTTGATCTACAACGGCGACGCGCGTATCTTCGAGCGCACCAACGAACTCTACAAGGAAGCACTCACACTGATCCCGCGCGAGTTGCTCGCCAGCGGGCACATCTACCAGGAGGCAAACGGAGACCTCGAATTCAGCGCCAACACATTTGCTTACGAGAACACGCGCTCCGATCTCGACGAAAGAAGCGAGTGTTGACAGAGCGCGCGCGCGCTTTTCTGTTCGCCAGAAAGTTTGTTTGAAATAAAGAGCCGCCGAAATTACGAATCACGCCAAATGAGCGATTCTTCGCTTGATCTCGAAACGGCGTTCGACGCCAAAGCGTGGGACATCAAGCCAGATGCGTTTGACGCAACTGGGCCGAATATGGCGCCAGCGCTTCTCGACGATCTTCTCGATTTCTTCAAAGTATTCAAGATTGAGAAGCAGATTCAAGCGTCGCCTTTTGGACCGAACAAAATGCTGGTGTTTTTGCCGCCGAAATCTGCGCGCACACAAGCCGTGAAAACCCACCGCGCAGCGCAGTTGAAAAATATCGCTCTTTACCACGTTGTGCAGTTTTCCGACTTCAACACGGCCATCGACACGTGCAACGGCGCCGCGACGAATCTTGCAACAGCAATTCGCGGCGCTCTGTTGAGTTACACGTGCAACATCCGCACCGCGTCTGAGAACGGCAAGGTCAACGACTACGATTTCTACCGAGGCGTCGGCCAACAAGCGCGAGAAGGTTATCCAAAAATTGAATTGGTCTATCCGCGTGGTTATTCTGCGCCGACTGGTAGCATCGCAGTTGTGCAACTCACTCGAGTGCTTGAACTGCCGCCACGTTTTGCCAACGAGAAACTCGCGGGAGAGTTCGCACCAGCAGCTGCTGCTGATGAACGTGAAAAAAACATGAAAATCGGCGACTATTTTCAAGATGCGTTGACAAGTTTTCAAAAACTCATGGAACGAGGAAAATACACCGAGGCGCGCCAATATGCGCACATGAATGCGTCGATTAGTCGTTCAGAAATTGATCATCATCTCACATGGCAACTGAAAGAAGTTGAAGCGCTCGCGAAAGAGTTTGGGTTGCGCGCGCCTCGTTACATGCTGTTCGAGAAGACGGAAGACGCAATCATTTCTCCTCTGAAGATTTTTCATGAACTCATGAAAAATGGAAAATACAACGAAGCTCTCGAAAAGGCGTTGGAGCAAAAGAGTTATTTCGATATGTATTCAAACGAAATTGATCTCTGGAAAGAGAACGTCGAATTTGCCAATTTCGTGATACGTCAAAAAACATCCACCCACACAACTCTCGGTAAAAAATTGCCGTTCGAGCCCGTCGCCGGTCGTAAAGACGACGACTGGGAGACGAAGGAGTCGAGTCGTGCGGAGATGCGCACGCTGTGGGCCGAGCACACGAAATACACAGCGCTGTTCATCGCGGCGGCGATCGACAAGTCTCAGGCGACCACAAAGATTGCGGATCGTCTGCTGCGCAACCAAGATGAAATCGGCAAGTTCATGGCAGAGAAGTTGATCGCGAGCTATCGCGAAGAGGAGATTGTCTCGGAAGAAGTCGCGCAATTCGGCAAAAAATTGAGCCTTCTGTTGCGCGCACACATCACAGCGGCAGCGAAAATCGTCGGTCTCCTTCCGACATTCGTCACCGGCGGTCGCGAGAACAAATCGGCCGACTTTGTCACTCTGAAGAAGAGCCTCGCGACTCTCTTCGACCCCAACAAAGGACCGATCTTGGAATGGCGTGCAAATGAATTTGGCGTGCGATCTATCACCACACGGCGTCCAAAGATAAACGGTCCGCGCGGCGACGGAATCGATTTCCAAATCTGGCGATGGTATGAGAACGCATATGAAATCGGAGAACTGATGGAATACAGTGGATTTGTCATCGAACCCGAAACTTTCGTCCATAATGGAGTGTTGTCAAAACTTTACGCTCACTTACAGCAAACAATAGAAGAAGCGATTGCCTATTACATTCGCGACTACGAAGCATGGACGAAAACAATCGACATCGCGTCGGATCACATGCTGGAATTCTCCGACGCGCTGACGGACACTTTCTGGGATTGAATTAAAATAAAAATCCGATTTAAAATAAACGAAAGAGTGCAGTTGTTCTTTATACTACAGATTCTTCAAGTTGTTCTCTCTCGTCAAATAGAGACGCGGTGGCGCTTCGTGTGAATTGTCGGCAGTGGCAACGACGGAAGCGGCAGAAACATGCGCGCCGATTTTTTTCGAGGCGTTCGAGTTGCTCTTTTTGGTGTGACGCTCGCGCAGCAAGTGCTCGGCGCGTAATTCATCCTCTTGCGCCTCGCAAAACACCGGTTCGGCAACAATGACGTCCCTCTCCGAGCGCGACGAAGAGAAACGAAATGAATCCGGTTGTCGTTTGCCGCCGCCGCCGGCCGACGGCGGCTCCCACTTGCTGTTTGCCGACAAACTCAATTCGCGAAAATGCTCGCCGTCTCTGAAGATGCAATACGAGCCAATAAGGAGGCCGATGGCGAAGAACAGACTGATAAAAGTTGCGATGCATTCAACGATGAAAAGCGTGTCTGCGGATACGAAATCGGTGCTCGTTGATCTGTTGATGCAGAACGGGTATTCCGAGCAGAGCAGATTGCTCGCCCAAGTAATACCAAAGAAGAGCGATTTCGCCAACTCGAGCAATATTGTTATGCCCAACACAACGGGCACCGTTACGACGAACCAACCAAACGATTTGCAGATCACGCCGAGAATAAAGCCGGTTGGCACGGAAAACACGGCCAGAATCAAGAAGAGATCCGATGCGTAAATCCACCACGCCCAAGATAGAATTTCGGTTTGTGCGAGTCGGATCGGGCCGTGTCCTGGTGCGATGGGACCTGGTTTGTTCCAGTAGGGAATGTTCGATGGAAAGACAAATCCGTCGTCCGAGTGGGCGAATATAATTTGCATGTGCACCCAGTAGAACCAAACAATGAGACCCAGCGCCCAGAGGAAAGTGAAAATCATAATCGCACACGTGCCCGACACGAATGTCGATGTGAAGATTCTCTGGAGGAGAACCGTTTTCTTCTTCTTCTGGGTCGACGAAGTCGCGAGTAATGGCTCTTCTTCTTCCGTGCTCATATTCGCTGCTGCTGGTTACTTCTACGCGTTCGAGAGGCGCTCTCTGCGCCCAAAACTGCAAATGGCAAACAAAAAAGTGGATCGCGTCGCACTCACTCGCCGGCAGCGGCGGCGTCGTTGTTTTATTACTTCACTTTCCTCTTGCGAGGCTTCTCAACGTCACCAAAATCGTCGCCAGCGGCTGAGCGCGCGCCTATTCTGGTGGTGGCGGCGGCGCTGGCACCCACTGTCAATGCACTTTGATCGTAGAGATTCTCGAGCTCTAACAAGCGCGAATCGGTGTCGGCAGCATCGTTCTGCACACCGATGATCGATAGGCTGTTGTAGAGCGTCAAACACAAGCCGCAGCACGAGCAGAAATACGCGCACGCGCCGACGAGGCCGGCGATCGTAATGACAGCGATGACCGACGCCAGAGAGATGGCGGCTGCAAACGGCGTCGCTGTGATAACTAACTGCACGACGTTGTAGAAACTGATGATTCCGTAGAACGCGGAGCTGAACGTCGGCACAGCCGTCTTGGCGGCAACGAAACCCTGCTCGATCGCGAGGAAATACGCCGCCTCGACCTTCAAGCTCGGAACGACCACGCCGACGGCCGTGACCACTAACCTCGCAATCATCACGAGCACTCTCAATATCGGTCCGGGCAACAAGTTGTCGAGAATGAAATTCACAATGCTGGTCATGAACGCGGGCGGCGCCGTGGTGATGTGAAAAGACGGTCCGAACAGCGCAACTATGTAGAACGCAAACGTGCTGTAGCCAATGATGGGCAGTATCGCGGTCATCGTGTAGAACAACAGAATCGTCAGCAGCCGGTCGAAGCGCTCGTTCATGAATAGCTCGAACCAAAGCGCGAAGGCGAGCACTAAATAGGTGATGAGTGGCGAAATCAACACAAGCACTTGTCGGAGCTTGAAGAACGCGAAGCCGAGCACGACAAAGATGAGTGCGTCGTAGGTGGTGTAGGCGTTGGTGATGATGTAGCGAATAATGATGTCGTATTGCTGCAGATTGATCCAGCCGTCGGTGAAGCCAAAATCGACGGCCGACTTCCAGTGCCGTATGCAGTAGTCGCACACCGGGCAGAGCGGTCGGCTGCCGGCCGTGCCCAGCGTGTAGACAGTTGGATCGAGGCATGCGTTGGTGATGCAGAGGCGATTGAAGTAGGTCGAAATGCCGCCCTGGAAGATCGTCGCCACCTCGATTGTGCACTCACCGGAAAGCGGGCACTGATTTGCCGTAACGCCGACACAGATCGGTATACGTTTGGTTGGACAATCGCCGCCGGGCGCGAGCATGTCATCGGGCCACGCAATGTCGCCCGGACCCTTGAATAGGTCGAGGATATTGCGCGTCGGCGTCGCCGTGTTTGGAAACGGCACAATCCAGTTGGCAGCGCGCTCGGGCGCAAACGGAATGCAGCCCGAGCGATACACATCGGTGCCAGCGAGCGCATAGCTGTCCTGGAAGTGGCACTCTGCATTGGCGATGAATGACGTGCCGAGTTTCTTCCAATTGCCATACGCGTCGGTGAAGAGGAAGCCCGCAATGGTGTTGAGGAGATTCTCGAAACTATCGATGGCGTTGGTGACCAGCATCGGTCTGCCCGTGAACAACTGCAACACGGCGTCGCCCAGCTCGATCCAGAACTCGGCAGTGTTGGCTGGCGCCGAGATGAGCGCCAATTCGAGGCGCTGTTTCGGTTTGTCAGAGACGCTGAGTGCTAATTCGTAGTGCTCCCAGTGCTTGCCGGCGGCGTGGTGCATCATGTTGTCGTGCTGCAGCAGTCGGTGTTTGCGCAGCAACCCGGTCCGGTGTCTAAAATTCGCCTCGCCGTGCAACGCAGCCACTTTCGACTGCACCCAGCGCTGGTGCGACGTCGAGCCACCGAGTTCGGCCGGCTGCTGTTGCTGCTGCTGGTTTTTGAGATCCTCGACTTTGGCGCGCGCATTGCGTCGCGCCGAGTAGACATACATCTCGTGGTCGATGTCCTCGGGCACGGCCGCTGTGTAGGCACCGAGGAATTGCGCGCGCTCGGCGTTCTGCATGGCCATGTATTTGTCGTAGGACTCGATCGACACGTAACCGATGCCCGGTATGTAGCCTAGCGTGCCGTTGAGATACTCTTGGAACGAGACCGTGTCGCCACTCGTGAGCACGTCGATGGCCACGGTCGCGGCTTGGTAGGGCGGCAGTGCTTCGGGCAGAATTCGCGGGTAGATCAGTCCCCACACGATTTTCAGCACCGTGCGGAAGCCGTGCACGACGCGCGCGTCGCTGATGCGTTTGCCGACCTTGTCATACATGGTGACCGCGCGCATCAACTGATCGGCGACGTTGAAGTCGGCGACCGCTTGCGCAGCCTGCTGCCGCGCGGCGGGCGGCGTCGAGAGTTGCTGCGAGTAGAAGTCGAGTGCGTCGACAATCGGTCGCAAATCGCCGATGCTGTATTTGCCCTGCTCTTTCGCCGACACGTTGAGGCCCGTGCGCAAGTGGCCAAACGTGTGCGTCGAGAGGAGATCGTCGACGCGACGCAGACCGAAGATGATCGCGTCCGAGTTGATGCGCACACGAAACTGCAAATCGATGTAGGCTTCGACCGTCGAGCCGTGCTGCTTCGCTTTCGCGGGCATGAAGCGACCGTCGGTGTTCATGCTCTGCGAAATGTAGGAGACACTCGGTTGCACGGCGTTGGATATGTCAAATACCCAGTGAAACGACTTGGTGAGCAGCGTGAAATCGTTGTTATTTCTTGTCGCCGAGAAAGGAATGGAAAGTTCTGTTGTGTTCCAGTTTCTAGCACCACCACCACGCGGCGGCGGCGGCGCTCTCTTTCGTCTGTTTCGGACAAACTCAGAGGCGGCGCGCTTGCCAAACGTCTTCATGCCGCCGACAACACCGACGAAACGCGCGTATAATTCTCTGTCGACGCCGTCCTTGTGCACGCCCGTCGTTGGCACGTTCATGGCGTGCTTGTATAAATCTGCGAGATAATTCACATACGCGACCAAGACACCGATATACGGGTGAAAAGTCTCCACAATGTCGTCGATGCTCGATGTTTTGTTGTTTTTCGATGTGCTATTGCTGCTGCCACCGCCGTCACCGATTGCACGCGTTTCAAATGGCAGCGCCCTCCGCAGCGCCTGGCTGCTCGGCAAGAGGAGATTGGCGATTTTCTCGGGATAGTTCTGCGCGTTGATCTCCGACGTGCTCTGGAAAATAGCGAACGGCGCCGTGTAGAGATTCGTGAAATCCTTGAGCGCCATGCGCGTCTCGTTGGCATGCACTGCGTTCGAGCCAAACGCCAGCAACCCGACACAGAGTTTGTAGACGGTGTGTTCGGCGGTCACCGTTCTATTCTCGAGTTCGTCGATGAGAAAGCCGTTCTGGTGCAACACATAGCTGCAGAACGAGTCGGTGTCGTTGCGCGGGATGCCGCTCTTCTGCAGCGTGTCGGACCACATCTCGCGCGTTCTGTTGTTCGCTGTCGACGTTATCGTTTCGTTGGTCGGTTTCAAGCCAATGCACAAGAGGAAATCGAGTGTAATGTTGTGCATCGATTCGCCTCGCAGCGCAGCCTCGTGCGCGCGTCGATTGCACCGTTCGTAGGTGGGCACTTGCTTGTGCGCAACCACCATGTAGCGCACCGCGAAGTCACGCATTAAATCCACCATGCCGCCAAACGCCGAGAACCACATGTTCATCGCGGCGTCGTTGCAGCCGGCCAACACATCGCTCGCGACAGCGGCGGCAATGAGACCGTTCCGAACGTAAACGCTTCGGCTGTTCGAGCGATCCAGTAATTCCTTCCATGAGTTGTCGTCGTCCAATTTCTCTTGCACGCAGTCCATCAACGCTGGCATGCACGGCGCTGCGGCGCACGTCGAGTTGCACGCACCGAGCGTTCTACAAGAGTCGACGGCGACCAAAACGTCTTTGCCATAGAACGCGTATTTCGACGCGTGCAATTTCAATTCTTGCAGAAGTCCTATTTTTTTCGGTTCAGACTTGGTCGCAAAATGATCGGCGGCAAAGCGTTTTCTGAAGAGGCCAATTCCATCACCGTGTGCACACGAAATTTCTGGTTGACCAACAGCCCATTGAACATCATCATATGCGTTGCAAATAGCTTCAAACATAGTTTGATTGGCGCGCGATCCCAATGAAATCAAACAGAAAAACGGGTTGAAAACGCCTTCTTGGTTGATATAGTTTCCATTGAGTCCGAAATTGCACTGATCTGTCCAGTAAACTGTATTGATCGTATCATCGAGCAGTTGTTCCAGAAACAATTCGGTATAGACAACTGCGACCGCAGGAGCAACAAAGGGTCCACAATTAGCAGTGGCATCAAGAAAATAGATAGCATCCAATAGGAGCACATTGAAATACTCTCCGACCAACGAAAACATGTTAGAATACGTGCAATCGTAGATGCTTATGGTTTGACCATTGCACGGACAACGATCTTGTATCGGAGCAATACACAACTCAAGCGGCGAGTAATTGAAAGGATCAACAACCAACAAGACAAGTTGCTTGAAACAGTCGAGAAATTCTCCGAAGTAATCAATCCTTTCGTTTGAGAGCGGAGCTGATATTCCTGGCCAAACATCGCACGCTTCCGTAACGGGCAGCGATCCACGTATCAATCCAGTGCATCCAAAAGTAATTGCAGCGTCAACACTGTCGACTCGGAGAATATAGTCGTTGGTGGCTTTACCAAACAGACACCACGGCAAACTAGACGTAAAGATGTTCAAATTCAAGTTTGTTGCGCCATCGGCAGTGCTGAGAAATAAATCGACGACTGGAACGCCTTGAAGAAGTTCTATCAAGTATTGTTCGGCGGAAACTTGAGGCGGACAAATGCCGGGCGGTGCGTTGGGAATTGGTCGTGCGACAGTCGTCGCATCGTTGAAAACGAGGAAGCCGAATCGAATGAAACACGCAATGATGCGCAAAGACCGACATGCAAACGCCTCGTAACTATGTCGGAGAGGCTGTTGTCCGTTGGTCAGTGGTTGTGGCGGCCAAACGAACGTAAATATCACGAGTTCCGAGTATCTGCAAATCAAGTCGGCCAACGTGCCCCAGAAACTGCCTGGTTCGTTCACGTCTATGATGAGACTCGGAAAGAACTTCTGTCCGGGCCGACCCAAATTCGAGATAGAGAGGGTAACGAAATCACCGGTGTCGCCAATAATCTCAACAGTTTGAATGTAGAAATCGTGCAGTGGGAATACGATTGCCTGAAACAAATCAAAATTCGGTGGCGGTCCCTGCGCTCCAAAGTTGGGGTCGAACTCGTAACGCGGATTGTTTCCGTTGACGAAAGGTATACTAGAGGGAGGAAAAGGCGTATTCTGTGTATTGTTGAAGATGACGAGTGTTGGATTCGAATTGTCTTTCGGATACCAATAGCCGTATTGTCCGGGCTGGAATATCTCCTGCTTGTTGAAGAGAGGTGACGTCGTAAAGATGTAGAACGATGGATAGATGAGACGCGTCCAGATGACAGATGGTATTGTAAGTAGATCGCCTATGTTGTAGTCTTGGAAAATGCAGTCGATCACAGTCGTGAGATCGTAGTAGGTGACTTTGAAGCGATAGAAGAGCTCGCGCAACGCCTTGTTGTAGAACTGCGACGCGAAGATATACAGAGACTTTATGTTTGTCATCGGCACCTTGTTGACCACCTCGTAGAACGGCCGAATAATGCATTCGTTGGTCGAATTGATCGCTTCAATGACATAGGTTGGATTGTCACGACCGTAGGGGCCGAGAACGAAAATGAACAAGAGAACACCCAGCGTAATGAAGACAGCTTGGTAATTCTGCACAAACGCCCACGTTGCATTGAACGCCGATGCTCCAATCGCGTAGAGAAACACCGCGATGTTGATCGGGATCAAAATCAGCGTCCAGAAAATCGCTGCTAGATAGACCACCGCATCCACAATAATCAACGGTATAGTGACAAGAAGAGACGCCATGAGCAGCGCGCAACGCTGCTTTGTTCTGCATTATTGTTCTATTCGCGCGCGTGCAAATATTAATGTGCAACTTTAAAATTTCTCGTTCTCTGCGCCACGGAGAAACTCAGACCGTCAACGACATGCTTCGAACGTTGCTGAATTACGCATGTTCAATTTTAACATATCTTTGTTATCGAAACAAGTGTCTTGACAAATGAGTAGAAACAGAAAATGTTTTTGGTGCTTCTTGTTTTCAATTGCGCGTTCTGTGACAATTCAACGACGACAGATAATTTGCCGATTATCAATGTGCCATCGTCAAGTTCACCGTGCACATTCCCGGGACAATCGTGTGGCAATGTCGACAGTCCACTCAGCGATGTTAACTTGACGATGTATCTGTGTGCTAACGGAATTTGCATATGCAATTTCATCTATCTCACACCGACATGGAAAAATGCGTGTAATTTATCCAGTGCCAATGTTGACCAAGTCCTCCGCAATACTGTCAATCCACAAAGCATCGGAACTGTTCCACAATCAATCGTGACAAAACAATGCGATGCACTTCGCGCCTATCGCCAATGTGTCGCCAATATTCTCGGAAAATGTGCATCTGTTGCAACAAACAGGATTTCAAATCAACCTGACAATTGCACGGTTAAATGGCGCACGTATAGTTGTCCATGCCACAGTTTTGGGTCGTTGTGCTTCACACAAGACGGAACTTCATGCGTTGTCTATAATGACCCAAAAGTTACGGCTGGACTGAATTCCGCGTGCAATGGCGTTTGCAATGCGCTTCAACCCGATGGAAACACAGCGAACGTGCAAACACTCACACCATCTCTTCTCTTGATTCTCGTTCTTGCATTTGAAGTTTTACTCTAGATAAAATTATTGACACGGAAATATTAATTTCCACCCCGCCAACATCAATAAACTCGAAGGAGAAATGCTTCTTCTCTTGTCAATATTCATCGATTTCTCTCTATCTAGATTCTGCCAATCCGCGCCACCCACCACATCTCTGCTCGAGGAGCTGCGGCTATGTCGCGAACTGAATTACGCGTTCTGCATCGAGGCGTCGAGCAGCAATCTGCTGGCGGCGCGCGAGAAGATCGACGACTTGCCCAACGACGTGGCGAGCGCGGCCGAGAGTGAGGCGAGCGCGATGGCGGTCGTGGCCGACCGGCACCTCGTGAGCCGGCTGAATTACATGGCGTCGTCGGGCGCGCCGAGCCAGACGTGCTTGCACCACTTCCGGATGGCGCTGTGCAGCGAAATGTTCTCGCTGCTCGGCGTGGGCCCGAGCCTCTGCTTTGCGACGTGCCGCGCGGTCAAGGAGCACTGCGAGCACAACTACGTGACGGAAGCGTGCAGCGATGTTCTGAGGCGCGGAGCCACCGCCGCCGCCGCGTGCGTCGACTACACCGCGATGGTGTGCAACGACACGTGCACGACGGGCGACTCGAAACCAAAACCGTTTGGCGTCAACCCAGCGCAATTAGGCGGCGGCGGCGGTGGCATTGTAGGCATTAAGAACCACGCGATGAGGGAGATGGACGACGATGACAACGACGGCGCGTTGATTGACAGCGGCGGCGCGGCAACTCTATTATGCTTTTCAACCGACTCGATCGTCGTTTTCTTCGTCACCTATATGGTGTTCGTGGCGCTCATAGAAGAATAAAATGCGCGAAAAAGAAAAACGGAAAAAAAACAATGACAACGATTATTGATTTGTCGGTTGCGCTGCGTTCGAAGAGAAAACTTTTATCGACGAGTTTCAACCCCACCACCGTATCCTCCGCACCCATTCCCTTTCCTTTGTCATCGTCCACCAACAACATTGATAGAATCGATCCGAGCAAACCACTAGAGTGCTGCCAGTGCGGAAAACTCTGCGCCAATTACGACGCGTTCGTGTTTCATTGGTTTGGCGAATCTGGTCATCTCGGCGACCCAGATTACAATTTGGAACAAACCGAGTCGGACGAGGATAATGACAGTAATTTCAAGTCAAATATCGGAAAATTTAAAAAAAAGAAAATAATTCCGGAAAAAAAAATGTCCAACAATGAGCCAATTTCCTCGTCAACGACGACAAAAACATCTACGAACACCGATGACTCGCGAAAACGTTCTCGCCTCGATGACGACGATGAAGATCGCATTACGTTCGATGACCTAGTTGTTATGGATGGCTTGTCTCTCGTTCCGCGTTCGTCGGCCAGTTCGTCGACCGCAACAATTACACCGCTGGTAAAGAAAGCAAAGAAAGCAGCGACGACCAGCATCGGCAGTCGATTCGTTGCAACAACAACATCCGATGTGAGTTCGCTGGATCACATTGCCGCTGCTGCAGCTGCTGCTGCCGAAGCAAGCACGCCGCAGCAACCAGAGAGTGCCATGCACCAGGCGTCGAAAATGATCTCTGAATACGTGACGGATTTCAAGAACATTCGCGAGAAATACAACAAACTGGCCGCGCAGTCGACGAAATGTCAATCGGCGCCCAGCCAACTCACCGAACTCGAGTCGTTCGATCTTCTGAAGAGTTCGAAGGACAGTTACTTCGAAGTGCAGCAACAGAAGACCAACATCATGAAACAAAAGGAAACAACTCAGATGTTGCTGCAGCGCTTGCAGAATCTCGATGACGCTTTCACGGCGATGGGCAAGGTTTTCTTGCAAAGCATTGGCCTTTCTCACACCAAAGTGTATGGCAAGGACTCACCGCCGCCGCAGCCAGCGCATGCAAACGGATCGAAATGAATAAACTCTGTCTTTCAATCAATCGAATCGGCGTCCAGCGCGCTGCACGGCGGCTCGATACGGCACGGCCCACCAACTGTGCGCTCGCTCCTCGAGTTTGCTGATTTGCGCCATCTCCTCCATGATCGAGACGAGGAAGTCCATCTCGTCTGGTTTCGTCGGATCGACGACGTAAATGTCCATGTGACCGGGCCACGTGTGTATCGTCGAGGAATCGCCGCTCACCGAGTCGAGGAACAGCACGTCGCGCACATAGAGCGGGCAGTCGAAAAATGCACCCAATCGACGACCTCGGCCCGGATTCATCACTGCGATGATGTAGCGCGGCTTGCTGCCATCCTCATCACGCTTCTGGGCGTCCCACGATTCTTGAGGTGTCGCGCCATTTTCATCGAAGAATCGTTCAAACACTTGCGCGCGCTTGTATTGCAGTCGCGGATTCGCCATCTCGCCCGGTCCGTCGCACTTGAACACGCCCGGATGGTAGACAGCAGCGAATGTTTCGGTTTGATTGCGCCAACGGAAACGACCAACATTCAAAAGTTGAAGATTGTAGAATTGTGGTGCGTGTGGATCATTTTTCAAGTGATACGAACAGACACCATCGTAAGCATCACACGTCCAATTCTCGCATAGACGCGTCGCAGGATAATGCTCATCTACTGGAACATGGCATTGACACTGTTTGCGTGTGAATAGCGAAAGATTTTCACGACGAGCCTTAACGCGACTGGCAATACTCATTTTTTATTAAATTTTTTTTTCAAGTGGCGTCGTTGAGAAACGTGCGGCGCTGCCGCCGGAGGAGCGCGCTCAAATTCACCGACGAGATGACAAAGTAGGCGACGAACACGCACACGATCATGAGGAACACCAAAATGAGGATCGCGTTCGCCGAGAACGCCGACATGTTGTGCGTCGTGCCGATCTCCGAGGCGATGTTGAGCGCGAGCGCGCGCACGTGGAAGTCGGCGTTGTCGCGTCCGATCTTCTTCAGCGCGCGCTGCACGTGGAACGCCGCAAACGCCTCGGTCTGGTTGCTGTCGGCGCGCAGCGCGCCATTGACGCCCACCAACTCGCGCTCCTCGGCGAGCGACTCGAAGAGCGACGGACCGTGCGCGAGTTGCGTGCGCGGCACGAGTTCGACGCGCGACTCGTAGCGCTGCTGCGGCGCGTTGAGTGTGAGGTCCTCGCTGTCGGTGATGCGCAGCGTGGTGTTGAAGCAGAGTTCGACGCTGTTGGCGCCGAGCCGGCCCGGATACGCGACGCTGACGTTGAGGTCGCGATTGGGCTTTCCATCTTTGAAGAGCGCAATCGTGTGTCGCTGGTCCTCGCACTGCATGTTCTTCTCGCTGCCGCTCGCCTTGTTCTCGGCGGACACGACGCACAGCCACGCCTCGACGAGGCGCACGGCGACAATCAGCGCCATGTCGGTGGGCATGAACACGTTGTTGATCATACAGACGCGCGAGCCGTCGTCGACTTGCACGTCGCTTTCGACGAGGCCCTTGCCGTTGTAAAGCACGACGTGGTTCGTCAGCAAGCCGGTGCCGCCGCCGCCGCGACTCGACGCGAGTTGGAGCGCGCGCGGGTTGGCGATGAGAAAATCCAAGTGAATGCTGCACACGTCGCTGTGATGCATGTGTTTGTGCGTGCGCACGTCGATCGTGAGCCGCTCGTCGAGCACGCTGACGCTACTGTTGGTGGCGAACGTCCACCTATGCACGAATGCGCCGTCGGCGTCTTTCCGCGGTTTTTCGCTGCTGTGGAGAAATTCAATGTCGACGTGCTTGGGCTTGTGCAGCCAGAGCATGTCCGAGTGCAGCGGCTGCGAGGCGCGCGCGACAATGACAAACTCGAGCCTATCGTCTTGCTCCTCGAGAATGCCGAGTTGCCCGAGCGTCGCCGAGAGCAGCGTGACGCGCGAGTCAAACGAAATGCCGTTGACGAGCGTCAAGTGCACGGTGTTGTCGT
>Ga0315291_10003125_pt1 | contig 21433 bp, 19 predicted proteins | sample YL17G12_20_MG_FD_203070 | JGI IMG/M metagenome (GOLD analysis project Ga0315291, IMG submission 203070) | Sediment microbial communities from Yellowstone Lake, YNP, Wyoming, USA - YL17G12_20 | ecosystem: Environmental > Aquatic > Freshwater > Lake > Sediment | place: USA: Wyoming | collected... | reverse complement strand
TGGCCCAAAGAGTATGGGGGGGGCGGCCGCCCCCATATGGACCAGCTAATCTTCGGCGAAGAGATGCTGTACGGCAGGGCGCCGGCAGCCGCTCACATCCTGGCGCAGAACATGGTAGGACCTACCCTCATCAATGTCGGAAGCGAAGAGCATAAAAAAAAGTTCCTGCCCATGATTTTAAGCGGAGAGGTCGTGTTTTGCCTGGCCTATACCGAGCCTCAAGCGGGCTCCGACCTGGCATCTTTACAGACCAACGCCGTGGCAGATGGCGATTATTTCAGATTAAACGGACAAAAGACCTTCATCAGCTTCGCCGGCGAGGCCCACTACGGCTGGATCGGAGTTAGAACCGACCCCAATGCCCCCAAGAAACACAGGGGTATCAGCATCTTCATCATCGACATGAAAACCCCCGGTGTGACCACCAGAGAGCTTCATACCATGTTCGACCACACTCTATACGAAGTCTTCTTCGACGATGCGAAAGTTCACAAGAGCTGCGTGGTAGGACAGCTGAACCAGGGCTGGTACTATATTACCCAGGCACTCGACCACGAAAGGGTTTTCATGGCAGCCACCATAGCAGGCTACCAGCGCATATTCGATGAGATAGTAGAATATGCCAAAGTAACAAAACGCAATGGTATACCCCTTAGCAAAGACCCCATCATTCAGCAAAAGCTGGCTGAGATGGCAATAGAACTTCATGTTGGGCGTCTATTGGGCTATCGTCTCGCCTGGCTCCTCGAGAAAGGCATTGTCCCATTTTCCGAGGCGTCTATCTCCAAAGTCTTCACCAGTGAACTTGAGAAACGTCTGGGTAATCTAGGCATGCAAGTACTCGGCTTATACGGTCAATTGCAGCAGGGCACTCCTCGCTACGCCCCATATGATGGGTACCTGGAGTGGGAATACAGATTCTCGCCCATGCAGGCTGTCGGCGGCGGCGCAAATGAAATTCAGCGCATCATCATAGCCATAGCCGGGCTTGGTCTCCCCAGATAGACCAAAAACATTAAGGCGTCAGAAGTATCTACCCAAACTGTAGGGGCGTCCGCCAGTGGCGGACTGTGCGCCCTTGTCCTCCAATACTGGGGGATTCAGGGGGTTGAAAAGCCCAACGAATTCACCAGAATTCGGGGACGTGCCTGAAGAAAGGAGGAGGATATGCTAATCGATGCCCATTATCACCTGGTGGCTAGAGAATGGTACCCGGAGGGCTGGTGGAAAACCGTTGTCTCCATGTATACCAACGGGATGAAGGCGCTGGGCATGGAGATGCCCCCCGAGATGGTAATGGATACCTTGATACCCTCTCTGTGGGACCCGGAGGGAGAAGCACTAATCAACGATATGACCGCCAACGGCATAGATAAAACTGTCATCCTCCCCATGGACTACTGGTTCCTCTACGGAGAGCATTTGGTACCCCTAGACAAGCAGCTCAAAGCCTACGCCGCGCTTCAAAAAAAACACCCCGATAAAATAATCGCCTTCGCTACCATTGACCCCCGCAGACCCAACGCCGAGGTCATAGCAGAACGCGCTATCAAGGATTGGGGGTTCAAAGGGCTCAACCTCTACCCTCAAACCGGTTTCTTTGTTAACGAGCCTAAAACACGCCGAGTTCTCGACAAGATTTACGACCTGGGCGTGCCCCTTACCTGCCATACCGGGCAACAGGGACCAGCGCCCTTCCGCGCCAAGTTCGGCGACCCCATACACCTCGACGATATTGCTGTGGATTATCCCAACATGACCATAATCGCCGGACACATGGCTTTCGGCTGGCACGAGCAGCTCTTCTATGGATTCGGGCTCAAATACAATGTAGTAGCAGACATCTCCGCATGGCAGGATGTGGCAAGAATCAACTTCCGCAAGTTCTGCACCGTTCTCAGACAAGCCTTAGACCGCCTCGGCAAAGACCGTGTCCTCTTCGGCACCGACAACCCCTTCGTGTCTGCCCTCATGTCAACCAAGGACTATGCAGACCTGATTAAAGGGTTGCCTCAAAATGCACCCGAGGGAATAGCCTTCACCGAGGACGAGGTCAATGCCATGCTGGGCGACAACGCCGTCAGGATATTCTCAATAAAGAGCTGAAAACTGAGGTGACAAAATGAGCCTGAAGGACTTGAAGGATAAATGTGCCATCGTTGGGGCGAGCATGACCAAGCTCGCCAAGAAGAACCCCGACAAGAGCACCATGGGCTTCGCCCTCGAAGCCTGCAAGATGGCAATTGAGGACGCTGGGCTAGCTAAGGATGACGTGGATGGTCTTTTATTTACGCATCCATCACAGCAAGGCGAACGCCACGGCTTCTCCGGAAGGGTGGCTGACCTTTTGGGGATTACATCTAATTTCAATGCCACGGTGGACTGCGGCGGCGCTACACCTATAGTCCTGGTACAGATAGCTGCCATGGCTATCAACGCTGGAATGTGCAAAAATGTGGTCTGCTGCTATGGATGGCAAAACAACCCTATAGATATCCCTCCCAGCTTGCCACCCAACTTCGAGTTCACCCTGACTTACGGAGAAGTCGCAGCAACGCCGTTCCTGGCTCAGATAACCCGCAGGCACATGAACGACTTCGGCACCACCAGCAAACAACTGGGAACAGTGGCTGTAACCTGCAGAAAGCACGCCTGCATGAACCCCAACGCCCAGAGTTATGGTAAACCCATCACCCTTGAAGACCATCAGAAATCACGCTGGATTTCAGAGCCATTGCGCGCGCTGGATTGCTGCCCCTGGACCGATGGCGGTGGCGCGGTGGTGGTAACCTCAGCGGAGAGGGCAAAGAATCTAAAGAAACGCCCCGTCTATATCAGCGGCTGGGGGCAGGCTCACGGTGCACCGCTCCTGCGCCCTTGGCGCAATCCCAATATCTCCGATTGGACAATCTGGAAGGGTGCCAGCGATACCGCCTTCAAAATGGCTGGGGTTGCCCGCAAGGACATAGATGTCGCCCAGCTTTACGACGCCTTCACTATAGTGTTTCTGGTGCAACTTGAGTCCAGCGGCTTCTGCAAGACGGGAGAGGGCGGTCCCTTCGCCGAGAGTGGCAAGATAAATCTTGGTGCAGAGCTCCCCTGCAACACCGCCGGAGGACTGCTTTCCGAGGGACACACTATGGGCATAGGGCACATAGTGGAAGCAGTACGCCAGTTAAGAGGAGAATGTGGGGAGAGGCAGGTGAAGAATGCGGAGATTGCCCTCGCCACCGGATTCGGCGGCGTGGTCAATGAGTACCCACCCACCTTCAGTTGCTCCGCATTAATCCTGAGGAGGTAATTATATGACGACAGAATTTAAGCTGCCCAAGCCGCTTCCTTCGCCAACCGAAGACTCAAAGCCTTTCTGGGATGCCTGCCAGAAACAGGAGTTTATGATTCAGAAATGCAACGACTGTGGAATGTGGCGTTTCCCCCCCAGCGTACTCTGCCCCAAATGCATGAGCACTCATTACCACTGGGAGAAACCCGGCGGCAAAGGCAAAGTCTTCAGTTGGCAGATTACCCACTCACCGTTTTATCCAGCCTGGGACCCCCCTTACAATGTAGCCATCGTTGAGCTTGATGAGGGTCCCCGCATGCACACCAATATAGTTGGTTGCAAGAACGAGGATATTCACTTCGGCATGCCCGTTGAGCTTGTGTTCCAGAAGGTAGAAGACCAGGACTGGTATCTACCAAAGTTCAAGCCAGCAAAAAATAGGTAAAGGAGAGTTAATATGCCCGCAGTAATCTTCGAGAAAAAAGACCACATAGCCATCGTAACCTTGAACCGGCGTGAGGCACTCAATGCCATGGACGACGAGATGATGGACCAGCTCTGCGACGCCTGGGTGAGAGTCAGAGACGACCGCGATATCTGGGCAGCCATCGTCACCGGAGCCGGCAAGACCGCCTTCTCCGTGGGCGGCGACCTCAAGACCTTCCTGCCCAAAATCACGCAGTCCGACCTCCGGGATCTCCAGTCAGACCCCCAGGCCGCTAAGTCTCTCACCGCCGTACTCCGCGGGTTCGACCTCTTTAAGCCCGTCATCGCAGCAGTCAACGGCTTCTGCATGGGCGGCGGCTTGGAGATGCTTCTGGGCACCGACATCAGAGTGGCCTCCGAGAACGCCATCTTCGCCATAATGGAACCGACCTGGGCGCTATTCCCGGGCGGTGGCACAACCGTCAGAGTGCCGCGCCAGATACCCTACTGCCGCGCCATGGAGATGCTGCTCACTGCCAATCAGATCACAGCTCAAGAAGCTGTGGAATACGGGCTTATCAACAAGGTAGTGCCCAGAGAGCAATTAATGCCCGCTGCGATGGAGTATGCAGAGAAGATATGCTCTAATGGCCCACTCGCAGTCCAAGCGATAAAAGAATCCGTGCTCAGAGGCCTTGCCCTCGATGGTGCCTACTCCATAGAGCGGCTGATGTCAATGATTATCTTCTCCACCGAGGACGCCAAAGAGGGTCCCAAAGCCTTCATGGAGAAGCGCGCACCGGTCTGGAAGGCAAAATAGGAGAATTTTGCAGGGGTGGATTTAAACCCCCCCGCATTTTTAAAATTCGCTGTCTATTCCTTTGTGTAGGGGCAGGTTTAAAACCTGCCCCCTCGTTTTATCTTTGCTCTAGCCTTAAACATCTGCGCATAAGTGGCTTATAGCACGACCTCGCGAAGCTTATTAAGGGAAACCATAATCCACGCTACAGTAACCTTTGACCAATGTAACGTTTTCCCTTAATAAGAAATTGGGTGCTCCACCGATGTGCCAAGCCCAATCTGGTAGCAGAATGTGATTGCATCAGAAAGGGCGAGGTGAAGGCAAAATGGACCAAAACACCAAACTTATGTAGCTTATTGCGCGGTCTGCCACAAGTATATTTTCGTTGCGCCTAAGGAAGAACCGGTAAAGGTAGCTGCCAATCGACATTTCGAAGAGACGGGACATACCGTTATCGTTGGTTACGAAATCTATAGAGAGCCACCCCAGCGATAGCGTCAACAATCAATAATAAGCAATGCGAAGTTAGAAGTCCTTCTCTTTCCCCAATGCGCACAACCTAAGCCAACCCACCCCGCTAGGATTAGAATCCACTGCTGCTCAGCAAAGACCGCTGATTAATTGTCTTCGAATGATTCTTGCAGCATTACATATTTCGCGGTAGAATGTCGTAACTGGCTAGAGCTTGGTGAAGAAGCCTGACGAGTAAATTCTGGAGACAGCAAAATGTATTACTTCGCCTATGCGTCTAATCTCAGTCATAAGCGTATGCTGGAACGATGTCCTGACTGCAAGCCCAAGTTCACTGCTACCCTTCACCACTATAAGCTGATATTCACCGGATGGTCGAGAAAGTGGCATGGTGGAGTTGCCACTATCAGAGCTTCCAGAGGTAGCAGGGTCATGGGAGGGGTTTACGAAATCTCTGAGCGATGTCTCAGGTCGCTGGACGAACAGGAAGGCTACCCGGCAGTCTACGATAGAATAAAAGTCACAGTAACCACAAAGGATAGCGGCCTCGTAGAAGCGGTAACCTACATCAAGCGTGAACAGTCAGAAGAGACCGAACCTTCCAAAGAATACCTGGCAATTATCAGCCAGGGCTACAAAGACTGGCAACTTATCTAAATATCTCTTCGATTGAATTGCCTTATAGGGTATCCCATAATCCCCTATTTATTTCCGCTCCAGCCTCAAACGGTACCTCCTGCCGAAAATCACCGCGCCCTAGAAATACAGACCGATCGCAACCGTAATGGAGAAACCGAAAGGGCTGGGTGTCCTTGAGGACACCCAGCCCTGCTAACTGCCTGCTTATCGTTTCTTAGGCTATAGTCTCTGTTTGGTCCTGGCGATAATCTGGTCCTGCACCTCTTTGTGCATATCAGTGAAGTAGGCGCTGAATCCAGCAACCCTTACCACCAGCGTCTGATAGTTCTCAGGATGTGCCTGAGCATCTTTCAGTACCTTATCGTCAATCACATTGCCCTGGATATGGTGAATGCCCAGGTCAACAAAAGTCCTGAGGTACGCCACGAACTTCGACCTGTTATCGCCCTCGAGGAACTCCGGCATCCACCTCTGATTGAACAGATGGTTGAATGTCAGCAGCGGGTCTATCTTGGCTACCGACTTCAGTACAGCGGTCGGACCCTTCTTGTCGGTGCCCGGCAAAGGCGAGACAGTGCCATCGCTGAACACCTCGCGGTCCCTTCTGCCATCAGGGGACGCTCCCGTCAGCCCGCTGAAGCTGAAGTAGCTGGCGCTGCCACTGCCATCAGACTGCACGTTATAGCCATATATGGTCTTGAACTGATGTATCGTCTTGCATGTCCTGATATGTACCTCTCTGGCAAACAGGTCAACATAGTCGTCATCATTGCCGAACTTAGGAGCATCGAGGAACATCTGGCGCAACTGCTCATGCCCCTCCCAGTTATCCCTGAGCGCCTGTAGAAGCTGCGCCATAGTGACCTTCCTGTCCTCGAATATCAGCTTCTTCATAGCCACAAGAGCATTGACCACAGTAGTCTGTCCCACAGGCTGCATATTGGTCTTATGCCAGACCCTGTAATCCCTGACATCCTTGGCATTCTCGATGCAGCCATCCAGCAAAGCGGAGTTGAACGGCTGGGGCAGCCATATCTCCTCGTTGGCGTCCGTTATATTGCTGAAGATAACTATCTTCTCGGTGAAGAACTTCACCTGCTCCAGATACGCCTTGACCACATCCTCTATGGAGGTGAAGGTAAGCGGGTCCTGAGTGGGGGGACCTATCTGTTTCCCATCGAAGAACTTAGGGTCTTTACCGCCGTTCAGAGCTAACTCCAGGCACTTGGGCAGAGCGAAACCAACTCCAGCGATACCGCGGTGCCCCATAGGCTTCCCGACCACCGCCCACCTCATGCAACCCTCGACGCACCAGTTTCTGGCAGCCTCAGCCGAGAATCCCTTGCTCATCAGCCAAGGCACCATGAACTCATCGTTGAAGATGCCGTAATGCCCTGCATCCTGCCTCATAATATCGGTGAACTTGTAGAGGAACTCGTCCGGCGTGTTCTTGTGAAGCCTGACCACCATCATCGGCTCCACCAGCTTCAGAGCCTTAACGCTATCCATGATGATATATGTCAGCTCATTGGTGGCATCGCGCCCCAGACTGTCCTGACCGCCAATCGTCACATAGCGGGGGGTGGTATGAGCGCCGCTGCCCATAATCGGGGCATTGAAGTCTGAAAGCTCCGTGAACTTGAGCCAGACATACTCTAGCAACTCCTCGGCTTCCTCAGGCGTTATCTTGCCTGCATCCTTGTCCTTCTTATAGAACGGATACCAGAGTTGGTCGATCCTATCGCCTATACCGCTGGTCTGGATATCCAGCACCCTCACCAGAAGGAACAGCAGGAACCACGCCTGCAAAACCTCATGGAAGTTCCGCGGAGGATTCTCAGGAACCCAGGAGCAGCTCTCCGCTATCTGCTCCAGCTCCTTCTTCCTCTTCTTGTCATCCTCTGCGGCAGCCAGCGACTTCGCCAACTCTGCATATCTATGCGCCCACCTGATAGCTGTCTCAATGCTTATGATGACTGATTCAAGGAAAGCCTTCTTCTTCAGGAAATCGCGAGGATCGTCTCGAATAAGGTCTCTATCCTGTTTCACCTCTTCCAGCTTGTCCTGAGCTTCCTTCAATATGCCCTTCAATCCCACTTTAAATACCTTCTCGTAGTTGGGCACCTGACCTGAGTGGGCTCCGTGTACCCAGACAAACACACCCTGGTTCATATAAGACCAGTAGGGCTTTTCTGCTTCAGCAAGAGATTGCCGCTCTGCACCCTGCACAGACTTATTGAACCAGTACTTGTTTATCTCGTGCATCTCAGCACGCTCTTCGTCGGTAAGCATATCCTTGTAGCCCATCTCGATGGCTTTGTCCACCCAGCGGGAGTACAACTCGGGGTAGCTGATTACATGGTCAGGAGACCTGGAGGAATTGCCCGCAATGCGGTCGTAGTCATTGATATAAATGCTCATGTTCTCCAGGTAATTATCCATCGCTCTGGCTCGGCGAATAGCTATAGGCTCACCCTCGTTAGCCCTGTAAGCCTGCGTTACATAGCGGGCTCGCTCAACGTCGAGCTTCAAGGTGGGACGGATGTTGCTTATCTTACCGAGCTTCTCCTGCTCATCAACACGCCCTGTGCGCTGTCCCATCATCGTCCTGAAACGCACCTGGTCTGCTATTATCTGAGTTAGTCTCTTTTCCTCTACAACCGCCATGGCGTAACCTCCATTTACTTAAGTTCGCTGGCTCGATTTGAATTGATTTTAAGAATTGCCAGAGCCAATGTATGTGACTTTTGTCTCTTTTTCCGACTTTGAACTTCTAGAGGCAAAGGAGTTAAAGAAGCTATTTAACCCCACTGTGATTATAACATAACGATAAGCTTCCCACAAGTTCGCACATGCTGTTTGCACATGCTGTTACGCACGTGTAGGGGCACGTGCCTTTGCTGTCTGGAGTCCACAAATACACTTAAAACCCTCACGATTTAACTTGACCAATTCGCAAAAAGCTATTAAACTATTCCCTGTTGCTTCTATAGCTGATGACATCCTTCAAATCTACTTTAAGGGGGTAAATCAACGTGGCTGACCTTAATCTATCGGGGATTGATATTTACGATCCCTACCAGCATCCCGAGGAATGGACTCCCGAGATGTATAAGAAGCTGGAGCAAGCCAGAGACATCATCGAGGAGTGGTGGCTACCCAATAGAAGACAACTAGACCGCCTGGGCGGCGTCATGGCTATGACAGAGATGTCCGACGTCTACTATGGCATGCATAAGCAAATAATAAAAGACGGCTTCTACGGCAGCGTGATACCCAAGGAATATGGCGGTCCAGGATGGAACTCCATGCAGTGCGGGCTCCTCTCCGCTGAGATTACCAAGATAGCTTACACTCCCAGGATGGATGACGCCTTCTTTAACGGTGAGCCTGCAGTTCGAATGTTGCTCAAATGGACTCCGGACGAGAATACCAAGCGTGAATATCTTAAGAGAATTCTGGATGGCGGATTCTGCACTTTATGGGCCACCGACCCAGAGTCAGGCGTTGACATGGGCGCTATGCGCGGCACCGCAGTAAAGAAAGGCGACTACTACATCCTCAACGGACCCAAGTGGTGGATGGCGATGTGCAGCCCGGGACCGGTCGGACTACAGTGGCACCTGGTGCTGCTGAAAACAGACACCACCAAGCGCACCAGCGGGCTTACCATGTTCATAGTCAACGACGACGAGCCTGGCATCATCCGCGGACGTGAGGGCGACCTCATGGGAGCGCGCTGGGGCTGCGCCCGCTACGAACTCCTCTTGAAGGACTTAAAAGTGCACAAGAAACGACTGGCAGCCCCCGAGGGCAAGGGCTTATACTCACTTGTAGATGCCATGAACAAACACATGGGCAACCAGGCATTCCAGGCAGTAGGCACCCAGGAAGCTGCCATAAAGATAGTGACAGAGTACGTTTCCTCCACCATTAGATGGGACCATCCCCTTATAGAGTACCAGGGAGTTCACTTCCCCATAGCCGACATGTGGGTAAACGCCGAGGCATCCCGCGCCATCACTGCCAAGGCCAGCAAGCTCTGGGACGAGGGCGACGTGAATGCGATGCACGGCAAATGGGCTATCCTCGCCTTCCGCATGGCTGCCCCGGCAGCGCTCGAAGCCTGCCTCAAGGGACTCGAACTGATGGGCGCCCGCGGCATCGAGAGAGAAGAAGGCTGGCCCATGGAGCTCATGTTCCGCGATTCCATGATTTTCCAGCTTTACCGAACCCCCAACATAGACAGAAAATTCCTAGCCTCCTACCTCGTGCGCAAGAGGCTGTAAACAACCTCAGACTCGGATGAATTTAGTAGGGGCTCGGCATGCCGAGCCCCTACCTGTTATTGCGAGGACTTCCAATTACCAAAGGCATAGTGTAGAATACAATTTGAGATTCGCTTACGAAGAGAGGTTAGACCAGCTTTAACAGGAGGCAATTATGGAAAGGCGGCACTATACAGTCATTCTGGAGCGAGAGGAAGATGGGGGCTATCATGCCTTCTGCCCAGCCCTTAAAGGGTGTCATACCCAGGGAGACACGCTGGAAGAGACGCTGGGGAATGTCCGCGAGGCGATTGAGGCTTATCTGGAGAGCCTTAAGAAGCATGGTGAAGCAGCGCCGGTGGAGGACATACTGATTAAGCCGGTTGAGGTCGCCCTTTGAGTCCAAAACTTCCCGTGGTGAAGGCTAAGGATGTGGTGCGAGTAGCGAAAAAGCTGGGTTTTAACTTTGACCACCAGAAAGGAAGCCACATTGTTTATCGCAGAGAGAAAGACAACGCTCGAGTGGTGATTCCCCTGCATACTGGCAAGGACCTGAGACACAAGACCCTGGCGGGCATCCTTGACGATATGAGTGTGACGCCGGAGGAATTCCGGCGGTTGCTTCGTGAATAAGGTGAATCACAGAAACAAACTCGCCGCCGAGCCCCAGCTGAAAGCTGATACCTGACCGCTGACACCCCCCCCGTGTGCCATTTTCCCCTTGACACTGCAAGAACTAATGTTCTATTATTATCCCAAAATATAGGCTCCCAATCGGGCTGTCGGGGCACTTCACACGTAAACTACGTGGTTTTGCAACCCAAACATAGAGACTTTTATTTTTTAGGGGAACAAATCGCGTTCCGCCGAAGCTGACCCACAACGCTGAAAATCGGGCAAAAAGCAAAAAAAATGCGTAACCATTAAAAATCTGGGCGTACTATACACAAAAACCGAGTTTTAACATGCCCTTACTTCGTTGAGGCGAAACCCAAATGCTGCTATAATTGGACTGAGAGCGTGGTGGAGCAGCTCTTTTTTAATACTAAGATGGCAGGCAACAGCAAATAATGGAAGATAAACCCAAAAAACTGAACATCGAGGTCTCTTCAAGATGCAACCTCAACTGCGATATGTGCATGAGGAAGGTCTTGCTGGAAGAATCAGGCGATATGAGCCTGGAGACCTATAAAGCCCTGCTCCCCGTTTTCCCCGAACTCGAATCCGTTAATGTCATTGGCATCGGCGAACCTCTGCTCAACGAGAACATCATAGAGATGATTCGCCTGGGCAAGAAGCATCTCCCTGCCAACGGCATATTCAGCATCACCACCAATGCCACCCTCATCGACGAGAAAATGGCGAAAGAACTGGTAAACTCCGGGCTCGACGACATCGTGGTTTCCATTGACGGCGCCATCCCCGCCACCTTCAACGACATCAGAAAGAAGGCGACCTTCGACGAGGTGTTCAGAAACATCGGGCTACTCAACAAAGCGAAGAAAGCGCTCAAAAGCAAACTGCCCCGCCTGGGCTTCGAATTCGTTGCCATGAAAAAGAACATCGCCGAACTGCCAGCGCTTGTTGACCTCGCTGAGAAGCACGGCGTGAGCTTCATCCTGGTCACCAACCTGCTGCCCCATACCGAGGAGATGGCGAAGGAAGTCCTGTATGACTTCAACTCGGATAAAGCCATCGAGCTGTTCGATGCAGCTAATACCGAAGCCAGACGCCGCAAAATGAACCTGGCGTTCGAGAACCTTGACGTGGAGAACTACGCCAGCGCCCTTTTCGGCGTGCCTCCGCTGAAGGACAGGCTGCGCTCTCCAAAACCCCTGCGTAAATGGGACAAGCGTCTGGAGAAGAAGTACCAGTTGCTGGACGATATAGTAGCCAAGGCTCGTGAACATAATGTGGTGATGAACTTCAAGAACCTGATGACCAGAGACGGCAATGACTCCAAACAGATAGCCGCTATATTCGACAAGGCAACAGCCAGGGCGAAAAGATATGGAATATCCTTAGAGCTGCCCCCCCTCATACCCAAAGCCCAGAGGGAATGCGGCTTCATGAAGAGCAGGATTGCCTTTATTAGCTGGGACGGCTATGTCAGACCATGCAACAACCTCTACCACTCGTACATATGTTATGTCAACAGCAGGAAGAAGAGCATCACCAGCGTCAGCTTCGGCAACGTGCGAAAGCAGAGCTTCTGGGACATCTGGAACTCTAGGGAATACCGCAGCTTCCGCAGGAATGTGGATAAGTTCGACTTCGCGCCGTGCGGGGATTGTCCTCACGCAGAGGGCTGCTTCGCGCTGCTCGCGCCGGTGTTCCGCAAGGACTGCTATGAATACACTCAGCCCTGCGGAGACTGCCCCTGGGCTAGAGGCATTCTGAAGTGCATGTAGTCTGAACTTCTATCCGACCCGACCAGCCAGCCCCTGTATTATTATCACTTGCTGCGCTTCGTCCCTGACGGATACGGGACGCCCGGGCGGTCGCCCCTGACTACCTTGAGGACATAGTCAGTCTTGTCTCTCTCAGGGATTATATCGAACTTGTACTCTACGAGCTTCCAAACAGCCCGTTTGCTGCACTTAGGGCATCGAGGCAACAGCTCACCGCGGAACCTGTATACCTTCTTTTCCTTGGCGGCAGGCTTGCAACTTGAATCAACGATATGCTTCACGAATTCGTAATCACCATCAATAGGTGCCCTGAGTGCAGTCCTGACCTCGGTACCAAGCGGTATATCTATCATCTTGCGCTGCTGCATCTTTTGCCCCCTTTAAGGTTTGAGTAGCCTTGTACCAATTTGTCCAAATAATAACATATAGACCAGCCATTGTCGATAGGAAACAGACCAAGGCTATTTACAAAATGGGAAGTGCAGAGGGGCGGTCCGCCTTAGGCGGATGCCGGGGGCTTGGGGATACCCCCAACTCTTAAGATCCCCAAGACTCGGGGATAAAGGGGATTGATAAGAATCTAGAAAGACAGGCTTTTGAGCACAAAGTCAACTGTGGTATCATACACATCGTCAACATTGAGGTTACGCTAGCTATGGACAAAAAGACAAAGAATACCACAAGCAAAAACCAGACTACCCGCAGAAAGCGGTCTAGTAAGCAGAAAGACTCCGTAAGCAGAGCGAAGAAGGACGCCCGCAACTTCGCCAAGAGTGTAGCCAGCTTCATCCCGGGCATCGGTACCCTTCTGGGAATCCAGAATGCCTACGATGATGGAATGAAACTGCTGGAGTCAGCTCCCCAAGCCATGATAGACATCGGCAACAGGAGCAAGGAGCGCCTCGAGAGCCGCATTAAGCGACGCCTCAGCTCAGGCTTGTATATTTGTCGTTCTTACCTTCGCAGTAAGCACGGCAAACAGAACAAAGGCAAATAAGAGGAGGTGGTGCCATGAGTTTCGTTAGATCCTACGAGGAGCTGGGCAGAACCGCTCGAGGTAAAGGTAGACTATACGAGTTCTACGATGCAGAAATGCTGACGGTCATGTGGGAGACCAAGCGTAAGATTGTGAAACGCCTGCTCCCGCCGCCGCTCAAGCCAACCAGAAGACCGCTAGCCATGGCCTTCCTTGCACACTATCCTAAAACCAACTTCTGCCCTCCTTATTATGAAGCGGGCCTCTTCCTTAGAACCACCTTCAAAGGTGTGGAGGGCAATTATTGCCTTGCCATGCCTGTGACAAACGACATAGCGATGGCCGGCGGCCGCGAGGAATTCGGCTATCCCAAGAAACTGGCAAATATCGAGTTCAAACACAGCGGTAATTCCGTTAAAGGGCACGCGGAACGGCACGGGTTACGTTTCTTTGAGATTCATGCCAAATTGACCGGCAAACCGAGTTCGGATGACTTCCCGAAGCTCATGGCTAGCAAAGAGAAGGACGGGGGAATATTTAACTACAACTTCAAATATTTTCTAGCCCCAGACGAAGGCTTATTCGACTACAACCCCCGCCTGGTCAGGGAAAAAGTTATCCTTCGTCCAAGTGTAGCTAAGTGGGGTGAGGCTGAGGTCAAACTGTCGCCCTCCGATTACGATCCCTGGGCAGAAGTAGAGGTTGTCAAGATGTTGGGCGCAGTCTATACGGTGGGTAACAACACCATGCTCAGAGGCAATGTTGTAGCCGAAATAGACCCCGTTGCCTTCGCCCCCTATTCAACACTGAAATGGGACTGGTGGCCAGTGGAATAGAGTCTGAGCGCCATTCATGGTCTATTAGGAATCTAAAGCCCCTAGATTCCCGCTTGCGCGGGAATGACATATCCGTAGCATCGTGACCATTACCACGATGTAGGGGCGAACCGAAGTGTTCGCCCCCTAATCACAATCCAAGCAGACACGCTGGTCTGCCCCTACGGCACCCCAAATCAATTGAACCCGCACTCCCGATATGCTAGAATATCCGAGGTGTTGAATCCCACTACACGTTTGTTCAAACTCCCCTCTTGCGAAAGGAGCTTAAGTAAATGGAGTTCGGCTTCACCGAGAAGGAAAATAACCTGAGAAAAGAGCTTAGAGAGTTCGTTGCAAAGGAACTGCCACCCGACTGGATGGGAGAGGGAGGGGTTAACGAAGAATATGGCACCGACAAGGGCTGGGAGGCAGCTAGGAAGATGGCAAAGAAGCTGGCAGCCAGGAAGTGGCTCACCATCGCCTGGCCCAAAGAGTACGGAGGACTCGGCGCTACCCACATGGAACATGTCATTTACCGTGAGGAAATGGCTTATCACATGGTGCCGGGCACAGACATGGGCGTGGGCGGCGTCAACTGGATAGGTCCAGCCCTCATGATTTTCGGCAGCGAGGAGCAGAAGAAGAGGCATCTGCCCAAAATCGCCTCGGGAGACACCTTCTGGTGCACCGCCTACAGCGAGCCCGAGGTCGGCTCCGACATGGCCTCTATGAAGTGCCGCGCCGTGAAAAAGGGTAACGAATATGTAATCAACGGCCAGAAGGTATGGATTAGCGCCGGTCACCGCGCCGACTGGTGCTGGCTAGGGGTCAGAACAGACCCCGATGCCCCCAAACACAGGGGAATCACCCTGGTCCTCATAAATATGAAAACCCCGGGAGTAACCGTCAAACCGCTGCTCAACATCGCTGACTCCTACGCCAACTCCGAGGTGTTCTTCGATGACGCCCATGTGCCGGTAGAGAACCGTATAGGAGAGGAAAACCAGGGCTGGCGCTATATCATGACAGCGCTCGATTTCGAGCGCACCGCCGGCATTGACCTCACCGCCAGAGCCCGCCGCATGGCAGACGAGCTCGTAAAATATTGCAGACAGACAAAGCGGGACGGCAAACCCTTGAGCGAAGACCCCATAATACGCAACAGGCTGGCCGACCTCATTGTTGAGTGCGAAGTGGGAAGACTGATGTGCTATCGCATCGCTTGGATGGAGGACAGAAACCAGGTCCCGAACTATGAGGCATCCACAGCCAAGACCCTGGGTGCAGAGCTGGGCCAGAAGATAAGCAACTTTGGACTGGACATCATGGGGCTCTACGGCCAGTTAGAACACGGACATGAGGCACCGATAAAGGGCCTGCTACACGAGGCTTACCTCTACACCCGCGGCGACACCATCGCCGGCGGCACCTCAGAGATAAACCGGAACGTCATCGCCATGAGGGGACTGGGGCTGCCCAGGGGCTAATTTAAAATAGGATTATTGGGGCTAACCCTGAGTATTCATCCAACCCAACGGAGGAGGAGCGCTGTGAGTGACTTCAAAGAGAGCATACTGAAAGGTCGCGTAGCCCTGATTACCGGTGGCGCCACAGGTATCGGGAAGGAGATTGCCCGCACGCTGGGTAAACATGGCGCCAGGATTGTCATCACCAGCCGCAAGCAGCCTAATCTCGATGCTGCCCTAGAGGAATTCAAAAAAGAGGGCATCGAATGTCTCGCCATGTCCTCGGATGTGCGCAATCCCCCGGCTGTGGAGCAGGTCATCGCTGCCGCCCTAGAAAAATACGGCAGCTTGAACATCGTGGTGAACTGCGCGGCGGGGATGTTCCCTGCACCTATTGATAAGATGTCGTACAACGGATTTAAAACGGTTGTTGACATAGATTTGCTGGGCACGTATAACGTGACAAAGGCTGCCTTCACCGCTTACCTGAAGGAGCACGGCGGGTGCATCATAAATATCACGGCACCTTTCGAGCACTGGGGTGTCAGCTCATTGGCACATGTTGCAGCGGCAAAGTCAGGCGTTGAGTCACTGACGAGAACCTGTGCGGTGGAATGGGCGCCGCTGGGAATTCGGGTAAACAGCGTCGCGCCCGGTTTCATTTCAGATACAGAAGGCGTTAAACGATTTGGCGATTCACAGGATATACCCGACAAGTCTCTGAAAGGCACAAAACAAGATATGGCAAATGCCGTGCTCTTTCTGGTCAGCGACGCAGCCCGCTTTATCAGCGGCGTATGCATCCGCGTCGATGGTGGTGCTACCATCGACTTGCTGAGGATGCCAGTAGTGTGAGATTCTGTACTCACAGCCCTTTGTTAGTTGATTACCTTGTCTTCGATGAGTTGGGCTATCTCGGACTCGCTCCTGCCCAGTAGCTCGCGTAATACGTAATCGTTGTGCTGCCCCAGCATGGGGGCAGGGCGTCTCACCTCGCAGGGGGTGGCGCTGAGCTTGAAGGGTATGCCGGCGATGATATCAACGCCGGTCGCAGGGTGCTCCACCTGTAGATGAACACCGCGCTCCGCATAGTGAGGGTCGGAGAACCGCTCCATTAAGTCCAGACAGGGCGTGGCCGCCACGCCTGCCTTTTGCAGAATCTCCATTACCTCGTAGTTGCTGTAGCCCAGAGTCCACGCAGAGATGAGCCTGTCCAGCTCCTCCAGATTCCTCAGCCGATTGAATTTGTCGCTGAACCTCTTCTCCTCTACCCAGGGCGGGTTGCCCATAGCAGCGCAGAGGCTGCGCCACTCCTCCTCGGTGTCAACCGCTATAGAGACCCACCTGTTATCCCCTATGCACGGGTAGTTGTTGTGCGGAGCCATGGTGGGGTTGCGATTCCCCATGGTGCCCGGGAGATTGCCATTCATGAAATACTCCATGAATGCCTCGCCAATGATGGAAGCGCCCACCTCTATCTGAGCCATGTCTATATACTGCCCCTTGCCTGTCCTCTCGCGATAGTATAGGGCGGAGAGCACTGCAAAAGCTCCATGAATTGCGGAAGTAACATCGAGATAGGGCGTCTGCTCGCCCAGCACCCTCTCGCCGGGGTAGCCAATCAGACTCGAATAGCCGCAGAGAGCGCCCAGAGAGGGGGCGTAGGTAACGATGTCGTATAAGGGACCGTACTGCCCCGCCGCAGGCAACGATATCATGACAAGCTGGGGATTGACCTTGCTCAGCTCCTCATGGGCAAGTCCGAGTCCCCTCAATCCTTGGGGCGAGAAGTTGTCCAGGGCTACATCGCTTATCTGAATCAACTGCTTTATCAACCCCAGTCCCCTGGGAGTCGACATATCCACGGTGATGCCCAGCTTGTTGCGATTGATGCTGTGGAAGACGAAGTCCGTCTCGGGACCCACGGTGGAGCGCCCCGGTGTCAATCTGGCGCTATCAAGGCGCTTGTTGGTCTCCACCTTTATCACCTCGGCGCCCATATCTGCCAGAATCTCGCCCAGCAGCGGTCCCGCCCAGACCCACGAAAAATCAACCACGCGGTAACCTGCCAAAGGATAGTTAGCCATTTCAGACATTTCTCCCTTATTGCGTTAGATAATCCCGCCCCGGCGCAGCCTCACCAAATCCTCCCTGGAATAACCCAGGCGGTCGCAGTAAATCTCCTCGTTGTGCTCGCCCAGAAGGGGCGCAGCGCGGCTGAGCTGCCAGGGGCTCTGCGAGAGCTTATAGGGCGCACCGGGATACTTCAACACGCCTGTCTTGGCGCGCTTTTTCTCCACAAAATAGCCCCGCTCCGCAAAATGGTTGTCGCTGGCAACCTCAGCTATGTTCCTCACCGGAGCGAAGGTAATCTGGTTGCGGCGGCAAATCTCGAAGAGCTCGTCCTTTGTCTTATCTATAATCAGGGCTTCCACCAGCGCATCCATCTCGTCTGCATGTTCCAGCGCCACCATGATGCGGTCTCTGAACCTGGGGTCGGTCATCCAGGGCGGGCTTCCCATAGCCTCGAGGAATCTCTTCCACTGGAAGCCCTGGATGGCGATAAGGCACATATAGCCGTCCTTGCAGGAGAGGATGCACCAGGGGTAAACGCTGATGGTGCGGTGCCCCGATCTCATGCTCTTCCTGCCCTCGAAAACGCCGAGGTGCACACCGTGACCGAGGTGGATGGTAGCCCAGACCTCAGCCTCCGAAATATCAACGTGCTGCCCCTCGCCTGTGGAGCGACGGGCAAAAATAGCGCCCATAGTCGCTGTAGCGCCCATGGCTCCGCTCTGGTAATGGCTCTGGGAAAGCGGAGGGGACAGAGGCTCGCGGTCAAACTCGCCGGTGCGCATGCTCTGCCCGCCCAGACCGGCGGTATTGATGGCATGTCCTTTATAGTCCCTGTAAGGTCCGGTCTGTCCGAACGGCGTAATCGAAGTTACGATGAGACGTGGGTTCACCTTCTTCAGGCTCTCATAGCCCAGACCAAGCTCAGCAATCTGCCGGGGCGGGTTATTCTCCACGAAGACATCGGCATCTTCCAGCAGCCTCTTGAGGATTTTCTGACCTGTCCTCGTCTTAACATTGAGCGTAATGCCCAGCTTGTTCGTATTTAGATATAAGTAGAGCCCGCTTTTCTCAGGGTGAGGCTCATTATTAAGGAAAGGACCGTGTTGCCTGGATTTATCCCCCGAGCCGGGCGGCTCCACTTTTATGACCTCGGCACCGAGGTCAGCCATCATCTTGGTGCAGTAGGGTGCGGAGATAAAATTGCCCAATTCAACGACCTTCAAACCTGACAGCGCCCGTTCAGACACCTGCTAAACCTCCAGTCTTAGCCGTGGCTATCTCACGCAACAACCCTAGATTATTCTGGCAAAGCCAAGATATTATTACTTAATTCCTTCGTTTGAGCAAGAGGGATGAAGGGCACAAAGAAGAGGCATCCGCCAGAGTTTCAGGGATTCTCAGTTTTTCTGGGGAATCCTCAGCATCGCAAACCGGGGTGTCAATTCCTTTTCATGCTTTTAAGGAGTTGAAATACTCTGGGGAGCTGCAGCAGAGTCAGCCCTGTATTAATCATCAGGGTTCCTACAATGCCGGGATTCGTAAGGTTGGAGATGCTGGGATTGAGGTCGGAAAATTCTAGGTACTTCTTCCAGAGTCCGAGGTCCCAGATTTTAAACTCATTGGTATCCAGCAACGTGCGGACAATCTCTTGCGTTTTCCTGAACCAGCCGTACTCCCTCATTATGGCATCTTCATAACCAGCGGCATCATCCCAGTGCTCCGTAAGGAGTTTGGCTGAAACCATGGCTGGAACCATGCCTGAGCCAGTTAGCGGGTCGACAAGCCCCCCTGCTTCTCCTATAGCCCACACATTATTTTTAACAAGGGGAAGGATAGGACCAGTGACCCTTACATATCCCTGACAACTGCATATAGTCTTTGCCCCCTGAGTCAACTCTTTAACAATCCCCTTCATAGTCTCGAGATCATATGTATATGACCCTATGCCAACATGAGCACAATTGCCCTCAAGTGGTATGACCCAGGCGAAGCCCACATGGTGGGGAAGCTGCCTTATCGGAGCTGGCTGCGAAAACTCGACTTTCCTCTGTATACAAGGTGCAAGCTGATCGGAGCTATGAGTGCCAATGTAGGCTCTTGCATTACCTGTGGCATCAATAATCCTCTCTACTGCTTCATTACTTGGATTTGAGATGACATGGGCTCCTTCGAGGAGGTCTCTGATGAAAGCTGGTTTGTCGATAGAGAGCACATACCCTTTAGCTCTCACTCTAATGTTTCCCTGATAACTCCTTCCGGGAATGCTGACTATGTATTTTTGCGGGTCAAGCCCCACCTCTCGACAGAGAGGATAAAATTGCCTGGTGATGGCAAAGCCGCACGGTGAGATACCGCAGCGGGTTTTGCAACCAGGGTCAACGATTTCGATGTCGTCGGGAGCCATGCCTCTTGTTGTCAGCAGTCGCCATAAGTAGCCCCCAGCGATGCCAGCGCCTGCAATCCGTATTTTAGGCATAGTCTACTTCTTGCCCTCGTTTTCCTTCAGGAAATCATCCTTCACACTTTTAGGGACACAGTTGAAGGGGCAATTGAAAAACATGCATCGGGGGCATTCATATCTTCTTAGAGTCCAAGCCATGTTAATAATCGTTATCAAGTAAAGAACGAGAAGCTCCGGTCGTAGAACTAACCAGTACATCGGGAAAGCGAACGCAAGAAGGAAGAAGAGATAAAGCATAGCTTTTTCAAAAGAACTCAATGGTCCAGGTCTCGCTTTTGCCCATTTAGTCGGACCCCACATAGCCTTACAGTGAACAGTTCTGCCTTTTTGCTGTGTGTAATAAGGACAATGGCTACAGAGAAAACGGATCTCTGACGCCGCGAAAGGAAGTGAGAAGGCTAGATAACCCAGCATCCAGGGTATGGAGTAACTGCCTATAGCGATGGCTCCGATAAGATAAGGTATTCCACCGAGGAGAAGGAACCAGAGAAAGTCTGAAGGCTTATGCGTTGTCCTCAGGCAGTTCTTTATATTACAATCGTTCCTTTTCATTTCACCATTCCCAATAATACTCCAGTATTGGAGCAGGTCTCATGCCTAGATTTCAAGCCATGGAGCTGTAAATGCCCCGCGTCCGAACGGATATATGGTCCGAACTAAAAGAAGCGAGACGATAATAAATGCAACACAGACCAAAATGACAAAACCCCAATGAAAAAGACTCGTTAGGGCCACACCGAGCAGGACAAGCGCTATAAATATCCAGGCCATCGTCATAAAAAGCATACATTTTGGACCGTTGGCGACAGGGTCTTTTATCCGCAAGACAATGACTAGAACTGTAAGTGCCAAAGGTAAAGTCAGTAATCCGATAGACAATGGCATATCGAATATTCCCATATGCCAGAAGACAGGAACCAATATGAATGCTCCCAAAGCCGTAATTGCCTCTGTTATCATTGCGGTCTTAACCTTTAACTTAAGTCCTACAGTGCTGATGTTGTATAGATTATCCTGTCTATTGTACTGAATATAACCTTCCCTCAGAGCGTGGAATGTTTTTCTGAATTTGTTCGTTATCTCGAATCCTAGACCGTGAATAAAAAGAAATAAGGCAAAGGCTATTATGAATCTATTCAACGGTGCGACTAACAACCAGCCGACGATAGGCAATAGCGCCATGCCCAGGGCGTGGGGGATAGGCCCTATTACGGTTTCTTTGAGTCTAAGAGGCGGCAATGAATATGCTAAGCCTGCGAACCAGCCTGCTATCATTGCTATTATTAGGTAATAGTTACTGGTAATCAATAACAGTGCGAGCAGCAGTAATCCTGCC
>Ga0315291_10003123_pt1 | contig 21436 bp, 21 predicted proteins | sample YL17G12_20_MG_FD_203070 | JGI IMG/M metagenome (GOLD analysis project Ga0315291, IMG submission 203070) | Sediment microbial communities from Yellowstone Lake, YNP, Wyoming, USA - YL17G12_20 | ecosystem: Environmental > Aquatic > Freshwater > Lake > Sediment | place: USA: Wyoming | collected... | reverse complement strand
ACATTTTTAGAATCTTGCACCTCTCTATATTGACTTGATTGTTTATCAATATCAAATTCATTTTCTTTATTTTTTCCTAAAGATAAATTTCTATAATGCTCAGAAGTTTTATCAATATTTTGAGAAGCTTCAATGTTTGAGCTTAATAAATTTTGTCTCGCAATATCAGCTATTGAATCTAAATCAGCATTAGAATCTGATTTGTTTTTTGACAATAAATTACTTCTAACCTCATCAGCTCTTTGGTCAAGATTTACATCATTCTCAACATTGCTTGAAAGGTTTTTTTCTCTTATTGTTTGTGAATAATTTTCTAAATTAATATCAGATGGGACATTACTTGCCAATAAATTTTCTCTGATTGCGTCTGCCATTTTACTCAAATTGACAGAAGAAGTTAATAATTTATTTTTTGATAATTGATTTTGTCTGTAATTTTCTCCAGAGTTATCTAAGTTAATTTGATGTTCAACATGCTTTGACAACATATTATTTCTAACATCTTTTGCTATATCCTCTACGCTTACATTAAAAGTTTGTTCATTTTTAGCAAGCAAATCTCTTCTAACCTTTGTGTATAAAATATCATAAAGATTGTCAGGTTTTTTAATATTTTTTGACAACAAATTTTTTCTGATTTCAGCAGAATATTGCCCGAAAAAATATTCAAGTTTTTCTCGAGATTCTTGTTCTTCAAATGTTTCGTCAAAAAATTCAGACATTTTGTTGTTTTATTTTAAATATGTTTTAATAAAAATATTATATTACATTCAAGTTAGCCAGTAACACTAACAGCTTCTTGTGAAGCGATATGTAGAGTCCTAAGTGTTTTACCATCAAATTCTAAATTTATAGTAATTGGTTCTATCATAACTTTTGTAGTTTGTCCTCCTTTTTCTCCACCTAAAGCCCCGCTTATTGCATTAGCAATACCACCAATTGCAGAACCAGATGATATCCTTTCTGATGCTGATGCTAAAGATTCTAACTTACTTGTATCAAGACCTTTTATAGCTTCTTTTAATTGAACTATTCCTTCAGCCATACTTTTTGTACTAGCTGCAGCTAACGACATCGCCGGTGCTAAAACAACCATTACAGCAGCGAGTGCGCCTAAAGAAAATGCCATTCCAATCAATCCAAAAGAACCTATTAATCCCAAAGCTCCGGCTGCGGCAATCATTAAAAGTGTAGGACCTATATTCATTAAAGAATTCCAATCAACACCTGCCATAGCAGAAAATCCTGCCGATGACATAAGTAATCCAGCTCCTAAAGCTGCCATTCCAAGACCTAAGCTCATTAAAAATACAACGCCCATTTCTAATACAACCGCTCCAATTCCAGTCGTCATAATTGCTCCCAATCCAGCCACTATAAGACTTAAACCTATAATTCCAACAGCGGCAATTGCTAATACTTCCCAACTAATTCCTTCCATAATTTTCATAGCAACAGCAAAAGGTAAAAAAGCAGCCCCAATAGTAAGCATAGCAAATGAGCCCATTAATATATCTTTTGCACTTATTTTGCCTAATATTTTACTCATTAACCACATAGTTCCAGATAGACCAACTAAAGCAACACCAAATGTAAGAAGTTGTCCACCACTCGCATCTCCACCAGCCGATGCTATTCCAGCTGTTATTGCTATTAAAGCAGCTCCAATCAATATTGCCGACAAACTTAGAGTAGCGGCGCCTTTTAATATTTGAGCAGAACCTTTTCCAAAAGATTTTAATCCTTCCGCTAAGCTCTCTAAAAATCCACCTGGTTTACCTCCTTCTGGAACTTTTTCTGCACCTGCAGTAGGAATTACGCCTCCGCCTTTTTTCTTACCTCCAAGCATTTCTTTAATTCCGCCACCTTCTCCACCCAAGGCAGTTTGTTTAAATCCTATTCCAAACATTTTACCATTAAAAACTTGTTTTCCTACACTAAACAATAAAGCAAGACCAGCCATTAAGCCTGCAAATATTACCTTAAGCCAAACTGGTGCACCACTCAACACCTGAACAAACGATGTTAATCCTTTAATTATAGGTTCAAAAAATACAAACAAATTCATTATCGCACCTTTCAAGTTTGCTATACTTTCACTAAAGCTTGTATTTTGTTTAGCCTGCTCTTCTAATGTTCCTTTTTCTTTTGCTTGAGTTTCTAATTGAGCTTTTATGTTATCTTTTGTTAATGAATTTAAATCAGAAACACCATCAATTCCACCAGACATAGTAATGCTTCCATCTTTGCCTACATTATTAAGCAAGAACGCTTTTTCTTCAGGATTTAAACCATCAAATAATCCCGGCGGAAGTAATTCTGTTTTTTGAGCATCTTTATTCATTGTAGAAATTTGCTTTTGCAAACTATCTACACTCATACCGGTTGCGGTAGCAACCATTTGTAATCTATCATAATCAACAGCATCAAATGCCATCTCTCCAGTTGCTTTATCGAACTTCCCAATATCACCACCCATTTGTCCAAGAATTTTTTGTAATTCTTCTGGACCTTTTCTTGCTGCAGAAAGTAAATCCATTGGATTTATATTTGCGAATGAGCCACCGGCCAATTGTAATTCAGCGGCCATATCCATAGCGCCTTCAATGTTTCTGGCTTTTGTAGACATATCAAATATTTCATCAATATTTTGTCCCATACGCTCAGCTTGAAGTGCCATTCTTTTTAAACTTTCTTCTCCGCCTTGAAAACCCATATTACGGAACTTTGGAAGATTTTTAGCAATATCTTGCATTATCTTTCTTCCATTCACGCCAAAGTTCATTGCTGATTTCATTGTACTTTCAGCAAGTTTATTTACATCTTTGGAGGTTTTGCCCATAAGCATCATTTGTCCACCAAGTTCACCAACTTCTTCAACTGCAAGACCGGTAGCATTTTTAATTGCAGCCATATCATTAGCAGCTCCTGATAAAATACCAACATCAGTTGTTCTTAATGTAGAACCAAGAGTTCCCATCAATTTAGTTGTATCAGCCATACTCATCCCAAACTGTTGAGCATTACTTGTTAATACTGCAAATTGTTTAGAAGCTGTAAAATTATTTGCTAAAAATAACCCAGACTCTCTTTGAGCGTTAACTATTGTTTGGTCAAATTCTCCCATAGCTTTAGTTATTGCGCCAAGATTAAATCCTGCAGACAATCTTTCTAAAGTGCTATCAAGTGTTTTTTTCCAATTAATAGATTTTTCACCGACTTTATTTTGTGCGGTTTCTATTTTTTTAATTTCCTGCTCTATTAATCTATAATCTTTAATCGCATCAGTATCCAAAAACTTTTTAAATGTTCCAAATCCTTTTTTATCATCTACTAATTTTCTAAATGATTTCATCGCATCATCAGACATTTTAGAAAAATCTCCGGAACTCATTGCGTCCTGCATATCTTTGGCCATACTAGGAAATTTCGTTGAAATGTCTTCTATTTGACTGTTCAATTTAGCAAAATCTTCCCTATATCCCTTTCCGGCTTTTAATGCATTTGCAAAATTTCTATCAATACTATTGGCACCATCTTCTAGTTCATCATTTAAGGTTTCTAAGTCATTTGCCATTTTAGACAAATCATCGCTTGAAAATTTGATTTGGTCAAATATTTTACTTTCACCCATACCAAATAACTGACTTGATATAGACCCTAATAATTTACTTGATTTACTATAAGAATCAGACAAGTCAAATCCAGACTTGGCCATTCTTTCATGAAGAGCTGCTAATTTTTTTAATTCTTTTTCACTAAGTTCTTTTGCCATTTACTTCAATAAATATAAACTAATAAAAAAAGTAATTTTTATTCTATTTATACAAAAATAACTCAATATTGTAAAAATGGAAGACTCAAATAAGGTAACAAAAGGTCAATTACTTGAAATGATTAGAAAAGAAATAATATTTCAAGAAAAAAAAGAATTACTTGAAAATAAGATTTTAAGTATAAATAACGAATTATACGTCTTAACAGAAGGCAAAGAAGGAAAAAAGAAAAAAGAAGACGATATTGATGAGGGTCTTTTTCAAAATATTGGAAGAGGTATTGCTGGGGCACTTTCTGGAACAAAAGGAGTTGGTCAAGCTGCGGCTCAAAAAGTACAACAAGCCGGTCAAAAAGTAGCTCAAAACGTACAACAAGCTGGTCAAAAAGTAGCTCAAAACGTACAACAAGCTGGTCAAAAAGTAGCTCAAAAATATCAATCTGGTGCTGACCAAAAGAAATTACAATATATAAATTCTGATATACAAAAAAAGCAAGCAGAACTTAATGACCTTAAAAAACAATATACAGCCTTAACAGGACAAAGACATAGCACTAAAGGTTCTCAAGATGCAAATGCATTAGCAAGAGACCAACAAAGTAAAGGTATGTCAAAAAAACAAAAAACAAATCCACCATCTGAACAAATTGGTAAGAAGGTTCAAGCTCAACCTTTAAAAAATATGGCTGAAAACAAGAAAAAATAAACTAATAAAAGCCGGCTAAAAACCGGCTTTCTTTTTTAAATATAGTTTGTGTTATTTACCTCCAAACATCTCTTGTAGGAACTTATATTTACCTGGGGTATGCATAGCTCTCATTTGTGAATTAGCCAACTCTAAAGCCTCATCAATTTCTTTTGAAGAGTTTATCCCAAAAAGTCTTTCTTTTGTGATAAATCCAGTCTTTTTAAGTTCTTCAATTTTACCCGGAGTGTGTCTGGCTCTTAATAATGAATCACGATATTCAAACACCTCATCAAAAGCATCATATTTAGAACTTGAGTCAGAATCTGTATCTTTATAAGTAAATCCACTTGTTGATGGGTCGTGGAATCCAAAAATTTCCACAAAAGATAAAACTACATTAATAAGCATTATAATAGCAAATATTCCAAAAATTAAAGAAGAAGTCCATTCAGGTAAACCATAATTAATAGGAACATCATTTATCCAAAGTTCTACAACTCTGTGTTGCGCGGTTATCCAAGCAAATACTAAAAATCTCAAAAAACCTACCCATCCAGTAGGTACATCAGGAACTTTAAAAAATAAAAGGTAAATCATATAAAAAGGAAAAGTGACAATTCTAAAAGGTAGACTTAAAATATACCCAAAAGATATTGAACTTTTTTCAGGTTCTTCAACCAACACTTTTAATGGTTTTTTAACCGACTTACGTTTTTTGGTGTTATCTGATTTGTTTTTCATAATTGCTCTTTTATATTTAAACGTAAAAGAGACTAAAATGTTACAAAAATATTGGAAAATTATGGTTTGGTAGATACAGCTCTAATTTGGCCAGCCAAACCTCGTTGTTTTCCTCCAAGTCCTCCTACGACAACGCTCTGTGTCGTTGTTGGGGGGTTTAACATAAGAGATAGTGTTTTATTATCTTTAACATACTGAGGGTCAGCAAGATTCTCTTGTCTTATTATTGTATTTTCATCATAAACGCCTTTGGTTGGGTCACCTATTTTTTGTTTAGTTATTTTATCTAATTTATAATAAAGAGGCTCTTGTCTGTTTATTTTATCGATTATCTGACTTGCAGTAAAAGGTTTGCCATTTTTCTGACCAATAGATTTGTTATTTAAAATAACATAATATCCATAAACTTTTTTATCAATTACAACAGGCGTTTCTTCTGAGCCGGCGTATTTTTCTCCCATAAACACACCACCTTTCCATTTTCCTTGAAAGGTGACTTTTTTTGTCTTTGGATTCCAACCTAAAACATTGGCCTTAAAGTTGCCATTAAAAAGCCACGCTATTTTAAGTGGGTCTTTTGTTAAATTATAACATCTAAGATATTTTTTAGAAATTTTAGCACCATCAATAAATGGTTTAATATCATCAACCTCTCCAGTTATTTCTCCTTTTTTACTATAAAACTTAGCTGAATTACTTCCATCTTCACTGTAAAATCTTTTATTAGACGTATTTCCGGTACCGCCACATTCTTCCCCACTTTCTTTACGATGACGTATTTTATCTGCTAATGAACTTCCTCCATAACTAACAGTAGAAGCTGTTGAAGATGGTTTATTTGAAAACCAAGACTTAGGATTAAACCAAGCTTCGAAAAGATTGTTTATTCTTCCATCTAATTCTTCAAACTGTTTTACAGGGTCTTTCATCTATTGTGCTATTGACAATAAATAGTTATAAAAAGACAAATAGTATAATTAATTAAGGATTTGACCTAAAGCAAATTCTCCGGTTTTGATGATGTTATTTTTAATATCTCTTCTTACTTCTAATTCAGAATTGCTAAAATAATCATAAAGAGAATCAAATTCTTCTTCGGTTATGTTTATTGATTTATAATCAACAAATCCGCCAAAAATGATTTTACCCTCAAATGAATAAGTGTTTTTTTCATCATTATTAGACATTTTTATTATAAGAAAAGAAACTTCTTTATTTGAAATTATTTCTGCACTTGGCTCCTCTACAGAACCAGATGACCTAAAAGAATCAAAATCAACTGCTTGTTTAGCTCTGTCGCACTCTTTTTTAAATGTCTCTATAAATTTTTCTTTAGCAATTTCCATGGTTATATTTTTTAACAAATATAAACGATAAACTTAAGAAAGTCAACTTATTTGTCAATATGACCCATATTACCCATAGCTAGATAAAAATCAATTTTATTTACTTTTTGAAGGTCCAACAAAAACCCTTGTTTATCGGCTTCATCTTGATTTTTAATTCTACAATAATCTAAAAGCTTATCTTCTGGTAGATTTTTTATGTGTTTGTAAATTCTCTTTAAATCATTAAAATGAACATCATTAATGGATTCAAGTTTTTTACCATATTTTTTTAATTTTTTCAAAAGAGGCATTGCTTCTGCATCCATATTTAACTTTGAATCGTCGTTATATAGATGTTCTCCCATAATAGGATTGTTTTCTAATTTTTTACCTATAGATTTTATTAATTCCAAAATATTATTATATGGACCAATAATGTGTTCAAAATCTTTCCCAGCACCTAAAGTTGGAGTGCTTGTTACAGCTTTCCAATAAACGAATATTTTAGCTTTCCATTTATCGTTTTTTTCACCAAAAATTATTCTAAAAGTATAGTCTGGGAATTTAAGAGTAAATGTCCATAAATTCATTCCTTTATTCTCTCTAAATCCGTCGTAATGGAATTTTTTCAAAAAAGGAGAAAATCTTTTAATTAATTTACTTACTTTTTTGGATTGATTATCTATATGAACAGAATGGTTACTCACATATGTAAATATAAAAAAAAAGACTATATTTGCTACATATATATGAAATTCTCAAATTTAAAAAACATAGATGAAGCTGTTCAATATCTTCAAAATTGGCGCGAAAACAAAGATAGGTTTGTGATAATTGAAAAATTTGAAGGTCGAATTAGATTAGGCACAAACAATGATGATAAATTAGAACACATTAGGTTTCTCAATAAAGATGGAGAAATGCATAGGAATAATGGAAACCCTTCGGTTATAACAGAAGATGTTATTATGTGGCATAAAAATGGTAAATTACACAGAAAAAATAATAAACCTGCTATTATTAGACATGGTTCTAAAGAAAAATATTCTTATAGTTGGTTTCAAAACACAGAAGATTATAGCGGCAATAGTCAAAAAGGATTTCCTGTAGAAGAATATTTTGTAGATGGATTAAGACATAGAGATTACGATTTACCGGCTGTTGTTTTTGAAGGAGGGCATTCTTATTGGTATCAAAACGGATTAATGCACAGAGATAATGATAGGCCAGCAATAATAAATGGAGATTTTTTATTTTATTATAAAAATGGTGTAAAATACAAAGAAGAAATTTTTTATGGAAACAAAAAAGTAAATTGGATTATAAAAAATCCAGTTATTATTTTAATTATAATTTTTACAATTATAACTATTCTTACCTTTTGCCTTTAGATTTATTAGCAGCATCTTGTTCTGCTTTATTTTTCTTTTCAATTTCTTCAGATATTCTATTAACAGTCCATCTTCTATCGATGGTAGTCATTTCATAAGCTTCGTTTCGAGTGATTCCTTTTCCGTAATAATAAGCCAAAAAACATTCTTCATTAACGCTGTTTCTGTAGTCATCCGGGAGAGACAAAAACTCTTCATCAATCTTAACAGTATCTTTCATTTCTTTACTACAAGATGGACAAATATGCATAACAGTTTCATCAAAACCTGGTTCAACCTTATCCATAAACGTTCTTAAAGATTGAGAGTCTTTAATTGGTATTTTTTTTATAAAATTAAAAATAAATTTTTTATCCCTATTGTCATTAATAGATGTTATTTGAGCCATATAACGACTTAAAAGTTGTTTATCTTTTGCAATATTACTATTAGAAATTCTTAGTGGAGTAAAATTTATTTGAATAGGATTTTCCTTCATTAAAGTACTTGGCAATATGTATTCATACTCACCGTTTTCATTAGGTGGAATATTAATTTCTTTAGCTTCTATGTTTGATATTCTAAAATTACCTTTTGATTCATGACTACATTCTGGACAAGTGAAATCCATCTCAATTTCATCTCCGTATGTTACTGACCTTAAAAATAAAAGTATTGCATCTCTATCACAAATTAATAAATCATTATATTTTATTTCAGAATCTAAAACAACATTGTTTAATAATATTTCAATAGCACTTCCAGTTTGCTTTAAATAAGGAGAACACATAACTATTTCATCATATCCAGTAATAGCTCTTACTTTAACGTTCTTTGTGGCGCCGGAATAAAAAAGCCCCATAGACGGTAAGTAAATCTCGTCAAATGGGACTTTTAATAATTCTGGTGTAGGTTTCACAAATTTTAAACTTTAGCGTTTGGCCAAAATAATTTAGCTGTAATAGGAACAGTATCTTCATAAATATGACCACAACTAGTACATTCGAATTCATGGTCCATATCTACGCTTGGTTCAATTATTTTAATATATTCTCTTAAGTAATAACTATCTGAAATAGGCATTGATGAAATTGCTTTGCTAATATAGATTTTATCTCTGTTGCCATTAAATTCCATTAATTGAAGAATATATCTTTCTGTAAGAAGGTTTGATGTTCCTACGTTTTTCTTAAGCTTTCTAAGAGATTCAACTTTTTTAGTTAAATAATTTTCATCTTTTCCAGTAAGAAGTCTAAATTTAACCATGGCCTTCATTTTTGGAAGTTCTACCGAAAACTCTCCGTTTTGGTCTGGCTCAAGACTCATTTCTTTATTTTTTAATTCTGAAAGTTTTACTTTCGCGATATAAGACTCTCCACATTCCGGACAGTTCATCTTAACTTCATACTCGTCTCCATATCCAGAAGAACGTAAAGATAACAATACAGCATTTTTGTCTCCAATAAGCATATCGTCAGGACGAAGTGATTTATCAATTATAGCGCTTTCTAAAAGCACATCAAGAACTCTTCCGTTTTTAATAAGGTCCGGGCTTGTTAAAATATTTTCATCTTCAGCAGTTAAAAATTTAACCTTAACTGTTTTTTGGCCATTTGGGTAGTATTTTCCTTGAGATGGCAAAGATACCTCATCTGTAGGCGTTAAGAACTCCGTATCTATAAATTCGGCCGGTATACCAGCTTTTTCAGATGCATTTTGTGCATATTCATTTTGCTGCGACACACTTGGACCTTGTCCATTTGTATTGTCGTTGTTGCTGTTTTTATTACCTCCAAGGGTAATTGGGTTACTGTCGTTATTGTCGCTCATTTTAGTAAGTTTTTTATATAGATATGGCCCAAAAATTTTTTCAGGTATACAAAACTTATGTAATATTGCATTAAAGTAAAGAGTTGTTTATATTTACCATATGAAAAATGATTTTCCAGTTTTAATAGAAATTGACGACCCAGAAGGAATTATGGTTTTTGAGGGTGTCTTAAAAAAAAGACCATCAATCCATTGCGACCCAACTGAAATACCGTACATATCAACAAGTACTTGGGTTCAAAGTAAATATGAATGGAATCACATAGAATTGGGTTTTATTGAGGAATGTGAGAAAAAACAGAATTGGATATCAAACTGGGTAAATAAAACATCTAGCTCAATTACCGGAAGAGAAGGGTATGCGCGTGACCATAAAAAAACAATAAATTTAATATCTTTAGACAACAATGACTTATACAAATGGACTGTTATGGGAGCAATGATAATTTCATTTAATATGATTTTTCATCCAGAACAAAACTTAAAAAATGTCATTAAAAATAGTAAAATTTTTAGAAGAAAAGTTTTATTTGAAAAAAAGGGAAATGCAATAAAAGAAATTGGATTTCATATGACATTAAGTATAGATAAAGCATTATTGTTTTAAAATGGATAGAATACCGGTAATAATAGAAATGTTAGATGATAATGAAAAATCAATTTTTCTTGAGGCTTTTACTGAAATGCCTTCATCTGAAACAAAGATGAATTGGAACATATTAGGAAATGGGTTATACGAATATGCTGCGCCTCCAACAACAAAATGGAAAGATATCAATGTTGATTTTTTAAATTCAATTACAAAAAAACAATCGGATTGGTTACTTCAGTGGTCTTATAGTTTTTTTACGGTTTTTGGTGTGAGAAAAAATATAAGAGTAATCCCAAAAGATAATAATTATCCTTCTTTTGTTTTATCAAATGTATATCCTGTTAATTTTGAACAAAGGATTGTTAATGATAAAAAAAACAAGATGTACCAGAGTGTTTTTAAAAATGAAAAACGTTTAAAAAGACATGTTTTATTTGAAAAAGACAATCATCCAATTATAGAAATAGATTTAACTATGCAACTATCAATGGACCAAGTTATATTTAATCGATAAGTAAATATTTGAATCTGGCTTTTGTTAATTCATATTCTTTCATTAATTCATCTTCCCACACTCTTTCAATTTGATATCCAGAGCCTCTCGCAATAACATCTTTTCTTTTATCGTTATTAACAGACCTTCTTTGCATTTGGTTCATATCTTTAATTTCAACATCTTTCGCGTGCCAGTACGTCCCATCGACTTCAACGATTAAATTTTTAGAAGGAATATAAAAATCATAGATTTTGCCACCAACAATTTTTTGTGTTTCAAAAGGTATTTCTAATTCTTCTAATAAAGATTTAAAAAGTATTTCCGGAGTAGTTGGTTTTCTATCCATCTTCCTAGCCATACCTTCTAAATAAACTTCTTTCTGCTTTTGTGTTCTAGGTTTTTTCCTTGCAGCTCTTTTAATGCCTCTTAAAATCGAAGCGACTGTTCTTATTTTTTTTGCCATCTCTAATAAATAGAGATGTATTATTATATTATCTAAATAAAGAATTTTTTGTAAGGTCGGCTGTTTCAAATCTTTTTTGTCCATAAACCCAATATTCTTTCCTTCCATCGTGATGTATTATGGCCGGCTCAAAATGACCTCTGTGAAGATTTCCGTGGACATAATATTTTTCCATTCCAGATGAATGTATGACAGCAGGCTGAAGGAAATCTCTATGTGGCCTACCATCTTCATCATAAAAAGTATCAAGAAATTCATCTTTATTTTCTACTATATGACGTTTTTCTTTCCAAGTTGTTTTATGATACCATATTTTTACATTATCATAATCTTCATCAGGTTTTCTGAAAAATTCTGTTATTACAAATCTCTGCAACATTATATCACCTTAAATTCGCTTATGTTTTGCTTTTTAAACGACTTTTCCATCAACTTAGATGCATCTAAGCCTTGTTCTGCAAAGTACTCCTGAATGGTCGGTATTGCCAAATCATAGTAATCTTCTAAAATTTCTTCATACTTCTCAATTTCAGATTCACTCAATCCTTCTTTATTAAGTTCGAACCCTCGGACGTATTTTACGTCGTCTTTGTCGAAATTCTTAAGAGAGTTAGTTGATTCTTTTAAGAAGAGAGGGTTTAATAATTCTCTGTTTGATGTGCTTCCATCATCTTTTTTATAGGTAAAAACAGCTTTTTCCATTATGTTTAGTTTTTTTTTTAATAATTATTATAAAACCTGGCAAATGTCTCAAAATATAACAAAAACAACCCCAGATATTACTTTTAAAGATAAGGAAAAAAGTCCTTATTTGCAAAAAAATAATCATCTTATGCTAGGATTTATAAGCTGGAATGAATTTATGGATTCTTTAATTGGAGCAAAACAAACAGTGTTTAATTTTTTCGCAGCATTATTAGCTATAACAACAACATTTATAACAAATTATGTTTGGGATGATGCAGGCGCAATTTATTTTATGTTATTTTTAATATCTTTCGATGCTGCTACTGGCGTTATGAAATCATTTAAAAATAAAACATTTTCAAGTGCAAGACTTCCAAGAATACTTGTTATAATGGTGTCATATACTAGCTTACTTGCTCTTTCTTGGAATATATCAAAATATAGCCCATTTTATTATTGGTTGCCAGGAGCATTATATGGTGGTTTTATAGCAACTCTTGTTGTGAGTGTTTTTGAAAACCTACACGCTTTAAAAATTATTCCAAATAGAGTTTATGATGCAGTTAGTTCAAAATTAGAGGCTCTTCAAAATCTTGTTCTAGGAGCAAAAAAAGACAAGACGAAAAAGAAAAAGTAATTTAGAATACTTTCCTAAATTCAGCCGCGGCATTAAACGACAACCAACCTTTATCTTTTGCAAATTTAGTTATATAGATACTTCCTTTTTTAAGTTTTGGTGCTAATTTTTTATACATATTTTCCCACATAATAACTTTCTTAACAGTAGCTCCATCCGACAAATGCATAATGTACATTTTTGTACCTTTTTTTGTCGGCTTCTCTTCAATATTATTAAGACAGAAATAATAAAAGTTTTTAGGGTCCTCAAAGTTAGTTACTGGCTCTATTGAAAAGCCATATTCTTCTATAAAAGATTTTTTTAACTCATATATTGTTTTTAATAAATTTAAATCAAGATTACAAACTTCCATAAATTGAAGTTCCTTAATTTCTTTTGTCGTCTTTGGAAATTTTCTATAAACCGTAGCTGTTTCAACTCCAAAATTACCAAAAATATCTATTTGCATAACATTTTTTATTTTGGCCTTTCTCCATTCTGAAATTTCTTCTCTTGATTCAGACCAATCATCAAATAATCCGGCTTTTAAACAAGCCTCAAAACTTCCTTTATTAAATTTGCTTAATTTTGTTCCAAAAAATTCATCCTTACTAAGGTTTTCAACTTTCTTATCTTTCAATTCTTTAAAAGCTACTTCACCCATTCCGTTTATGCCGGAAAATCCCATAGCAATCTTTTTATCTTCAATCACAGTCCATTCCCATTTAGATTTTCTTGTAGGAGGTACAATTTCTATCCCTTTAGACATAGCAGAAAGCAGAGCTGCTTGTAGCCATTGTTTTTCTTTTTCTTTATCACTTATACTTTTTGGATGATTTAAAAGTGATGTATAAAATTCTGTAGGGTAATAATGTTTTAAAAATAATGTTTGCATAGCCACATAGCTATATGATAAACTGTGACTTAAATTAAATGAATATCCTAAATATTTAATTAACCAATCTTCTATTTTTGCAACTTCCTCTTCGGACAGTCCTTTTGTTTTCGCGCCCTCAATGAATTTGCTCCAAAGTTCAGTATACCCTTTATAGTTTTTATTTTTTAATTCATCTTCAGAAAGCTTTTCTCCATTAACTTTTTTAGATATTATTTTACTGGCCGAATCCATATATTTTCTTAAATTATCTCCTTCTCCAAGAGTTAATCCTCCTAATTTATTTGCAATAAACATCAATTGTTCCTGATAAATTAAAACCCCATTTGTATTTTCAAGTAATGGAGCCAAAGATTCATGAGCATAGGTTCTTTCGCTTAAATTAAATTTATTTTTAATAAATTCTTCATGAGCACCAATACCCATTGGGCCCGGACGATATAATGCATTTACAGCAACTAGCTCATCAAATTTTTCAACCTGAATACCTCTAACTAAACCATTAATACCTTCAGACTCAAACTGAAATACACCTTGGTTGTTTCCCATTCTTAATTCTATAAAAAGATTTGGGTCTTCAAGATTTACATAATCAACTTGTTCTTGTATGTCTATTCCTTTATTTTCTTTAACAAGTTTTATGGCGCCTTTTATAACGTTTAAAGTACCAAGATTTAATCGGTCTAATTTTAAAATACCAAGGTCCGAAAGGTTTTTTCCACTTCCAGATTCTTGAAAACCTGAAACCATTTGACCTTTACAAATATTTACCGGCATATAATCCCAAACTGGCCCTGGAGTAATAACAATTCCAGCAGCGTGTTTACCAAGATTTCTTATTTGACCTTGAAGTTTTAAAGTTAAACTTAATACCTCTGCATTACTTGGGTCTAAAAGCCAATTTTTAACCCTTTCTGAGCATTCTGAATTGTTTGGCCAAGTATCAAACCATTCTTCCAAAGAAATGTCCCACACTGGCTTTGTTGGCATTTCTTTAGTAACAGCAAAAACATCAGATTCAAATCCAGAGTCTCCACCTAAAGCTTTTACAACATCTTTTAAACATCCTTTTTCGTTAAATGTACCAAAAGTTACAACTGGAACAACTCTTTCTTTTCCATATTTTTCATAAAGAAAATTTAAAGTCTTTTCGTCAGTTCCGGATTCAAAATCAATATCAATATCCGGAAAGCCTTTTCTTTCAGGATTTAAAAATCTTTCAAAAAATAAATTAAATCTTAATGAATCTATTTTTGTTATATCTAAACACCAAGATAATAAAGAACCGGCAGCAGAACCTCTTCCAGGACCAACAGCTATATCGTTATCTTTACAAAATCTTATTAATTCCCAGATAACCATAAAATAATCCAACATTTTTTTATCATCGATTACTTTTAATTCATAATCAAGTCTATCTTTATATTTTTGAATTACCTCATCATCAATTTTTACTAAACCATTCTTTTTATAAATGTTTAATTTCTGAGTTAATTTGGCATGTGCAAGTTTTGTAATTATATCTTTAGTGGTTTCAACTTTAAAGTAATCAACAACATCTTTAGTTGGTTCATATTTTGGAAATTTTTCAATATCAGTTTCAAATTCAAAATTACACATATCTGCAACTTTTAAAGTGTTATCTAAACACTCATTCACAAAATGTTCCGGATAATTATATCCAAATTCTTTGTTCATTTTATAAAAATCATCTCTGTTAGCATAATAGAGATGTCTGGCATTTAATTTAAATGCAGATGGGTCATTAATTGATTTGTGTTGATTTATTGAAATTATAACATCTTGTAATCTATTATCTTCTGGAAAAGCATAATGAACATCACCGGTAAGTATTGGTATTAATGAATACTTTTTTATCATTTTAAGGATAAAAAGATTATAGATTTTTTGTTGAGGTATTTCGTTAAATTGTAATTCTGCCACCAAATTATTCCCAAACTCTCTCATTAAGATTTTTAACCTTTCCTCAGCTTCTCTTTCTTTACCCTCTTCAATAAGTCTAGCCATTTTACTTGCCATACAACTCGTGGTAATTATTAAACCATTTTTGTTTTCAATTAACCACTCTGTAGTTATTCTTCCGCGTCTGTAATAACCTTCTGAAAAAGAGCGATAAGTCAATTTGTTTAAATTAACAAAACCTTCTTTATTCTTTATTATTATTGATTGATGTGTGTCTTTTCCTTCGAAACTTTTTTCTTCATGCTTATCCATTTCATCGTTAAGATAAGCTTCCATTCCAATAATCGGTTTTATATTAGCGCTTTTGCATTTGTTATAAAATTCAAAGGCGCCAGATAGATTTCCGTGGTCAAGAATTGTTATTGCTGGATGATTATATTCTTTAGCTAATTTTACGTAATTATCTATTTTGCCAGCACCATCCAATAAAGAATAACCGCTATGTAAATGCAGATGAACCATCGGTTTTCTGTGTAAACAGCTCTCATTTTTACATCCACATCTATTCATATATTTTTATTTTAGGGACTTCAAATATACTAAAAACTATCGATATTTCCACTATAAATTAAAAAAAAATGAATTTTATAAAACACATAACACTTTAATACTCAAAATATTGACTTTTCATTAATTTCTGTATAGATTTGAACCACGCGAATATGCAAATATTCTAACCAACTGATTGTTAAACTAAAACAAATATGAATGTACAGGAATTATGTAAAACAGTAAAAAAGAATGAAAGACCCGGAAGAGAAATTAAAATAGATGGGTCCAAATTTAACAACCCAAATGTTGTCTTTAAATTAGGAACGGCTGAAGATAAAAATCGACCAAATACAGTGTATTTAAATGTTACATTTTGGGTTGACATAAAGGATAGGGATGATATGACAAACAACTTTGATAAAACCATTTCAAAAATATATTCAAAAGAGCTAAAAGACATTTATAAAGTACATTTAAAATCAACACTCGAAAACAACAAAATATTTCCTTTATATTACGATAATATTTTTATCTATGAATTTCCGGAGAATTTAAATTATAATTCCAAAAAAAGTTTCACATCTATAGAGATTAATTTACACACAGCAAATTGTTTAAGTAGAGATTGTAATTATTCTTTAAAAGATAAAGAAGATAATGAATTGTTTATGGAGATGATGAAAATATCTGAAATTATCGCAAATACTGACTTATTAAAAGGAAAATTAGATTTCAGTATACATAAAAACAAATAATAAAAATAAAAGATTTAATCGAAAAAAATCAATTGACAGCGTTTCTTAAACTAACATCCTTTTTAAATAAACGTTCTGAATGCGCGCCATAAACTGTGGATAAAATTATTTTATTATTTTTAAAATTCATATTTAATCCTGAGTATTTTTTAATATATTTTTTTAATTCACCTGTTTCTAAAAATTTATTAATAAACTGTTCTAATCTATGCTTAATTACTCGAATGTATGAATTGGTTTTTTTATCTCCTTTTGATATTGCATTAATATCTCTCCCTAAAAGAACATATGAATTGTAAAAATTAATATAATTTTTATGTTTTTCAGTTAATTTAGTTTTCAAAAAATTACCAATAATTTTAAAAATTCCTTGTGTAGTTACATAATCTAATGTTTTTTTCTTAATATACTCTTGTTTTTTTTCTTGTTCTTTTTCTTTTCTTATGTTTTCTAAACTATTTCGCAATTGTTGTCTAGTAAAGGTTAATATTTTATTTATTTCATTCATTCCATAATAGACATTTTCAAGTTTTTTAATATCTGCATTTATAGAACGTATAGAGGTTGTACTATTTTTAATTGAGCCTATTTTTGCTTTTCTATTTTTATAATGATTAACAATAGTTCTTATTCTTGTTCTAACTATTAATGCCTCTTCTGTTAATCTTTTTAATACGTTAAAACTCTTTTCAATAATCTTAGGTTCTGTCGCGCCTTCAATTGCAGATTTAAATTTTCTTGCTTGTTCTAATATGATTTGTAATGATTTTATATTTCTTATAGTATCAGGCCCAAGTTCCTCATATAAATACTCTTCATATAGTTGTTCTATTTTTTCCATATCCCAAATTAAATAGTTGAGTTTTATTGTTTTTTCTAAACTATTTATTTGAAAAGATAAACTAAATGTCAAAAGAAGGCAAATATATCATAAGCGAATTCTACGCTTTTAGTCCGGACAGACTCTTAATAAAAGAAGCTGAAGACAATAAAGTAGCTATTACTTTAAAAGGTATTTTACAAAAAGGAAATGCCCTTAATAAAAACGGAAGAAAATATCCAATAGAAATTCTTAAAAGAGAAGTTGATAAATATAATCAACTTGTAAAAGAAAGAAGAGCTCTTGGAGAATTAGACCACCCAGATTCAGCTGTAGTATCATTATCAAATGTTTCTCACCTTGTTACAAAAATGTGGTGGGAAGGCGAAACTCTTTACGGAGAAGTTGAAGTTATTGATACTCCGTCTGGAAATATTCTTAAAGGTTTATTAAGAAGTGGTGTTATGCTTGGAATTTCTTCAAGAGGAGTTGGTTCTGTAAAAAGTCAAGGTGGAGCTGATATAGTTCAGGAAGATTTTGAATTAATCGCTTTTGACTTCGTTTCTTCTCCATCAACTCCTGGCGCTTATATGTTTAAAGAAGGTGTAGAAAGGGTTGGTATGAAAAGAATTACTGATGATAGTTTTAAAACTTTAAGAGCAGAAGATGCTGATTCAGCATCAAACACTATAAAACATAACAAATTACTTAGCATAGCTAACCAAAAATTTTGGATAAAGTCGTAAATAAAATGGAATTTACTTTTTTATCTACTATTTATGATGAAATAAAACGTCTTTCAAATTAATATTAGAGATGAGCATTAAAAAAAGTTCAATACAACAAGCACTAATCGAAGCCAGAGAAATAGAAAAATCTGCTCTTGATAATGCTAGAAAAGCTCTAGAAGAAGAGTTAGCTCCTAAAATTAAACAAGTTGCTATTGATGCACTTAAAGAATTAGAGCAAGAATCTATTAATGAAGATATAACAATTAAAATAGCTACTGATGGTGGTGAAACAATTGAGACTCCAGAAATAACTAATGACGAAACCCCTGAAACATTGGGTGACGAACATGAAATAACTAATGATGAGATTTCATCTGAAGAAAACAATAACATAGACAATCTAGACGAAATGGATATTTTTGAAATTGATGGCCTTGGTGAGGCTGAAGAAATGGCTCCGCCAACAGATGTTGCAGCTCCAGTAGATGCTACAGCCCCAACAGATGACGCAATAGCACCAGAAGGTGCTGAAGGCGCAGAAGGTCTTGAAACAGCAACTATAGAAACTGTTAATCAAAAACTTGATGACGTTTTAGCTAAACTTGATGCAATATCTTCAGAAGAATCTGAAGAAAACGGTGAAGGTGCTGAAGGTGAAGGCGATGTTGAAATTATCGATGACCAACCAGAAGCACAAGCTCCTGCAGGTCCTCCGGTTGCAGCACCAGCTCCAGCTCCGGCTCCAGCTTTACAAGAAGATGACTTATTTGAATATGAACTTGAAGAAGGTGACGATGCAGAAGAAGTTGTTTATGAATATGAAGATAGTCCAATGGAAGAAGAAGTTATGTTTGAATTTGAAGATGAAGAACAAGGCGGAAGCGATAATGGCGACAATAATGATTTAGATATTTTTAATGAATTAGATATTGTTGACGAAGACGAAGCATCTTTTGATTCACAAGAAGATTCAACAATGGAAGAAGATTCTTTACATAAAAGACTTCGTTCTGACCAAAGACAAAAACAAAGAAATGGAGTTTCATTAAGCAAACATGCACCTCATTCGCAAATTGCAGTTAATGAAAATAAAAATAATAAAGCTCAAAATGGGTCGAAAAACGACGAGCTACTAAAGGAAAACGAAAGTTTAAAACAGACAATAAAAGAATATAAAGAGTCTTTTGTTGTTCTTAGAAAACAAATCAATGAAGTACAGATTTTCAATGCAAAATTAGCTTACGCTAATAAGCTCTTCACAAACGGAGGTCTTACAAATGATGAGAAAATTAAAATCGCTGAAGATTTTGACAAAGTTCAAACTATTGAAGAGGCTAAAAAACTTTACAATACATTCTTAAACGAAATGAAAATTTCTAAATCACCAAAAACTACTTCTATTGATAAATTGAAATCCTCTAGTCCAGCTGTTGTAAGTTCTTCAAATTCTCAAACACTTTTTGAAAGTGATGAAATGAGAAGAATGAAAAGATTAGCCGGAATTGGTAAAAAAATTGAAGGGTAAATTAAACAAATAAAAAACTAAAAACTAAAAACATGAGTGAATTATTAAATTCAGGACAAGTTGGTCTAACAACTCTTAGAAATTTGTCTGAACAAAGAAAAACAATCATCAAGAACTGGGAGAACTCAGGTTTACTTGAAGGATTAAACACTGGCAAGAAACAAAATATTGCACAGTTACTTGAGAACCAAGCTTCTCATATGTTGAACGAGGTAACTCTTGATTCATCTGCAGGTCGTTTTGACACTGTTGCTTTCCCAATGGTACGTAGAATTTTCTCTCGTCTATTAGCTAACGAAATCGTTTCTGTACAGCCTTTGGCTTTACCTTCAGGTTTGTTATTCTATATGGATGCAAGAGTTTCTTTGGATAAAGTAGCTCCTCAAAATACTGCTAATGGCCAAGCTGGTCCAAACTTCAGCCCGAACTCTGCATATGAGAGATTCTATGACAACAGAGGTTATGATGCATCTTTCGGTACTGCAGTTACTGCTTATGGTACTGTTCAAACTGTAGGTTCTGGAAACACAACTACTGGTTTACTTGAAACCAATATACTACTTGGAACATCTTTTGATGTTAACAAAGCTCAGTCATCTGCTTCTTTAGCAATGTCTGCTGTAACTAACGTTGTTTACAACGGTTCAATCGTGGTTCTTTCAGGTTCTACAATTAAATATTACTCATCACTTCAGAAATGGGGAGCTGATTTATTTGCTAATGGTCCATCTCCTGTTACGCAAAGTGCTGGTATCGTTCTTGACGTTCGTCCTGTAGGTGTTTATGGTGCTGCATTTAACTATGCATTATTGAAAGATTTCACTTTCATTCCAACTTACCAAGTTTATAACGACCTTGAAGCTAAGTCTGAAATGTCTGAACTTACAATTCGTTTCTCTTCTGTTACAGTTAACACTATGACAAGAAAAATGAGAGCACACTGGACTCCTGAATTAGCTCAAGATTTAGAAGCATATCATTCAATTGATGCAGAAGCTGAGTTAACCGCTCTTCTTTCTGAAGAAATTGCTGCTGAAATCGACCGTGAAATCATCAGAGACCTTGTGCAAGGTGCTATGTTTGAAGCTCGTTGGGATTATGCAGGTTTAAAAAACAATGCTAACTTCTTCGGTACTCAAAAAGACTGGAACCAAACTCTTATCACTAGAGTAAATGAGCTTTCTGCTCAAATACACAAAGCTACATTACGTGGTGGTGCTAATTGGATTATCTGCTCTGCAGAAGCTGGTGCTATTTTTGATGACTTGGAATATTTCCACGTAGATTCTTCTGCTTCTCCAGAAACAGAAAAATACAACTTAGGTGTTGAGAAAATGGGTAACTTAGGTAATAGATATGTGGTTTACAAAGACCCTTATATGCCTGCTGGTATCGTTCTTTTAGGACACAAAGGTAACACTTTCCTTGAGGCTGGTTACGTGTACGCTCCGTACATTCCACTTCAGTTAACTGCTACTATCTACGACCCTAATGACTTTACTCCACGTAAAGGTATTATGACTCGTTACGCTAAGAAAATGATTAACAACCGTTTCTACGGTGTTATCATCCTTGATAACTTGAATACTTACGCACAAGTTTACTCTTAATATGAGTAATACCTGAGTAAGGATTAGATAATAAAA
>Ga0315291_10003122_pt1 | contig 21436 bp, 48 predicted proteins | sample YL17G12_20_MG_FD_203070 | JGI IMG/M metagenome (GOLD analysis project Ga0315291, IMG submission 203070) | Sediment microbial communities from Yellowstone Lake, YNP, Wyoming, USA - YL17G12_20 | ecosystem: Environmental > Aquatic > Freshwater > Lake > Sediment | place: USA: Wyoming | collected... | reverse complement strand
GTTCTCGGCGATGCCCCAGGCCGTGTGCGCTCGGAAGGGCCCGGCAATGTAAACAATCTTCATTGGTCCTCCTCGTCGAGCGCGTCGAAGCTTCCCCGGAGCGCCGCAATCATCTGCTTGAGGTAGCGCTCGGCGCCGTGCTCCTCGATCATGTGCATCGCCGCGGCGATGTAGACGTCCTCCTCCACGAGCTTCGGGAAGGGTCCGATGCCGACGTATATCGGGTTCGCGATGATGGACTCGACGTCCACATCTCGGGCCTTCGGCTTGCTCATCGGAATCCTTGTCCCGGCTTCACGATCTTGCCTTGTCCGGGTTTCACGATGCCGGGCTTCGCCTTCGCGGGCTGCTGCTGCGGCTTCACGGGGTCGCCACCCGCGAGATCTTCCTTGGCACCGGCCAAGGCCCCGACGAGCGTATGCTCGACGAACTTCCGGATGTCCGCGTCGCTCATGCCCTGGGCCTTCAGGACCCCGACCGGTACGCCGATGAGGAACGAGAGTCGCGCATCCTGCGGGACCTTGTACCGATCGAGCACTTCCACGAGACCCTTTGCAATGCCCACAAGATCAAGTGCCATCGTCCACCTCTTCTACCGCTGCCGCCACTTCAAGATCGGCAGGTTGCATCGTTCTCACGTACTCGAACCAGGGCAAGAGCAGATCGAACAGTTCTGTTTCGTCAAGATCGTCCATCAAGCGGGTCGGATCACCCGCGACGCGAGATCTCGTTCGCAGAGATCGATGAGCGCCCGGCCCACCTCGCCGGCCCCCTTCCCATACCGGAGCACGAGCACCTTCTTGTCGAGACCCGACAGCCCCCGCCTGGCAGTCTCGATCATGACCGTCTCATCGTTGTCCCACTCCCGGCGAATGTAGCCGCGCGCCATGGCGAACGCAGCAGCGGACGTCACCTTAGATGCGGCCATCAGCGCCACTCCTTGCATAGACGGATGATGTAGCTCCGGACGGCCTGGGCGAGCCGCCGCTCGGGGTCCCCGGCCTCGATGACCGCGAGCTCCTCCTCGATACGCTCCGGAACGATGGGGAGAACACGGAAAAACCCTGCACCATCGTGCAGCACGGCGGCGTAGAACGCCGGAGTTCCCCAGGTGAAGTTTCCCCAGAAGGCTCCGGGGGAGCCGCCAGCGGAGAATCGCACGGCCTTCATCCCGGTGAGCGACTCAAGCTCCTTGTCGACCGGAAGGAGCGAGAAGAGTAATTCGTGAGGTGTGTGGTGCATGATCTGTCTTGGCTCGGGCTTCGGTAGACGCGGCTCGCTCGGAGGAGGGCCCGGGCGGCTCGCTACTTGGTGGGGGCGGCTACCCCAGGTCTCGATGTATCGGACGCGCGTCGTCATGGCGACCAGCCGTTCGCTGCGTCCATGTCCACTCTTGCCTTGAACGCACGGAGCTCCTTGAGCTCGGCCGCGAGCTTCCCGGGCTTTTCGAGCCCCTCCAGGTAGAGCTCCCAGGTCCTCGGGAACTTCTCGGCGATGAGATCGCCAACGGCGTTCGCATACTGCCTGATCTCCCACTGGGCCGTCGTGTCCATCCGGAGCGTGAGAAACTGGAGCCAGTTTCGGAGCTTGGCCGTCGCCCACATTCTCGAATACCGCGACACCGGCGTGTCGATGCGCGCAACCTCCTTCGAGACGCCGAGCCGAATGAGGTCTTCGTAATTGTCGTAGATGGCCTTCTGCTCGAGCCGGAGCCGCTCCCGAACGAGCTCCGCCTGGGCGAACGTGATCTCCGCGCCGGTCCCGGAGGCCTGGCGGTTTCCGCTCTTCTTCGCACTCTCGACGATGCGCTCGGCGCTCGGGATGTAGTGGAGGTTCGGCATCTGGACGTAGCGAGCGCTCATCTCGCTGTACCCCTGGGTCCGGTGTCGGTGCCACTCTCGGAACACCATGATGGGCGCCTGGACCTCGACGACCAGGCCCCCGAACTCGAACGGCGTGTCGTGGTGATGCTCGTAGAGGTAGCGAAGGAGCTTCACGTCGCCGAGGACCGTGCCCTTGCCCTCGCAGGCCGGACAAGTCCGTGCCGTCTGCCGATCAACGACGCCCTCACCCCCGCACTCGGGGCACGGCCCGGGATCCCAGCGGAGGAATCCCTTGCCGGTGCTCTGCCGCGCGGCCTCGATGATGCGCTCGTCGCTACCCCAGGTCTCGATGTGTCGGATGTGCCCGTGGTCCAGAATATGAGTCACCATCCAGAATCTCCTCCTCCCGAATCGCCACCGCCGCCCGAATCGCTCCCAGAGTCCCAGGACGACGACGACCCTCCCGAGTCGTCCGACGACGACGACGACGAATCCGACGACGACGACGAGTCCCAGGAGGAGGACGAACCGCCGTCGTCACGGGACGATGAGCGTTCTTCGTAGACGACCTCGCGCGCGGAGTGCCGGTCCGACATGGCCTCGCCGAGGAGCACTCCGGTGAGGAGATCGTTTCCTCCGCCCCGGTCAATCACCACCGTGGAGACCGGCGGGCAGTAGGCCGGCTGAGCTCGAGCCGCTGAAGACCTCCCGAGTCGGGCGTCGAAATCGCGGCCCGCATCGAGGTTCTCGTTCCGGCTTCGATGGCCGCTCGTCTCCAGCACGAGATCACTGGCAGCGCTCGCGAAGCGCTCCTCGTTCCGACGCATCCTGCGGACGACCAGCACGATGACACCGACGATGGCCGCGAAGAGGAGCGAGATCCCGACCCACGCCCCCGTGCTGAGCCCCTGCTCGATCACGACAGGCTCATTCGACACGGCCATCGCCACCTTCGCCTCGGCGCTCGCCTCGGCGCGCGTTCCGATGGCCGCAATCCCGGCCCCCCACTCGCCGGCACGGAAGTGAGCGTTCCCCGCCTTCGCGATGCTGTCGTAGTCGGCCGGTTTGACGCGCGTCGCCGTCCCGAATCTCACCGCCGTGTGATGATGGGTCGGATCGATGGCTATCACCACCACGCCTGGCGCAGTGATCGCAGCGTGGGCCGCGTCATCGAGCTCGCCAGTGCCCGGGACGACCCGGATGAGGAGATGCGTGTCGAACCTCCAGGAAGAGGCAGCGCTCTCGATCGCTGAGCGATCGGAGGATGAAAGCAAGGCGGCGTCGTCATGGATCTTGATGGTCACGACTTATACCTCTCCGCGCTTCGCGCCTCGCGCTCCGCTTCTCGCTTCTCGGCTCGCGCCTCCCGCTCCTGGTCGCGCTTCTCCCGCCGCTCTTCAAGCACGAGCTCGCGGGCGAGCCGGCGATCTTCACGAAATCCCTCGAGCGCGTCAGACGCCTTCATCGTCCGCATCACGAAGGACTCGAAAGCCTCCATTCCGTACAGGATGAGCTCGCGAGCCTCCTTGACGGTGAGAGCCGTGATTCCGGCCGCCTGCCTTCTCGTCGTTCCCTTCCGCATCGCTGTCTTCATCGCCGCTCCCTTCTTCTAGCCCTCATCGCCCTCGAGCCGGTGTGCCTCGCACCCGACCTTGCCCTCTGGCACCACCCCCGGACACCCGAGCCGGTAACAGGCCGCTCCATCGTCATCCGGAACGAACACCGGGACGACCGACAGGATCGCGTACCCGGGCTGAAGACCGAACGCAAACGCGCTGGCCAGGAGCTTGTACGTCACCCGGACTTTGTGTTCCCGTCTGGTATAGCTGCCGCTCTTCGGGTCGATGGGAGCGCTCTCCGTAGGAGCCCACTCCCGGAGCCGGAGGATGTCCCCCACCCGGTACTGCCGGTCGTCCTTCCGGAGCTCGAAGGTCTTCCTGCCGAGGGAGAGTTCCTCGAAGTATGGCGGCCAACACTTGAGCTCGTGCGTCCGCCGCAGATCGCTCGCGTCCATGCAGGCAGCGCAGACGGGGGCGTGCCCTCGCGGGTCCTTATAGATCGTCTGCGTCGTCCGGCAGCCGCTGCAAAGCCCTGTCCCGATGTGCTCTCGAACCTTCACGCTATGGCTTTCTTTCGGCTCTTCGGCCTGGCCCGACTGGGCTGCGGCTTTCGGACCTTCACCGGGGGTTTCAGGAGTGGAGCCGGGGCGGGCGGCCGAGCGGAGACGACGGCGAGGAGTTCCTTCTCGACGGTGTCCAGGATCCCTAGTGAGAGCCCGGTGGGGGCCGCCCGGCCCTTCTCCCAGCGATTCACCGTGGCGAAGGAGACACCGAGCTTCTGCGCCATCTTCTCCTGCGTGAGGCCGAGCCTCGTACGGAGCCGGGAGATCTCTTTCGGGGTCCACTTGATCATGAGGAAGAGTCTATATCACTTGCTAGGTCATCTGGCGAGAACAAGATCATGCACCATGATCTCGATGGCCGTGATCGCGCTCTCCGGGCTCGCTACGGAGTTCTCGAATCCTCCATCGGTGGTGTTCACGATGTGCCGGAGCGCCCTTCCAAGGATCGCCGTCTCGGGCTCCTTCTCAATCACCTTCCGGCAGAGCACCCGGATCACGCTCTCGCTCCCCGGTTGAACGATCTCGTGGGAGGTCACGATCATCAGCGCCTCCTTCTCCCGCTCGAGGTACCAGAGAGCCTTCCGGAGATCTTCGTCGAGCTTCTCCGGATGCTTCTTCCCTGCCCTCCACAGGTACTTGAGCGCGTTCCCGAGGTTGAAGCTCAGATGCTCGGCGATGTCGACGCACTCGATCATCGAGGGATGGTCAGCGTAGTGCGGCGGATGGTTCACGACGTCGATGGCCGGCGTGTGGCTCGTGGGGCGCGCAGATCGCGCTTCAAGAACTTCGAGCACGGATCGCGCCGCCTCGGCATCCGGGTACTTCGGAACGTAATCCCCCCTCATGGCTTCCCCAACTGAAGAAGCGGAATGGAATTGCCGGTATAGGTCGGGAGCTTCCCGTCCCACCGCTCGGCGATCCGAAGCTGGATGAGCGCCGGGTTCGCCTCGAGCGCCTTGCTCTCCCTCTCGATAGCCGCCGCCCGGGTCTTGCTCTCGACCTCCGTCTTGTACGCGATGGCGTCCGCGGCAAGCGTCGCCTCCTTCGCCGTGGCCTCGGCCTGGGTGATCCGGGTTCGCTTCTCGTTCTCGGCCCGGAGCGCGTCTTGCTCGGCCTTCACCTTGGCCTCGATGGATACGTTGAACTCGTGGCTGAACTCGAAGTTCGTCACGGCCACGTTGGCGATCTGGATGGCGCCGTCACAGTCCCGCTCGACCAGCGTCTTCTTGATGAACTCGTTCAGACCGCTCTCGATGCCCTGCTTCACGTCGGCGCGCTGAGTGATGAGGTGCTCGGCCGTGTACCGGGCCGAGACGGCCTTCACGACCTCCTGGACGGCCGGCTCGACGATACCGCCGGTCCAGGCCCCGGGCTGGTAGCCGAACCGCTGGACGAGCTTTGGGGCGAGATCAGCCCGGATGGACCACTGGAGCGTGACCTTGGTATGGACCGATTGGAGATCTTTGGACGCGGCCGTCGCCTCGGTGTCCGTCGCGCCTGTTTGCACGTTCACCTCCATCACGTCCGCGAACGGCCAGGGCCGGGTGAAGTTCGCGCCCTCGCGGAGCACGTAGGGCTGGACAGCGCCGAAGTGTGTGACGACCCCGACTTTCCCTGACGAAATGCTCGAGCAGCTTGTGACGAGCCCCAGGACCGAAAGAACCAGAGCAATGAAAACAGTGGCGACAGCGTTCATGAACCCTCCATCTTGATGAAAACCGGTGTGCCTTCTCCGACCCAGGAACCGATCACGTTGAACTCGAAGTGCTCGACGGCTTCCTCATAGTCCGCGCCGCCCTTCATGATGATCTCGATGCACTTCTCGTAGCTGTAAGCCGCGAGGACCGGGAGGCTGAACCGCCGACAGATACCGATGAAGGCGTCGTCGAATCCGTCAGCGGTGAGCGCGTCCGGGTTCTCCTCCGCGAGCTCTTCGATCATCTCCTTTCGTTCTGCCGGGCTCATCGGGGCTTCTTTCTCACGGGGGTCTTGACAGCACGAGCTACTTCGATGATGCGCCGCCTCTGGGCCATCGCCCGCGTTGCCGTGAACGGAATCGTCGTCGTACCCTTCTCGAGATCGATGACGGCCGAGTGCCAGGGGCACGGCCGCGGGTATCCGCACTGGATCCCAGGCACGTCTCGATCGGGGTGCTCGCAGGATCCAAGACTCTTCTTCATGATCGTCACGGAGCCTTCCCCTTCTCCTTCAACTCGCGTATCGCCGATCCAGGCGTGTACGGCTGATCGCGCGGCGGATCATCGGCCGGCGCCCAGCCGGCTCGAGGCGTGCCCGCCGTGTGAAGCTTGAACGGCGACACGATGATGCGCGGCTCGACGTACACCGGCTGCACGCTGTCCCCGCCCGGGTCCTTGCACATGACCCAGGTCCCCTCGGCTGATGCCGGCGAGAAGAGCCCGTTCGGATCTGCCTGGGCGACGACGGCCGACGATGAGTGTGCATAGTCGGCTTTTAGCGGGTTCGTGTACTGGGTCGCGTAGGGAATGCCGTACCCGATGGAGTCGCAGAAGAACACGAGCCGCCCGCCCATCTCGTTCCAGACGTAGGTGTACGTGACGAGCCCCGACTGGTCCCGGAGCTCGAGGATGTCCTTCAAGAGCTTCCGCTCCCGGAAGTTCTTGATGGCCGGCATCCCAGTTTGCGCCGTCCCTTCGGCGAGGAGTCGCTCCTGCTGCTGGCGCTGCTTCCCGTCGCTCGAGTCGTCGCAGCTATCCGTCTCGGTCGCCGCAGCGAGCGCGAGCACGAGAACACCAAAGCGCATCATCGGTACGACCCCGCACTCTGTCGAAGCCCGCGGACGAACTCTGCCAGGGCGGGAGGCATCGCCGACTCGTCGTAGTCCGCAGCCCTGTGGAGGATGACCGACGCTAGCGCGGCCTTGTGCTCCTTGTCGGCTTGAATGAACTGGAACTGCATGTTCTGGAGCTCCTGGACCATTCCCTGGTTGTAGGCCTTCGACTGCTCGAAGGTCTGCCGGCGAACGGCCTCGTACTTCGGAGCGAAGGTCTTGTAGAGGAAGAAGTCGTTCCCCTGGATGATCCAGATGAGGCCGAGAAAACCGGCCAGAGCGATGATTCCGATTCCGATGTGCTTCATGGTGCTTTCCTGTTCTTCGGACGCTTTCGAGGCGCGATGTCGACGAGTCGATCTCGCAGGGCGAGTCGCAGGCCCTGCTGTTCTATATGCTTCTTTGTGACGACTCCGCCCTTCACGAGCATCCTTCCGATGTCGTCAAGCTGCTCCGCATAAATCGCCGCGGCGCCGAAGAGATCTACCCCCCGGGGCGCTCGACTCCCTGCGTCCGGCAACTCTTGAACCCCGAGGAAAGCTTTGCACCAGTGCGCGAGAACTCTCCGTTGAGCCCCGGGCAGTAGCGCGTTGAGCGCCAGGGCCCCCATCTCCAGCACCCGCTCTTCGAGTGCTCGCTCACCTCCGTAGGGCCGAGCTCGCGTCTTCTTCGCCTTCTTCGCCGTGCTCATTGATCACCCTTTCACGCAGACGACTTGCTTCAACGTGTGGACGATGTCCACGAGATCAACCTGAGCGGCCATCACGGCGTCGATGGACTTGTAGGCCCCCGGCGTCTCGTCGATGACGTCTTCGTCCTGGCGGCACTCGACACCCGCCGTGGCCAAAGCGTGATCGGCAAGCGTGAACCGCTTCTTCGCCTCCGTCCTCGACATGGACCTCCCGGCGCCGTGCGAACATGAGCAAAAGGAGTCGCGGTTCCCCTTCCCCCGCACGATGAAGCTCTTGGCCCCCATCGAGCCGGGGATGATGCCGAGATCGCCTTCTCGAGCCCTCACCGCGCCCTTCCTGGTGACGAGCACGTTCGCTCCGAAGTGATTCTCCCGGCTCACGTAATTGTGGTGGCAGTTGACGGCCTCCTCGCTCGTCATGATGGGACGCCCGAGCGAGTCGCTCATCGCCTTGAGCGTCGCGTCCATCATCACGCGACGGTTCGCCAGGGCGAAGTCCTGGGCCCAGCCGACAGCTTCGAGGTAGTCATCGAAGTGCGTGGAGCCCTCCGCGAGGTATGCGAGGTCCTTGTCCGGCAGGTAGACGTACCAGCGCTCCATCTCCTTCTTCGCGATCTCTATGAAGTAGGAGCCGATGCGCCCGCCGACGCCGCGCGAGCCCGAGTGGAGCATCACCCAGACGGCCTGGGCCTCGTCAAGACAGAGCTCGATGAAGTGGTTGCCGGTGCCGAGCGTCCCGAGGTGCCGGAGGTTGTTCGTCTGCTCGAGCTTCGCTGCCGGGTGCTTCTTCGCAAGCGCCTGGAAGCGCATGTTCAGGGTCTCGAAGGCCGCTACGTTGTACGGGTTCCAGGCCTTCCACACGCCGGGCCGGAGCGAATCCGATACCTCCCCCCAGGCTCCGCGATCGTTCGGCCCACCGTTGTCGGTGCGGCCGTGGGGCACGGCGGCTTCGATCGCGCTCCGGACGGCGAAGAGGTTGTCGGGTAGATCGCTCGCGCGGAGGTTCGTCTGGACGGCCATCATGCCGCAGCCGATGTCGACGCCGACCGCGGCCGGCACGATGGCGCCGCGGGTGGCAATGACGCTCCCCACGGTCGCCCCGTGGCCCCAGTGACAATCGGGCATGATCGCGACGTGCTTGTAGATGAAGGGCAGGCTCGCGACGTTCTTGATCTGCTGGAGCGCGGCCTCCTCGACAGGAACGCCCTCCGTCCAGGCCTTGACGGGCGAAGCGCCAATCTCCTTCGTGACGACCGGATTCATCGGAGTCCTTGCCTTTCACGTTCGCGCTTGATGAGCTCCCTCGCCACCTCATCCATTGGCGACGGCTCGAACGAATCCGGGGTTTCGCCCAGGTAGTCGAACGAAAGATCGAGGCAGTGCTCGATGAGGAAGCGGATGGTCGCTTCCGACATCTTGTGGCCACGGAGCCGGAGCACGAGTTCGATGACGGCCGTGTGCGTCTCCTTCTCGATGTCGACACTGCTGAGCTTGGCGTTCTCCGCCTTGAGCCGAGCGTTCTCGGCTTCGAGCACTTCCTGACGCCCTCCGAGCGCCCGCTGGCGCTGCAAGCGCTCCGCATCCGACGGCGCTTCGTACAGATGACAGGTCGGATGGTGCTCCCCCACGAGCCCGGCGATCTGCATATCGTTCCAACCGATGATCGACTCGCAGTCGCACTGATCGTGGAGCCAATCCTTGGCCTTCGACCTCGGATCCGCTCCACGCTTCGCTACCCGGCTCTTTTGGCTCTTCTGGTTCTTCATGGCTTGCAGGACCCCGCGCGCGTGACAGTGCCCTTCTTGCCTTCGCGACGGTACCGCATCAGGGGACCGTCGCCGGCCTTCTCTCGGTTCAGACCGCAGACGACGCAGCGGCTTCCACCTCTCCAGGTGTGGTGCCCGGGTCGCTTGGGCGGAACGAGCTTGAAGGGTTTCTTCACGGTCTTCTTCTTTTTCATCACTGCACGTCTCCGGGGATCGGAATCACGGCCTTCGGGTTCAGGCAAAGGACGTTCGATCCACTCAGGTCGGGAACGCCGCCGTGGCTCTCGCACCACCAATACCGCCGGTTCCTCTTCTCGAGATCGAACCGTGGCGGCTCCGGCGATAAAGCTGACGCCGTCAGGGCAATGAGGGGCGCTAAGGGGATAGCCGACACCGCCGAAGCTGATACGGCCAGGGCCAGAGGAGCGTGGCTGGTCCCCCGCGACGAGTACCAGAGCATCCCGATCGGCAGGAGCAGCATGATCCCCATGGGCAAGAGCCGGGCTCGAAGCTCGCGGTTCAAGACTCCTCGCGCTCTTGGCTGAGATCTGACGACCGCGTGGCCCACCCGAGGAACGTCTCGCCCTTGTGCTGGTAGAGCCGGAGCTCGCCATGAAAATCGCATCCCTCGCAGGTGAAGCCGACCGCGATGTCGTCTCTTCTTCCGAACCACGAGTCGCTTCCGATCGCCATCTCCGTGGAGACTGTCGAGAGCCTCGAGATCAAGTGGGACACGCCCTTCTTGTCCTCGCTCTCTCGGTTTTTCACGCGCACGGCCTTGTGGTGAAGGTTCGGCCCCTTGCACTCTGGGCAAAGGAGAATGATCCCATCTAGAAGGGCGTACTTGTCGATTCGTTGGTAGCTGTCCATGCTCACTTCTCCTTTTGCCCGGGCTTCGGCCCCAGGCTTTTTTCGAGCGCCGCGAGGTACGCGCGCTTCCGCTCGAGGTTCTTGACCGTCTGCTCGTATCGCTCTCGCGCCCAGGCGATCATCCTCTGGTATTCCTCGGTCCGCCGATCGTGATTTTCCTCCGAGCTCTCGGGCGCCGGTATCGACGGCGGCTCGCCGCAGTCGAACTCGATGGAGCCTCGAAGCTGCTCGATCATGTACGCCTTGAGAGGTCCGAGCTCGTCCGATCCTGGCTCCCAAGCCTGCACCTCTCCGAGCATGACCTCGTAGCGCTTCCTGGTGATCTCGCGCTCCTCTCGCCACTGCCGGTTCTGATCCGCAACCTGCTTCAGCCGGGCCTGAAACTCCGTCTCCTGCTCCAGGAGTGTCATCTTGAGATGGCCGTCGAGTATCAGCGTGAGATCCGTGATGCGTCCCGCCTCGTCAATGAGCCCCTTCTCGTCGGCCTCGACGGACATCCACCCATCGTGAAAGAAGGCCTGGGAGGCGTGCCAGGCGAAGCTCTGGAGCGTGGCTTTGCCCTCTCGAACGGGATTCGTGTAGCTGCTTGGCATCAGGAATACTCCTTCCGAAGGCGCATAAGAGCGTTCCTGAACTCCACGCCGGCAGCATTCACCGGGACGCTGCTCACCAGCCCGAGCATCAAGACCTCCAGATCGGCAATCCGCTCGCTGTCCGATATAGGCCGCTTGTAGGTGCGCCCATCCGAGCGCACGCACCGGCAGGCGTTCGCCCGGCACATCCGATCGCCAAACCCGAGACCCATCGAGCTCGCGGCTGCGAAGTGCCGATCCACGGGATGCCCACACTCGCAGACTCCTCCGAACGCCTCTTCGCTCTCAGACATCTTTCCTCCGCTTCCCTGGCTTGAACCATTTGCGAGGGACGCCCGTTTCCTCGAGATGGTCAACGCAGCCCTCGAACGTCGGTCCGGTACACTTCGCGAAGACACCGTTCTTGCCGAGGATCTCGACGGTCCAGAACCTCACGGTGTCCCGAGAGAGCCCGGGGTGATAGTGGTTCACCCGAACCGTAGGCTCGCCGATCGGTTCTGCCTTCTCGAACCACCACTGATCAGCCACCGGCCCCGTCTTGCCCAACCGCTCGAGCACGCGGCCCCAGAGCCGGATGGTCTTCTGCGACCGTCGGACCTTCACGACGACGCTCCCTTCTGCCCCGTGGCCATCGCGTGGAACCGGCGCACCCGCTCGAGATCTTGAGGCGAGAGCTCGAGCCTCGAAGCGCAGGCCCAGCACACCGGCTGAAGCGCACCAGGGACGAGCGAGCTCCGGACGAAGATCCAGGAGGCCGTCGCGACAGCGGCTCCGATCTCCCCCTGGTCCATGGCCACGTAGAGCGATTCCACGCAGTCACGACCGGCGCAGCGAAGCAAGATCTTCACAGGGGCGGCGTCCCCGCCTGGAGCTTCTCGTCCTCGATCTTCGCGACGTACGCCTTCAGCGCGGAGAGCTCTGCCTGGGCCTTCTCCGCCCGCTCCTGGATCTCTCGGATGGTCCGGTCGGTCTGGATCCCGGTGACACGGATCTTCTCCTCGAGCTTCGCGCACTCGCCCTTGGCGTCACCGAGCGCCATCCCGAGGTGCAGCATCGCCGTGTGCGCCATCCGGGTCTGCTCCGACCACTTCTCGCACTCGCTCTTCCACTCCTCGAGTGTCTTCGGCTGATGGTCCTTGGCATTGGCGTACATCCCGTACATGCCGACACCCAGCGCCCCAAGAAGTCCCATCATCGTGCCCTCCAGTTTTTCGTTCATCTGAGCTTCTTCCTTTCCACGATCCTATCGATCACTCCGTCGAAGTAGTCCCGCTCCTCGATCGTGAGGAGATGCAAGAGATTGAAGTCAATCGCGTCGCCGCACCGGGCGTGCAGGTACGTCGCGAAGGCCCGGACCAGATCGCGCTCCTTCTGATCGGGCCTCGCGAAGACAGGGTTCGGTCTGTGCGTGTACTTCTCCGTCGGCTCACTCATGGGGACACCACCTTCCAGGCGATCTCCAGGCACCCCGGGCTGTCCGCCGGGTGGATGAGCAGCCCCGCACGGACGGCGGCGCCGATGAGCCGGACGGCGTCGAACACCGAGATGTTGCAGCGGAAGGCCACGTCGTCCTCGACCTCGTGCTCGGGGCGACGCTCCTGGACGACCCGGCGGAGGAGCGGCTGGAGGCTCAGCACGAACTCCTCGTGCCGGAGGAACTGCTGGTGGAAGACCTTGTGAAAGTCGCCGAAGCTCCCCCGCTCGAGATCGGCCCAGGTGATCCAGGCGACCTTCCCTTCTCCGGGGCCTGGCTCGCCGAGCCTGGACCAGTCCTCGGCGCGGTATACGATCATCACCCGGCCCGGGGTGCGGGCCGGGCCGCGGAAGATCTCAACGAGCTTCCCAGCCTCGACGTAGTAGCCGGTCTCTTCGCGGAGCTCGCGAACGGCGCCTTCGATGGCCGTCTCGCCTTCTGAGATCTTGCCGCCGGGAAGACCCCAGTCGTCGAAGTCGTCCTTGCGAGAGACGCCCAAGATCCCAAACGACGTCTCAATGAAAACGCTGGCCGCAACGCCGTGATCGTGCGTGTCGATCATCCTGACCTCGCTATCTCGAGAAGCCGCTTGCCGGCTTCCTGAAGAAATCGCTCCCTCGGATCGGCGACGCCACTCGAGCCGGCCCACTCCCTCATCGGCTCTCCGATCCCGTGCTTCGGCACGGCGCCCTCGCGGGCCAAGATCCTGGCCGGCACGTTCTCCTGCCTCAACTTCTTGCAAAGCGTCACCGTGAGCTCGCGAGTCTCCGACCGATGGAACTTCCTTGCCGGGTAGGTGTAGCGCGACCCCATCCGGTAGATGTGCGGGATCATGTCGATGGTGCAGAACGGCGATCCGTCGGCCGTCGTCGTGGTCCCCCACTCAAGCTTCTTGACCCATGCGTCTCCGCTCGCGGCGGCTTGCCGGGCGTTCTCCACCTCCCACATCTGGTACACCGGCCGCGGAACGACCCAGCCCTTGTCGCCCCGGTGAAGCACCACCTCGGTGTCGTGGATCGCGCCGAGGAGAACCTGCGACTCGAGCGCGAACCGGTGGTCGTGAATCATCCCCGAGTCCTCGTCGACGAAGCGGAGCTCGGGGTGCCAGACGTGGAGACGATACTCGGGGGCCCGAGCGACCGTAGACTCCATCACGTAGGCCTGAAGGAGCCCGATGCCGTGGTGCCGCCACCTGAGTGTGTCTCCTCCTAGCAGGAGCCGACTAACAAGAGCCGCAATCGACAGGTCTGGAAGGCGGGCCGTGGTCTCCATTTACTCTTCCTCCTTTGGCGTCCTCGGGCCCGGCGTCACCTTCCCCGTCTCAGGCTCCCAGACCGCGCCGCACCGCGGGCACTCGAGCTTCCCATCCACGATGCCAGGACCCGCCCACTGGTGCTGGCACTCGCCGCAGTACGAAGAGAGATCCATTCACATGTCTCCGATCGTGACGACCAGGACCCCGTCGACGAGCGTGGCGCCGTACTCCACCGGAGACTCCGACCTGTTCACGAACGTGACCCTGAGCTCTCCAAGCTGTAGGCTCCGCTCGACCTGGCTTCCGATCTGCGCGGACGCTTTCTCGATGAGCGTCCTGGTCTCCGTGCCCGGGGCTGAATCCCTTCTCTTGCACTTCCCGGGGAGGCAAGGAATGGGCTCAACGCAAGACGCCTTCGGCCCGTAGCCCACGCCCGCGCACCTTGCGATGTCGCGATCGACGCTGGCCACTGTGGTAGTACCGGAAGCGGCTGGCACGATGTCGAAGGACGGCAGCGTGTCCTTCGTGATGCGCGGAAGCTTCTCCCAGGCGCTCGCCGCCACGTACACCCCCGATCCAATCTCCATGAGGTCGTCGGCCATCGTACCGCTTGCGCGGTGGACGAGCCGATGCGTGGCCCGGAACGTCATCTAAGCCTCTTCTTGTCCGGCTCGATCAAAGCCCGCCGGAGCGACTCCTTCAGGAATCGCGTCTTGTCCGGAGCGTTCTGGAGCTTCAGGAGAAACGTCCCGATGAGCTCAACAGCCTCGACGTCGTTCACCCCGAGGAACATCGCTACCATCTGAGCATTGATCTGGATCATGACGATCTCGCTTCCTTCTCCGCCTCGCTCGTGGCGTCTTCCTCTTCCCACTTCGCGATGAGCGCCTGCATGGCCTCGGTCGCGACCTTCTCCCCGGTGAGCTCCGCCCACTTCAGAAAGAGCTTCCCCACGACCTCGGGCGGCGTTCCCTGCACGCCCTTGAGCCTTCTCGCGAGCCCCGTAATCGCTCGCACCCTGACGTTGTCCTTCGAGCACAGGACACAGACCGAAACCCCGGTGATGTAGCTCCCTGGGCGACCACCCGTCCGGGAGCAATGCGGGCACAGAAACTTGGATGCCATCGCATTGCCCCCGGACTCGCTTCTACTTACGCCCGAGCTCCCGCTGGAGCTCTTGCATGGCCTTCATGAGGTGGTTCTTGATCGACCTACGACGCTTCACCGTCATGGCTTCGCTAGCGTCGATCTGCCGCACGATCCTGGCAAGCACGGCCAGATGCTCACCCGGCGGACGGCTCGTCGGGGTCCTGGGCACGAGCCTAGAAGCCGCCCGTGTCGCTGCTCTCTCCGCCGGCCACGCGCGCCGTCGCGGCAACGGGCGCGGACCGCTTCTTCTTGTCGGCGTTGATCTTCCAGTTCCACTTGCTCCGGCCGCCCTTGAGCTTCATCTTGTTCAACGCCTTGGCGTACACGAGCCCCTGCTTCTCGACGTAGCAGAGGAGCTCCTGGAGGCCGAAGCGCATCCCGACTCCGAGCACCGAGCCCGCCGGGACCTGGACGGGCTCGCCGTTCAGGGTCGCCGTCGCGCACGCCGCCTTGAGCTTCACGAGGAGAACGTCGCGGGGGTTGCCGTCGTCGTCGTCGATCTGGATGACCTTGAGCGCGTTCCCACAGAACTCCGCGCCGTCGATCGGCTGGAACCAGCCGGCGATGTCGGGCTCGCTGACGTCGTCGAGCCCACTGATGAGCGCCTCGATCTCGGGGTTCATGCTCACGGCCCCGTTCGTTCCCTTGTCACTCTTCGCCATGTGTTTCGTTTCCTTCGGATGCGCGGCCCTCCCCGGGCGATATGCCCGGGGTGATGGCCCTCTGTCGCTAGCCCCCCGGAGCAGTATTGCCCGGCGAGTTCTCGTTTCAGTCCCGTCTCGTCTCGTCTCGTCTCCCCGGCGCGCGTTTCCCTTGCGTCGTCGAGGAAGAGCATCACTAGCAGACCGGTCTTGAACCGGTCAACATTATTTTTTATATTTCTCGCTTCGGATCAAACACGCGACACGCGATACTCGGGATGCTCGGCCCAGTGCCGATGGCGCGCTGGGTGCGCGGCCCTGAGCATCCTGCTCGTCGCCGGCCACGGCCCGGGCACGAAACCTATCCAGGTTTCTCTCGGCTCACTACGCTTCTCGTGCCGGCAGAGCTCCAGTGCAAAGGCATGGCATGTAGGGCAAGGCACTGTATAGGGAGGCTCGTACGGGTCGAGGAGTTCGCCCTGGGGGAGGAAGCCGGGGTCGTGAAGCGCCTGGAGCCCTTGCACCAGATCGTCCACGGCCTCGGCCATCCAGCCCAGGACCTCGGGCGGAACCTGCAACACTTCAACGCCTGGCGACGGCTGCTTCATCGCGTCCGTGTAGAGCGGCTCGCCGAGCTCGAGGGGCGGATGCCCGATCCAGGAGCCTGCCGGCTTCTCGCTCACGCGACGCCCCGCGATCCCATCATGGCCAGGCACTGCAAGCACGACACGTCCGGCCGGCAGCGCTCTGCCATGTCGGCCGGGTAAGGAACCCGCACGGAAACCTCGAAGCCGCAGAGCCCGACGATCTCGATGCCGTCCACGACCCGAAGCGCGCTCGTCAGAAAATGCCCGTTGTAGTACATCCCCTGGGCCGCTACCGCGGCGAGACGCTCGGCCCTTTCCGGAGATTCCGCGTTCACTGAGCCGCCGATCCTTCCGGTCTCCCCCCGAACGACAGCAATGAACTTCGGGCCTCTCACTCGTGCTCCCTTTCATCGCCGCCAGGACCAGGAGACCCCCAGGACGGCGGGTCCCAGGCCTTCTGCACGCAGCCCTGGACGCTCTTCGCGAGCTCGCTAGCGTCCATCCGGATGCTCCCCACGACGAAGCGAACCGTCCTGCCGCAGGACGAGCAGACGTGCTCGTAGGTCCCCGGGGGCCAGACCATGTGGCTCGGCGGATCGTGGTCCCGATCGTGGCAGATTGCCTTTTCCCAGAGCGCGTCGTCGATCTTCCTCGTCGGCATCAGGTGTTCTCCTTGAACCAGTGGCGTCGGTACCCGGTCCCGAGCCCCGCTAGCGGCTTCTCGACGTTCGGAGCTCCTTCAACGGCGCTCTCGTACTTCACCCCGGCGAAGAGCACCAGCCGATCATTCCAGAGCCCTTCCTTCCGAAGCTCGGCCCGAACATGCCGGCCCCAGACCTCCCGATCGTTCCGATCGAGATCATCCATTGAGAGATCGTAGGGATCGAGGAACTCGTCAGGATCGACAAGCCCCCACTTGGCCGAAAGGATGCGCCAGTCGTCGGCGTGCTTCATGGCCCAGGCTCGCGCGTCCCGGAAGAGCGAACCGGTATAGAGGTTCCGGGCTCGAGCCCGCTCGGCGACCTTCGGGCCGCCGCAGCTAACGAGAGCGATCGTCCGCATCATCTCGCGTCCAGCGGCGGCTCGCCGAGCACCTTCTCGAGACACCGCCAGCAGTTGACCTTTCCGAGCAGCAGCGTCACACGCCCCCGAAGGATGACGCCCGGCTTCGCGCACACCGCCGCGCCATCCGCCTTGCGGTAGTGGACCGTCGTGGCCTTCGGATCGCTCGCGCCGCTCACTGGTCGCCCCAGCCCCATTCGTCCTGGTCTTCTCCGATGAGTCCCTCGTAGAGAACCCGGTTCGATATCTGCGCCATGAACCGCAGCGAATCGACCCCCGGCGGGGCGTCGGGCGCGTGTTCGTGCTCCTCGAGCACGCCATCGAGCTCGAGGCCGACCACCTCGGTCGTGGGCCACGACTTCATCGCTTTCTCCGTCCCGGCACGCGCTTCCACTCTCGCTCGATCTCCCCCCGGATCCGACGCACGATGTCCCCGCGGCCGAGCGCGTCGATCTGCTCGAGCACATCGTGAGTCGTGAGTTCGCCCTCGAGGATGAGCGCCTGGCGCACAACAGCTTCGAGAACTTCCTTCAAGCTCAATCTACGGATCGCCATTCTCGCCTTCCGCCTTCTCCCGCGCCCACTTGAGGAGGCGCTGGTCGTGCTCGTCCGCGATCTTACGCCCCTCGTGCCCGCACTTCCAGCCGATGCCCTGGCCCCGTGAATGGAGCAGGATAACGGTGAGCTCGCAGCGCCTGACTGCCTCCCGGTCGTAGGTGTGCGCCCCCTTGGGGCATTTCCCCCAGCCCCAGGCGGTGATCCACCTGGCCGGCGTGCCACCGCAGAGACTCTTCCACCGGAGGATCCCAGCGTACCCAGCCCTCACGCCGAACTCTGGGTCGTGGAGGGCTTCAGGAGCCATGTCGTCCGGCACCCCGGCCTTGTGCCCCTCCTCCGTGCCGCGAATGGCCTTGAGGGCCGTGACCTGGACCTGGAGAGGCCCGAAGGCCGTGCAGACCGTCTGCCAGATGCGGGTCTTGCCTACCGGAACGAAGTGGCAGTCACCGTCCTTCGGGTGACTTGCAAGCCGGGCCTCGTACCATCGCATCGCATCGAGGATGGCCGTGTCGACCTCCGGGGAGACGAGCATGGCGGACCCGCCGATCTTGGCGTCGAGGTCGACGGCCATCGCCATCTCCTTCTCCCAGGCGTCGTGGAGCTTCGGCCTCTGGTCGATCACCGGGGCCTCGTGGACGAGGATCGCGAGAAGGAACGCGGCTGAAGTCATGGGCCGGAGCTTACCGTGAGTTTCACGAAAGGCCGAGGTGCCTTTTCCCACGAGCTCGAGAACGAGAGCACCCACTTCCAGTTGTCGTTCGGCAAAAGCCCCATCTCCTGGAGCGCGTCCTCGATCACCTTGATGCCCCCGGCGCACACGTTCGACGGATCCTTGTTGGCTACGGCCTCACCGAACACGTAGACGAAGTGCGACGGCTCGGTGATCTTTCGGAACCGTTGCTCGAGCGCGTAGAGCGAGACGACGCGCTGAGCGGCCTTCTTCATCTTCGCGTAGACGTAGAAGCTCGATGACGACGCCTTGAGGAGCGCGTTCAGGTCGGGCAGCGGCTGGCGAATGGTGAGCTCCTGGATCATCGCGCCTCCGAACAGCACCTGAAGCCGGTCTGATAGTAGTGCCAGCGCGGCGCGTGGATCAGGATGGCCGACTCGCAGGTGCGCGAACCCTGGCTCGCCCAGTACCCGCCGACGAGGCACCATCCGAAGCGCCCCTCTCGGCACCGGACCCACTCCTCGACGTTCCCCACCATGTCGAACACGCCGGCCGGCGACTCGCAGCCGTCGCGAGAGCCGGAAGGCTCGGATCCGTCGAGCCGCGCGAGCTCCTCGCGGTCCCGGTGAGCAACCTTGGCCTCGTCCACCGTCTTCCACCACTTGTCGTCGTTGCATCGCCCTGGCTCGTACTTCGAGCCGTAGGGGAATCGCTCCCCATATGAGCACGCGGACACCCACTCGTCGCGCTCGCAGACACGCTTGCCTATCGACCGACAGAGCGTGTCAGCCGAGAGATCGACGTCGGCGTCGGGCTCCGGGAGCGCCGATGCCCCGACCAGGGGCCGTCCGTTCGAGCGCGCCCACTCGCGGCGATCGATGCAGGTGCCAACGCTGGTCGGCGCCATGCCCGAAGGACAACCCGGAGAGCTCGAGCCGGCGACGATAAAGAAAGAGAAGAGTGCCAGTGCGAGATACTTCACGACTCACGCCTCTCATCGCGAACACATTCCAGAGACCCGCCGGCCTGCCGTTTGCAGCGCCGCGTCCGACAGAATGTGCAGTAGCGAACGCCGTCCACGTAGTACCACGCTTTCGAGCATTCGATGAAGGTATGGACCTTGCGTCCGCTTGGAACCCAGGGGCTAGTGTGGATAATATGCTCGGCAACTTCACCGCAGATTGCACAAGGCCCCAGGTGAGCGGGCAGCTTACGGACTGACCGAATGTCCTGCACGCCTGGCGCACCGGCCAGGTCGGCGTTCGCCTCATCTAGAAGCTCCCGAAGCTTCGCGCCGGCGCTCTCACTCAGCGCGTCGGCCAGGTACCGCTCTCCCAGGTGGACCGCCCGCAACGGCTCCTTCGCGCTCAGGGCCGCCGCGACGGCCCCCAAACGCGCGATCTCGCCATCGACGCTGTTCGCGCCGAGGATCATGGCGATCTCCTCCTCGATGTTCGCGACGTCCAGGAACGCTTGCTGCGCCTCCCAGGATCCCGGCGGCAGCGCCTCCGCTCGCAGGATCGCGTCCGTCACGCTTCTATTCAGATGTTCCAGCGCCATTCCCGACCCGGCCCTGCCGCCGCTAGCGCCGCCCGGATCGCCGATCAATTCGGAGTACCCGGCGAGCGCGGACACGTCGGTGCCGTCGAGCGCGAGCGCATCCTCTGCGCGGGTGAGATGTTCCAACCACTCGTCACTCGGCGGGATCTTGTCGAGGAACGGCACGAGCGCTTGCTTGAGTTTCAGGTTCTGAGCAGCGAGATCGTGTACTGCCTCGAACGCCATACCCACCATCGTGCCGCGTGACGGGTCGATGCAGGCGCTCACCGCGGCGCGCACCTGCGTCTCTTCTTCCTGGGTCAACGAATCACCTCTTTCATGTTCCGGTCTGTCCAGATAGCTGGTCGCTGTTGCTTCACGGTTGCGCCGCAGACTTTTCTGGATCGGTGCCACCGTGTTCTCGACGCTCGCCGAACTTGTCAACGAAGACGACTCTCACCGTGAATCCGTCGTCGGCCGGTATCTCGCCGCGCCCTACACGAACCAAGACGCTCTCCAGGGCAACGCAGACCGCTGCGCTCTCGGCTTCCCCCTCGTAGTAGTAGCTTTCGCGCGCTGAACCCGGCATCCCGATCTTCACGATCCCAGGGGTTCGCTGCTTTGGCTCATACATGACTGGCACCACAATCTCGGTCAAGGGATCACCTCTGTCTGGCTCCGCTCCGTGCGGACCGCAGGTTTCTCGAGTGCGCCACCCAGACGGTCACGACTCCGCTCTACAAGCTCCACCAACAGCCCGTGGCGACTATTGGAGATGTACGACAAGTCCGCGTCGTTCAACTCTTCCACAACGCGGCGCACGGTAGCTCGAAGAATCCGGAGTCGCTTATCCCGCTCCGTGCGGACAGCCGGTCTTTCCTGCTTCACGGCGCGCACCTAGCTTCCGTGCTGCACCCGACGTAGCGCGCGGGAACAGTCGGATCGTTCGCGTACGCCGCGAGTGCTTCAGCTTCATCGCGGCCGGGCCACAAGCCCACGCGAAAGCCTCCGCACCACCCATATTCTCGCGTTCCTGAGCGGATCTCAAAAAACCGCATGACCGGCTCCTCTGGATCTGTGGTGTCTTGCTGCTTCACGGTTGCTCCGCAGTTTTCTCGAGCGTGCTCACCTTCAGCGCCCGGATGCGGGCAGCGCACTGTTGTGCCGTGATGGTCTCGTGCCAGAACCGTGAGGGAATGACGCAAATCGCCGCCGCTTCTTCCAGCACGTCGTTTCTGAACACGCGGTCCTTCTCGGTCTGCTCATAGCAGCGCACCGTGTGGCCACGGAAGTTACCGCACTTCGGGCACGTCTCGCCAGGTGGAGGGCTTACCTCCGCCGTGACGGGCTCCGCCCGGTCTGCTGGTTCGTGCTGCTTCACGGTTGCACCTCGATTCTTTCAGAGCACGAACACCTAGCCTGCACCGTGACACCTCTTGTACTTCTTGCCCGAGCCGCACGGGCACGGGTCGTTACGGCCTGCGTCGCCCAGATCGGTGATCGTTCCGCCGTCGCGCGTTAGCATGTCCCGCACCACTTTCTCCGTCGCCGCGTCAGCCGACGGCCCCATCGCGATCCAGTCCTTTCCTGCCGGCGTCGCTCTAGCTGCCGCCCCGACGCCGGATACCGCAGGACCACCGAACCGCTCCATGCCGGCGGCCACTTCCAGAAGGTACTGCGCGACAAGCTGCTCGTCCGCAGGGATCAGGATCCCTTGCTGTGGTCTCCATCAGACGTCTCCTTTCTTCGGCAAAGGCTCGAAGCGTTCTCCCCGGACGACAATGCCCAGGTCCTCCGCGTCTTCTCGCGTCATGAAGAACTGCTCCG
>Ga0315291_10003121_pt1 | contig 21437 bp, 18 predicted proteins | sample YL17G12_20_MG_FD_203070 | JGI IMG/M metagenome (GOLD analysis project Ga0315291, IMG submission 203070) | Sediment microbial communities from Yellowstone Lake, YNP, Wyoming, USA - YL17G12_20 | ecosystem: Environmental > Aquatic > Freshwater > Lake > Sediment | place: USA: Wyoming | collected... | reverse complement strand
GGGTTCAGACCCACGCCTCCCTCAAGCCCTACCTGCTAGAAGAGGCCTACGAAGCGCTGGCCGCTTTGGACGAGGGCGACCCACGCAAGCTCTGCGACGAGTTGGGCGACCTGCTTCTGGAGGTATTGCTCCACATCCAGCTCGCCGAAGAGGCCCAGGAATTCACCCTGGCAGACGTCATCTATGGCATCGCCAGCAAGATCGTGCGCCGCCATCCTCACATCTTCGGCGAAGAGAAGGCCGATTCGCCCCAAGAGGTCATGGTCCGCTGGGAGGCGTTGAAGCGCGAGGAGAGGGGCCCGCAGGGCTCGGCCCTGGCCGGAGTTCCCGAGGCGATGCCCGCCCTTGCTCGCGCCCAGATGCTGCTGGCCAGGGCGGCCAGTGTGGGCTTCGAGTGGCCCCAAACGGGGGACGTGCTGGATAAGCTGGGGGAGGAGCTAAAGGAACTGGCCGAGGCGGACGAGCCGGATCACAAGCGAGAGGAACTGGGTGATGTCCTCTTCCTTCTGGTGAACCTGGCTCGCTACCTCGATCTGGACGCCGAGGAGTCTCTGCGACAGGGCAACCGCAAGTTCTACCAGCGCTTCACCACTATGGAGGCCCTGGCCCGCGAGCAGGGCGGCAGCCTGGCCGATATGCCCCTGGCGGAGCAGGAAGGGCTGTGGAGAGCGGCCAAGGAGCGCCTTCGGGCCGAAGGGGGCTCGCCCTGAGGGGCTGCTGGCTAGCGTCTCCCGGCGAACCGTCCCCCCAAGGGTGCTCCCAGGCGCGAGGCCCTTGACAACCGTGGACATATGCCTTATTCATGTGGTAGGAATAGGAACATGCGGCACATCTTGCTCGCCGTGGCCGTTCTCGCCCTGATCGGCGGCGGCGCTTGCGATTGCGGCTCGGAAAAGACCCCAGCCCAACAAGCGTCCGACGAACTGAATCGCGGCCTCGAGGCTCACAGCGCTGGCCGCCTTGACGAGGCCGCCGCTGCCTACTATAAAGTCCTGACATACGACCCTCAGAACAAGTACGCCTTCTACAACCTTGGCCTCATCGACGACACTTTAGGGCATCCCGGACCGGCGGAGAGCTACTACCGGCTGGCCCTGAACATCGACCCTGACTACGTGCCGGCTCTATTCAACCTGGCGATCCTTCGCAAGAATGGCGGCTCAACCGAGGAGGCCATAGAGCTCTATCGCAAGGTCCTCACCATTGAGCCTGACCACGCTGACGCGCACTGGAACCTTGGCCTGGCCCTCCAGGAGGTCGGCGAGGAAAGCGAAGCTCAAGAGCATCTGGCGCGGGCCATCGAAATCGATCCGAACCTGGAGGGGCGCACGCCAGCGCCGAGTCCTACCCCCGCACCCTAGCCCACGGAGGCTATGGGGCCTTAGCTCAGGCGAGACAAGGGATCCAGAAGTGACGGGCTGTACGGCCCGCCACTTCTGGATCAGCCAGCACTCGTCGCTGGGCTAGATGGGGTCGGCATTGATCGTGGCGCAGATTACGTACACCTGGATCGACCAGCTCTCGTAGCAATGGGAAAAGTCGCTTTCCCTACCGGTCACCGTCCAGGTGTCGCCGTCGCTTGGATAGCTCGCCATTGGCGAGACCGTGCAGTAGGAGTCCACCGTCGTGATCACGTACCCGCCACCCAGAGCCTTCTTGCCCGATGGGCAATCGGCGGTAGCGGTAGCGGTCCTGGGCCAGGTCTCACTGCTCACGACAGCGATCCCTACGACGCGCTCCCAACCGCTGGCGCCGCCATCCTCGCCTGGGTCACCCTGGTCACCCTTGTCGCCTTTGTCACCCTTGGGGCCTTGCGCGCCTGTCTCACCCTGAGGGCCAGCGGGGCCTATGGGGCCTACGTCGCCGGTGTCGCCCTTGGGGCCTGTGGGGCCAGTGGCACCCGTGGGGCCTTGGATGCCTTGCGCGCCTGTGTCGCCCGTGGCGCCCGTGAGGCCAGTGGGACCTTGGATGCCTTGAGGGCCCGTGGCACCCGTGAGGCCTGTGGAGCCTATGGGGCCTGTGGGACCTTGGATGCCTTGCGCGCCTGTGTCGCCCGTGGGGCCTTGCGCGCCTGTGTCACCCGTGGGGCCTTGCACGCCTGTGTCACCCGTGGGGCCTTGCACGCCTGTGTCACCCGTGGGGCCAGTGGCACCCGTGAGGCCAGTGGGACCTTGGATGCCTTGAGGGCCAGTGGCGCCCGTGAGGCCAGTGGCACCTGTGGAGCCTATGGGGCCTTGTGCACCTGTCTCACCCTGGCCACCCGTGGGGCCTGTGTCACCCGTGGGGCCAGTGGCACCCGTGAGGCCAGTGGGACCTTGGATGCCTTGAGGGCCTGTGGCGCCCGTGAGGCCAGTGGCACCTGTGGAGCCTATGGGGCCTTGTGCACCTGTCTCACCCTGGATGCCCTGGGGGCCCGTGGCACCCGTGAGGCCAGTGGGGCCTTGGATGCCCTGGGGGCCCGTGGCACCCGTGGGGCCAGTGGGGCCTTGCGCACCTGTGTCACCCTGGTCGCCCTTGTCACCCTTCGGGCCTTGCGCGCCTGTGTCACCTTGGCCACCCGTGGGGCCCGTGGCACCCGTCGGGCCAGTGGGGCCTGTGTCACCCTTGTCGCCCTTGGGGCCTTGCGCGCCTGTGGCACCCTGGATGCCTTGAGGGCCAGTGGCACCCGTGAGGCCAGTGGGACCTTGGATGCCTTGAGGGCCAGTGGCGCCCGTGAGGCCCGTGAGGCCAGTGGCACCCGTGGGGCCTGTGGCACCCGTCGGGCCAGTGGGGCCTGTGTCACCCGTGGGGCCCGTGGCACCCGTGAGGCCAGTGGCACCCGTGGGGCCTGTGGCACCCGTCGGGCCAGTGGGGCCCGTGGCACCCGTGGGGCCGGTGGCACCCGTGAGGCCCGTGGCACCCGTCGGGCCGGTGGAGCCTATGGGGCCTTGCGCGCCTGTCTCACCCTGGATGCCCTGGGGGCCTGTGGGACCCGTGAGGCCTATGGCACCCGTGGGGCCCGTGGCACCCGTGAGGCCTGTGGCGCCCGTGGGGCCAGTGGGACCTTGGATGCCTTGTGCACCTGTCTCACCCGTGGAGCCCGTGGCACCCGTGAGGCCAGTGGGGCCTTGTGCACCTGTCTCACCCGTGGGGCCAGTGGCGCCCGTGAGGCCAGTGGCACCTTGGTCGCCCGTGGCACCCGTGAGGCCAGTGGCACCAGTGGAGCCTATGGGGCCTTGTGCACCTGTCTCACCCTGGATGCCCTGGTCACCTTGGTCGCCCGTGGGGCCTTCAGCGCCGTCAGCGCCTGGGTCACCCTGGTCACCCTTCGGACCTTGACAGTCGAGGGCGTCCCAGACACCGTCGCCATTGATGTCCTGTTCGGGATCTTTAACGCCGTCCCCGTCAAGGTCCCAGCAGTTTGAGCCTGTCGCGCTGCCCACGCTTGGGGCCAGCCCGGCGGTGCCCAAGCTTGCAGAGCCCGATCCCGAACCGCTAGCTGTCCAGGCCGCCCAGGCAAGCCCGCCACCCAGGCCAGCAAGGGCAACAACGGTCAGCAGGGTTGTCATAAGCTTCTTCACGTTGGTCTACCTCCTATCATCTCAATCCGGCTTGCCGAGGGCCGTTGCCCCGATCGGGTCGGGGTCGACCCCTCTGCTAGCGTTTGCCCGTAGCGTCACCCCCCTCACGACACGAGCAACTCTCCATTGTCACTCTCATCCCGTTCGTCCACTGCCTCTGTCGTCGCCAAAAAAATGCTCCCGGCGGGTAACATAGCCCCTGTTCGGCTATGCGGCCCGCCGGGAGTCAGATCTCTGATCGCTGCCAGCGGCTCGGCGTTCTTCTGGCGGGGCCTCGCGACTCCAGTCACGGCTTGCGCCGTTTGGTATGCCCGCAGCCAGGGCTGCGGTGCGAGGCCCTCACCAGATTGGGAAAGCCTGCGCCTTCGATATTCGGTTATGTCACCTATATTCAGTTAATAGACGCACGGGGAGAGGGGATGTTACAGAAGGGTGTGTCGTCAACATTTCTCTTTCGGGCTTCTTCGCCGGTCTTCCGATGGAGCGCTCTGCCAGCATCGCCTGCGCCGCTCGCCACACGCCGGCGGCAGCTGGGCGCAGCATGCGAGCTTAGGGGAGACCCTTCGCTACGCTCAGGGTGACAGCATGGCAGCGTGACAGCGTGGCAGCGTGGCAGCGTGGCAGCGTGGCGTACCGTCATTCTGAGCAGAGCGAGGAATCTCAGCGCAGATGCGGGCACAGTGGCAAGAGGGCGTCGCCACGTCTTGGAGACAGTGCGTCTAGCGTCTGCGCCTGGCCTGCGCCACTCGCCGCACGCTGGCGTCAAGCGACGGTGCGCGACCGCGACGGATGGCCGCAGATCCGGTTCTTGCCGGCGGCCTTCGCTTCCATGAGGCCCGCATCGGCATAGCCCAGGACTGTATCGGGTTCTAGTTCCTCGCTGTCGCTGGAGCCCCAGACCCCTATGCTGACTGTGATAGACACCAACTGCTCTCCCACGGACAGGGGCTGGGCAGCCAACGCGGCGCGGATGCGTTCGGCCATCTGCATGGCTGCCTCGTAGGGGGTTTCCGGCAGCAGCACGCAGAACTCCTCGCCGCCGTAGCGGGCCACGACGTCTGTATCCCTTACCGAGTCCCTGGTCAGCGCGGCGACTTGCCTAAGCACGTCGTCTCCCGTCAGGTGCCCGTACCGATCGTTGCAGAGCTTGAACCCGTCTATGTCTATCATTAGGCAGGACAAAGGACGGCCGTACCGGGTTACCCGACGGCACTCCTTTTCCAGCGATTCGGCTAGGTAGCGCCTGTTGTACAGCTCAGTGAGAGGGTCTGTAGTGGCAAGCATCTGGAGCTCGTCTCGGAGTCGTTTCTCTTCGCTGAGGTCGGTCAGCGCGAGGCACACGCCGCTGGTTCCGTCACCGATATCATCGATCAGGCCGAGGCTAACCAGCACATTGACGCGGGCCTGTCCGGGGTATGCGAGACCAAGTTCGCACCGCCAGGTCGTGCCCCTGAGCGCTTCGTCGATCTTGACCTTAATCCATGGCCGATCTTCGGGCTGGACCAGCTCCAGGGCGTTTAGCCCCAAGAGGCTGTCCGGTTCGCAGCCAAGTATTTCGGCGGTGCGCCAGTTAGTGAATAGGATGGTGCTATCCAAGTCGACCGTAAGGATCCCTTCCTGCAACGTCTCCACCAAGAAGCGATAGATGCTGTCGGCACCGGCCGCGAGGAGAGGCAATGTGGCTTCAACGCCCGGCACGAGGTGCGCGTCGACCTGGCCGTTCCTCGAGGCGTGGGCTACCTCTAGGCAGTCGCTAATCTTTTCAGGCAGGCCGGGGGCTCGTAAGGCCTGCTTGTCCAGGAAAGTCACGGCCGCCAAATCCACCAAGTCCGGCGGGAATCGGTGATGCTGCGGATGACAGAGCACAACGACCGCAGCCTCTGGGCCAGCCATAGCTACCGCCTCGCCAAGATTCCGGCCAATGCGGCTGAACACCTCCGGGTCCAGCAAGAGGCAGTCGTATTTCTTAGCACTCAGCTTCTGTAGCGCGATCTTGCCGTCAAGGGCGACATCCACGGCGAAGGGCGCCCCAGAGTGCTCCAGGGCTCTGCAAGCCGCCTCGATGCTTGCTGCGTCGCCGTCCACCAGTAGGAGGTGAACCTTGGCCTGTCCGGAGCGCTTTCCCAACATGGCTGGCTTCGGAAGCTTGGCTTCCGTCTACTCCTCTATGCGGGGGGCAACTCAAGCCCAGAGAGCACCTTGTCCCGCTCGCTCAGGTCACCCACCACGCGTCGCGGCGGTGGTGGGAGCGTCCTGATCAGGGTTGGGGTGGCGAGAACCTCGTAGCCTAGCCCGCCCTGCGGGTTCCTGAGCACGTCTATGATCTCGAGGCTGCACAGACCACGGAGATCGTTGTCTAACAGCTTCTTGACGTTGCGGATGGCACGCACCGAATTGGGAGTGTGCCCGCTCACGAAGAGCTTGAGGACGTACCGCATCTGTTTGTCTCCGCCTTGTTCTCCCTTGCGCCTAGGCCCTGGTGCTTCACGAGGGCCAGCAGCACTCGCGTGACCTGGGGGTCCCACTGCGTTCCGGCACCGTCCGATAGCCGGCGCATGGTCTCATCAAGCGACAGGGCCTTGCGATAGGGCCGGTCAGACAGCATGGCATCGAAGGCGTCGACCACGCTGACAACGCGGGCCAGGAACGGTATCTGCTCCTCTGCCAGCCGGTCTGGGTAGCCCTTCCCGTCCCAGCGCTCGTGGTGATGGCGGATTATCGGCCCGACCTCGTGCGCGTACCTGAGGGGGGTGCAAATGCCCTCGCCGATAATGGGGTGCAGGCGCATCTCCTCCCACTCGGCCTCGGTCAACGGACCCGGCTTAGACAGGATGGCCTCGCTCACGCTGATCTTTCCGATATCATGCAGAATGGCGCCGTACCTCAGGAGCATTCGCCGATGCTCGTCCAGGCGCAGGGCCTGGCCCAGCCTCACCGCGTAGTGAGCCATCCTAAAGAGGTGGCCCTCCGTAGTGGGGTCCTTGGCCTCCACGACGCCAGCCAGGGTAAAGATGACCTGCTCGGCGCCATGCAACTGGTCGCCGAGGCGGAACTTCTCCAGGGCCTGATGGATGGCGCGGGCCAGAATATCTGAGGTGATGGCGTTCTTGGGCCAGTAATCGTAGGCGCCGTACTGCATCGCCTCTGCGACCACGCGTTCGTCGCCTCGAGCGGTCAGCATGATTATGGGAGGCATGTCAGGGCAGTCCTGGAGGCGGCGTAGAAGACTGAGGCCATCCTCACCCGGGAGCTGGTAGTCCAGAAGTATCAGGTCAAAGGGCTTCTGTGCCAGTGCCTCCTCGCCTTCCTTTGTTGAGCCCGCCGACGCGATCTCGAAGTTGGCGCGCTCGTACCCGCGGAGCATGCGCCGGACGATCTCCACATCCTGCGGGTTGTCCTCCACGAACAGCACCCGCACTGTTTCTCTTGCCATCGCGGAAATCCCCCCCTCTAGTGTTTCAGTCCACCGGCGGCAGCGTAGCGATGAGCAGCCAGTATTCCTTGAGCGTCGTCACCACCTTGATGAACTCCTGAAACTGAACAGGCTTGGAGATAAAGGTGTTGACGCCCAGGTCGTAGCTGCGGACGATGTCCTCCTCGCGGGTCGATACTGTGAGGACGACTACGGGGATGCGCTTGAGCTTGGGATCGGTCTTTATCTTCTCCAGCACCTCGCGGCCGTCCACCTTGGGCAGGTTGAGATCGAGCAGGATCAAGCCGGGACAGCGCGTTTCGCCGTTTTTCGCCGCAGACAGGATGTCCAGGGCCTCCTGGCCGTCTCGGGCTACGGTTAGCTCGTTTATCACCCGCCCCTTCGTCAGGGCCCTCCGTGTGATCTCGATGTCGTCGAGGTTGTCCTCGACGAGGAGAATGCTGATCGCATTTGGTACGCTGCCCATGTCACGCCTCCTTTGCTCGCTGGGGCCGCGGGACTTCCTTGGCAATGGTGAACAGGAAGGTGCTTCCCTGGCCAATCTTGGATTCCAGCCAGATCTTGCCTGCGTGCGCCTCCACGATCCTCTTGCAGATAGTGAGGCCGGCCCCGGTGCCTTCGTAGTCCTCGCGGCGGCCCAGGCGCTGGAAGATCTGGAATATCTTCTCGTGGTATCTCTCACCTATGCCGATGCCATTGTCGCGCACGGAGAAGGTGTAGAGGCTGTGATCTTCGTGGCAGGCGATCTCGACGACCGGCCGAGGCTTGTCGTTGAACTTGATGGCGTTGGAGATGAGGTTCTCGAATACCTGCTTGAGCCGCATCGGCTGGCAGGTGATGGTGGGGAGGCCAGCCTGGATCCGCAGGTCCACCTTCTTGTCGTCCAGCGTGAACGCCAGGTCCTGCCGGATGTCTTCTAGGAGCGACTGCACTGAGACGGGTGTGTATGTCTGGTCAGTGCGACTGATGCGGGAGAGCACTAGGAGGTCTTCGATGAGGGCATTCATGCGCATCGCGCTGTCTCGCAGCACGCCGACGTATTTCCGGCCCTGCTCGTCCAGCTTGTCGGCGTAGTCCTCGGCGAGGAAGGTGCTGAATGCGTCGATGCCCCTGAGGGGCTCCTTGAGGTCGTGGCAGACGACGTAGGTGAAGTCCTCAAGTTCGTGGTTGGAACGCGCCAGCTCGTCCGCGCGTCGTTCCAGGGATTCGTTGAGCGTTTTGAGCTCGTCCTCCGCCCGCTTGCGCTGCGTGATGTCTCGTTCGGTCGTTGCAATCGCAGACGGCTTGCCCTCGTCATCCCGCAGTAGCGTGATAGTCGACCATACCTCCAACACCCTACCGTCCCTGGTTACACGCTGAGTTTCGAATGACTTGACAATTTTCCCGGCTGCTAAGTCTTTAGCGAATGCTAATGCCTCCTGGCTCTTCTGTTCCGGGACGGTGTCACGGATATTCATTTGCAGCGCCTCGGCCTCGCTCCAGCCGTAGATATCTTCAGCGCCTCGGTTCCAGGCAAGGATGTTTCCCTCGAAATCGAGCAGCATCACCGCATCGTTTGAGTCACGGACGATGGCCGCTAAGCGGCGTGAAGCTGCCTCCGCCCGCTTGCGCCCGCTGACTTCTGCTTCAAGTTTGGTCATTGGGATTTCTCCTGTGCGCTCATCGTCACCGCCTCAGGACACGAGCAGCTCACGAGCTATCAGGCTCTCCATTGTCACTCTCATCCCGTTCGTCCACTGCCTCTGCCGTCGCCAAAAAAATGCTCCCGGCGGGTAACATAGCCCCTGTTCGGCTATGCGGCCCGCCGGGAGACAGATCTCTGATCGCTGCCAGCGGCTCGGCGTTCTTCTGGCGAGCCCTCGCGGCTCCGGTCACGGCTTGCGCCGGTTGGCACCCCCGCAGCCCACGCTGCGGTGCGAGGCCTTCACCAGATTCCGAAAGCCTACGCCTTCGATATTCCGGTATGTCGCCTATTTTCAGCTAATAGACGTACAGGGGGGGGGAGAATGTTACAGGAGTTTGTGTCGTCAACTCTTCTCTTTTGGGGCTTTTTCGCCGGTTTTCCGATGGGCAGAGTGGCAAGAGGGCGTTGCCACACGCCGGCGGCAGCTAGGCGTAGCATGCCAGCTTAGGGGAGACCCTTCGCTACGCTCAGGGTGACAGCGTGGCAGCGTGACAGCGTGGCAGCGTGGCCTACCGTCATTCTGAGCCCTTCGCTCCGTGTCATCATGAGCGGCTCCACTGTCATTAGGTTCGCTTCGCTCACTACAGGTCTGAGCAGAGCGAAGAATCTGCTGCTGCTCAGGATAAACTCCGCGAGGAATCTCAGGGCAGATGCGGGCACAGTGGCAAGAGGGCGTTGCCACACGCCGGTGGCAGCTAGGCGTAGCATGCCAGCTTAGGGGAGACCCTTCGCTATGCTCAGGGTGACAGCGTGGCAGGGTGACAGCGTGGCAGCGTGGCCTACCGTCATTCTGAGCGGAGCGAAGAATCTGCTGCTGCTCAGGATAAACTCCGCGAGGAATCTCAGGGCAGATGCGGGCAGAGTGGCAAGAGGGCGTTGCCACACGCTGGCGGCAGCTAGGCGCAGCATGCCAGCTTAGGGGAGACCCTTCGCTACGCTCAGGGTGACAGCGTGGCAGGGTGACAGCGTGGCAGCGTGGCCTACCGTCATTCCGAGCCCTTCGCTCCGTGTCATCATGAGCGGCTCCACTGTCATTAGGTTCGCTTCGCTCACTACAGGTCTGAGCAGAGCGAAGAATCTGCTGCTGCTCAGGATAAACTCCGCGAGGAATCTCAGGGCAGATGCGGGCAGAGTGGCAAGAGGGCGTTGCCACACCTTGGAGACAGTGCGGCTAGCGTCTCCCTCTAGACCTCTCCATCCACCAGAGGGCGAGTGCGCCGACTACTATTAGGGCCACTGCCCCCGCCACTCCGGCGTACCAGATGGAGAAGCCTGTCTCGCTATCGCGCGCTGTGCCCGGAGCGACGCCGGGGGCAGGCGTCGCCGTCGGTGTCAGGGGCACTGCCGTCGGGGGATGGGTGGTCGGGGTCGGCGGCGGCGTCTCCGTCTGGACGGGTGTCTCCAGCGGGGGTGGCTCCTCGGTTGGGGATGGGGTTGGCGGCGGAGGCGTTGGCGTCTCTTGGGGCGGCTCTGGTGTTGGCGTGGCCTCCGGTGAGGGGGTCGTCGTCGGTGGCGGCGCGCCGACGCTGACTCGCAGGGAGTCCGTCAGGGCCGGGTCGATGCAGGTGTTGTCGTCGTAGACCAGGCAAACGTAGATCGCGTGCTCGCCATCTGCTACGCCGACGAATGTCTCTGAGGTGCGTCCCGAATGGATGATGTTGTCGTTGCCCAGAGGCGTGGGCAGGTCGAACAGGGGCTCGACGTCTAGGAAGTAGGCGATGTGCCCTTTGTTGGGCTCGCGCTTCGGCTCCATCGGCAGGCTTATGGTGAAGCCGCTGACGGCTACGCTGACGGTGATATCCGGCCCAGGCAGAACCTCTCCCTCTGCCGGCGCGGTGATGACGATCGACGGCTCCTCTTGAGCCAGGCCCTGGCCTGCCCCTAAGGCCAGCAGGACGCCCGTCGCCAGGAGAATTAGTCCTGGCCGGCGAAGACATCGAAACAACAGCTTGCTCCCTCTGTCCCCTAGTGGATAGACGTTACCTCTAATAGAATGTTTCAGCGCCGCCTAAGGTTAACCGCCAGGCGAAAGCTCATGGTTCGACAGGCTCACCATGAGCGGGGGTAGAGGCTCACCATGAGCGGGGGTAGAGGGCTCGACACAAGGCAGGGCTGAAGCCCTGCAGCTACGACCCCGGCCCCTGTTCATTTCGTAGCTGCAGACCTTTAGGTCTGCCTGGAAAGGGCAACCAGATATGTCGGTCTATTTTCTCAATGACCATCAGGCGGGGGTCGAGAACTAGACCACCAACGGCGAACCAGTGGGAGGCGGGGGCTCTCGTTGACGGCCTCGAGCGCCAGGTGACATACTGACTCCCGAGGGAGGCTTTTTCAGCTTTGGCGACCAAGCGCGCGCCCTTCGAGCTACTAGAGCACACAGCCGACGTGGGTGTGGTAGCCCACGGCAGTACCCTGGCCGAGGCTTTCGCGCATGCGGCGGAGGGTATGTTCTCGGTGATGGTCAACCTGAACGGCGTGCGAGAGACGGAGGAGCGCTCGCTGGCGGTGGAGGCTCACGACTGGCCCAGCCTGCTAGTGGCCTGGCTGTCGGAGCTTGTCTACTTCTCCGATGTCGACGGCCTCGTGTTCAAACGATTCGAGATCAGGGACATGGAGCCCTACTCCCTCCGGGCCAATGCCTACGGCGAGAAGATCGACCGCCAGCGGCACGAGCTGGGCGCGGGGGTCAAGGCGATCACCCGCCACATGCTGGAGGTGGGCGAGGACGAGGACGAGGACGGCTATCGCGTCCAGGTACTGCTGGACATTTAGGGGTGGTGGAAGATGGCCAAGAACTGGAAGCAGATACTGCAGCAGGTAGATGAGCTGCGCTGGGACCTTTCCCGCGACTACAAGAAGGGCATGCGCGTCCCCGGCCGCATCTACGCCAGCGAGGAGATGCTGGACGCTATGGCCGGAGACGAGGCCATCGAGCAGGTGGCCAACGTGGCCTTCCTGCCGGGCATTGTCGGCTATTCCCTGGCCATGCCGGATATCCACTGGGGCTACGGCTTCCCCATCGGCGGGGTGGCTGCCACCCGCCTGGACGACGGCGTCGTGTCGCCGGGCGGCGTTGGCTACGACATCAACTGCGGCGTGCGGGTGGTTCGCACCGACCTGCGCGAGGACGAGGTGGCCCCGCACGTGCCGGCGCTGCTGAACCAGATCTTCCGCGATGTGCCGGCCGGCCTTGGACTCTCCGGGCTGCTGAAGGTGTCGATGCAGGAGATCGATAACGTCCTGGCCAGAGGCGCCCGCTGGGCGGTGGAGAAGGGCTACGGCTGGCCCCAGGACCTGGAGGCTATCGAGAGCGGCGGCGCCCTGCCCGGCGCCGACCCCACAAAGGTCAGCCATCGCGCCAGGGAGCGGGGCGCGCCCCAGTTGGGGACGCTCGGCTCGGGCAACCACTTCGTGGAGCTCGAGGTGGTGGACGAGATCTTCGACGAGAAGGCGGCGCGCGTTATGGGCATCGATGCGGTGGGCCAGATCATGGTGTTCATCCACACCGGCTCGCGCGGCCTCGGCCATCAGACCTGCCAGGACTACCTGGACAAGATGGAGGCCTCGGCCGCCAAGCACGGCATCCAGTTCCCGGAGAAGGGGGGGCTGACCGCTGTCGAGGGGAAGGTCAAGGTCTTCCTGCCCGATAAGCAGCTAGCCTGCGCCCCCATCGCCTCCAAGGAGGGGCAGGACTACCTAGGGGCCATGTTCGCCGCCGGCAACTTTGGCTTCGCCAACCGCCAGATGATCACCCACTGGGTTCGCCAGGCCTTCGCCAAGGTGCTGAAGCGCGACCCCGAGAAGCTGGGCATGGACATCATCTACGACGTCGCCCACAACATCGCCAAGATCGAGCGCCATCACCTGGACGGCAAGGAGATGACCCTTTGCATCCACCGCAAGGGGGCCACGCGGGCCTTCCCGCCGGGCCATCCCGATGTGCCAGCCAAGTACCAGGCGGTGGGCCAGCCGGTGATGGTGCCCGGCGATATGGGGCGCTACTCCTTCATCTGTGTGGGCACCGAGCGGGCGATGGCCGAGACCTGGGGCTCGACCTGCCACGGGGCGGGCCGTCTGATGAGCCGCCACGCCGCCAAGCGCGAGCTGCAGGGGGTGGACATCGCCGCCCGCCTGGCGGACAAGGGGATCCTGGTGCGAACCCAGAACAAGGCCGCCCTGGCGGAGGAGGCGAGCGAGGCATACAAGGACGTGGCGCAGGTGGTGGACGTCCTGCACAACGCCGGCATCGCCCTGCGGGTCGTGCGCCTGCGGCCGATAGGGGTGGTGAAGGGGTAGAACTTTCACGCGAGGAGGGACTGCGGGGGCAATGGCGAAGTCGGGGAGAGACGAAACGAGCACGGCCGCTCTGGGATTCGCGCGGGACTTCGTGTCGCGCGTACGGAACCTGGTTAGGTCGGCCGGTTTGGATGCCGGCAGACTGCCTCCCTGGGTAACCAGGGCATCGGTGAAGATCGGTCGTCTCCCAACCAGTCTCATCCTACTGGTAGACGATAGCCCGACGGACGACTGCTTCTCGTACGCTGGCAAGGTCAGTTCCGACTTGCAGTTGCTCGTGGGGTGTCCTCCGTTCCAACCGCGAGGGGCCTCCCTGCAAGCACGCAAAGAGCGCGGTGTGGGGCTCGTTCTGCTCATGGGTGATTACAGGGAGAGGCAGTCCACAGTGTTGAAGCTCTGCACCGAGGACACCGCGCTCTTTGATGCTGGCTATGGTGGCTACCACGGCCCCACGGCGCTAGTGAACTTGTTTGTGCAAGTGGCTCCGGGCGCGAGGAAGGAAGAGGCTGAGCGGGAGGCCTCGGTGACGATAGCCATGCGGTTCGTGCCATTTGCGTTGTACGTGCACGCAGACGACCTCGCTGATATGGCTGCTCTATGGGCCAGGTGCGGTGCCACCATGGAAGATGTTGTGCGCTCAATGTGTGAGTCGGAGATCGGTACGTTCTACCAATCGCTTGCCGCGCCGCGCGAAGTTCTCCAAGCTACGAAAGAGAAGAGTGTCATCGTGCTCGGGAGATACGCTAGCCCAGAGCTGGACGAGTTGTGCCAGGTGCGGGACTACCTGCGGTCTAGGGGATACGATGCCCGGCTGATGAGCGAGCTTCCAGAGGTCCCGATGATGTCGAACGAGGAAAAGGTGCGCCTCTGGACGTTGGCGTCACGATTCTCGGTCATGGTCGATAGATCGCCGGGGGGCCACATTGCAGAGTACGAGATCCTGAAGAGTCAGAGCAGCGTCCTAGCTCTGCTGCGACCCGCTGGAGGCGGCTCCACCTATATGATCGGGGACAGCCACCTTGCCGACGTCAACTTCATTAGCTTGTTCGAGTTCGAGGAAACTCCGCTGCATTGCCTGGACGACGCCGTGGCATGGGCGGAAGAGTTCGTGGCGCACAGAGCTACAACCTACGACACATTGTACCCTTGGCGGAGGCCTTCGCCCCCGCGGTCCTAGCTCTCCCCCCCACATCCGTTCCCTTCGCCCCGCCGCTGACCATCACCCGGCGGCCACTACGTGCGGGGGGAAGGGAACGCGGATGCCCTCCTCGAGGAAGGCGCGGATCAGGCGCTTGCGTAGCTCGCCCATGACCTCCCACTGGCGGATGGGCTCGGTGTCCCCCAAGACCTTGATGGCGATGCCCGACTCCCCGAAGGCCTCCACCCGCAGGACCTGCGGCGCCGTCAGGATCAGCGGCCCGAACTCGGCGTCGGCGGCCAGCTCGCGGCCCACGCGGTTAATCACCTCGAACACCCTGTCCAGGTCCTCGCCGTAGGCCACGCTGACGTTCAGGTTGACCCGCGACCACTCCTGGGTGAGGTTGCTGGCCACCGCTATCTGGCTGTTGGGCACGTGGTGGACCACGCCGTCCAGGTCGCGCAGGACGGTGCGGCGCAGGCCTACCTCCTCCACCTGGCCGGAGATGCCGGCCACGGTCACCACGTCGCCCTTGCTGTACTGGTTCTCGACGAGGATGAACAGGCCGGTGAGAACGTCCTTGACCAGGCTCTGGGCGCCGAAGCCCACGGCGATGCCGGCGATGCCGACGCTGGCCAGCATGGGCGTTACGTTAACCCCCAGCTCGGGCAGGATGGTGAACAGGGCCCAGACGACCAGGACGAATCGGCCCGATCCCCGAAGCACAGCAACGAGGGTGTGGCTGCGCTGCTCGATCTCCTCCGCGGGCTTGCCCTTCATCTGGCGGGCAACCGTCGGGCGGATGACGCGCGGCACGAGCACCCTCAGCACGAGATCGGCAACGAGGGCGAGGGCCAGGATCAGGAGTATGCGCAGGCCGTGAGTGAGGAGCCAATCGGTGACGCGATCCCAATCGATGTCAGGCATAGGTTGTTCCTCCTTCTGACAGCGGATGTGCGTAGGGGCGGTCGGCCGACCACCCCTACACTGACGTTCGACATCCGTGTCAGGCTAGGTGCTCCAGCGGGGCGAAGCTGAGCAGCAGGCGCTTGATGCCCGCCTCGCCTTTGAAGGCCACGATGACTAGTTGGTCGCCGCCTTTCTCCTCCTGGCAGCTCACCACGATGCCCTCGCCGAACTTGGCGTGGCGCACGCGGTCGCCGGCATGGAACGCCTTGGCGGAAGCCGCCCGCCCTTCGACAGGCTCAGGGTGAGCGGTGGTCGTGGCAGCGGCGATGAACCGCTCGCGGGTCGGCACGACCGTGGGAATGCGCTCGCGGGTGGTCACCAGGTCCGCCGGTATGTCGGCCAGGAAGCGGGAGGCCGGATTGTGGCCACCGAACGTGCGGCGGAAGGCTCGCAGCAGGTAGAGGCGCTCCTGGGCGCGGGTCATGCCTACGTAGCACAGGCGGCGCTCCTCCTCCATCTGGGCGGGGTCGTCGTAGGAGCGCATGTGGGGCAGGAGGCCTTCCTCCATGCCCACGATGAACACCACCGGGAACTCGAGCCCCTTGGCGGCATGGAGAGTGGTGAGGGTCACGGCGTCGGCCTTCTCGTCGTACTCGTCGATGTCGGTGATGAGGGCCGCGTCCTCCAGAAAGCGGGCCAGGGCCTCGGCCGGGGCCAGCTCGTCGAACTGGCTGGCCACCGCCCGCAGCTCCTGCACGTTCTCCCAGCGCTCCTCGCCGTCGGGTCCGCCTTCGGCGGACTCCAGCAGATGGCGGCGGTAGTCGGCCCTGGCGATGATGGCGTCCAGGAGCTCGGACAGAGGCTGCGAGGGGGCGGCGCTGATCAGCTCGTTGAGCAGCTCCAGGAAGCGCAGGAGGGCAGCGGCGATGCGCTTCTGGAATGGGTGAGGCGACCTGACACGAGCGGACTCGACATCCGCCGGAGGCGGACCCGCCTCAGGCGGGGGCTCACCATGAGCGGGCTGGGTCGGCTCACCATGAGCGGAGGGCGACTCCTGCTCGGCCAGGAGCTGGAGGGCGGCGTAGGGTGGTATCGCCAGCTCCTTCGACCAGCGGCCCAGCTCCTGCACGCTGCGCTGGCCGATGCCTCGCGGCGGCACGTTGATCACCCGCAGGAGGCAGACGGCATCGAAGGGGTTGTGAACCAGGCGCAGGTAGGCCAGGAGGTCCTTGATCTCGCGCCGCTCGTAGAAGCGGGTGCCGCCCACCAGACGATGGGGGATGCCGCGGCGGACGAATGCCTCCTCGAAGGGGCGGGACTGGGCGTTGGTGCGGTACATGACTGCGAAGGCGCGCGGCGAGTAGGAGTCGTCCTTGGTGAGCGCCTCCACCTCTTCGGCCACGAAGGCTGCCTCCTCCTCTTCGTCGTAGGCCTCGCGCACAACCACCCGCGAGCCGGGCTCGTTCTCCGTCCACAGGCTCTTCTCCTTGCGCTGGCGGTTGACGCTGATGACGTTGTGGGCCGAATTGAGGATGGTCTGGGTGGAGCGATAGTTCTGCTCCAGGTAGACGACACGGGCGCTGGGGAAATCGCGCTCGAAGTTGAGGATGTTGCGCAGGTCGGCCGCCCGCCAGGTGTAGATGGACTGGTCGGGGTCGCCCACCACGCAGATGTTGCCGTGGCCGCTGGCGAGCTGGCGGGCGAGCACGTACTGGGCGATGTTGGTGTCCTGGAACTCGTCGATGTGGATGTGCAGATAGCGCTGGGCATACTTGTCGAGGACGTCGGGGTGCTCGCGAAAGAGTTCGACGGTCTTCATCAGGAGGTCGTCGAAATCGACGGCGTTGTTTTCCTCCAGCGCCCTCTGATAGCGCTCGTACACCCGCGAGACGACCTCCTGGAAGTAGTCGCGCACGAGGAGGGCGTAGGCCTCGGCGGTGGACAGCTCGCTCTTGGCGCGGGAGATGGTGGAGAGGACGGCTCGCGCCGATGTGCGGCGGGGATCGAGGCCCAGGTCCTGCATCACCGGCCGCACTACGGCGAGCTGGTCGGCCTCGTCGTAGATGGCGAAGGCCTGCGACAGGCCAATGCGCTCGCCGTCGACGCGCAGGATGCGAGAGCAGACGGCGTGGAAGGTGCCCAGCGTTATGTCGCCGCCAATATCGGGGCCGACGAGGCCAAAGATGCGGTCGCGCATCTCGCGGGCGGCCTTGTTGGTGAAGGTGACGGCTAGGATGCGGCGGGGGTGAACGCGCTCGTGGGCCACGAGGTAGGCGATGCGGTGGGCGATGACGCGGGTCTTGCCGCTGCCGGGCCCCGCCAGGATAAGGAGAGGCCCCTCGGTGATCTCCACAGCCTGGCGCTGCGCCGGATTCAGGCCGGTGAGTACGTCAGGGATGACACTCATGCCACCCGAATGATACAAGCGTTCGGGTCGGCAGGCAAGAAGCGATGTGCTCAGAGGTGTGGGTGGACGCAGGCGGTATAATTATAGGGTCATGGCGACGACTCCAAGTGGAGAAGCTGACCTCAAGGCCCTCGTCCGGTTAAACGACGTTTGGCACGAGCTTGAAAAGCTCCTCCTCAAGTGCGCTGGCGCCAGGAGGATCACCGAGGCGGACGAGAAGGAACACTCAGAGCTACTCAGGGAAGCGCGCGTCCTGTACGGTCGCTTGTCGCGCATCATCGGCACCGCTGTCGTCGCGTGGTCTGGCAGGCAGTTTGACGCGTTTCAGCACATCCTTGGGCAGACCAGCCTCTCTAGCATCATATCGGACTACAACGGGGTGTCGGTGTGGCACAGCTTGTGGGGAAGCGGAGCGTCAGCCATCGGCCAAGCTATCGGCCGCCTCGAGGACCAGGCGCGGCGAGGGGCGCTGGCACCAAACGCCGAGGCAGCCGCCAGGTGGCGCTCGGTCATTTACGCTCTGGAGGCCGCCAGAAGAGCCGTTCAGGTTGTGTTCTCCCGGCCCAGATTCCTTGTGCCGCTCCTGCAACGCGTTGAAGGTTCGCCAGCATACCGGCTGGTGTCGATAATCACGACCTTCGCGGCATTCATCGTTGTGGCTATCGCTATCGCTGGCGGGCTAGCTGTCTGGTTCTTCGGTTTCTAGACCGCTCGCCAATCAGGGCGTGAGCCAGGGCTAAAGCCCTGCAGCTACTTACATTCATCTCTGAGGGTTGAAACCCCCAGCTTTTGTCCAAGCCGCGGATTTCAATCCGCGGGGAGACCCCATTTTCTTGATGACTTCTAGGTCTGCCGAACGTGGGGCAGGGCTGAAGCCCTGCAGCTACTGCCGTCCGGGTCACTCAAGCACGATGCGGCACCCCGCGCACTCGTTCGGGAGCTTCTCAAGGCTATCTGACGTTATGTCGAGCCCTGCCCGCCTCAGGAGGGTGGCCAGCGCCTTGAGGGGCAAGCCCACGACGTTGCAGTAGCAGCCCTCGTAGGAGGCCACGGGGTGGAACTGCTCGTCCTGGATGGCGTAGGCGCCGGCCTTGTCCAGCGGCTCGCCGCGGGCAACGTAGGCGGCGATCTCGGCGTCGCTGTAGGGGCGCATGCGGACGTGGGTGATGACGTGGTCAGTGAGGCTAGGAGGCACTTCAAGGCTCTTGCCAGACCACAGCCTGTCCGCCATGTGGACTCCGCCTCTGCGGATGGCGGAGAAGGCTGTGGCATCGATGCCCCCGCCTTGAGGCGGGGGTCGTCTCCCTCTGAAGGCGAACTGGCCAGCGTCCACCACGGCCAGGCCGGTGATCACGCGATGGGTCTTTCCCCGCAGGCGATGGAGCATCGCCGCGGCCTCTGAACCGTCCTTCGGCTTGCCCAGGATGGTATCGCCGTCCACCACGATGGTGTCGGCGGCGATGACGATGCCCTCACCTTCCTCGCTGGCTACGGCCTCCGCCTTGGCCAGGGCCAGGGCCTCGGCCAGCTCTTCGGGCCTGCCCGTGGCCACGGGCGCGAAGTCCTCTTCTACCTGGGGGATGACCACTCGAAAGGGCAGGCCGAGGTGGGCGAGGAGCTGGTGTCGCCTGGGCGAGCGGGAGGCAAGGATGAGCTGGGGCGTCATCTAGTCCCGCACCAGCGTCGCCACGCACTCGATGTGGAAGGTCTGGGGGAACATGTCTACCGGCTGGACCTCGTGCAGGCGGTAGCCGCCCTGGCAGAGGGCGCGCAGGTCGCGGGCCAGGGTGGCGGGGTCGCAGGAGACGTAGACCAGCCTGGCAGGCGGCCGCTTGAGGACGGCGGCGATGGCATCGGGGTGGCAGCCCACGCGGGGCGGGTCGAGGATGGCGGCATCGGGGCGCTCAGGTATCTCCGCCAATACCTGCTCCACCTTCCCCTGATAGAAGACGATGTTCTTGATCCCCGCCTGGTTGATCACCGCATCGGCCACCGCGGCTGGGGACTCCTCGATGGCTATCACCCTCTTGACGTAGGGGGCGAGCAGCACGGCGAAGGTGCCCACGCCGGCGTAGGCGTCCAGCAGTAGGTGGTCGTGGGCGAGGGCCAGCTTCTCGCGCACCACCTCGATCAGCACCTCCGCCTGGCGGGTGTTCACCTGGAAGAAGGACGCGCCCGAGATGCGGAAGCGCCTGCCCAGAAGCTCCTCCTGGTAGGAGGTCTGGCCCGACGGGATCGAGTCGTCGATCGCCTTCAACGAGGGGTGGATGAGGGCCTGCTCTGTCCTGACGCCGTAGCGGATGGCCACCTGATGCAGGCCGGCGCACTTGCCCTGGAGCCGCTGGAGCACGCCGTTGATCCAGGGGTGCATGATGCGGCAGTGGTCGATGGGAACGAAGCGACGCCTCAGCAGGCTAACGAAGCCCAGTTGCCCCTGGCGGTCGGTGCTGAAGCGAGCGTGATTGCGATAGTGCCAGCGCTCTTCCGCTGCCACGGTGGCGGCTACCGGCGGCTCCGAGAACTTGCCGATGCGGCGCAACTGCTCGCCGACGATGCGGGCCTTGAGCTCGGTCTGGAAGGGATAGTCGATGTGCTGCCACTGGCAGCCGCCGCAGGTGCGGAAGTAGGGGCAGGGGGCCTCCACCCGATGGGGCGAGGGCGAGAGGACCTCCACCACGCGACCCATCAGGTAGTCCTTGCTGCTCCGCTCGATCTCCACCAAGGCCTCCTCGCCGGGGATGCCGTAGGCGACGAACACCACCTGGCCATCGTGGCGGGCGATTGCCCTTCCCTCGAAGGCCATGTCGGTCAGGCTGAGGCGCAGCTTTTCGGTCTCGCCGGGGTCAGCGGGTCTGGTGCGCTCTCTCATGGTAATTGCAGTTAGGGAAGTCCATTTCAGTTTATCCTCAAAGGGCTCGCACGGCCAAGGCAAGTAACTGGTTCATGATGGGGGGTTTTCCTGGCTCCCGCTTTCGCACACCACCCCAGCCTGTCCGCCATGCGGACTCCGCCTCTGCGGATGGCGGAGAAGGCTGGGGCATGAGGAGACGAATCCGCTGCCTCCCGACAGGTCGGGGGGGGTCGAGAATCAAGCCACCAAGGCGAGCCGGTCATCAAGGCAAGCCTGAGGTGACATTGCCAGAGAAGGCGTGGTATAATCGGCCAGCTTAGGAAGCGAGGGCAGGAGCATGGACTGGTCGGGAGGCAACTGGGAAAACATAGCAACCCTGGCGGCCACCATCGCCGTGGCCTACGTGCTCGTCCTGTGGATAAGCATCATCGCCTGGACCTATCGGGACATCCGCGATAGGAGCCGCGACGCCGCCTTCCAGATAGTGGCTGTCCTCCTCGTCCTAGTGTTCAACATTCCTGGCTGGTTCATTTACATGCTTCTTCGGCCCAGCGAGACGCTGGCCCAAGCCTATGCCCGCTCGCTGGAGGAGGAGGCGCTTCTGCAGGAGTTGGAGGAGCAAGGCATTTGCCCCTCCTGCAAGCGCTACGTGACCGCCGACTTCGTCGTCTGCCCCTATTGCCGCACCCAACTCAAGGAGCCCTGCGCCAACTGCGGCCGTCCCCTGAGCTTCAACTGGGTGGCGTGCCCCCACTGCGCGACCCCGAAGACGCGCGCCGCCGCCCCGGCCCAGAAAGAGGCTAGGCAGGTATCGCAGGCGGGGGAGGCTCTGGAGAGCGCCGAGAGGCAGCGCGCTGCCTCGCCCTAAACTGGCCGCCGATAACTCCGCCTGTAGCCAGATTCTTCGCTTTGCTCAGAATGACGCCAGCCGTCGCTGTCGCCCTGAGCGTAGCGAAGGGCCCCAGCCTCTCGACGGCCGAGACGAATCAGGGGCGGCGGGTGCCGGAGAATGGCTTAGGCGCGAGACCCTCCCTATGCGGCGACAGTGGCCACCGCGCTGCTGAGAACCACCTCACCCCGCTCCTTCGTCTTGGCCTGGAGGATGATCTGGGTGCCGCTTTCCTTCCACATCTCGGTGACGATCGTCTCCCCGGGGAAG
>Ga0315291_10003119_pt1 | contig 21442 bp, 23 predicted proteins | sample YL17G12_20_MG_FD_203070 | JGI IMG/M metagenome (GOLD analysis project Ga0315291, IMG submission 203070) | Sediment microbial communities from Yellowstone Lake, YNP, Wyoming, USA - YL17G12_20 | ecosystem: Environmental > Aquatic > Freshwater > Lake > Sediment | place: USA: Wyoming | collected... | reverse complement strand
TCTGTTCGGCTATGCTAATGGCCTTTTCTTTCTCGATTTGTTTCTGTCTAAATTGCTGCTCGTTTCCTGCCTTGACGATTTCAGTGTCTTTTTGGCTATTAGATTCAACGATGCCAGCGCTCATCTCATTTTCTGCAACTTGTTTCCTCGTCTCAGAGCTGATGAGGCTTGCTTGTCTTGTTTCTAGATCTTTGATTACGGTGCCACCAGTAATATCTTGGAAATGTATGACTTCAAGATCGTTCATCTTTAGTCCCCAATCCTTCAGCTGTACGGCTATTTGATCCTCGACTGTCTGGCTGAATTGGGCTCTTTCTCGCATCATTTTGAACACATCCATAGTCATCGAAGAGTTTCTTGTAATAGCTTCCACTAGATCGTTAAGTTCCTTCGACATCAACAAGAATCCTTCACGAGTCTCCTCAGTTTCGATTCTTCCTAACTTCTGAGCCGCTTGCAATGGATCTTCGACAGTCACATAAGCAATGACGTCTGCAGAGAACTTTGCCATGTCAACGTCTCTCAAAGGAATACTAGCAATCTTTAGCTGTATGATTTCCAGTGGAAGTATTGATCTTTGCATCAAGTATGGAACATAGAAATATGTACTTTTGATTCCTTCTTTTTCTCGACCTGCCATGTACAGTCGTTTGCCTTTTCTACCAACTACAACATGTGCTTGGTGTGGTTTGACTACCGAGTAACTTTTAGTAAAGAATAATACAATGATCAGTGCTATCGTTACTGCTAGAAGTATGTATAGCCCTATTTCTAATAGGTCCATTTTTTTCCATCTCCTCCTTTCAGGGTATTAGCGCGTGTACCTCAGTCTGATATAATTCATCGTGTCTTTTATGCCTTCTCAAGAAAAAGCAATCGCATGGGAATGCGCCCGCTATTTTTCAGGCCCAGTCTTTACGGAAATTTTTCCAGTATCCACTAAGAAGAGAAGCTTGAAGGAAGCAAGGGAAAACATGCTTTTCTCATGTCTAAACAGTACTCTAATCATGGTTAGTATCAGTATCAATATGGTAGCTAGTTTTGGTACGTTCGCGTTCTAAAATGTAGCATCAAGTCAAGCGGTTTCCCTACTCTTGTGAGTGGAAAAAGCAAATGAGGTACAGAATGGTATGTTCTACGATACAGACGTTTCTGCTGATGGGCGAAGGCAACGCGCCAAACCTCAACTAGTCCGAAGGCTTATTATTAACATCGAGGAGGGAGGTCGTGCAGACGAAGCAAGTTGAACACTCTGAATATGAAAAAGAGCAACAAAAAGAAGATGATTTGCTTTCAAGGTTGCACCACGGAACACCCGCGGGAAAGCGTATCGTTGATGTTCAGACGTGTCTCGATTGTGGGAGAACGTTATTGCCTGAACGAGGGCGCAAGCGATGCCCACGCTGCCGAGGCCTTCTTATAAGTAGAACTACAATTCTTCAGGCGCCCTAGTGTTTCTGCATTATGAGATTGTCAGCGAGTTCAGATCTCTTGGGTAGTATGTTAGGAGCTGGGCTTCGTCTTCAGTTACTAGCACGGTGTCTGAGTGTCTAAACCCTGCAAACCCGACTTCGTATATTCCGGGTTCACAGCTAACGATCATTCCAGTCTGAAGTGGCTGTTCGTTACCTATGTCCAGCCATGGGGGCTCATGCGTTTCTAAACCTAGTCCATGTCCTGAATGGTGTCTTGTTAGATGTATTAAACCAGCCTTTTTGAAAACGTCGATGGTTGCCTTGTCAACTTCGCTAATTTTGTTTCCAGGCTTCATTGCGCTGAATGCTGCTTCTTGAGCTTTCAGCATTGTGCCGAAATATCGTTCATGTTTGGTCGTGGGACTGCCCACGATCATCGTTCGCTCCAACTCGCAAGTGTAGCCGCCTATGTCGACGCCGACTTCCGCGATGATCACGTCGCCCTTTTTTATTGTGCGCTTTGTTGACATTGAGTGAGGGATGGCACTCATTTCGCCGATCTGACCTCTGAAACCGGCAGACACGGGAACGATGCTTCGTTTTGGCGCATAATCAAATCCCAGAGTCTTCTTCATAATCACTGAAGTTTCGTGTGTGGCAGCTAAAGCGACGTCAACATCCCATAGGCCTTCTTCAGTGTATTCCTGTAACAGGGTCATGGCGAGATTTGCCCATTTGGCGCTTTCTTTCATGAGTTCTATTTCCGTTGTTGATTTGACTTGGCGCATGTTGGGAACAAGTTCAGAAGCGTCTGCGAATCTTGCTTCGGGCAACTTCTTTGCCAACGTTGGACCCTTATAGCCCCACATGCCGGAAGCGCCTGCCCTATTGTCGATGCCTATGCGCTTTTTGTCCAGTCGCATCTCTTTAAGGAACGTGGCAAAATGCTCGATCGGATGTTTTTCACCTGGATAATCCACGTAGGTTTTCACGCTTTTGATGAGATTCGTCTCTAGCGGCAGATGGTCTTCTTCTAGACGAGGACCGATAAATGCGATTTCGCCGTCAAGAGGGACGATTAAGGCTGCTGGGCGCTCTGTCGAGATAAAAGAGTATCCGGTCAAGTAAAACATGCTTGTGCCGTTCGTCAGGTACAACGCACCAAGTTTTCTCTTGTGCAGATACTTTCTGACATGTTCAATGCGAAGCTTGTACTCGGAGTCACTTATTGAGAGTCTCACTGTAATCACTTCTTGGAGGATTCTGTGGTGGTTATGGCTTGAAAGGCATAAATGCTTTTCACATGTTGTCCGCTTCTACGACTTGCGCAGTGTTCGTTGAATCGCCAGACTTCATTGACTTGCGTGCAAACGTGATGTATCCTGTGTGTGCCGTCATCAGCGTCTGCGGTCGTGTTTTTCCTCTTTCAACCTGCATCCCACGCATTAGACATTCGATGCTTTCGTTGTCAGTGAACCCGTTTTCCTTCAGTGCCTCAACCGTTTTGACGACCTGATCTATCGTGGGGCTAAAAGAGACTATTGTTCCAGACGGTTTCAGTGCCGCGTATGCATGCGGGACGACTAGCCACGGCACGGCCATATCCAGTATGACCGCATCGACGTCGGCTTCGTCTATGCCTACAGTGATGTCCTTGTTCTTTATTTCCGCATATTCGCGCAGTCCGGCACGTTCCAGGTTCTTCTCGGCGACTTTGATGAATTCATTCCTGATTTCGTAACTGTAAACTCTCCCATTCGGCTTCACGTAGAAGGCAAGGGACATCGTTAATGCGCCTGTGCCCGTTCCGGCCTCGACAACTTGGCTTCCGGGGCCAATTCCGCTGAACATGACAATAAGCGCGATGTCCTTCGGATAGTTTATCTGGGTTTGCCTTGCTGACTTCATGATGTAATCACGCAGTAAGGGTTTAAGCGCTACAAACTCAAAGCCCAGACTGCTTACGATGATGGAACCGTATTCCTTGTCAATCAAATCATCAAACTTTATGAAACCCTTGTGTGTGTGGAAGCTTTTTCCGGCTTCTACTTTAACCATGTACGTTTTCCGTTGTTTCAAGCAAAGCAGTACGTATTCGCCCTGCGTTATTTTTTGGTTTGGCAAGGGTTCTTCACTACGGTGTGTATTTGAAAGGGTGCTTTGCGCGGTCTTTGTTTTCTATGAGTTCGTCCATGTTAGGTCTTGCTTCGATTGCCTTTCGTATAGCGTGCCGCATGGCTTTGTAGTTGTTTATGTAAACTCGTTGTCTGTCAACCGCTGTAGGATGCACAAACACGTTTGCGATGAAAATGAGATCCTCGGCAGCTTCTTTCGGAATCGTGCCATCTGCAACGCTGTCAATGACGGCTTTCGCGACTGCAGTTTGCGCTGGTCCGTAGACCATGCTTGCTTGTCGCATGTTTGTGATCGTGACCGTTGGAACGATAAGCGTCACCGGCTTGACGGCTAGGTTCGGCTCAAGTAGGGCCAGTAGCGGTTCATGGCCAACGGTGGGCGTAGCCTTGGCCTTTGCAAAGGCCTCAGCCAATGGTCCTTTCTTGCTTCCCAGCATCAAATCGATATGTGCAACTTCGGCGCCTTGGCCTGCTAATGCTTCGCCTATTTTGAGATTGAAGTCTTTGATGATTTGTGGGGTCACATCAATTGCTGTAAAGCGTTCTTCTAAGCGTTTTTCCTCGATTTCGAAGGTTATTGGTTTGGGTTTTATTTTTCCGATTTTCTCCAGATCAAGGCGCAGTTCTTCTCTGGACTCGTAGGTCAGTTCGCCTCCCACGCTTAGCGGCATTCGGACGGGTCCGACTTTGATTTTCATCATGTTCAGTGCGGCTTTTGTGCCGACTGGGCCACTTCCGGCAATTATGCGGGCGATTTTCTGAACTTTGTATTGGAGTTCACGGGCTTTTTGAAGCTCGCCGTTTTTCACATGATTATAAATTTGAACCCAGACATCTGGAATAATGTTGGCGCTTGCAAGAATTGCGCCTGAGCAGCCAGCGGCCAACGCGGCAATTACCACTTCGTCGTGTCCGCAGAGAACGTTGATTTTGTCTCTGACCTTTTCCAAAACCGCAAGGATGAAGCTCAGTTGCCCGCTACTGTCTTTTACGCCAACGATGTTTGGAATCTGCGCTAGGTCTTCAACCATTTGCCACGGCAAAGGTAGTCCAGTGCACTGTGGAATATTGTAGAGAATTATTGGCAAGTCAACTTCGCTTGCGATTGTGCTGTAATGCTCATAGATTCCGCGATCAGCGGGTTTCAAGTAGTAGGGCGTCACAATCAAAGCCGCAGTTGCACCTATGTCCTTCGCGTATCTTGTCATCTCAAGGGCTTCGCTCGTTCCGCTCGCTCCCGTTCCAGCGATCACTGGAACCTTGCCGTTGACTTCGTCAACGACCACTTTGAGAACCTGCTTCTTCTCATCTTTAGTTAAGTTGACAAACTCGCCTGTTGTGCCGCACGGCACAACCCCATGAACGCCAAGCTCAATACAGTGATTGACCAGAGCGCGAAGTCTCTCTTCGTCCACAGCTTTCCCGTCATCGGTGAAGGGCGTTACTAGAGCTGGAAAGATTCCCTCAGGTTTAAACATGTAACCATCCGCCATCTCATCTAACCATGCCGCTTATTTCATTTAAGCTTTCAATTCCTAACTCAATTTTATGTTGTTGAGCTGCGACGGGTCTTCTTTGTCATGATGCGCGGTTGACTCTTAGCGTGTTCTAAGACTCTTTTTCTTTTGATGACCTTGCAGAAAACACTGGACCTGTCTACTTCGATTATAGATGCATCCAGTTCAAGCTGTTTGAAAAGCCTGATGAATTGTTTGAACGTCTCTATGTTGAAATGAAGGAAAGAAAGCGGAGGGAGCAAATTCTATCTTGGATGAATTTTCATGGTTCTTTTTTGTCTTGGAAATGGCTATTGAATAGGCCAGTTTTCTCTCCTTTATGGCCGTTATAAGGGACAAGTTTAAATAGCATTTTGGCCCTTACAATGTACAAGGTGCTTCGATGTCCAAAGATGCACGAGAACTTGAACGCGATGAGACAGAAATACTAAGGGTTCTACATGTGCACAATCCGTGGTGGGAGTCTGGGAAGGTGCCAAGTTCAAAGGCTCTTCCCTTTAAGAGAAGAGACTTCCACAAGCTCTTGAAAGAATTGGAGAAGCCTCAGACAACAGCGATTGTCGGTGCAAGACGAGTTGGAAAAACAATCCTCATGTATCAACTTATCGACCACATTGTTTCAAATTTCGGTCATGAAAAAGCCATGTACCTTTCCCTTGATGACCCTTACTTGAATATTGACGTTAAATTGTTAGGTCGAGTTTTTGATCTGTATTCAAAGTATATTCTCAAGCAACCATTCTCAGATATCACTGAGTGTGTCTACATTTTCTTGGATGAAATACAAACTCTAGATGGATGGGAATTGGTCCTAAAGAGGTGGTTTGATCTCGGTTACAAAATCAAGTTTTTTGTTTCGGGTTCTTCAAGTGTCAACATTTTGTCTGGTGGAGCTGAATCGCTCGTTGGAAGGATGCGTTTACAGACAGTTTTTCCTATGAAGTTTCTCGAAACGATTTGTTTCCATATGAAAGATGAAGATTTTGAAAGGCGGTTTGACCATGTTAATTGGAAGCTTAGAGAAGCGTTGAAGGTAGCCATCGAGAAAGACGATGCGGGGGTTCTTTATTCAGCCTTGAGGGAAAATGCGAATTCCTTGACAGGTGATATGGATCACATTATGCTTTTCCTGCAAGATTATTTACTGAAGGGTGGATATCCCGAAGTCGTTAAGATCGACGATTTGGATGAGGCTGCCGAAAATCTCAAGACTTACTTGAATCTTACCATTTACAAGGATATCGTAAAAACATTCAAGATTAGAGATCCTGCTGCTTTTGAGGAGCTCATTGCTGTTTTGGCAAGGGAATGTTGCCAGAGATTGAATTATTCTGAATTAGCGAGAGTGTTGGAGCTAAAAAGACATACCTTGAGATCTTACATTTACTTTTTGAAGACTACTTTTTTGATATCTGAGTCAGAATATTATTCGAAGAGTCGTGCTAAGAGAATCAGAAGGGAGAAAAAGGTATACATTAACGACGCTGGAGTCAGGAATGTTGCCGTTGGGGCGTTAAGCGACTATTTGCTAAGTAGTACTGCGGAGCTTGGGAAGGTTGTGGAGGCGGTGGTTGCAGATCATTGTATGAGGCTAATGCGCGATCTGGAACCAGCCTCAGAGAAACAACTTTTCTATTGGAAGAATAAGGGACATGAAACTGATATTGTGGTTGAATTGCTTCGAAAGCCCGTCCCCATAGAGGTCAAATACAGAAATAGCATTGATAGAAAGGACTTAAAGGGGTTGCTGGAATTTTCTAAGAAACATGAGACTCCATTACAAGTAGTGATTACAAGAGACAAATTGGATATGAACGGCAATATTGTCTTTATTCCACTTTGGCTGTTCCTCTTAATGTGCTAACACACCATCACATTCTGCATGTGGGACGCCCTTTTGCGGAAATGTTTTGGTTCTGGCGACTTGGTGCTAGCTGTGACTATGAAATCTATTGCTATTGAGCTTTTTTCCAAAGTTGGGAGGTCAGTCAGAATCTGGTGGATTGGCTCTACCACAAAAGCGACAGGATGAGGGTTTTGCCCGCATTGACGTTTCGAAGCAAAAATGCTTAAATCTTGAGAAACTAAAGAAAATCATCACTTTCAGAGGATGCTTCTCGATGAATATCAAGAACAAGCTCAGGATAAATGAAGAGAACCTGAAGGCAATCAACGATTTTCTGCTCAGAAAAGACAATCCAGTTGTTGATGGTTTACTCAGCGTTATTGAAAAACATGGCGGCGTTGAAGAGATCAACAAGAGGGCTAGAGAATCGGGAAAACTCGAAAACTTGATGAAACGACTTGAAAAGAAGAATTCGCCCTTCTTGAAAGACCTTGAATGGCTCATCAAGCAGCGCGATAAACAAGCATTCATCAGCGTACCCGAGTATCGCAGGCAGGTCTTGGGTAAGAAAGCGAGTTCAACAGAGTTTGATGAAGACTTTGCTGTCACGCTGGAGATTAGCGCCTTCAACTTCTTCCCTTGGATCATAGAAGAAGCGAAAAGGTCAATCTCGAAGCAGCAGCTCATGCCCAGCCGCTACATTCGTGTACGTTCGATGAAAGAACAGGTTGAAGACGACGATATCCTTGCGTTTGCGGCAGCCATGCAGATCATCGGAGCATCATACGTGCAAACATTGGATACTAAGGGCACGTTGCCGGGACGTGATGGTAAGCCGGTGAACGTTCACCTTGGAGGACCCGAAACGATAACAGGTTACTTCGGTGGGGTTGGAGAGCCAAATGAGCACGCATTAGGTTGGGTTGACGAGTTTCTGCACTACTACACTGAGTACGGTGTGCGGCAGGTGTTGAACACGAACTCGGGCACTGTTCTGCTGGGGTACTTGATGCGGAAGCTGGGGATTGACATCGAGTTTAAGATCTCGGTTTTTCTGGGCATTGATAATCCGTATTCAATCCTGTGGACGTTGATGACTGCGAAACTGCTGAGTGATGATGACGGTTCCACGCCTTTGATTGGGTTTAACCTTTCAAATTCTGTGAACAACGATACGATCGACCTAGGGGCCCGCATTAGAAAGGACTTGGGATTTGAAGACGTTGTTCGCTTTGAACACCACATAACTGAAGCCTACAAAAGCATCGTTAGGCAGCCGTATGACCGCAGCAGCGAGCTTCTGGAGCTTGCAGATCACGTGAAAAACATTGGTGCGAAGCATGAAGGCGGAAACCCGGATACCGAGAAGACGCGGAAGCACTCGTCGGATATTTTGGACTATTTCATGCCGAAAAAAGACATCAACGAGAAGGGGCTCATGCCGGAGCTGCTTTTGAATTATCTTGACAAACATGACGCCGTGAACCAAACGGCTGAAGCCTTAACCAAGAAAGGATTGGCGTTTATTGCGGCGCAGAACTTGCACAGGAAATGATTTGTGCGTTTTACCAAGATTCTTTGGGTCGTCGTGTGACTAGATAGATCGTCGTAACCACGAAGAAGACGCTCGTTACGCCCAGAACTGCTGCTAGTCGCCTCGTGTTGTCGAGGTCGGTTAGGCTTCCTTGAAGATCCGTGTAGTTTAGTTTAAGCCCCCAGTATGTTTGATTGAGTTGCTCGTAAGTGTCTTTGAGCTCCCAGTAACTGCTGTTGAGTTGCAAGTAGCTGTCGTTCAGTTGCCGGTACGTGTCGTTAAGCTCGCTATACGTGTTGTTAAGCTGCGAATAACTGGTGCTGAGCTGTGAGTAGTTGGTGTCAAGCTGCCAATACGTGCTGTTGAGTTGGATGAAACTGCTGTTCAGATCGCTGAAGTCCTCTTTGAGCTGTTCATAGTAGATGTTTCTCACCACTGTCAGCGAGAAACTTGGATCATACTCAAATCCTGAGCTGTAAATGAAGTATTTCAGGTGCAAGTCCGCGTAAGTCGCACCCCAAACGTCATCTGGCACCGTCAGAGTGTGATTGTACTCGCTTGTGCTGTTGAAGGCAAGAGTCCTGTTCTCCATCACGTCTAATGTTGCTAATGGGGTTTCTTCTTCGCCTCCGATGAAGCCATAGACAGTCATGTTAAGTTGCTCAACTTCGACACCTGTAGCCGTGCAATTGACCCATATTGCAACGGTCATGTTGCCTCTTGGAACGGTCTCTGTTGTAGCGTCGATTCTCATTGCGATGCCTGCCAAGTCATCCTTTGAATGGAACGTCTTCAGTTCACTTTGGCCTCTAACTGTGTTCACTCGTACGAAAGCTAACGCAATAATGATTGTAGTCAAAACAACAACTAGACATCTGTGCTTCATCACTGTTATCACCAAATGAGAACGGTTGAGATTAGTAGAGGTTTGTTTTTAAGTTTTTTCGCTTTGGTTGTGTAACTTCGGCTTCCGTGTCTGAATCTGTGGCTGTTGGTATAGACTATCTTACTGATCGGATAAGGTGTTGGTATATGTAGATGAAGTAGAGAAGAGCAAACGCGGTTAGGAGTATTTCAAACGTCAGGATAGTTGGGTTTTTTTCGACTGCCGTGAAGTAGCCTCGTTGGAGTATGTCTGTGAAGACCAAGATTTGCAGGAATATGGAGCCACCTATGCAACTTAGACCTAAGCTGTGAAAGAGCATGCGTATTCGGCGGTCAGGTCGCAGGCTGGCAGTCATTGTTATCTGAAGTAGCAATAAACAATACGTTGACTTATACGTTGCGAATCACCAGACAAGACAAAACCTACTAATTCACCATCAAAATCAAGGCAACACTGAAAACCTATTCAACAAACAGAGCGGAGATATCTCCCGAATTCCGTCTTCACATGACCATTTTCTTCTATGAGCTATTTAACTAGCTAATTAATAAGGACTGATAGAAAAATGTTCTACTAGGATTCGTAGTGACAATATTGACTTTTCAGAGCATCATAACGGTTCGTTCTAGGTCTTTCAGTCGTTCCATTAGGTCTTGACAGTAGGTTTTCTGGTCCTTATTCCATTTGTCTTTTTTCAAATCTTCCGAAAGCAATTGACTGATTGCGTGTAATATTTTGAAACTTTCCATCCTAATTTGACCTTTCAAGCTACTAGATTCCATCAAGGGTTTAGTCGTTTCTTCCCATGACTTGTGCTTCTCCAATTCTGTCTGAGCGTTTATGCGTATCTTTTGGATTTCGGAAGAATTTTTCATGCGTAACCAATCGAAAAAGAAACTGATTAGGATTACCACGCTCAAGATTCCAATGGAAACCCAAGAATTTGAGTCTAAAGGTTTCGATGCTACATTCACTATAAGAGTAATACAAACAGCTATCAAACCATATGGTCCTATCTGCACTATAATCTTTTCAAGAGTTGGGGCTTCTTTCTTTTCTGCTTCTGCACTCAACCTAATCCCTAGACTGAACTATTATATCCGTTTAGCTATAACTTTTCCGCAATTCTCTTCTTAGGTCGTTCTTATTATGTAGTTAACAATAACCGAAAGAACAACCGATATGGTGACTACCATTATATCGTCTAATAATTTACGCATTCTTTGTCCGCGTTGTGCTTCCCTTCTACCTAGCAGTTTGTAGTATTCCTCAATGTCTTGCCTTGATTTTTCGTATGCACTCTTGCAGTTTCTGCAAGAAGAAACAACGGAATTCCAATGGTCAAAGAATCTTGAGAGTGTAATCAAATCGATTGGATGCTTGTATGAAAGAGGTGAAAATGTCGTTGTGCGTGCGAAAAGAGTGTCGCCCACATATTGCAGAAATTCATCGAGTGCATAAATGTTGAACCAGTCGATTATACCCACCTCTGATTTTTGCATTTCCTCAAATCCCTCTTCTATTTCTTCCTTTGTCGGATGTTCTAGGCTTTGATAGTAGTCTAAGGTTAGTTGTTCCTCTATCTTCTGCGCTCGTGAAAATATGTTAGGCTTTGAAAACAGAGCTTCGCTTATTGAATTAAAGAAGACATCAATTGCTTTCTGAAGTCTGTGCAACTCATAACCATATACTGGTGGCGAAACTATCTCCGAGTAATCTATAAAATCCTTCAATTCTCTGCGTGTATTGTTTATCCCAAATTGGAGTGAACGGAAATCCTTCTTTCCTTTTCCTATACGTTTTATCTCTTTCCGAACACGAAAAACCGAACTGCTCAACGTTATTTCTTGAAGAACTTGCAGAAGGCTTCTCCATCCATATAGAATGGGGACGAACAACAAAAGAGCAAAGAAGCCAAAAACAAACAATTGAGTAGCCAACCCCAAATCCCTATTGTATTCCAAAGCCTTTGAAAGTAAATAGAGTAAAAACCCCACTAAGATGGCATCCAAGCATAGAAAAGCTATTCTATGACGCACGTTCGATAATATATTCTTTAGATTTTGCAAATGCCATGTCCATAAAGGATTTTTCAATTGTGTTGTTTTTTCGTTCATCTCAGAAGTCACTTCATATCTTCTGTCTTCTTAAGCATTGTGATTTCTACAGTTAGGACAAGTATTCGCTCCTTTTAGCCTAGTTCCGCATTCTGGACAGCACAAAACACAACGGTCTTCTGTGGACTATCTGTTCGGTTTGAGATTATCCTATGAGGAGAATTTGAGACAATTCATACTCACTATCACAAACTCGATAATCTTATTCTTCTGAGAACAAGCTTATCAAGAACCTTACTCTCTTCTATCCAACAACTTGCATGGAATCAACTAGACGGGGAGATTAAGAAAAATCCGCCAAGAAGCAAAGCTGGATTCAATGGTTGTCTATCTAGTTACTGCTAACTGTCTCGCTTGTCTCTTGAATGAAGCCTTTCTATAATTCTTCAAACAGGACTTCAAACTCCCAGTTTTCCATTAGCACAACTCTTAGGCAAAAAACCCGAAATCCTTCTTGCTTCTCCTTTGAAAAATCTCTTTTCTTGAATAATCTATAGTCATCGGATGGTTCTGTTCCAGACTGAGTTTTTATTTCTATAAGGCATGGAGCTTTGGGTTTGTTGGCTAGGAAATCCCACCTGAAAGTGAGCTTTATCTGTTCGTCTGTAAGAATTTTTCTGTAATATCTTTCAGCACTACTTGGAAGCCAACATAGACCCTGCCTAAGTTGATTTGGTGAAATATAGGTTAAGATATTGCCTTTCCCCATACCTTGCAACATTATTGGTTTGACTATGTACCAAAATCGAGCTTTATGCAAAGCCCAGAAACCTATAACTTCTCCTACTCCTCCGATCGTCCAACAACGGAGTGCATTAGACATACCTCTCCGACCGCACTTCACTGTGGGTAACTGCTTCAGATTTCCTTCAATATGGGTTAAAGCCATTGCTCTCACCGTCTTTTCTTTCTGTCATTCTTTCAATATCGCAGCTTCTATGTGGTCTTCTTCTTTTTCAGTTCTTCCAATTGCAGTTGTATGTTTTCCAATTGTGTTTGTATGTTCTATATCGTAAATGGAGTCTATTTCACTTGTGACTTATGGAGTTGTCTATCTGCCTCTATTGAATATGGAGTTTCAACATCTCCGAAAGAAACATTTCCTTAAGCCTTAGTCTTAATGTACTCTCTATATTTGCCAAAATCTTGTGTCCATTGATATTGAGAGCGTTCTCTCCAAATCGCAAAGGCATCTTTCATATGCTCTTTAAATTCTTTTTCAGAGCAACAATTAACCGAACAGAAGTGTTTTATCACTTTATTAAAATCGAGCTTTCCTTGTTTTGCGAGTATTCCAGCTAAGCCAATATGTTTAACATGGTGGCACAAACTACATAGAAGAATGAATCCATCGAGTTTTTGAACATGTTTTAAATCATCATAACTCCATATTTCGTGAAGGTTCATTGTTCCCTCTATCTCGTCACAGATTTGACATTTCTTTCCGTTATCTCTAATAACGTTCTCCCTTATTCCATTCCAAAGCTTTCTCGGTAATAACTCACTAAGAGACTTATTCCATGCTGTCTTGGGAACAAGCTCAACAGGAAGTTTCATTTTAAGTCCTCAATATTTAACATATGGTTTTATTCAAAAGTCTTTTCAATCGAAGATACATACTAAGAATAATGAAGACTAACTCTACCTATTGTATACTTTGTTTCATCTTGCAGAGAGGTATCTGTTTTCTATTAAAACGAATATGTCGAAAGCGTAGAACAGAAAGGAAAAACTTGGGCTAGGAATCTTGGAAATCAAGAGGACACGGATAAGTCTATTACTGAAAAAAACAAAAGACTTTTAATTCTTTCATAAGGACAATGGTGTAGGTCATGATTTGCCCGAATTCAGAATAGATGTCAGAAAAATAAAGAAGGAAGTTCCCGAAATCAGCGTTCCCGAAAATATGGGAACTTTGTCTACATATGCCTATCTTAGTCGAAGCATGAAATACTTCAGTTATATGATTGAGAATCTTGAGTCCGTGGCTTTTCAGAGCCCTCCTATTCGCGAAATCATCTACCCGACAATCAATTGGATGAAAGACACCAGAAACCAGATGGTTCATGATGGTGGCAAACTGCTCTTTGAAAGAAAATCTGATATTGCCGATTACGAGAAGTCCATCCAAGATTATGAAATAAAGATAAACAGCCCCAAAATAGGAGAACCAGAACTTCAAGACTTTTTCCTAAATAATCCGATTATTATAGACAGAAGAATAACGAAACTCATCCCGAAGAAATCCCTAGGTGGAGAAAATTACCCAGATTTCATTGCAGTTCTTCACAACAAACAACACATTTTGATAGAAATTGAAACGCCTACCAAGAGATTATACACAAGGAATGGGCATCCAACTAGCGAATTCTCGCAAGCAGACCAGCAAATCCAAGACTATCTAAGATGGACAAATGAAGACAAAGATTATCTTAGAAAACCCATGCGGGAAATCCCTTTGCCCGACATGAGCGTAGAAAATACTTCGGGCTTGTTGATAATCGGTATGAGAAAGAATTTGAGTCCAGAAGAAGAGAGGCGGTTAGAAAGAAGAAAATTTGAGTGCAAGAACTACAGAATAGAAACATTTGACGAACTTCTTATGGATAATCAACAAATCGTAAAAAGTATCCGAGAGCATCCCAAAAATGCCTAAGACCATGCTCAACAATGGCACTACTCTAGAGCCACCAACATCCACATCCTATAACTTGACTATCTAACTAGGCATGACTATCGATTTATCTTGAAACTGACCATTTTTGGCGGGGGAGTGTCTGAATGGACTTGTTTCGGTCTTCATTTAAGTAATACCTTAATTCCAAGGCTCTAAACCTATCAGCAGTATTGGAACATCAAGTATTTTTTCGAAAATCTCAATGTCCCGTTTTACATTATGAAACTTTGGTTCTTTGGACATTGAAGTAACATAAACTAGTGCATCAACAAGTCCCTTTCTAGAGCCGTGTGTATACGGAGAAAACGCACCATTAGGCGAGAGGATACCCACACGTTTCAAGGACGCTTATCTTGGAAGACCTGTCACCATAAACTTCAACATCAAGTTGATCTGGAAAATGATCTTACGCAGGGGGTCTAAAAGTCTTTTATACAACGAATTCTTTATTTTTCTCGCAATGTCTGAATCAGAAATCAAGACTCTGATAGAGTATCCTAATGAAGAGAGACATCTTGAGTTCAAAAGGAGTAAGGCTTGGGATGGAGATTTCAAAGCAAAGACCACAAAGTCGATAATGGCATTGGCCAATCTCAGAGACGGTGGCTGGATCGTTATAGGAAAGGAAGAACGATCAGACAGAACATTCGAGACTGTTGGGATGACTCCAGACGATTATGACAGTTTTGATCCCGATAACATAAAGGCGTTTGTTTATGGGTATGCAAAACCACCAGTCAGTTTTCAAGTTCTAAAGAACGAGTATCAGGGCAAGAAATTCATTCTTATCAAAGTAGAGGAATTTGACGAGTTACCTATAATATGTCAAAAAGACTGTGGCGAGATTCTTTATGCGGGCGAAATCTATGTGAGATCTAAGGGCAAACCCGAAACCATTCACATACCAACTGAGGCTGAGATGCGTGAAATTATCGAGAATACAATAGACAAGGGCGTACGCAAGTTTGTTCAGAGACTACAACGGACAGGACTGTGGGTTTCCAGCACACCATTCTCTGCAAGTGATGATGAAGATGATTATAGAAGACAACGAGCTGACTTGATATGACAGAACCGATCCCTGCTGTTCAGGAGATAGTTGCAAAGATCAAGTCACAAGGTTTCTGGGAGATTACGATACGACCGTTGAAGTTTAACAAGACACGCATCGAATCTTTGAATGAATGCAAGCTACTCATTGAAGAGAACAAGGTCAGATTGCGTGGTTGGGACTATCCACATATCAGTAACAAGTATGGTGTTAGAAGTGGAAAAGATTGGGTTGAAAATCTCACTGACTGGTCAGACAAAGTGGAAATTTGGCGGATGTATCAGAGTGGCCAATTTGTTCATCTCTTCGGTTGCAGAGAAGACTGGTGGGGCGAAGTGAGAATCTTCTGGTCAAAGCAAACCTATACAACGCCTCGTTATGGTCTCAGTCTCTTGTCTACATTGTATACATTTACCGAAATATACGAGTTTGCAGCGAGGCTCGCAAAGAGAAATGTGTTCGACGATTTCCTCAATATATCAACTACACTTCATGGAATGAAAGCTCGAAGACTTGTGACTTTGGACATGAATAGATCGCTGAATGACAACCATATCTGCGACATTGATGAGATCTCTCTCAGCAAAACACCCACTGTTGAGCAAGTAATCGGTAAGAGCAATGAGTACGCCATAGATGGCACTCTCGCAGTTTTTGAGAGGTTCAACTGGCTCAATGTCCCAAAGCAGGTTCTCGAAGAAGAACAAAGCAAATTTCTAAAAGGTTAGGTTCTGGAGGCACGCAATTCTCAACTCGCATAACTCGCCTTTGGATATCCCACTAGGTTCTCAGGTTCGATAATCAATTCCTCGTAGTCCCAGGCCAAACCCGACTCTGAAAGCCTCCCCAGAACCAATTGACAACTGTCGTATGTCTGTCGTTTGCGTTTTTGGTCTGCTTTGAGTAGTGCTTTGAGTTTTTCCAGTGAGAGTGTGACTGGTTTGGTTTTCCATCTGCCTTTAGCCATCTTCTTGGCTTCTCGAATCCTAGTCAGAAGCGTATGTTTAATGTCCTGCGAGTAGTAAGCTCGGTAACGGTACCATCGTGGAGTCTAAGAAAATCCTCGTAGAAGTACTGCCAACCATGCCTCTTTCTTCCATGTGATTTCTTTGGAACCATTAACTGGGTTTAATTTCAAAAATTGAATTAAGCATAGTAAAGTATAAATTCGTGTTCCTCCGCTATGAAGAGCAACAACAAAAAGAAGGAGGAAAGTATCATGGATGTGCTATTGTTTGACACAACGAAAATCTTCGAGGAGAAAGCGCAAATCTGCTTTGCCAAAGACGCTGAAACGAATACTAAACGATCCCTATGTGCGGAGCACAGCAAAAGAAATAGTGAAAGAGATTATAAAGAGGCTTTTGAATCCCCAAAAATAGAAGACTATGACAGCGAAGTTCTGCAGAAACTTGGCGAATACATCACAGTTATGTCGAATCCTAATAGAATAAGAATGCTAGATTTTTGTCTGCAAGAACGTTCGTTCACTGACATACTGCTGACTCTTCGCTTGAATCCAGCATCTCTTAAGCATCATGTAGATTTGCTGCAGACTGGCGGATTCATTCAAAAAACAGGGATTGGCAGAGGAATAAGATACAGAACTACAAGCTTCGGGAGAACAATGCTAGACTTCGTTGGAGAAGTCTTGAGTATTGTTAAGGCTACCTGACGCACGCTTAACCAATAATAATCCCCCTTTTTATGTGAACACGCATCGGAAAGACTGAGTTACTACGTAGGACGGTTTGACTATGCCTAAAAAGAGAATTTCGGGAACAGATTTTGAAATCTATCTGTATCCTACTATTCGAAAGAATTTTCCGCTAAAGGAAGGATGGGAGATTCTTGAGAACAAGAACATAGAGGCGGGTAAGTCGTTTATTAAACCTGATTTTGTTGTGAAGAAAAGGAAGATATATGCTGTTATTGACGCAAAAGATAAGGCTATTCTTGAACGTAGAGACATTGACAAAATCCTAGATGATAAGAAAAAAACGAAGGCAAAAAAGGCGATTATCTACATCGCAAATGACACGGAAGTTCCTCTAACCGTTGAAGACTATGCCCTTGGTTACGCTGTAACGATTCAAAGAACTATGTGGCGGATACCTAACTATAAATCTTAAATCTGCACGGCAACAGAAGAAAGCTAGGTGATATTACGGGAAAGTTGATGGATGTTGCTGGAAATAGGGCAATGAAGATTATGGGAAAAACAGCTAGGCAAGGAATAGACAATTTCATGAAAGCGTTCTCGGAAGACTATGAGATAGAATATATTATTGCGGACCTTCAATTGAAACCAAACCCTCTTCAAAGCAAAGGCTCTTTACAAATCAAAATGAAAAAGACAAAAGGAAAAACTTAGCTGAACAGAAGAATTAATAAAGTCATGCAGGGATGCAATAGAGAGGTGACTTGAGATTAACAAGAAAGGAAACAGTCATGGACTAAGCATTGCCTTGATTTGCATAGGCATCGTAATAATGGTTGCTGGTGCTGGAGTTAGTAGTTTGCCCCTTTCCTCGGTTTCAGTCGGTCCCGTTTCGGTAACTGGAATTTCACCATTCTCAGCGGCATTTCTCTTTGTTGGAGCAGTCATATTTGTTCTTGGAATAACTGTGTATCTAAAAGGCAAGTAATAGTTAGATGTCCAAGACTTTAGCGACTAATACACACTAACTAGGGTCCCACTTTCTATCCAACCATCATCATACAGGGAGTCCCATCGAAATCGTCTTTAATGATCCCTTAACCTTCTTTACGTATATGTAGATGATGTTTCAGTTTTCTGTTGGGATGCGGCTCGGAATTTTTGTTGAAGGTTTTTCTCTATATCCTCATACTTTTCAGTCGAAGTTTTGAATTTCACGCAAGTTTTCAACCTAGAAAAATACACGTTATGATGTTCGAGTAGTTTTGTGAGGTATACTAAAACGTGTTCTGTTCCGTACACGCTTACATCTTCTGCTGCCTCTACATGCTTTTCTTCTGGTCTATCGCCCGTTGGCCATTTGGTTGTGTGCGTCTTGGTATGTGTAACTCTGAATGTTGTAGTTCATTCTTTCTCCGTTTCTCCAAATCTCTCAATGTTTATTTTTCCGTTTTTCAAGGAATTTCTTGTCGTATTTGAATTCCTTGTTCATTACACAAGCATTCAGGTGCTTGAGATTTGCATCAGATTTAACCGCAAGAAAATCCCTCTTTGCTTCCAATTTTGTGTCAACAGAATCAGTACTTGGATTCCAGAGCATTATTCCAACACAATCAAAGTCGTAAGTTCGTGCTTCCAGCGACTGTCCGTAGGGGTATCTATATCCTGATGGAATGCTGCGAAACATTCTGAGCAGTGTTGTTGTTTCTTCTATCTTGGCAATAGTTGAAGGAACATTGGCATCAACTAGAGTTGGAGATAGTCCAATGACCAGATAACTTCTGTCAACTCCGTGGTTCAAATATAGAAACATCTGTCCTATGCCTGAATACAAAGCATTTAAGTCAACCTTTTTCAATTTCTTGTTATATTTTAGCAGCTTTAATTCATAGCCAACAGCACTTTGTTCGCTTATACTCAACAAATCTATTTCTGGAGATATCGACTTTGTTGAAATCTGTTTGACTTTGGCGAATTGACCTAGCTCATGTCTTACCATAAGATGAGCCAACAAATCATCTTCGTTAGAAATCTCCGAAAGTCCATTCAATTAGTATCCCGAGAATCTATTCGGTTTTCGAGCACTTAAATCTCTTCCGATAATTGGTTCTGTAAACCCCTCGCTTAGTTGTTTCCCTTGCACGCTCGCCAGTTCACAGAACCCGATAATTTCAGAAATTCTTCATGCGAATATTCTTAAGTGCATCTTATATCAATACTGTTTTCATGGATTTGCACTTTGTGACTAAGAGTTGGATGTATGTAATATAAACTCGTATCAATCATGACACGAAAGCCCAGCGATTTAGCGTCTAGGCAAAAACGAATGTCTACGCATAAGGGAAGATTATGGTCACAAGAGTTCAGATGGCATTTCAATCGCTTTAAAACCCACTTTTCAATAAAACATAAGGCAAAACTGCAAGAATCCACTTCGATTTTCATGAATGGAAAATGTGCAAACCCATTTTCGTCTACAAAACTCTGTCCAACATTAACAAGGCGCCCACCAACGGAATCAAACGAAAAAGCGTTAATGACGGGAACAAGCCTGCCTTTCTCTGGGATTATGAAAGCGGTTATTCCGCTACAAATATTCGCTACGTATGTTCTGTTCATCAAGAGTAATTTATGTATCGAATCGCTAGGAAAAATGATGTCACTGTCTATGTTAATGATGTCTGTATTGGCCTGCTCGAATAAAGAGTTCATGACGTTAGCTATTTGGAGATCCTTTTTCTCTGTTTGCGAGAGTCTGGGGACGTCAACCAATTTGACAGAATGGTAATCAAGCCCATTCTTTTTCAGAAAGTCTGAGAGCAGCCGCTTAGTATGGTCAGTACTCCCGTTGTCCGCCCATAGTAGATTAACGCATTTCTTCGGATAATCAAGATTGGTTAAACAATCCAGATAACCAGAAACGTTTTCTCCAGAGTTATAGAAAGCTGTTGTTATCGTGATTCCTTTTCTTGACTTCAGCGCGCGCCGTTGTTGGTTGAGGACATCCTTCTCCATCGAAAAGTCCTGCCAAACATGCTCGTTCAACATCCTCCAATCTAAAACCTCAGACATTCTTTAATCCAACCAACTATAATAAATCTGGTCTCCTAGTTGCTCCAGAGATTTTTTGCCATTCCCAGAATGTGCTTCCCATGCCTCTAGAAAGACGACGATCTAACTCCAATATCCATGAATGATTTCTTGGACGAGCGGCGAAGGAATGAAGGAAATGAACGATACTGATGAAGACGTTCAAAACTGGAGTCCGAATATGCTGATGCTGGTTTCTGATGAAGGCTTTGATTCTGACGCTTCGAAGCTGGCAGACAAATACCTGATTCACTGTGTTCACGCTAACAAGACCTTCGAGTTCGTCAGCAAAAGAGGGCAAGACCGTCTAGAGTTCTGACAGTCCAAGAAGCCGACACAATAGCGTGCTGAACAAATCTAATTAGATGGCTGTTGTCATTCTTCACATAGGAGTCATTCATGTCCAATCCTGCAATGAATCACAGAACGCGCTATCACATGTTCTCGGTCTATGAGAAGAGTCCACCTTGCAACAGGTTTATTCTAATTGAAGTATTCGAGGAGCTAAAAGAATGAAGCAGGGCAGCGGTCTAAAGGGCAGGACAATTCATAACTCACACCTTCTTTTTTTGAGGGAAAGATGACAAGGAGGTGAAGAATTGAGAGGAATTAGAAACTTGAGCAGGACACTTGGATTAACAGTAGCTTTTGCAGTCGTTCTTTTTGGGGTGCTAAGCGCGAACGCGGCGCAACGAACGGTCGGAGTCAAAGCGGGCGACTGGGCAGAATACGCATTCACCCTTTCTGGAAACGCCACAGTAGCATACACTGGAACAATGAAACTTGGTGTAAAAGAAGTTGCATCAACCACCATTACATATAACATATCATACACGCCCGCCCTTCCCCCAGGTGCTTTTGTAGTGGGGTTGGATCCAAAAGACTACACTTGTGATGCGGCTACTGGCGAGGGCACTTCAGGCTTGTTCATCGCAGCAAACCTCAACACGGGCGACACGCTATACACATCAATGAATGCATCTATGAACGGGCCACTGAGCGCAACAAGCAGCCGAGAATATATGGGCCAAACTATTGAAGTAAACCACTGGTTCTATTTGATAGGTTCGCCAAGCATTGACCTCTTTTGGGTTAGGGCAACGGGAATGCTGGCTGAACTGCACATCGCGGTTGTAATAGATACTACAAGCAACACGACGATAATTGAAGACGCAACGCTCACGGCAACGTCAGTCATCCCAGAGCTTCCAACATTGCTTTTGCCACTGTTTGCACTGGCAACCCTGCTGGCAACCGTCATAGTCTACAGAAAAAAACACGTCATAGTCAGGTCCGTGAGAAGCTGATCTGACAATTCATGACTCCCACCCTCTTTTCTCAGAGGATAACATATGAGTGAAACAGAAACATACATGAAAAATCTTGAGAAGATTCACGACCTCTCAGGCGACAAAGACCTTTTACAAGGCGTGACCGCAGCCAAAGTCAGGAAGATAGAAGATGCTTACAACGAGAAACTAGGAAAAAACAATGAAAAGAATTCAAAGACATTC
>Ga0315291_10003118_pt1 | contig 21442 bp, 18 predicted proteins | sample YL17G12_20_MG_FD_203070 | JGI IMG/M metagenome (GOLD analysis project Ga0315291, IMG submission 203070) | Sediment microbial communities from Yellowstone Lake, YNP, Wyoming, USA - YL17G12_20 | ecosystem: Environmental > Aquatic > Freshwater > Lake > Sediment | place: USA: Wyoming | collected... | reverse complement strand
CCGGCGTTCATGAACAGCGCAAAGGCGATCGTCCCCCCCACGATGACCAAGATCGCAGGTCCATGAAGCACGGCCTTTGCCATGGGCAGAACTCCGTTTTGCGGGCGTCCTTTCATAAGAAAATAGATGGTCAAGCCTAGCACGGCCGCGAAAAGGATATAGCCGATCACGCGTTCATAGACAAAAGTCCGGCCCGAAGCGGCCCCTGAAATCTCCGCGGCCGCCGGCGTTTCCAGAGCTCCTGTCCCTTCAATTTCGCCCATGATTTTTAAAGCCGGGACGAGACAGATGACGGAGAGGACCAGTCCGTAAAGGGAGACAATGAACGCCTGGATCATCCGGCTGCCGACATCCTCGATCCTGCCGCTCTCCCCTCCCAGCACGATGGTGAAGTTCAGGGTGCTGCCCAGAACGCCGAGGACCCAGGCGTTGCGGGCGGCCGCTTCCCAGAAATGGGCGGCCCGCCTCAGCTCCGCGGCCGGTCCCGGGCGTCCCGCCGCAGACCGGAATGCCGCTCCGATCTCCCGACCCGAAAATCCCATGAGGGCGGCGGCGACGGATCCGGAGACCAAGTAGAAAAAACCCGCCTTATTCATGAGGCCCGAAAAGAGCCCGGAGAAGAGAACGGCGACAACGAACGCCGCGGCGAACAGCCATTTCAAGGATGCCTGGCGCAGGACCTTGGTTAATATGTTCTCTCTCATAGCATTTCCTCCTTGTCATCTAGAATCTAAACCGCGCCTCCCAGAAGACATCCCTTGGCCCTCCGGGCGAGGAGGGCACGCCGCCGGTTCCGGTGATTCGGACGGGTAAATATGTGCACATGTCGATCGTGAACTCGAGAGCCTCCGGACCCGTCCCGGCCGGGATCGTGTAGGTCCCGATATCACACTTGGCCTCTCGGGAGAACTTTACGAACCGCCATCCTCCCGATAAATGTTCCCCAACCGCCGACGGAGTGGAAAACGAAGCGACCGCCCGAACCAGGGGATCGGCCGTATCTCGCGGCTCCCCGAGTTTGAAGCTCCGGAGAAGGGATCCGTCCTGCCCCTTCACCAGGACCTGGGCCGGGCCTCCGGAACGCCACTCGATTTCGCAGTCGAGGAACTCACCGTCTTCTTTCCGGACACGGGCCGAACAGGACATGGATTCCGCGACAGCCAACTGCTCCGCTACGGCCAAGGAGGTCCTGATCAGGGAAATCCGGTCGGAAAGCGGATTGCGGGATCCCAGGCCTTGAAGAAGGCTCCCGGACACGAGCATCAGGATCGAGAGCGCGGCCCAGGCGCTTCTCCAGAAAAACGGAGCCAGGATCGGCATCCGTTTCTCCTTCTCAGTCGTCCTGGCGCGAAAGCGATCGATCCGGTCCCGCATCCCGGCGGCGACGTCGGGAGGCAGGTCGTCGGCGAGGACTCTCTTCAGAAGCTCGTCCAGACCCGTGCCGTTCGGTTGCTTCGCGGTCATGACACAGTCTCCTTCTCCTTTTCTTCGCGTCCGTCGGCAAGGCCGGGGTGAAAACGGGCGAGCCTGCGCGACAAGGCCGTCCTGGCCCGCATGACGTGGATCCTCACCGTCGTTGCCGAGCACCCCATCCCCCGGGCAATCTCTTCGTAGGATTGCTCCTCGACGATGCGCATCAGAACGGCTGTAGCTTGCCTTTTCGGCAGGCGGCCGATGGCCTCGAGGATGTCGGCCCGCAGGCTCCGGTCCTCCGATTCCTTCGAGACGGAGGAAGCCGTGTCGTCCGGGCACTGCTCCGGCAGGCCGGCGATCTCGCGACGAAGGCGGCGCCGGCTTTTCCGGACGGCGTCGTAGGCCGCGTTGACCGAGATCTTGAGGATAAGGGCCTGTGGGTTGGGATGCCGGGCCACCGTTCCACGCTTTCTCCAGATGACGGTTAGGGCGTCCTGGAGGGCGTCCTCGGCCGCTTCCCTCTGCCGGACAATCCGCCAGATCGACCTCATCATCCGGGTTTCCATCGGCCTGACGAGACTGTCGAAATCGAATTCCCGCTGCCTCATCGCGGTCGCCTCGACCGGACGGCCGGTCTCCACCTCTTGGGCCAGGGAACGCTCCGGGCTTTCGACGGCGATCTCCATGGTGCTCTCATTATCGCAACCGTCGGGAAAGGCCTGTTTGTTTACGAACGGCCTCTGCCCCGGCTTTTTTGCCTGCCCGCGGGCGGGGGAGGCCTGCTCGGGAACACTGTAATTCAGGACGGTCTACAAATCAAATCCGGTCCAAAAAATGTCCAGGCAACCCGAAAACTTCCGGTTCCACCATTGGGGACTGTTCCAAAAGATCATGTGCCGCCAGGGATGGGTCGGCGGCAGATCGTACTTTGGAGGCTTCCTTCTCGGTTTGACCGTCGCCGGCTTGGGCTCGACCGGCCTTGCGCTTTTGCCGCTGAACGGTCAGTGCGGGATGGGCGTGACGACCATCAGGACGAATTCCAGGAGGTACCGGACGGATTGTTCGCCGCGGCCGGCCTTTAGTTCGCCCAGGGCCGAATCGATCAGTTTTTGCCCGACGTTTTTCGCCTGCTCCATGATGTCCTTTTCTTTGTAGACTTCGCTGAGCTCTTCCGGGAATTGCTACTTTTTTCCGGCCGTGACCAGGCGATAGGCGAGGGAAAGGTACTGGTGTCCCTTGTCGCTGAAAAGAGATTGACGGTCGAACTCCTTTTTCGCAACTTCGATCCGGGACTTGTACTCGCCCGCATAGTCCGTTTCGGGCAGGATCAGGAGCGAGACATCCAGGATTTCGAGCAGTGCTGCCTTGACGGCACCGCCGGATGAGGAACGGTCCATGATGACGGACGTGGCGTGGGTGACCATGCTTTCGGCGTCCGTTTCGGAGCACCGAAGAAGGGGAGTGGCGGATAGCAAAAGTCCGAGGGCGACAAACGCGATCGTCGGCCTGTTTTTCATAGCGGCCTCCTTTGTCCGGATCGGATGCTCTTTCGCATCCACACGATAACCGGCCGGGAAACCTGTCGCGTTTACATCCTTATGAGTCTTGCAGGGCAGGAAATTGCTTTGTCCTAGGGAGGAGCGTCTTGACCTTTGTCGAATCTCGGCCTACCGAGCTTCTGGCCGTGTCCTTAGACCTCGAAATGCTCCCATTCGTATTTGACGCGCTCCATGAAATGGATAAAAAATTCGTTTTTGCTGTGATAAATAAAAGCTTGGGCAGAGAACGAAGGGGGCAAGAGAGAATCAGGAAAAATATTCAGGGGAGATCAACTTCATAGATTTTCCGGGCTGTGGACGTTGAACCCTGCGTGCCGCCAGGAAAGCAAACGTTCTGCCCATTCCGGGCTGAGAAGCTGCTTGCAGACAAGATCGGCCAGGACCTCGCGGCCGAAGATCTCAGCCAGCCGCGAGTCGTCGATCCGGGGGATCTTATGGAAGAGGCCCGCCTTGTCCACTCCGCCCTCGGTCACCAGGAAATGGAGGTGGGGGTGAAGATTGATCCGATCGCCGAATGTCTGAATAGCTGCGATGACTCCGGGCACAACGTCTCTTTCAGCCACGACTTCGAAATTCCGCGTCAGGGAGCGGAGGGCGCAGTGGCAGTGGTATTCTCTCGGCGGCCGTGCTGACGAACGCCTTCCCGCTGAGCAGCCATTTTCCCGTATACAGAACCTTTGTTGTCACTACAACAGGCGATGGCGAGAGGCCAAGCCCTCTTCGGTCATCTTCTTCCATAGGTGCGATCGTGGCGGGGACGGATGTCTCGCCGGGGGCGGGCCAGACAGCGGCCCGGGCGATCGACCCCCACCTTAAAGACGGTGTCTGGTAGCGCGCCCTCTTAAAGGACAAACGTATACGAATACTTGATCATGATCGCCCGGCTGCTGTAGGAGGGCCGGCTGGGGTGATAGCCGAAGCGGTCGGTGTTCAACCCCTCGTTGACCACGATGTAGAAATCGTTGCCTTCTTTAGGATTATAGCGGAACCTGAGATTGGCCGTCACCTCATCGGCGGCGCTGTCGTATTGGATGAAGGCGGACGCCGAGAATTTCGTGCTCAGGGTGGCCAGCAATCGGATTCGCGCGATCTGGGCGGTCAGCGCCTGGTGGCGGCGGGAGAAATCCACGCGATCGAATTCGTAGTATCCGTCCAGGGTGAGGTCTGAGGAAATCCCCCAGGTGGGTTTGACGCTTATCGTCGCCTTTGCGCCGTCGTAGAACGAGCCGGCATCGATTGAGACGGTCGCATACAGAAGATTTCCGAAGGGAGTCTCGAAATATCCCTTGAGCCCGTAGAATTCGTACTCGCCCGGGGGGACGAAGACCTTGTCGTAAAAAGATATCTCCTCCCGAACACTTTCGCGATACAGCTTCAGGGCGAATTCGCCATTCCAGCCGGACTTGGCGAAAAAACCCCAACCGGGCCCGATTTCGGCCGATTCCAGCGTCCGGTCCTCATTCCGGAAATAGACATACCCGTCGGCGAAGACATTGTGCTGGTTCAGAAAGGATTTTTCCCCGGGCATCCAACCGTAGGTGATGCGGTTCCCCAGCCGGATGAAATCTTCGCGCAACTCGAAGCCCAGGCCCGGGTTGTAGTCCTTGCCCGAATAGGACAGGCTCAAGTTGGACCCCAAGCCCTTCTGGGTTCGCCGTTCCCAGCCGATGCGGAACCGGGCCGGGTCGAGGGACACGGCGCTGTTCGATTTCCCCGTCTCGTACGATTGGGCCCAATTCAAAAAGATATAGTCGTCGCCGTGGACGCGGAATATTCCATCCAGGCCGTAGACCGTGTTGTAGGAGCCGTCGGTCCCCAGACGCGTCGTCAATATCCCTCCTACATAGGAGAACGGATTGAAGACACGATGCCGGACACGAAGGACGCCCATGTTCTCGGAGGGAACTTGCGCCGCGTCGAGCGGCGCTGTCTGCATATCAAGAAACCCCAGGTCCCAGGAGCCGAGCCGGCCGACCACACGCGCGCCGCCGTAGATGCGCACGGCGTCGTGTTCGTGGAGACCGATCCTCCGGCTGTAAAAAAGCTGGTTATACTCGCCGAAACTGAAATCGAAGATCCCGGCCCGCTCCAGGAAAAAGAGCCTTTTCTCCGGGAAGTAGAGGGAGAAGCGGGTCAGGTTGACCTGATAGTCATCGGCCTCGACCTGGGCGAAATCCGTGTTGGCCGTAAGGTCCAACGTGAGGTTGCTGGTGAAGCCGTACTTGATATCCAGTCCCGCTTCCGTCGTGGGCTTGTCCTTGTGGACATAAGCCGTTTCCTCATCGTTCAGGTCATATGACTGTCCGTATCCGCCGATGGCATACGGGGCGATATAGAACGGCCGGCGGCTGCGCACGTTTTCCAGGATGGCGTCACGGCTCTGGGAGGGTTTATAAAGCACGACCGTCCCCAGCCTGGGGTCGACGTCCGGAAAACAGATGAGCTCCGCCCGGCGGGGGATCCAGCGGAACGCCTTGAGACCCATGACGACACGGTCGTCTTTTTCCTGAAAGCGCAGACTGGAATACGGGATGCGCATTTCGGCGAACCAGCCCTGGTCATTCTTGACGACCGCCACGTCCCAGAACGTATTCCAGCTCAAATTGACATAGCTGTCGTTGATCGACCGCCGCACGGCGTCGTTGACCACCATCCCGTCCCACCGCAGGCCCGACGGCGTCGTGCAGAAGCCCAGGGCGTTTTCCTTGTCGTTGAAAGTATCGAAGAAGACGCCGAAGAAATCGCTGTTGGTATTCGGGTAATCGCGCTTTTTTGAGGGGGATTGGATCTTGTCGGGCTCTCGGTCGTAGAGCTGGGCGGCGATATAGATGAAACTGTCGTCGTGCCCGAGAAGGATCTCGGTTTTTTCCGAGGGGGGATTCCCGAAGGTGGGAAAGATGCTGACCAGGGGCAAAGAGGCAATGCCCTGCCAGGCCTCCTCATTGCTCAGGCCGTCGAGGGCGACTGGGCCGGACATCTTGGGGATGAGCCAGGGGCTCCTCTCGGGTTTTGGAGACGCCGAAGTCTGGCCCAGGCTGGCCGTTGCCGTCGCTAAAAGAAGCGCCGCAGCGCAAAAGAGCACGATTCCTGTTTTGCTCATGGTTATTTTTTAAGAGTTTGCTTTTTGGCTGAGCCTGCCGGGCGAATCTTCTTGAGGTCAAAGGCCCCTTTATCCATCCGGAGAGATTATAAATCTCAGCGAGAAGGGATGTCAAATTGAGCTCCCTAGAGTGGAGGGGGGTCGGAAGCACGCCGACAACCCAAAAAGCGCCGGAAATCAGCCGGACATCCGCGGGCCCTGGGGAAAGGAGAGAATTATGCGGAATATTCAGGGGAGGCCTCAGCGGCCATCAGGACTTCCTGATAGGCGATATGAGGAGGCGGGGGCCTGTCCGCAAAGAAGGTGAGCTTGAGGTGGTCGATGATCCTGTCCACCACGGCGTAATCCGTGCGGAAAGCGATGACCTTCATCTGTCCGCCACATTGGCGGGGCAAGGAGGAGGCGGCGGAGGGGACGGCGGCCGGGGCGAAGGGAGCGGCGGAAAACGCCGACCTCGCCCTAATCAAAAAGGAGAAGATGCCCGACGGCCGGACCAAGCTCATCTACAAGGAGAAGGCAACCGGCAAGGTCGTTCAGAAGATCGAGTAGATCTCACCGCGACGGGGCGACGGCGATCAGGCCCCGCAGCATCCTGAACCCCTTGAGGTAATCCTCCGCCTGGAAGCCCACGGCCCGGGCGTTGAGGCGCTGGACGCCCGGGAAGTACATGGCCATGTCGGCCTGGGCCGAAACGAAGAACTCGAGCTCGAAGCGGGTGGGCGAAACGATCTTGAAGGGCGGGACCTTGCCGATCTTCTTCAGCGCGTCGGTCACCCGGTCGCGGATGGCGCGGCGGGCTTCAGCGAAGGGCACCAAGCGGGCGGCGGTCCGGCCGATGCCGTCCTTGACCGGGGCCGTGACGACCTCGCTCCCCAGGATGGCCTTGGCCTGCTTGCATACGGCCACGTCGCCGCTGATGAAGACGACCGGGACGCCGTGGGCCCCGGCGATGGCCGCGTTGAGGCCGAGCTCGGGGAGCTCTATGCCGTTGATCTTGACGGCCCGGACCCGGCCGCCCGAGATGGTGTGGTCGAGGACGGCGTCCTGGGTGCCGGCGCCGGCGTGGTAGCCTACGAAGAGGACGGCCTGGTAGGTCTCATCGATGCCCTGCATCATGGACTGGGGCTTGGGCGAGCCGGAGATAAGCACGGCCTTGGGGTGGAGCGCGGCGGGGTCGATGTTGCGCATGTCGCCGTGGGAGTCGTTGACCACGACCTCGACCGCTCCGGCGCGCAGGGCCCCCTCGACCGCGGCGTTGACGTCGTCGACCATCCACCGGCAGGCCGCGGCGTACTCGGGGTTGCCGGGGGACGTCTGCTCGGAGGCCACGACCCCGCAGATGCCCTCCATGTCGACCGAGATGAAGACCTTAAGCTTGGGGGCTTCGCGCTGCTGGGCGGGGAGGTCGGCGGGGAGGAGGGAGAAGAGGGCGACGGCGCCGGCGGCCGAGGCGAGGGTGATCAGGGGGAGTAAACGTTTGAATGGAATATTGAATGCACTGTTTCTGTTTTTCATGACCCCTCCTTGCACAAGGAAAAATAGAAACGTCCCCTTTTTCTTGCCCCGGATGCTATTGCAGGCTTTTCCCCTGTCATTACGAGCGACAGGAGGGAGCGAAGCAATCTCAACTCCCCGTCCCGCCCTGCTCGTATTTTGCGGCCAGCGTTGGATCGAATGGTGTGCGGCGGCTCGAGCATTTTTCGCGCTCGCAGAGCTGGCAGGAGCTGAAGCCCTCCTCGGACGGGAAGAAGATGCCCGAGATGGATTTCCGGGGCACCATGAGCAGGCTGTCCGTGAGGCGGACGCCGATGAGGCGCTCGGTGTCGCCGAAGATCGAGAAGAGCTTGGGCTGCTCGGTGATGGGCCAGTCCTCGAGCGAGCCCGGGTCCATGCTGGCCAGGCCGGGGAAGCCCCAGCGCGTCCGGAAGCGCTCGGAGAGCCAGGCGGCGCCGCTCTCCAGCGCGAGATTGGCCATCTCCTCGAGGTAATACTGCTTGAGGAGGTCGCCGGAGGCGGCGGCCTCGGCCTCGAGCGCGGGCCCGGCGGTCATGATGAACGGGAAGACCTTCTGGACCCGGTCGAGGTTGCGGCGCAGGACCCGGCTGCGGAAGGTGACGCCGGCCACTTCGACCGTGTCCTCCCCTTTCGCGCCGGTGTAGGAGATCTCGTAGACGGCGCGGAGGGCCACGAGGGAGCAGGCTTGTTCGAGGAGCGCGTCCAAGTCGAGCGCGCCGGCCCGGGCGGGGTTATGGCGCAGGCGGGCGGCCACGGCTTCGCGGTCGAGGGTGACGGGGATGCGGTCGAGGACTTCCATGGCGCCCCCCCTATGATTACCCCAAAGGGCGGGCCTGAATCAACCCCGAAAAATGGCGTTGCGCCGCCGGCCGTTCTTTGGAATCATGGGAGGCACCCAGAGGGGAGGACGAACTCATGAACAAGAGGATCCTGCTGATATTATTATTATAAGAGTTTCATTTTCTGTTGGACTGGTCGAATGAACGTTCAGGCGCCAATTTCCCCCTCCAACCATCGTGGGGAAGGATAGATCAAACCCTCAAGTCGTGTCAAGGAGGGGTTGTGGGTTGAGGGTGCGGGGAGATCTGATCGAGGCCGTCCCGACGCCGAAAACCGCTGGAAACGAGCTGGAGTTCCCCTCCCCATAAAAGAGAGAATCACGGAAAATATTCAGCCGAATTCTCAGCCGCCATCAGGACCTCCTGATAAGCGATATGAGGAGGCGGGGGTCTCTCCGCAACAAAGGTCAGCTTTACTTTTTGGAACCCATGGCTTTCACCAGCTTAAATGGAGCCTGTGAACTATGAGCCTGCTCTATATGCCCGTCGTAAGCGCGTGCTCGGTCGGATTGTTGTTACAAGTGTCGATGACGCACTTCCAACCGTATCTTGCCTTCCATTAAAGATATTCATTTCGGGAAGTTCATGCGCCGCAGGATATCTTCGAACCGCGGGTCCGAACGGACCGCATCGAAGAAATGGTCGAATGTCAGCAAGGGGAGCCAGCCGTCTCGCTCCTGATACGCCTTATTGAGATAGCTAAAGCCCCGATCCTTATCCCCCATGGCGAAATAAAGGTACGAAAAAAAGTACGGCGGGACGTATTCTTTTTGTGATTGGGCAAGGAGGCTGTTTAGAATGTCTATCCCTTTTTCAGCAGATCCAGCCTTGAACTGGGCAACTCCCATATAGGCCAGAAACAAGGGGCGAAGCGCCCTTTGTAGCTCGAGGTCCTTTTGAATTTCCCCGATAGCTTCCGGATACATAGATTTCTGGAGGTACGCCAGGCCAAGATAGGAATGCGCGTAGCTGAACGCCGGGTCCATCTCGATCGTTTTTTTCAAGGATTCGATAGCCCGGTAGTATTGTCCGGAATGATAATAGAAATCCCCCAGGGTTCTGTTCGTAATCATGTTCAATGGATCAACGGCGAGCGCTTTGCGGATCTCCGAAAAGGCCTCTTCATAACGATTCATAATGACCAGAAAATAGGCATATAAATGGTGGGCCGTCACATCATCCGGTTTAAGCGCAATCGCGGCCTTGAATTCGCTTTCGCCGGATTCCCAATCCCAATCATAGTAAACCAAGACGTATCCCAACACGGTGTGAGCTTCGGCCAGGGCCTTGTCGAGTGAAAGGGCCTTGAGTGCGAGCTCTTTAGCCTTGGGATAAATCTCTTCCGGGCGGACAATGCTGTAGTGGGATAGCGTATTGTAGGCTTCGGCCAGGCCGGCGTAAGCTAAAGCATAATTGGGATCGATGTCGATTGCTTTTTGGAAGTACTCCATGCTTTTTCGGATATCGGCTTCGGTCCATTTGTTCCAGAACCAACGTCCCTTCAGGTATAGATTGTAAGGCTCAATATTATCCGTGTATCGCTTCACGACTTTCGACTTTTCTTCGCCCAAGAGCGTGAGTTTCAGCTTGTCGGCAACAGCCAAGGCGATCTCATCTTGGATGTCAAAAACCTTGGTCAGCTCTTTGTCAAAGGATTCCGACCAGATATGAAAGCTATCAGAGGCTTTAACAAGCTGGACGGTGATGCGAAGCTGATTTCCTTCTTTCCGGATACTCCCTTCTAAAACATTCTGAACATCGAGTTTCTTGCCAATTTCACGAATGTCGTCGGCTTTTCCCTTGAACATGAATGCCGACGTTCTGGCCGGGACCTTGAGTTCCTTGACGTTGCTCAGCCGGTTGATGAGTTCCTCTGTTATCCCATCACAGAAGTACTCTTGATCCTTCTGGGGGCTCATATCAACGAAGGGTAGCACAGCGATCGAGTTCTTCCATTTGGAGGTGGGGATGGCCTCAGGTTCTGGTGCTTTCAGGTGGAGAAGGAGATTGATATCGAGGAGGACGGTAATCAAGAGAACTAAGGGTATTAGAACGATTTCAAGCTTGAATTTCCTAGGGGCTTCCCGGCCGGAAAACCACCGCCAGAGCAGAGCGCAGATAAGCACACAAATAAGCGTAATAAATGTTATATCCAGTGTTTTTTCAGGAAAGTGATAGTGACCAATTAAAATGAAGTGGACGAACTCTATGATGAGCCAGCCGCCCGCGATGAATGCAGCCAGGATTTCAATGATCCTCTTTTTCCGCAGATTGCTGAAAAAAGTTCTGAGGGAGGATTGTAAGTTCATGTCATCCTCATTCCTCAAAATGCTCCTATTCTTACTTCATCCGCAACATGAGCTTCCTAAAATTATCCTCAGACACGAGGGCTAAACTGGGAGACTCGTCACTATCGAGGACTCGCCGATTGATTTGCATCGACATGTCCTATTTCGCCATGTATTGTCGCAGCCAATCGACTGTTCGAGCAATATTACTTTCGGGAAGTCTGTGACTGCTATCGTAAAACTCCAGCTTCTTAATTTTAACCTTCAAGGAAGCATACAGCCGCTGGGACGAATCGACACTGAAGAATTCGTCGGAACGCCCGGCGAGGAGCAATGTGGGGGCTTTGATTCCTTGGGCTAGATTTGTTGGAGTTACAGGGTACATCCAAGGCTCAGATAACGCGGCTACACACCCCACGGCTGCTTTTGTGTTTGGATTCAGGGCCGCGATAATAAGAGCTATCACCCCACCCATACTGTGACCGACGACTCCGAGCCGAGTAACGTCGACTTCGACACGAGACTTAAGGTAATCGATAGCTCGGAAATAATCGCCAACCGTTTCAATCACTCCATCACGAAACCTGAAGAACCATTTTTGATCAAAATACATAGAACTCACGGGTAGATAATCATTGTTTGCGGAACGTTCCCCATGGAATTGGGCGTCCAGGGCTAATACTGCAAATCCGAGTCGGAGTAAACTCTCAGAGATAATCTTGCCTCTCTCAAAGCTTTCTGCTTCCCACCAGACCTCTTTCGATCCAGAGCCGGCATGGATAAGCAAAATGAGTGGGAGGCAGCCCTTTTGATATTTTGGGAAGGCTAGGTAGCCCGGGACCCTCGCCCCTCGAACGCCACTAAAGACTATTTTTTCGCGAGTATACAAATCAGTTTCGCTTCTATCCAGCACTCGTGCGTCAAGGGGGATGGTTTGATCATAATGAAAGAGAGCCGTGACAGCTCGAAACGTTGACGGATCAAGCGGCTTGGATCCCACGGTTGGATCGATATTCTGGGCGCCCAAAGCCGCGGCATTAGCGCCAATCATAATTAGGGCGATCAGCGGGGGGCTTAGAAGTTTGTAAAAATCTGATTTGCGTAATCCGTGATAAAAATCTGATTGTTTATACGTATGCATGTTACGCCTCGAAATGCTCCCATTCGTACTTCACCCGCTTCATGAGCTTCTTGAAGCGCTCCTCGCCGCGGATGTTCTCGAGGTGCGGGTCGAATTGCGACAGAAAGGGATAATTGATGCAGCCGATGTCCAGGCCGTGCTCCAACCATTTCAGTGCCTCTTCTGTCTCGCCGTTCAGCGCATAGACGTCCGCGAAATCCCAGATTGCTACCGTATCATTCCACAACTCAGCCAGCAGCTGTTCAGTCAACAACGCCTGGCTCTCAGCTTTCTTCCCCTGGATTGCATGGAGTACGGATGTCATACCCAGCAACCAGGCGTGCCCCGGCATATCATTGCGCCACCGATCGAGAATGTCCCATGCCTCCTTGAAACGCCGATTCCATATAAGCGGCACGACGTACCATCCACGGGAAAAGATCCCTTCAGGATCCAGCTCGTAAGCAACCCGGCCCGCCTCGAGGGCCGCCTTGAACTGCCCTTCGTAAAAATTCTGAACGGCCGAAGCTACATGCGTCATGCAGTTCAGTGGATCAGACTGGAGGAGCTGTTCAACGAACGGTCGGCTAGCGGAAGCCTTTCCTACAGAAATCGCCGCGTGCACAAACCAGAGTACGGCGTCCGGGTCGTCCGGGCTGATCGACACCGCGTGCTTCGTACGAATGAATGCCTGCCTCATATCGCCACGCATATAGGCGATAGTCCCGAGGACGTAGTGCCCCGGGGCCAGCTCCGCATCCATCTGGAGCGCTTTCTTGGCCCACTCTTCGGCCTTCAACAGCGTCTCCTCAACCGTCCGAAACACCCCCATGGCATAGGTGAGGTAGACGAGGGCCACGCCGGCAAAGAGGACCGCGTTGTCGCCCACCATCTCGAGTGCGCTTTCGAGATGCCGCAAGGCCCGGTCCAAAGCAGGTTCCGTCCACCTTGCGATCTCCTGCTTTGCCCGAAGGTAGCAGTCGTAGGCCGGCGCGCTGGCCAATGGGCGTCCGGCAATCTTGCGCTCCTCGTCTGGTGCCAGTCTCATCTTGAGCCCGGCAACGATGGCATGGGAAACTTTATCTTGAATATCGAACACATCGTCCAGGGTGCCGGAATATTTATCTGCCCAGAGATGAACGTCTTTTTCGGCGTCTATGAGCTGAGTGGCAATGCGGAGGTGGTTGTCGGCCTTGCGGACGCTGCCTTCTAGGACATAACGCACATTAACCGTCCGGGCGATCTCTGGTATTGTCTTCTTCGTGCCTTTGAACGTCATCGCTGAACTTCTCGATATGACAAGAAGGTTATGGACATGGGACAGATCAGTGATGATCTCTTCCGTCATCCCGTCGCAGAAATACTCCTGATCTTTCTGCGGGCTGATATCGGCGAAAGGAAGGACGACGATGGATTTTTCGGGCTTTATCTCAGCCAGTTTGGAGAGAGAGAACTCCCTTTCTCGCATTCCAGGGACTTGTGCCGCCCACTGCAAGGATTTAAAGATAACCCAGGCGATGCCAAGGCAAAGCGCAATGATGCCCGTGAGCAGCCTCAATCCCGAGATGCCGGCTATTGCATAAACTAGGTTGATATCGATGGCTAGCGTGGCTAGGACAATCAAAGGAACAACGAGGACTTCGACCTTGACGTTTCCCGGCCTCTTTTCCGTTCCACTGAACCAACGCCACAAGATGATGCAAAGCAGTGCCCCGAGCAAGGTAATGAAAGAGACATCGAGCCATTTCTTGTTAAGCTCGTAGTGGGCAATTAAGATCCTGTCGATAAACTCCAAAAACAGCCAGCCGCCTGCGATAAAGCCAGCAAAGGTCTCAATGATGTGCCGTTTTCTTAGTTTCGTGAGGAAGGTTCTGAAATGAGCTGGTCGTTCCCGCATCCTTACACCTCAAAATGTTCCCATTCGTATTTCACGCGCTCCATGAACTTCTGGAAGCGCTCTTCGCCGCGAGTTTTTTTAATGATGTTCATTCCGGGAAGTTCATCCGGCGCAGGATGCCTTGGAAGCGTGGATCGGAGCGCAGAGGGTCGAGCCTCGGGTCGACTTTGGCGTAGATAATCTGACCACTGTGTTCCTCGTAGGCTCTTTCCATCCATTCCAAGGCTTTATCCTTCTCGCCTAGGCTCGTATAGATCAATGTCATGTCTAGAGCTGATATATATCTCTCCTTCGAGAGTTGTATCATTTGGCCAAGAATGTTCAGCGCCTCGCTTTTCTTTCCCGCAGATGCATAAGCACTTCCAAGTGCCGACAACGTCATAGTGATGCCGCTTGAATGCTCAACAGCCTCTTGGCATTCAACGATGGCTTCTCCCAATATGCCTTTTTGTCGATAAGCCGCCCCGAGCACCAAGTGCGCTATAGCGTAGTCCGGATCCAGCTCAAGCGCTTTCCGAGCCTGCTCTATGGCCAAGTCATATTCGTGTGCCATAAATAGATAGAAGCCCCCACCAGCATGGACGAGGGTCGAGAGCGGATCAAGCTCCTGGGCTCGCCGAATCTCTTTTAAAACTTGATTAAACCTTCCAACTCCTGCTAGAAAAGAGCCATACGCACTATGAGCGCTGCTTAGGTTTGGATTAAGCTCAATGGCCCGCTTTAATTCCCTCTCTGCGTTCGGCCAATCAAATTCAAATTCAAGCTCCAACCCGAGCGATGCATGGGCTTCGGCATTCTCTTCATCAATCTCCAGGGCCCTCAGCACGGCAACTTTTTCCTTAGCGTAGCCATCTTCGGGCAGGATATTTGCGTAGTAAACAGACAGGCCATAATAATCTGCCAACCCCGCATAGGCCTGGGCATAAATTGGATCTATCTCAATCGCCCGTTCGAAGTATTTCCGGCCTTTGTTCATCCCGTCTCTGGTCCTCTTGTTCATGTAGTATCGACCTTTGAGATAAGCTTCATAGGCCATGGGATTAGCCGTATGACGCTTTACTAGCCGAACTTTTTCGTCGCTAAGCAACGTGAGTTTTAGCTTGTCCGCGACGGCCAGGGCAATTTCATCCTGGATGGCAAAAATATCCCTCAGCTCACGATCGTATTCTTCTGACCAGACATGAAAGCCATCTGCAATATTTATGAGCTGCACTCTGGCGCGAAGCTTGGTTTCTACCTTCTGGATACTACCTTCAAGCACAGTGGCCACGCCCAGCCTTTTCCCGATTTCACGAACGTCCCGTTCTTTGCCTTTGAAGAAAAAGACAGAGGTCCTGGCTGGAACTTTGAGCTCGCTAATGTTGCTGAGGCGGCCGATGATTTCATCGGTTATTCCATCGCAGAACCAGTCCTGATCTTTCTGGGGACTCATATCAACAAAAGGAAGCACGGCAATTGAGTTTTTCCATTTAGGGGTGGGAAATGTCTCTGATTCGGGGCTTTTAAGGTGTAGGAGGAGATTGATATTCAGGAGAACCGTGATCAGGACGACCAGAGGGATTAAGACCAGTTCAAGCTTGAACTTTCTCGGCGCCTCCCGACCTGAAAACCACCGCCAGATCAAAGTACAGAAGAGGGCGCAAAGTAGAGTGATAAACGTAATGTCGATGGTTTTATCCGAGAAATGATAATGCGCTACCAGAATTCGGTCTACAAACTCTATGATGAGCCATCCCCCCCCAATAAAAGCGGCCAGGATTTCGATGATCCTCTTCTTCCGCAGATTGCTGAAAAAAGTTTTGAGGGAGGATTGTAAGTTCATGCCCTCCTCACACCTCAAAATGCTGCCATTCGTACTTCTCTCGCTTCATGAGCTTCTTGAAGCGCATCACACGAAAGTTCATTTGCCGAGTCCCATTTTCTTCAGCAACGCCTGGAAGCGCGGCTCATTGCGCAATGGATCGTACCAGGGATTAACGTTTAGATCCCACATCCAGCCGTCATGTTCTTCGACTGCCTTCTCTAGCCAATCAAGTGCGACGCTTTTTTGACCCAGGCCTAGATAGATAATAGCCCTCGCCCAGTGCGTAACATAGCGTTTGCTGGCCAGTTGGTCTAAGTCCGCCAGCGCCTTTCTCGCCTCCTCGGGGCGACCCGTTAAAGCGTAGAAATAACCGAGCGCCCCTTGCACCCATGGCAAATCAGGGGCCAATTGGGCAAGGGCTTGAAACTCAGCCAGTGCTTCAACCGGCTTGCCTGTCCATAGATAGGCCAAGCCGAGAAGATGACGTGAGAAGTGAAAGTTCCGATCCAGCTCCAGAGCCTTACGAAAATGGGGTATGGCACGGTCGAACTGCCTTGAATCCCAATAAATAATACCCAAATCGTTGTAAAGTGCCGGCGACAGCGGGTCTAACTCAAGGGCTTGATTTTCCGCCCCGACGGCCTCTTCAAATCGGCCCCGCGCCGTCAAGAAGGTGGCATAGGTATCTAATGCTAATGATGAATTCGGATTCAACTCGAGCGCCTTCCTAAGGGCTTTCTCGGCGCCAACCCAGTCCCAATCAAAATTTATTAGGGCTTGTCCCAATGCGGTGTAACCGTCGGCGAGTGAGGGGTCCGACTGAATGACCTTTTGCGCGATCTCCTTCCCTTTTGGCACCCCCTCATGCGGAGGCCAGAGTTGTATCCAGGTTGAAGCCGCAATGTAAGCCATGGCCAGCCCCGCCTGTGCAGGAGCATAATTGGGCTCAATATCGATAGCGCGGCGGAACTGGAGAACGGCGTTCTTTATTCCGTCTTCAGACCATTGCCACCAATAATACAGTCCTTTGAGATATGCCTCATAGGCAATGGGGTCAATTTCATGATGCTTCGCGAGTCTTTTCTTTTCTTCGCCTAATAATGTTAATTTTAGCTTGTCCACAACCGCCAAGGCTATCCCATCCTGAATGGCAAAAATGTCTTTCAACTCCCGGTCGTATTCTTCTGACCAGAGATGAAAGCCGTCCGCAATATTTATGAGTTGCACTCGGGCGCGGAGCTTCGTTTCGACCTTCTGGATACTGCCTTCAAGCACAGTGGCCACGCCCAGCCTTTTCCCGATTTCACGAACGTCCCGTTCTTTGCCTTTGAAGAAAAAGACAGAGGTCCTGGCTGGAACTTTGAGCTCGCTAATGTTGCTGAGGCGGCCGATGATTTCATCGGTTATTCCATCGCAGAACCAGTCCTGATCTTTCTGGGGGCTCATATCAACGAAAGGGAGCACGGCAATTGAGTTCTTCCATTTGGCGGGGGGAAATGTCTCTGATTCGGGCCCTTTAAGGTGGACAAGGAGATTAATATCCAGGAGAACCGTGATCAGGACAAGCAGAGGTATTATAACGAGCTCCAGCTTGAATTTTCTTGGCTTCTCCCACCCGGAAAACCACCTCCAGATCAAAGTACAGAAGAGGGCGCAAAGCAGAGTGATAAACGTGATGTCGATTGTTTTATCTGGGAAGTGATAATGGGCAACCAGAATCCGGTCTACGAATTCTATGATAAGCCATCCGCCGCCAATGAAGGCCGCCAGGATTTCGATAATCCGCTTTTTTCTTAGGTTTGAGATGAAGGACTTGATACCAGTGCTCATGGCATCCTCACTCCTCAAAATGCAGCCATTCGTATTTCACCCGCTCCATGAGCTTCTTGAAGCGCTCCTCGCCCCGGATATTCGCCAGGAAGGGGTCCTTCTCGGCCAGCAGCGGATAGTTGATCCAGTCCAAATCCACAGCATGTTCCAGCCACTCCAGGGCGTCGTCTTTCACGTTGGCCAACGCAAAAGAAGCCGCTACAAAATACGACCAGGTTGGGTCACTGTGGCACCAGTCGTAGAACTCCGGTGTAAGTTCAGCACGTGCGCCCGCTGCGTCGGCCCTCAGACCATGTTTCAGCATCAATGCGAGTTTTGTGTGCACGTGATTCGGCACTATCCTGAAAGCTTGGTCGACATAAGTGATCGCTTCGTCAGTCTGCCCGACCCAGGCCAGCCCCCATGCCATATGGTCGATCCAGGCTGGTGAATCGGGGAAAATCGCTAATGCTCTGCGCAGCTCTTCCAATGCTCGGTCGTAATGACCGTCAAACCAAGAAAGATATACCCGACCAACGTAGGTCCAGACGTCGAGCGGTTCAAGCTCGGCATACCTCTGTAACACGGTTTTGAGCGCCGGTATTTGTCCTGCCCATATATAGAGCCATAATAGAGCCAGCAACGCCAGTGGCTCGTTGGGATCATCATTTAGGACTTGCTTTAGCTGTGCAACGGCGTCTCGCCGCGGTCGCTTTTTCCGATAGGCAATTCCGGCCAAGACGAGAAGCGAGCGTCCCTTGGTGGAGGCAGGGTCGATGGCCAGGGCCTTCTTCGCATACGCTTCGCATTGTGAAATGTTGTTTTCGATAGCAATCCCTATATTCGCCAGCCACAGATAAGCATAGCTCATCCCGCAGTAGAGCACCGCGTTTTCACCAACTATCTCGAGGGCTAACCGCAAATCCCGGAGTGCCTCCTGAATAGCCTTCTCCGTGGTTTTGCTGATAGCTCCCGTTGCCCTGAGATAGCATTCATATGCCCTCAGGTCCGCGATCGGTCTTTCGGATATCTTGTTAGTTTCTGCCGGTGTTATATGAAGCTTCAAACCATCCACAATAGCCCGGGAGAACTTCTCTTGAATATCAAATACATCCTCCAGGACGCCGTCATATGTATCAGACCAGAGGTGGGTATCTTTATTTGCATCAATTAACTGGGCAGTGATCCGAAGTCTATTGCCGGCTTTCCTGACGCTCCCTTCAAGCACATAGCCTACGGCGAGTTGGCCGGCAATTTCTTTGGCCGTTTTCTGAGCATTCTTGAACATGAAAGCGGAGGTCCGGGAGATCACCCGTAACTCGCGGACCCTGGATAGCTTTGTGATCAGCTCCTCGGTCATTCCATCGCTGAAATATTCCTGTCCCTCTTCCGGACTGATGTTCTTGAAAGGAAGCACAACGATGGATTTTTCGGGCTTTATCTCAGCCAGCTTCGAGATATCGAACTTCATGGCCGCTGCGTCTGGTGTGCTTGCGGCCCACTGATAGAGTTTAAAGATTACCCAGGCTATGCCGAGACAAAGGGCAATAATTCCAATGAATAACGTCGCGCCTGAGATACCAATAATCTGAAAAATAATGTTCAGGTCAATTGTCAGAGTCAGGAGCAAGACCAGGGGGATTGTGAGAACCTCTATTTTTACGCTTCCTGGTCTCTTCTCGGTGCCTTGGAACCAGCGCCAAAGAATCACACTAATAAGCGTACCCATCAGCGTGAAGAATGCGACATCAAGCCATTTTTCGTGGATGTGATAATGGGCAACCAGGATCCTGTCGACAAATTCAAGAATAAGCCAGCCGCCGCCGATGAACCCTGCCAGGATCTCAATGACCTTCTTTTTCCGCAGGCCGTTGAAAAAGGATCTGAAGGATGATTCGTTTGTTTTTCCTGTGGTCAAATCATTCTTCTTTGGAGAGCTCATATGGTCTTTACACCTCAAAATGTTCCCATTCGTACTTGACGCGCTCCATGAGCTTCTTGAATCGGTCCTCGCCGCGGATATTGGCCAGCCACGGATCTAGAGTGGCCAGGAACGGGTAATTAATTGCCCCAATCTCCAGCCCGTGCTGAAGCCACTCCAGAGCTTCGATTGCATTGCCATTCATTGCATAAATCTCCGCCCCCGCCCATACACCTGTCGCATCGGCTCGCATTCCAGCTCGTATCTCATTATTCATGAGCAATTTGGCCAGCAGCTCAGCACTTTCGGTCTTGCGGCCCTCGAGCGCGTACAACCAGGATGTCAGGGCGATCAAGTAGGGGTGCTCAGATGTCTCGCTCTGCCACTGATCGAGAAGAGCATGGGCATCCGCCTGGTGCTGCGTGGCTGCGAGCAACAGTGCACACAAATATCGAGCTAAGACGCCGTTGGGATCGAGCCGGAGCATAACTCGAGCTGAGACCAGGGCCGCTTCGAATCGTCCCTCGTAGAAACCCTGCTGCGCAGCAGCCTGGTGTGACAACGAATTCAATGGGTCGGCTTGCAGTACGCGCTCGACGAGCGGGCGACTTGCCGAGGTCCTTCCCACCGTGCAGGCTGCCACGACAAACCAGTACGCCGAAAGAGCGTCGTTTGGTTCGAGAGCGACAGCACGCTTCAGGTGGATGAACGCCTGCTTAGGGTCGCCGCCCATGTAGGCGAGGACGCCGAGCGCAGAGTGCCCGGCTGCCAACGTCGAGTCGAACGCGAGTGCCCGCCTGGCATACTCCTCTGCTTTCTTCCGCGTCTCCTGGTCTAACCGGAATCCTCCGCCGACATAAGCGGCGTAGACATGAGCCATACCTGCCAGGAGGAAGGCGCTCTCACCTACTATCTCGAGTGCACTTTCGAGATGCCGCAGGGCTCGGTCCAGTGCAGGTTCGGTAAACCTAGCTATTTCCTGTTTGGCCCGAAGATAGCAATCGTATGCCGGCGCGTTGGCCAGTGGACGCTCGGCCATCTTGCGCTCCTCGTCGGGCCCCAGTTTTACCTTAAGGGCGGCAACAATGGACTGCGAGACTTTATCCTGAATATCGAACACGTCGTCCAGAGTGCCGGAGTATTTATCTGCCCAGAGATGAACGTCTGTTTCGGCGTCGATGAGCTGAGCGGCAATGCGGAGGTTATTGCCGGCCTTGCGGACGCTGCCTTCGAGGACATAGCGCACATTAACCGCCCGGGCGATCTCTGGAATCGTCTTCTTCGTACCTTTGAACGTCATTGCTGAACTTCTTGAGATAACAAGAAGGTTATGTGCATTGGACAGATCAGTAATGATCTCTTCCGTCATCCCATCGCAAAAATATTCCTGCCCATCTTCGGGACTGATATTAGCGAAAGGGAGCACGACAATTGATTTTTCGAGTCTTGCCGGGGCTGGCGGTGATACCTCGACTTCCTTTTTCCCTGTTTCAGGCAGTCCTGCCGCCCACTGCGATAACTTGAAGATTATCCAAGCGACCCCCACAAGAAAGGTAATGATCCCTATCAGCAGCTTCTTCCCCGGGATGCCTACGATATGGAGAATCAGGTTCAAATCTATTGCCAGAGCGACCAAGATAATCAAGGGAACCAGAAGGACTTCGACCTTAACGTTTCCCGGCCGTTTTTCTGCGCTCCGGAACCACCTCCAGACGAGAGTCGAGAGCAAGGCACCGATGACGGAGACGACCGTCAGATCGATCGTTTTTCCGGGGAATCCATAATGGCCGACGAGCAACCGTTCGACGACTTCGATAAGGAGCCAGCCGCCGCCGATAAACGCCGCTAAGGTCTCGATGATGTGCCGTTTTCTCAGTCTGGCGAGGAATTCCCTGAAAAAGGACTTCTTTTTCCCCCTGGAGGGGGTTTTTTCCCCTTCTGAAGCGCCCATTGTCTCCCCAGACTTCAAACTGTTAGCCGGCTGGGTTCAGGGTAACAATAATCAGGAGAAGAGTCAAACTTGATGTTGCCTTAAATCTCTTCGATCAGTTTCACAAAACGCTTGTAGGGGATCGCAATACAGCTTTCAGCCTGGAAAGCGCCATTGGACAGGCTGATCATTGAGACCTTGGCCGCGGTTTCTGGATTGGGAGCTTCGTAAATGTCAATGAAGTCAT
>Ga0315291_10003115_pt1 | contig 21449 bp, 17 predicted proteins | sample YL17G12_20_MG_FD_203070 | JGI IMG/M metagenome (GOLD analysis project Ga0315291, IMG submission 203070) | Sediment microbial communities from Yellowstone Lake, YNP, Wyoming, USA - YL17G12_20 | ecosystem: Environmental > Aquatic > Freshwater > Lake > Sediment | place: USA: Wyoming | collected... | reverse complement strand
CTGCGATGCGTATACCACGCCCATCTTCCGGCAGGCCGCCGGCCGGCTGGAGATGATCGTGATGGGCGGCCAGGTGCTCGACGCCTACGACCCGGCCACCGGAAAACGGTTGTGGTATCTGCCCAACCTGGTCGGCAACCGGCTGATCCCCAGCCCGGTCGCCGCGGGCGAGCTGATCTATGCCACCCAGGGGATGCAGCGGGCACTGTTGGCAGTCAAGCCGGGCGACGAGGGCAAGCGGTCGCGGCAGGACGTCGTCTGGGAGTTCGACCAGGGCACCTCCGACAGCCCCACGCCCGTGGTGGCCGGCGAGTGGCTGTTCATGGTCACCAACAACGGTATCGCCAGGTGCCTGGACGCGAACACCGGCCGGGTGCTGTGGAAGGAGCGCTTGCAGGGCGAGTACCGGGCCTCGCCGCTGGCGGCCGAGGGGCGGGTGTACTTTCTCAACCGCGAGGGCCTGACCACCGTCGTCTCCGCCGCACCCCGCTTCGACCGGCTGACCGAGAACCGGCTCGACGACGAGACCATCGCTTCACCGGCTACCAGCGACGGGAAGCTCTTCATCCGCGGCCGCAAGTGGCTGTATTGCCTGAGCAGGTAGCCGGGGATTGTCGGAGAGCGTTCAACGCCCAGGCCTGGGCACAGTCGCGGCCCCGGCCAATCGGCTTTCAATCCCCCTGGCTACCAGAACTCTCTCGGTCCCAGCAGCTTCCACAGCCAAGCCGACGCTAACACGACGAGCACTGCCGCCGATACGCGGGGTGACAACTGCAACGGCTCGTGTCTGAGGATCGCGCGGATGGAAAGGACGGCGAGAACGCCAAGCCCGGCAATGTAAACCAGCGAGAAGGGGTTGTACTTCCAGGCATCGAGGGAGTTTCCGCTCATCAGCACGTGACAACTTCTGGTGAAACCGCAGGCAGGGCAAGGAATGCCCGTAGCCGATTTCAGCAGACACTCGTGCGATACGACTGCCGAGATTCCTGATGAGGGGAACAGGCCCGTCAGCAACGGATAGAGAAGTGCCACCACGAAAGACACGATGATGCCGAGGTGAACCACCCAATCGCCGGGGCTGAAGTCGGCGCCTTCGGCAGAGACGATTGGGTGGTTTTGGCTGGTTTCTAGCCCAGTGTTGTCCCACACGCAGCGCACTTCTTGACCTCTTCCTTCATTCCACTCATCACAAAGGGCAGCCAGCACAACGGCAAGCAGAGCAGGAGCAACACCACGAAGACGACCCAGCCTGTTGTAGACATCTTCTGTTGAATTGCCGGGGGACCTTCATGTTGGCAAGAGGGGCATTTGAACGCCATTTCCCGTCCTTTCTGGTTTGGGGTCTGTCCGTCTTGACCGCGAACTGTCGACTGCACCCGCCATCCCCATGGAGCCCGCCGCCGATCAGCGCGTCTCAACCTTCACGGACGGTAATCCGAGAATCCACGGGGACATGGTACTCAATCGGTAGCCGGACGGGCCGGCGGCGTCAAGTCCATCCCTCCAGGGAGCGGTCCAAAAAGAACTGCGTGTTTTGATGCCGCCGCCCCTCACCCCAGCCCTTTCCCTGCAAGCGGAGAGAGGAAGTCGTTGTCGAGCGATTCCTGGGCAGCCCGCCCTTCACACCACGCCCAAGGCCTTTCGCACGTAACCGACGTTCTCGGCGGCCTGGTCCTTGTACTTCTGCCACATCCCCAGCAGGACCACGTCGGTGGGCTTGATGTTTTGCAGGGCGAAGCGGAGCGCCCGCTCGACGCCCTCCGGCGTCTGGCAATGGCGGTTGGCGCCCAGGACCTTGTAGGCGATGCAGGGTTTGGAGACCTGCTGGATCGTCTTGACCATCGCCCGCCGGGCCGATTCCTCGAAGACCTCACTGCCGTCCTTGCGGTTCAGCCCGTCGGACGAGTGGTAGAAGCAGCACTGGTAGAAATCGACGTCCCAGCCCTTGTCTGCGGCGTAGTCGATCACCTCGTGGTTGTGAGAGCACAGTCCCACCAGCAGGCCGGCGTCGCGGAGCATCTTCAGCGTGTCCAGGGCCTGGTCGAGCTTGCCTTGCCGCATCAGGGCGTCGCTGGTTCCGCCGTAATGTTGGGCGCCGATGGGCCGGGGTCTCATTTTGAGGATTCGGGCCAGCTCCTCCTTCCCCTTGCCCGGCGCCGAGTAAAAGGTGGCAATCCATTGCAGGCTGCCGCCGTCGGCATAATGGGCCTGGAGCAATTCCTCCATGTTGGTGCCGCCCATCTGGCAGGCGTTGATTCCCAACTGCTGGCAACGGCGCAGCAACTGGCGGCCGTGGACGTGGCCGTCGTTGAAGTAGTCGCGCATCTCGGTGTCCAGCTCGCGGGAGAAGTGGGAGGTGGCCTTGAGCGGATTGTGCCCGACCAACACCCGCGTGATCTCGTGCTTCCCCCAGCGAACCGTAGGCAGCTTGGCCTGCGGTTGCTCTTCGGCCGAAAGAGACTGCCCGAGCACCGATAGCCCCACCGTGGCCAAGGTGGTTGATGTGAACTGGCGTCGATGGATTTTACCCATGAGAGGCTCCGTCTGGTTTCGTTGAAGGCGACGATTTGATGGTGGCTGCGAAGGCCAGGGCATACACCTCGGCCCGACACTCATGCAGTTGCTTTGGGAATGACCATTTCCTTGAGTCGTTCCCGCCAGTAATCCGGATCGTGGCGGATTTCGTCCATGAAGCGGCACGCCATCTCACTTGGGGCGTTGACCCCCTGCTCCCAAGCTCGAACCGTGTTGGCTGAGACTCCCAAGAAGCTGGCAAATACAGCTTGGCTGACGTTGAGCAATTCGCGAGTTTGCCTGGTCAACTTCGGATCGTACGGCGTTGGATGGGGGTCCAAGACAATCTTCCGGCAGTTAAGTTGCTGGGAGACAGTCTCCCTATTCTTGAGGGCTTCAGTGAATTCCTGCAACCCCTGAATGATTCTCTCTCCGATAGTTTGGCTCATGCCAGGCCCCTGATCTCCAGAGCACTCCTTTACCTCGATTGGAGGGAAAAAGCGATCTAAGTATACCATTCAATGGTATAAAAGTCAAGTGGAGCTTGACTCTTGACGCTAGTCCGCTCGGAGTGGCCATACCACGCGGACGGTCCATCGGTTGCCGCCGGGGCGAATCCTGATACGCTACTTGTGAAGTGCGGAGTCTTGACGACCAGCCGACCCTCACGGAGGAGCGCCACTTTGGCAATCCGATTCAACACGCTCTGCAACCGCGATTGCATCGCCGGCTTGAAGCAGCTCGACGACGGCGTGGTCGACCTGGCCTTCGCCGACCCGCCGTTTAACATCGGCTACCAGTACGACGTCTACGAAGACGCCTTGGAAAGCGAGAAGTACCTGGCCTGGAGCCGGCAGTGGACGGCCGAGGTGGTGCGGGTGCTCAAACCCGAGGGGACTTTCTGGCTGGCCATCGGCGACGAGTACGCCGCCGAGCTGAAGCTGATGTTACAGCAGGAGCACGGCCTGACCTGCCGCAGTTGGGTCGTCTGGTATTACACTTTTGGCGTCAACTGCAAGTACAGGTTCAGCCGCTCCCACGCCCATCTGTTCCACATGGTCAAGGACCCGAAGAAGCTCACCTTCAACGCCGACGCCATCCGGGTGCCCTCGGCGCGACAATTGGTCTACGGCGACCGGCGGGCTGAACCCAAAGGACGCCTGCCCGACGATACGTGGATCCTCCGACCGCAGGATCTCCCGGACGGCTTTCGGCCTGACGAGGACACCTGGTATTTTCCCCGCGTCTGCGGCACGTTCAAGGAACGCGCCGGCTGGCACGGCTGCCAGATGCCCGAGCAATTGCTCGGCCGGATCATCCGGGCGTGCAGCAACGAGGGTGACCTGGTGCTCGACCCCTTCGCCGGCAGCGGGACGACCTTGGCCGTGGCCAAGAAGCTCCGGCGGCGATACGTCGGTTTCGAGCTCTCCAAGCAATACACGGAGCAAGTCAGAAGGCGGCTGGCCAGAATCCAACCCGGCGACCCGCTGGACGGGGCTCCGGAACCGTTGGTCAGCGCACCGAGCACCGCCGAAGGACGAAGATTGGAGGACGTGACCGCCGTCGGCGCGAGAAAGCGTGGGAAACCAACTACCGCCGAGGGCCAGCGGTCTCTGCCCCATTTTTGAGGCGCCCACCATCGCTAAGACCGCCACTGCGGCAGTCTCAAGACCGAGCGACCGATGAAATTTGCCATCTGCAACGAGACCTTTCAGGACTGGCCCTTTGACAGGGCGTTTGCCTTTGCGGCCGAGTGCGGGTACACCGGCATCGAGATCGCGCCGTTTACCATCGCCAACTACGCGACCGACATTTCCACGGCCAATCGCGACGAGGTGCGGCGTCTGGCCGACGCGGCCGGGCTGGAGGTCGTCGGGCTGCACTGGCTGCTGGCCAAGACCGAGGGCCTTTACCTGACCAGCCCTGACCCACACGTCCGCCGCCGCACGACCGACTACCTCGGCCAGCTCGCCCGGCTCTGTGCCGACCTGGGCGGCAAAATCCTGGTCTTGGGTTCGCCGAAGCAGCGGAACCTGCTGCCGGGCGTGGGCCGCGACGAGGCGATGGACTATGCGGCCGAGGTGCTCCGCACCGCCGTGCCCGTGCTGGAAGAGAGGGGCGTGGTCCTGGCCGTCGAGCCGCTGGGCCCCGAGGAGGGGGACTTCCTGGTCACCACCCCCGAGGCCGTGGAGCTGGCCGAGAGGGTCGGCTCCCCGCAGGTGCGGCTCCATCTGGACTGCAAGGCCATGGCGACCGAATCGCTGCCGCCGTCGGAGATCATCCGCCGGCACGGGGCAATGCTGGCCCATTTCCACGCCAACGACCCCAACCGCCAGGGCCCCGGTTTCGGCCGGCTCGATTTCGTCCCCATCCTGGAGGCCCTCGGCCAGATCGACTACCGCGGCTGGGTCTCGGTCGAGGTGTTTGATTACACCCCCGGGATCGAGCGGCTGGCCGGCGAGAGCATCGAGTATCTGCAAGGGTGCTTGGAGAGACTCTCGCAGTAGAGGGTTGAGGACCGACCGAAGAGCGACTCCCGGAGAGTATTCATCACGCTCCGCGTGATGAGCCCAAAGGCAGTGGTTTCCTCCGCGTTGCGGGGCCCCATCACGCGGAGCGTGACGGCTACTCTTGCCGCCCGCCGGGAAGGTCAAAGTGGTCACGGATTGAGTGTTCGATCCTCTGGATCGTGTCCGGACTGACTTGACCCAAGCGACGGCCGAGGCGGCGTTTGTCCACCGAGCGGATCTGCTCGGTGACAATGCTGGAGGCTTTCGTCAGGCCACCTTCCGGCGGACGAAGCTCGATCCAGTGGTAGTAGCCGAAGTGTCCGCTGGTAATCGGCATCACCAGCACGGTGGCGGCATGTTCATTCATGAGGTCGCTGGAGACAACCACTGCGGGTCGGGTCTTGCGTATCTCGTGGCCGACGGTGGGGCTCAACCGCACCCGGTAGACCGACCCGCGGCAAGGAAAGGCAGGCTTCTTAGGCATTACCGCTGGGCCGACTGTTCTAACTGGTCGAGCTTAGTCCACGCCTCGTCGTCGAGTTGCTGCCACTGCGCTGCGATGGTCAGGCTGTGCGCGGCAGCCGCCGCGTAAGAGTGGCGGAGCTTTTGGGTGCGGCGGTATCGACGCAAGGCCTCGACGTAGGCCTCGATGGCATCCGCCACGAAGCCGCTCTTGTTGCCCTTGCGGCAGATGCGGGCATACTTGTTGACTTGCTCCACCACCGGTCGCGGCAGGCTGACGAGCATGCGTTGGTGTGTTGCGGTCTTCTGTCTGGCGGGTTTGTCCATGCGGGTAACTCCTGAATGAAACCAATCCATTATGGAGAATATACCAGGGTATATACTGATGTCAAGAGGCTGGAAAGACGGCTGAAGCAGACTCAGTAGTTCCAAGTCTGGCTGGCGCGACTTCGGGTGGCCGGGGTCGAGCGCCAGCGAGCCCCCGGAAAGCCGAGAGTCTGGGGGCTCACCGACCAACGCTTCGCGTCGGTGCCCGTCGACCCCAGCCACCCGCCGGCATACCGCCTACTGCCTGCCGCTATTCGTGCCGCAAGGCCTCGATCGGATCCATGGCCGCCGCGCGCATGGCCGGGTAGATGCCGAAGATGATCCCGATGGTCACCGAGATCCCGAAGGCCAGCGGGATCGACCAGGGGACGATCACCGGGACCACGGTCTGGATCACTTGGGGCAACTGCTTCATCACGTCGGGAACGGCGCTCTCCAGGCCGCTGCGGATCAGGTTGGAGACCGGCCGGCAGGTCAATCCGCCCAGCACTCCGGTGATCCCCCCCACGATCGACAGGGCCACCGTCTCGACCAGGAACTGCCGGATGATGTCGCGGCGCTTGGCCCCTAAGGCACGGCGGATGCCGATCTCCCGGGTCCGCTCAGTGACCGTGGCCAGCATGATGTTCATGATCCCGATCCCGCCTACGACCAGCGAGATGGCGGCGATCAGGCCCATGAAGATGATGAACATCAACCGGGTGGTGCGGGCCTGGTCCAGCAGCTCCTTGGGCACGGTCACGCCGTAGTCTCCCTGGGGATGGTACCGGGCCAGCGTGGCCTTCACCAGTTCGGCCGTTTCCATCACGTGCTCGACCTCGTCGATCCGCAGGGTGATCTGGCTGAGTTCGATCTGTTCGCCTTCGCGGCTGCCGCTTCTCTGGGTGACGATCACGTCGCCGATCCGGCTCCAGAGCGTGGTGATGGGGATGTAGACGTCGTTGCTGAAATCCTGGGCGGCGAACGAGCCGCCGATGGCGGCCGTGGGGTCCTTGTGTTGCATCACGCCCACCACCACGTAGTAGGCCTGCTCGACGTGGATCGACCGGCCGATGGGGTCCTCGAAGGGAAACAACTGCTGCGCCGTCCCGGCGGCCAGCACGCAGTGGTTCTTCTTCTCGCGGACCTCGGCGTCGCTGAGGAAGTGTCCCCGATCGACTTCCAGCCGCGTGACTTCGGCGTACTCCGGCGTGCAGCCCACCAACCGTCCGTCGACCATCCGACCTCCGAAGGAGAACCGCCGGCGGATCTCCCGGATCGGCAACGCCCGCTCTACCGTGGGGATGGTTTCCGTCAGCCGGGTGAAGTCCTCCCGGGTCAGCCCGTAACGCACGATGAAAGTCGAAGCGCTGCCGGCCTCCTCGGGGGGCTTGATCGAGCGGACGATGATGTTGTCGGCCCCCAGCCCTTCGATCTGCTCCTGGGCCTTCTGGCTGATGCCCTCGCCGATGGCCAACAGCCAGATCACGCTGGCCACGCCGATAAAGATCCCCAGCACCGTCAACAGCGACCGCAGCGGATGTAGTAGCAGGCTCTTGATTCCCAGTTGCCAGGTGCGGAGCGAGAGGAAGGACATGGGAAGGGGCTAGCGGCCGGGGACTAGGGGCGAGGGATTAGGGATTAGGCTCACATCTGTTTCACTTTCAACTGCCTACTGCCGACTGCCTACTGCCTACTGTTTCCCGAGCCGCTCGTCGGATTGGATCATGCCGTCCATCAGCCGGGTGATGCGTTTGGCCCGCCGGCCCACGTCGGGTTCGTGGGTGACCATGATGATGGTCTTGCCCTGCCGGTTGAGATTGCCCAGCAAGTCGAGAATCTCCAGCGTAGTCACCGAGTCGAGATTCCCGGTCGGCTCGTCGGCGAGGATGAAATAGGGGTCGTTGACCAGGCTTCGCGCGATGGCCACTCGCTGCTGTTGCCCGCCGGACAATTGGGTGGGACGATGATCGAGGCGGTCGCCCAGCCCGACCATCTCGGCCAGCTCGCGACTCCGCCGGCGGTCCTTGCCGGTGAGCCGTTTCTGGTAGTAGAGGGGGACTTCGATGTTCTCCAACACGGTCAGTTGTGGGATCAGGTTGTACGATTGGAAGATGAAGCCGATGCGGGAGGCGCGGATCTCGGAAAGCTGGTCGTCCGAGAGCCGGCTGACGTCGTCCTCGCCCAGGAGGATCGTGCCGCCGCTGGGCCTGTCGAGACATCCCAGCAGGTTCAGCAGGGTACTCTTGCCGGATCCCGACGGCCCCATGATCGCCACGTAGTCGCCCTGGGGGATCTCCAAGGTCACACCGCGCAGGGCACGCACCGTCCCCCCATCCATGACGTATTCTTTGGTCACGTCCTGGATCTGGGCCGCTGCCGTCATGGGGTGGTCCCCGCGTTGCGACCCTTGGGGCGGTCTCCCGCCCGAGGTCCTTCGGGCCGACCGTTTGCCTGGGGTCCATCGGGCCGGCCACCCGCGCCGAGTTGGGCGATGGCCGCGGCCAACTCGCCGCGGTCGATGCTCCCGTCGCTATTCTTGTCGGCCGCCTCCAGGGGGGACCGCCACTGTTCGGGCAACTCCCTCAGTTCGTCCTTCTGGAGCCGCCCGTCCCCGTTCTTATCCAGCCGCTGGAGCACCTGGCTCACGCTGGGGAGCCTCTCTCGAGATTCCACGGGTCGGCCGCCGGCGGTGTCTGCTGCTTCGGAATGCGCATCCGGCAGGGGTCGCTCCTGCTGAAGCTCGGCTTCGGGCGAGGTCTCAGGCAGCCCGACTTCCTTCCTGTAGGCGTTGGCGTTCAGCACGACTTCCTCGCCTTCGTCCAAGCCGCTCTGGATGACCACCATCTTGTCGTTCGTCGAGCCCAGGACCACCTCCCGCGCCTGAAAACGCACGCCGTCACGCAACACGCAGTAACGCTTCCCTTGATGCTCGATAATCGCCTGGACCGGCGCTTGCAGCACGTCGGGAATCTGCTCCACGCGGATCTTCACCTCGGCCGTATAGCCGGGGCGCAGCCCGACGGCCGGATCGAGGATCTTGACGATCGTCTCGTATTCCTTCACGCTGGAACCCCACCAGGCGGGGGCGGGATACTCCTTGACGTCCTCCACCACCCCCCGCAGCTCAACGTCGGGGAAGGCGTCCAGCCGGATGCTGGCGCTCATGCCCCGCTTGACCAGGGAGATCCTGGCTTCGTTGACCCTTGCCTTGGCCTGCATCCGCTTGGGATCGGGCAGGCGGATGATGGGCTGGCGTTCACGGATCAGAGTGCCTTCTTCGATGACTACCTGGTCGTCGCCGCGGTGGCCTTCGCGGTTCGCGTAGACCACTTGGCCCGCCTCCTCCGTGTAGATGGTGCAGTTCTCGATCTGTTCCTTCAGTTCGTCGAGCCGTTGCTGGTCGAGCTTGTGGCTGGCCTCCTCGGCGGCCCGCTTGGCCGCGGCGGTGGCGATGTCGGCCTCCAACTGCAGGATCATCTTCTCCCGCTTGTAGTCCTCCAAGACGTTGCGCTGCAACCGGGCCAGCTTGAGCTGGTTGTCGGCCTGGAGCAGGGCCGAGTAATCGGCCTGCAACTGCAGCTTGGTGACGTAGCCCTTCTCGTGCATCGCCTTGCTGAATTCCCAGTACTCTTTGAGCCGGTCTCGCTTCTCGGTGGCCTCTTCGATCTGATTGTCCAGCTTCAGCACTTCTTCGCTGTACGTCCCGCTGAGGTACTCCTTCTTGGCGATTGTCGCCGCCTCGAAGACGTTCTTGGCCTGGATCACCGCCGCCTCGCTGTTGTGGACGACGATCTCCTGCTGGATGCGATCGAGTTCCAGTGCCGACGAGTCGAGCTCGACCACTTTGTCGCCGGGCTCGACGTAGGTTCCCTCGGGGATAATCCACAAGATGGTGGTGCCGCCGGAAGACCCACCCCCGCCCATACGGCCGCCGGACTTCACCTTCGAGACGATCTCCACGTTGCTGGCGCTCTCCACGTCGCCTCGCTCGGTGATGTCGTGGATGAACTGCCCCCGCTCTGCCCGGTGCATCATCGGGCCACCGCCCCTCTGCGAGGACCAGGTGCCGTTGCGGAACACCGACCAGGCGATCGCGGGCACGGTCAGCACCACCGCCAGGGCAAGCACCAATCCGCGACTGAAGAACCCGGCCCGGGCACCAACGCGAAGCGCCGGGCACCAAAGCGAAGCTCCGCTCGGGCGAGACCCCAACGGCATGCGGGACGACGGCGGCAATCGGCGCATTTGGCGACACCTCCTTGGAACCCGGCAGGACGCCCTGCCGGCCCCGTCAACGCGGCCCAAACCGTGATGCGGCTATACTACCGCAGGCACCATTATAACCGGCATACGGAGCCCTGTCACGACCGCGGGCCCCTGCTTCTTTAGCCGGTCGCCCGGCTGCCAAGGCACCGTAAGCCGAGGCCAGGGTGGGTAGGCGATCATTTGGGCCTCGCGGGGCGAAGCCCACCCATCATAATGGGGGAGACTGCTGCTCCATCGAGGCCGAAATCAGACAGCCACTGGCCCACAACGATGCTGATCGTCGCCTTCGCATCCAAGGGCTGGTCACTTAAGTGACCAGCCCCCTGCGGATCTGCTGGCGGTCTCCGTGTCCTCCGGGCCTCCGTGGTGAGAAAAAGCGAACTAGGCAGGGTCGGGGCCGACGGGTTGGCCGGGCGGGAGCGGGATCGGCTCGGCCCCGCCGAGCGGCAGCGGCGCCTCTTCAAGCCGCTCTCCCTCGCCTGCCTTTGATCCCTCGACTGGCCCCGGGTCGATCCACATCCCGCGGCTGTCCAATTGCATGGTCTCCAGATCGAGGTCCAGGTTCATCCGCTGCACCTCCTGGTCGACGCACACGGCCAGGAAGCGGTTCTGCGCCGCCAGCAGTGACGAGAAGTCGGACAGCAGACGCTCGACGATACTTTGGTTGGGTGCCCCCTCGCCGCCCAGTTTTTTCGGCGGCTCGTTCAGGCGGAGTCCCGATTCCTCGACCCGGCCGATGGCCACCAGCACCGCCGCCCGCTGCACCTCGAACTCCAGTTGATTAAAGCGGATGGTCCGCAGCCGATCGCGGAGGCTCTGGTTGACGCGGTCTTCGAAGGCGTAGTAGTCTCGGCGGGCCCGCTGATAGTTGATCAACGCCTGGCGGTAGGCGTTCCGTTCGGCCAGGCGGGTCAGCGGGGCGTCGAATTCCAGGCCCACCCGCAGGCGCCCCGTGCTACTGCGGAACTGCACCGGGTTGTTGTCCGTGGTGTTGATGTCCCCGCTGAAGGTCACATCCAGCCCGCTCTCAAGATCGTTGGCCCGCACCTCGATCTGCCGCCAGGTATCGACCAGGGCCGCCCGGGCATTCATCCAGTCGCGGCGATTTTCGCGGGCGATCTCCAGGGCTTTTTTGGGCGTCAGCTCGATCGGCACCAAGGTCATCGCGTCCAGCCGCGCTTGGGCCTGGATCAGCGAGAGTTCCAGCACGTGATTTGAGAGATCCTCGACAATTTCCTCCAAGCGCGTGAGGGGAGTCTTCTTCTTGTCCTTGGGCCCCGCCCCATTCTTGGAGGACTGTCCTTCGGATGCTGCCTGTTTCATTGCTTCCCGGATGGCGTTGAGCTCCTCCGCTACCGTGGCCGAGTCTGCGTCGAACGATTTCAGTCTTTGCTGGATGGCGATAAAGTACTCCGCCACCCTGGCGAAATCCCGCTGGAGCGTGACCACACGGTCGTCCAACGACTTCACGTCGCCTATGCTGGGGTCAATGTTGCCCTGCCGGAACTCCTCGCGATCAGCCAACCCTTGCAGGCTTTGGCGACGTCCCGGAAGAGCCCGCTTTAGCTGTTCCATGTCGTTCTCGACGACCTGTAGCTGAACCTTGGCCTCGTCCAATTGAACCAACGCTCCCTGCCGAACGGACCGCAACGTCTGTCGGTAGTCTTGCTGGTCGATGTCCTCTGCGCCTTTCAGTTCCGCCAACTGGTCCGCCAGGCCGGTTAGTCGGTTGTACTGCTTGCGGAGCGGCGGCAGGAGCGCATCCACTGCCTGCCGCGTGGCCGTGAGCTTGGGGGCGATCAGATCGAATCTTGCCAGCAAGGGGTCCTCGATCTGGACGTCCAGATCCGGCGGCAGCCCCAGGGAGACTTTGTAGTCGTCCAGCCGGCTTTCGTAGGCGGCGTTCAGCGCCAGCAGCCCGCTTTGGGAACTGTAGAGCGACTGGCGGGTGCGGGCGACGTCGCCCGGCAGGATCACGCCGGCTTCAGACATCGCTGCCAGCCGCTGGAGACTCTGGCGCAATTGGACCACGTTGATCTCCTGGTTGCGGATCCGCACCTGGTCCTCCAGGAGCCTCAGGTAGTCGACCACGGTCTGCACGCAAAAACTGCGGCGGAAACGCTCCAGGCCGCGGATGTCGGCCAGCAAGGCCCGCTCGGAAGAGGTCAGTGACTCGAGCACCACGGCCCGGCCGCCGGCACGCAGCAGCGGCTGCACCAGCGAGAAGTCCAACAGGGTGTTCGCGCCGTAGCTGTCCGGGCCGGCGAACTGCCAGACCAGCGAGTTGGCCACCCCCACGACCAGCTCGCCGCCGGTGGCCAGGAGCCTGTTCATCCGCAGGTCGTTGTCGACGCTCAGCAGGCTTTGCCCTCCGGCCAGCGGCCCCTCCGCATCGAAGAAGGTCGAGTGGTTGCCGAAGAACTGGGCGTCGAACCGGAAACGCTCGACCGTCACGTCCAGCGCCGAAAGATACACGTTCTCCAGCTCCCCCTGGTACTGGCGGGAATGGAGCAAGGCCGTCTGCATGGCTCCCTCGCGGTCCAAGACCACCTTGCCCTGTTGGTCCTGCGGCAGGTAGGCCTTCCAGGCGGGGTTCTCGACGTAAGGCGTATCGCCGCAGCAATGCCAGCAGGGCCACCCCCGCTTGCAGTCCACGCAGTGCATCAGCCGGTGTGAAGTCGGATCGTCGGGCGGCATGGGGGGGCGGTCGGGGTCGAACGGATCATACATCCGCGACTTGGGATCCGGCTGGATGCCGAAACCCTCCAGCGGCCACCGCGGATCGTCCGCGGCGGAGTGCACCAGGGTGTTGACCTCGCGGTCGGCCTGACGCCGGTAGAATCCCCGGCCACAACCCGCCACGCCCACCAACACCAGCCCCAGCAACGATGCCCCCAGCACCGCGGCCCATGCCCCGCGCCGCCAGCCGCCGAGCCCTCCCTCGTCCTCACCGAACATCCGGCGGTTCCTTGGCAGCGGATGCCTTAGTCCGTATTTCTCACCACAGTGTGCCACTGCTTGACGTAAGGCAAGCAGTGACGAGGGATTCCGCCCCGCACTGCTTCTGCGAAGCAGTGGCACACTGTGATCCGACGTCGGGTGTTGGTGAGAAATGCGGGTTAGCGGGTCCAAACGCCGAAAGCCCTGGGATTCCGGAGGTGCCACGGCTGTGTCAGCCGTGTGCGAAAGGTTGCCGTGGCAAGTGCTGCGATTTCCGGGCACGGCTGACACAGCCGTGGCACACGGACCCGATAACCATGCCATAGTCTCAGAACCGGCTTGCCGTGCCATTCTTTTGGGTGGTATCATACTGGGAGGAACCAAGGTTCGCAGGATGGCCAGCCGGAGGGCGCCTCCTGGGCGCGCGGATCCTGCCCGACCCACGGGCGCAGATGCCAGATAAGCTTTCGGCCGCAGACCTTTCAGACTTAAACGATTATGTGGGTTGCGGGTTGTTTGATGAGTATGCGGCATGCGGCAAATCGGCGACATGCAGTGATTACGCAATCCACACAAGCCTGGCGGAAGCTTGACAGCCGCTCGATGCGGGAATATCATCAACTGTAAAGCGCAATCCGCAACATGCCCCCGCTACGCCGGCAGAGGCCCCGGACTGCCTCCAACCCAACGGTCGATGGTGCCATGAGCATCTGGAACAAGGTCCTGATCGGGTTGATCATCGTCGCCTCGCTGGGCTTCTTCTACATGGCCCTGCGGACGCTGAAGACCCATCAGCATTGGCGGGAGAACGCCCAGCGGCACGAAAAGAAGATCCGGCAATTCCAAGAAGACAGTCGCCAATTGGTCGAGGGAGCGGGCGAGGGCGAAGCCTACCAGCCGGGTATCGAGCGCCTCCGGCTGGATTTGAACAAGCTGCTGGTGGACCGCGGCCGCGTCTGGACCGACTGCAAGCCGCAGGCCGGTCCACAGACCCCACAGACCGGACTGGTCTCCGTCGCCACCGATCCCCGCGGAATCGCCCCGAAGACAGTGCTCTACGTTTTCGAGGGAACCGATGTCCGGCAGGGCGGGCGCTACGTGGGAGAATTCAAGGTCGTCAAGGTCGACGAAGCCAATAAGCTGCTGGATCTACAGCCCTCGATGAAGCTCACACCCGCGGAGCTCCAACGCCTGGCTGCAAGTACCGCCGGCAAGGCCCCCTGGATCATGTACGAGGTCATGCCGGCCGACAGCCACCAGGCATTCGCCCGTGTGGATAAGGAAGAGGAAAAGGAAGAACTGAAAAAACTGTTCCCGGCCCGGATCGTCGAGGAGTACCTCCAGGACGGCCAACTCCTCACCAGCGAAGAAGTGGAGAAAGCGGGGCTGCGGGGCAAGCTGGTGGCAGTCGACGAAAACGGCAGAGTAATGTACGTGGACAAGAACGGCAAGATCCTGTACGCCTCGGGCGTCGACGAAAAAGGGAGGCTCAAGTACGTCGACGACAAGGGACAGTTCGTCTGCGCCGCGGCCGTGCAAAAGAAGGTCGACGCCAACGGCGAAGCAGTGTACGAAGTGCAGTACCTGGACGAGAGCGGGCAGGTGCTGCCCGGGGAAAGTGTGGTCGAAAAAGAGGTGGAAACAGGCAAGGGGAGATACTTGCGCTGGCTCCGCGAATACCGCGTCCTGCTGACGGACTGCCGCCTGCAGCGGGCCCAACGGGTGGTCGAGAAGGAAAATGCCGCACGCGACCTGGCCTACGTCCAGGCCGCGCTGGCCCAGGCGGCCGAACAGCAAAAGTACCGCGAGCGGGAAAAGACCCTCTTGACCACCGAAAGGGAAAAGGCCCGGTACCAGCGGGCCGCAGTGGACGAGTGGCTCCAGAGGCTCAGAGGCGAGGTGAAGGCGTACGAGGGCGCCGTCCAGGGACTGATCGCCGAGAACTTGAAGGCGGCGGAGAACCTCGACAGGATTCAGCAGGACGCCAAGCGGCGGATCGACGAGCGGACCGGCAGGATGGCGCAATCCGGCGCGGGAGAAACCAGATAGCCTTGCGTGATTCCAGGAAAAAGGGGACAGGTCCAATTTGCCGGAACGGCCCGCGACCAACCTTCGGTCGGTGCCCGGCTTCGCACAAATTGGACCTGTCCCCTTTTTCCCCCGCCGGAATCTCTAGGGACCCAAGGGCAACCATGGGTATCTACGACCGAGATTACTACCGGGAGCAGCGACCCGGCGTTTCGCTGCGGACGCCGCGAACCATGGTCGGCCTGCTGATCCTGGTCAACGTGGTGGTCTTCCTCGCCAATCTGCTGCTGACGGGGGGAGTCGAAGACGCACGACTCTCGCCGCAAAACGATGCCATCGCCTACTGGCTCTCCGTCCACGGCGACACCCTCGCCCGGCCGTACTTGTGGTGGCAGTTCTTGACCTACGGCTTCGTCCATGCCCCGCACGACTTCAGCCACATCCTCTTCAACATGCTCGCGTTGTGGATCTTCGGGCGGCCGGTCGAGGACATCTACGGTCCCAAGGAGTTCTTGCGGCTGTACCTGGTGATGTTGGTGTTGGGGTCGTTGCTCTGGGCGGCCAGCAACGCGCTGCTGCGGATGCCGGGCGACGCGTCTTTGATGGGCGCATCGGGGGCGGTCGTGGGGATGCTGATCCTGTTTGTCTTCCATTTCCCCCGCCAAACGATCCTGTTCATGTTCGTGTTGCCCATGCCGGCCTGGCTGTTCGGTGTCGTGCTGGTCGCGTACGACCTGTACGGGGCCATCTACCGGCCCGAAGGCAGCAGCGTCGCCTATGCCGTCCACCTCACCGGTGCGGGATTCGCCTTTCTCTATCACCGCTTCGGATGGCGGCTAAGCGGGCTGGTGGGATCGCGGTTCTCTTGGCCCAGATTCAGGCGGAGGCCCAAGCTCCGGGTCCATGCCCCCGAACAGCCGGAGGAACGCTCAGAAGCCGATCTCAGCGCCGAGGTCGACCGGATCCTGGAGAAGATCTCCCGCTCGGGTGAGGCGAGCCTCACGCGGAAGGAGCGCCGCGTGCTGGAAGAGGCCAGCCGCGAGTATCAGCGGCGGCGGCAAGGGTGAGCGGGTGGCCCCAAGCAAGGTCGCACCCTGGGCGAATAGCCCCGCCCGGCAGGGCGGGGTTCCTGGTTCTCTCCGAGGGCCGTGGGAACGAGGAAGCAGTCAGCCAGATGGCGCAACCAACGGTCACGGCTTTGTGCGGGTCTACTTCCGGAACCGCCGCAAGCGATCTTCCCAGCCGACTGCCGGCGGACCTTCGCCCGTCTTCGGGACGTCCAACGCCAACAGGTCCTCGACCAGCCCCTGGGCGTCGTTGGTGACGTTGGCCAACCGCGTCAGCCAAAGCGAACGCAGCAGTCCGGTGGAATCGAACAGCTCGGGCTGGAAACAGGCCAGGATGCTGGCGGCAATCTCGGCGTTCAGGTCGGCATTGGGACTGACCACACAGAGCCCCTCTCCGAAGGCCGCCCGCAGCGAGGCCAGCACCAGCGGCCAGGCGTGCCGGCCGCCTTGCAGACTGCTGCGGTAGCGCAAATCTTCGGCGAAATCTTTGGCCCGTTGCGGGTCGACGGCGAACTGGCTGACGTCCTCCAGCCCGACCAGGTAGCCCACCAACAGATCGCTCCAGCGCTCAGTGCGGCGGCGGAGATGATTGAGCTTGACGGCCCCTTCCGCCTCGATCACCGTGCTACGCGCCAGCAGCGTCAATACGCGGTGCCGGGCCTCCAGGTGGCCGACGAGCACGCTGCGGGCAACGGCCTCCGCTTCCTCGCCGCCGTGCCGCCGGTCGTGGGCACACAGCACGGCGGTCCACACCCGGGTAAGAACCTCGCCGGTGAGGATCTCCTCGAGCACGCCGCGGACCAGCGGCCACTGGGCCTGCCGGCGTCGCCCGGTGGCGTCTGCGGCGTAACTGACGAAACCCTTCAGGCTCCGGCCCCAGCGGTCCAGGCGGCATTTCGACGCCGTCCAATACTGCTCGATACTGGTGCCCGAGAGGTGCTGGCTGCCGCGGATCAGGACCGGTCCGTGGGCGGCGACGATGGCGGCCAGTTCGACGAGATCGCGGGCGTGCATGTTCAACGCGGATTGTCCATAGCGGTGTGCCACTGCTTGCCGGAGGCAAGCAGTGCACTCCCCGGTACGCGCGGCACTGCTTCTGACGAAGCAGTGGCACTCTGAAAGCACCGGCAGCCGGGAAAGCCCGAGGGGACCAAGGCTCTCCCGGCGCCGGCGGCTACGCCGGTATCCGGAATGCAAACCCGGTGCCGAAGCTCCCGGCCGCGAGAAGGCCGGCGGCCGGGGGCAGCGCAACGGGCGACTGGAAAACGACTTGCGACGCCCCGGCGGACGCCCGTGCGCCGGCCGATGCAGCGGGCCCGCGTTGCCCCCCGGCAACGTCCGCCGTTGGGCCGCCTCAACGCCAAGGGAGGCCGTCGAAGCGTCCGCACGAGGGCCAGAGTTCGACGACGTCGGGGAATGGGGGTTGCCTGCGGTTGGGCGGGAGGAGGGAAACTCGTCCCGAACTGCGTCCCTTTCGCGTGTCGCGGAATCAGCCGCGATTGACAGTGGCGGGCCGGCAGCAGGACTCAGCCGCTCGCCTCCCGGTGGGCGCAGTGCTCCAGGCCAGCGCCGCGCTCCTCAAAAGGATGGTTTTCTAGGATTCCCAAGTGACTTTCGGGGTGAGACTCGCTACCTCTCATTTCGCCGCCCGCCCCCGAACCCCCGAAGCCCGGAGTGCGAGTTGTACTTTGCGCGCCCCCCTGGGAGTGAAGCTGGGAATCGGTGGAAACGCAGGTAAGGTCATTCTTGCGTTGGAGAAGGCTGCAACGGCGGCTTTGCAGGCCCATAGCCGACACATGATGCTCAGGACGAGTCGCGCCGTTTTCTCTCCGGAACCCCGACCTTCTCCGTTTTGCGGCAGAATGACGCCGGAATCTTGTGAATTCTGGTCTGAAGGTCGGCGAGTCTGTACTAGCGCGCATTGTGCGACTTGCACGCCGAAGCCCGGCAGAGGGCCATTTGATCTTGCGGTGATCGGCGCATTCCGCTACTACGGCGGCCTGAAGACCGAGCCGCCCCTGCCGAGAACACCATGGACTTAGCGTCGGTCGCCGGAGAAAGTCAGCCTGCCGTCCAATCTGAGCGGATAAGCACCCATTGGCCGAAGATGAAGCAACGAAGACGAAGCAACAATGACGGGAAGAATGGCGGGTGCGTATTCGATCACTCAAGCCTTTGAGCATTCGAGATGACCATCAGCAGTTTCCCAAGTAGCCCTATCATCAAATACCGCCGCCGGGCCGCTCACCCACTGGGCTCGCGGGCGAAGGTCTTGCTCAGCAGCGTCTTTGGACCCTTCGGCCAAGACGACGAGTACGGCAGCCGCAAGATCAACCCAATGGAGCTTTGGCACACGCAAGTGACGCGAGTACAAGGCCCTTTTTCCCTGCGAGCGTTCAATCGCTCCTGGGGGCTGATGATGATTCAGGCAAACATCGAGGCGCCCTGCGTGTTGTTGGATTTCCCCACCCTGGATCGTTTCACCGCGGAGATCCGCGAGCATCAGTACGATGTGGTGGGAATCAGCGGAGTGCCGCCCAATGTGCTGAAGGTCGAAGAGATGTGCAGGCTCCTGCGGCAATACCAGCCAAAAGCGACGATCGTGGTCGGCGGCCACGTCGTCAACGTCACCGACCTGCAAGAGCGCATCGACGCGGACTGGCTCGTAAGGGGCGAGGGAGTGAGCTGGTTCCGCAGCTTCCTGGGTGAAGATCCGAACCAACCCGTTCGTCACCCCCAGATTGATACCTGCGTGGGCACGCGCACCATGGGCAGCTCCGGTGGCAATCGGTCCTTGGAGCAGACGGCCACTCTCATACCGTCGGTGGGCTGCCCGATCGGGTGCAATTTCTGCGCAACCTCGGCCATGTTTGGCGGCAAGGGGAATCACGTCTCGTTTTACGAGACCGGCGATGAACTGTTCGACGTTATGTGCCAGCTCGAGGAGCAGATGAACGTCCAATCGTTCTTTGTGATGGACGAAAACTTCCTGCTGTACCGGCGGCGATCGCTGCGTTTGCTGGAGCTGATCGAAGCGCACGACAAGGCTTGGAGCCTGCATGTCTTTAGTTCCGCCAAAGTCGTCCGCTCCTACACGATCGACCAACTCGTTCGCTTGGGACTCTCCTGGTTGTGGTTGGGACTGGAAGGTGAAGGCAGCGGGTACACCAAGGTGGACAGCGTGGACACCTTCAAACTGGTCCGGGATCTGCAATCGCACGGAGTTCGTGTTCTGGGGTCGACCATCATCGGGCTTCAGCACCACACTCCGGAGAACATCGATCGGGTGATCGATTACGCCGTCCGGCACGAGTCCGATTTCCATCAGTTTATGCTTTACTCGCCCAGTCCCGGAACACCCTTGTACCATGATCTGGCGGCCCGGGGACGACTGAAGGACGAGGAGGAATTCCCCTGGGCCGACTGGCACGGCCAACTGGCCTTCAGTTGGCATCATCCCCAGATCAAGGACGGCCAAGAAACCGAATACATCACGCGGGCATTCCAGCGGGATTTCGATGTCAACGGGCCCAGCGTCGTGAGGATCCTGCGGACCGCACTCAGCGGCTGGAGGCGGTACAAGGACCATCCGGATGAGAGGATTCGCCGGCGTTTCACCCGGGAAACGCGGGGGCTGAGCAAGGCGGGCGTAGCCGTGGTTGCCGCAACCAAAGAGTACTGCCATAAGGATTCGGCGGTTCACGCCAAGGTGTCCCAACTACTGGAGGATCTGTGCGATGAATTCGGCCCCCGGGCACGATATATCGCAGAGGCAGCAGGGCCCCGCCTGGCAGAACAGCTTTGCCGGGAAGAAAATAGGCTCGCCGAAGGATGGGCCTACGAACCACCCACTTTCTACGAAACGAACTCTGCCTGCCGAGGTCTTTTCGCCGACGAATATCCCCACGCGGCACCCTGCCTTTACGTGACACCCGCGCCGGTGACGCCCGAAACGTGGGAAAAGCGCCGCTCCGCTTGAGCTGCCCACCCGCCAGCGTGCCTGTCCACTGAAATTGGAGCGGCCGCGGCACCCCAAGAATAACCCCGACCTGCCCGCAGGGCCGATTGCCATGGCCGATCAATCGCCCCTCCAACTGATTCTGCTGCCCAGGCTTGGCGCCGACCGGCGCCTCTTCCAGCCCCAGAGGGTCGGCCGTGGCGCACCGGTCGATGTAACCGACGCGCGCCGGCACGCTCTGAATACTTAGGTTCAGCATGGCTCAACACCACCCGCCAGGTGGGTAGGGGCGATTCGCGGTGCCAGACGATGGCTAGTTCGTTGAGCCGTTGCCCGAGAGAGACTTCAGGAATGCGGTCGGCCGCCACACCGAGGCTCAGCAAGATCATCAGTTTCGCCTCATGCCGCGCAGTCTATCGGGACTAGCAGCGAGGATCTCTTGCGAATCCAGCGAGATGCGTCGACAATGGAGCGAATTGGAGGCACTTTGCCCAGACGGACAGGACGCGAACCTTTGGCTTTGGTGGGTGTCTTACAGAGCAATCCCGTGATGCAGGAGTTGTTCGTTGGCGGCAGAAGGTAGCTCTCAGCAGTGCAAAGCACGCACGAAGACTGGTCGAAGATGCAAGAACCGAGCCAGGGAAGGTCTAGCTGGTTTCTGCAGTCGCCATCACATTGCGCGCCAAGACAGCACCATAGGCGCGGCGACGTATTGCCCACCCGACAAGTCGCTGTTTCGCCTAGTCGTTCCTGAGGACAAACTGCACCCTAGCTTCGAGCTACTTCGCACCGCAGCCAGTTCGGACCCCGCGAGGCGGATGCTCGACGACGTGTATCAGGGATTTCAGGACCTGGACGGGAACTTTCTTGAGCAACTCCAGACGACCGCATTTGATAGGCGGTTCTTCGAACTGTACCTTTTCGCGTACTTTTCCCGATCGGGATTCGATATTGATTTAGGCCACGCGTCTCCGGATTTCCTAGTCGAGCGACAAGGGGTCAAGGTTGCCGTGGAAGCGACCACAGTGAATCCTTCCCGAGCCGGTGTGGTCAAGGAGTTGGGCAGGACGCTCAAACAGCTCTCGGAGAACGAATCCGAGGACTACTTCCTCAATGAGTTGCCGATTCGGTTCGGTGGTCCTCTCTTTTCAAAGCTTCAGAAGAAGTACTGGAACCTTGAGCACTGTCGCGGACTGCCATTCGTCATCGCGATTGAGGCGTTCCATGAGGACGACGCTTATCTGATCTCGGACAATTCACTTAGCAATTACCTGAGGGTGTCCGGGAATTCATAGCATGTCCAGGATCCAGTGGACTTGGCCGTTGTCGTTGCCACGGCGGTGGTTATAGCGGACCAGTGTTTGGTAAGCAAACACGGCAGCCATCAATTGGGTC
>Ga0315291_10003114_pt1 | contig 21453 bp, 17 predicted proteins | sample YL17G12_20_MG_FD_203070 | JGI IMG/M metagenome (GOLD analysis project Ga0315291, IMG submission 203070) | Sediment microbial communities from Yellowstone Lake, YNP, Wyoming, USA - YL17G12_20 | ecosystem: Environmental > Aquatic > Freshwater > Lake > Sediment | place: USA: Wyoming | collected... | reverse complement strand
TGATCTGTTCGGGTGATGAGCTTACCTGTGATAGCACCTTAGCCTCAGCCTCAGTTAGCTCGACTCCTTCTGTGGGAGTCAGCTATTTATGGACTCCTGCGCCGGTGAGTGGGCAGGGTACTGCTACTGCTCGCTACTCAACGCCGGGGACCAAGAAGGTTGTGGTTACGATAGATGCCACTGGTTGTAAGGATTCTTGCAATGCGATCATTACTCAGGACATCACCAAACCGGTGTTGATCTGTTCGGGTGATGAGCTGACCTGTGATAGCACCTTAGCCTCGGCCTCAGTTAGCTCGACTCCTTCTGTGGGAGTCACCTATTTGTGGACTCCTGCGCCGGTGAGTGGGCAGGGCACTGCTACTGCTCGCTACGATGCGCCGGGGACCAAGAAGGTTATGGTAACCATCTTAGCTAACGGTTGTAAGGATTCTTGTGAGGCGATCATTACCCAGGACATCACCAAACCGGTATTGAGCTGTGCACCAGCAGAGACAACAATTTGCGAAGGCACAACTGCAACCTTCACAGTTAGCTCGACTCCTTCTGTGGGAGTTAGCTATTTGTGGACTCCTGCGCCGGTGAGTGGACAGGGCACGGCTACTGCTCAATACGATACGCCGGGGACGAAAAAGGTTGTCGTTACGATTCTGGCTAATGGCTGTAAGGATTCCTGCGAGGCGACACTTACTACTGAGCCTTGCGGTGAAGAGTTCTGCGGGCTCACCCAGGGTGCTTACGGCACTGAGGGTGGCTATGAATTCTATGGTAAGAGTACACTGCAGCTTATCCAATACCTGATTGATGGAACACCACTTGTGGTTGGTAAACCGGGACGCTCACTTACCATTCCTTTGGCAGCTGCTGAGTGCATTATACTGAGACTCGAAGCCAATGGTCCACCGACTGCTTTGCCAGATTTCGGCGATAAAACGCTCAATAGCGTCACCTGCCAGACATCTCCCATAATAATCCCATTACAGCCCAACAGTCCGCAGTTCAGAAACGTCCTCTTGGGTCAGACGATTGCTCTGTCTCTAAACGTAAGACTTAGTGCGTGCGAATTGGGTACTTTCGAACTCTGCAACCAATTCAACACTCAGGCGGCTATGCTTGGACTCGACTCATTGCCCTGCACTGGTGATGATGTTGTAAATCCAGGACCAGACGGAATCCTCGGTACTTGGGATGATCCAGTTGCAGTATTTATAATCCCACCGTCGGTGTTGACTGCGCTCTCGAACCTCGGTTTATCGAACACTGTAAACGGCCTGCTTGAATTGGCTAACCGCGCACTCGCTGGCCAAGCTACGGGTAGTGCCAGTTTCGGCAACATCAACAAGGCTGTTGATGCCATCAACCGTGGCTTCGATAAATGTCGCTTTGTGACGTATTGCGGTCCCCTGCTGCCCCTGATAGCAGTGGCTAAAGAAGCGGTATCTGTGCCTACTGAGTTCTCAGTGAGCCAGAACTATCCCAATCCGTTCAATGCCAGTGCTACAATTTCCTATGCTCTTCCCACTGACGGGAAAGTAACCATCAAAATTTACAACATCTTAGGACAGAAAGTGGTTACCCTGTTAGATGAGGAGAAACCAGCTGGTTACCATACCGTGGTCTGGAACGGGACAGATGACCAAGGTAGTTCAGTATCAACAGGAGTTTACTTCTATAGAGTTGAATTCGGGAAATATACTCAGGTTAAAAGGATGGCTTTGATAAAGTAAACTTCTAAGTAAGTCCAAAAAAGCCTCCCGCCCTTAGGCGGGGGGCTTTTTTGTTTTAGAAGTGTGAATCGAAAGTTTTTTGCTTTCAGTTGGTGGTTTACACCAATCAAACAATAGTTTAGTTACCGATGAAAAGACCTACAGCCAGCAGAATATCTCAGATTTTATAGCCTATCGCTAAAAGATAGTAACATCATCGATCAACTCTATTTAGCAACTGGATGTCATTCTGACCCCACCCTTGGCAGGGGAAGAATGACAGATTAGTTGTAGGGGTTGGATTCATCCAACCCGACCAATATCGGGCTTGATGAATCAAGCCCCTACAAATCAGAGCACTCGGATATGGTTTGAAAAAATCCACCCCTTTTTTTTGCGAAAAGCCTCTACCCGATAATTCCCTTTGTCCTTCATCTGATATTCTAACGTGTTTCCGCTTGCCTCCTCAATCAATTTGCCATTACATAAAAGTTTAATCTCCGCATCCTGGGGGGTCTGGACTTTCAATTTAACTTCCTCTTCTAAATCAATTTGATTTCCGATCTTGGCGATTTCATTTCTAGATTGGGCAAAAAACGAAAACCCTTTTGCATCTCCCCACCTGAAATGAGAACAAAAAACATTGCAGTTTTTTAAAGCAGTAAGAATCTGCTTCCGGGCAGCCTGAAAATCTTGCGATAACGGTTCATCTAAAAGGATATGGGTTCTTATCGATTGGAATTGGACTTTATAGGGGAAGATAGTTATTTTAAATGGACCAATCTCGAGTGAGTGGGCGTGAGCATCCACTCCTCCCACCCCCACCACTTTTCTTTCTCGGTTAAGTTCATCCCATTTTTCCAACACCCTCTGGGTCGGGGAAAAAAGAGCACTTCTCGGAGATAAAATCATCTTTAATTGATTTATCTTGGTCAGTTTCTCCATCCATTCAGACATCTGATTCCAGATCTCTATTCCATCGAAACCTTGGGCATCCCAGGCAGTCCAGGGATAGGAAGGGAATTGCGGGATAGCCTTTCTGATCTCATCCGGATGGGCAATTATCCCCAAGCCGCCTTCCTGTTTTACCTTTTTAACATATTCCTGCGCTGAAAGCTCTCCGGGAAGGACCTCAGGAACATTAAAAGCTAAATAATGATTTTTATTATCCTTATCATGAATCTCATAACCAATGATCACTAAAGTTTTCCCATACCACCCCTCCCGGCCCAAATGGAGAGACTTCAAGGTCATATGGTCTGTAAAGAAAAGAAAATCTAAACCCAATCCATTCCCGATTTTCGCTATCTCGGGAATCGATTTAGTTCCGTCCGAATCCTTGGTATGAATATGTATCACACCTACATATTCATACCATACCGGTTTATCATGATTTACTTTAGAGTTATGGCTCATCTCACCGATCCCAATTGAGCGAATGTCATTCTGACCCCGCCAAAGGCGGGGTCAGAATGACAAACCCAAAATTCTTAACTCAACCCTTCAGGGTTGAGTATTCAATGTAGCGGAAACCTTCAGGTTTCCAGTAGTAAAATCGCAGACTGACACCTTCCACTCCGTTTTCAAAGCTAAAGCTTTGAGTTACGGCTAAAGCCTTGAGTTACTAAGTTTGAACCTGTCTGGCACTTTAATAAATATTAGAAGACCTATAAGCATTAGCAGAATTAAAACCCCGATCCCGAATCGATATTGAATAGTATTCAAAACATCATCAGAAAAATCAATCTTTAGAAATCCCAATAAAGACAGAATTTTTTGGACCAAGAAATTCTCTTTTTTAAAATATAAGACCGAGCCTCCCCATAACAGAGGACCAATAATAGCTGCGGCTCTACCTGATAAAGAATATAAGCCAAAATACTCTCCTAACATCTCCTTAGGGGCTAAGCTTATCAAAAGTGGACGGGCAGAGGTCCAGGTGGAGCCTAAAAAAATCCCAATGAAGGAGCCGAGGATCCAGAAGTAAGTTGGGTTGGAGGTAAACATCACTGCACCTAAGGATAAGATCCAGCCGGAGACCACAAAGAAAAGAGTTTTTTTAGGACCAAAAAAATCAGTAATATATCCACAAATAAAAGAGCCCACAACTGCCGAAGTAGTGGACACAATGAAAAACCATATTTTCACTTCATCCCCCATCTTCATCACCACCTGCACATAGACCGCCATAAAAATAATAACAGTGGCAATAGCATCCTCAAAAAAATAATCGGCAATCAAAAAACGTAACACCCCCGGATATTTTTTGGTATGGACAATACCATCCCAGACCTTTTTGAAAGCGTCTTTAAGATTAACTTTAAATTTTTCGGATTTAACTTTTATCTGTTCCTTGACAAAGATGAATAAAGGAAGGCTAAAGATAAGAAAAAAAATAGCAGTAGGGATAAATGCCTTTTCCCTCCCTCCTGTAGATAAAGAGAAGCCAAAAAAATTCCCTTCAACAAAAGGTTTAACCATCAAAAGCCCGGCAATAGCTCCTAAATATCCCAAAGCTACTCCCAAGCCAGAGACTCTTCCGATATTTTGAGAATAGCTCACTTCCGGCAATAAAGCATTATAAAAAACCAAACCACCTTCAAAAAAGAAATTAGCAAAAACAAAAAGAATTAAAGCCAGAAGCACCCTTAAATCCACAGGAAAAACATGGGTGCTTACTATTCCCATAAGAAAAGTCCCGACCACACATCCTAAAGTCAAGGTCAACAAAAATGGTTTTCTTTTGCCAGTACCATCAGATATAGCGCCCAAAACCGGCATAGTCAATGCCACCAGAAGCATAGACAAAGCATATGCCAAACTATACCAGATGTCCTCCCTTTTATTATCCACGATCACCCATTGGGCAAAGTACATAGTAATGATATTCATCGAAAAAATAGTATTGGCGAAATCATACAATGCCCAGCTGAAAACTTCTGTTTTGCTTTTCATCTGAACTCGTATCTCAACCCTTTAGGGTTGACTTTTCAACAGAGGTGGAGCCACCTTCGGCGGAATTATCAAAGCTAAAGCTTTGAGTTACAATTAACGTATCTCAACCCTTTAGGGTTGAGTCTATTCACCTAGTGACCAAAAATAACCCTATACCAGTTCCCAAAGCATCAAAAACCAAATCCTTATAGCTGAACCTTCCTTTAGGTCTTCTCTTATCTTTTATCTCTTTCCCTATTCCCAGACTCAGAGTTATGCCACAGGAAAAAATAATCGAGTCATCTTTTTTCTTATTAAAGCCATCATAAAAGAATTTATAGGTAAAACAGGTCATAAAACCACTGATCAAAAAATGTTTTAGCTTATCTTCCCCCCACCACTTGTCAGGGGTTTTTGCAGATGTAAGTTCAACCTGGTTTTCTTCCGAAAAATCTTTTGCTTTCAGATTTCTGGGTAAAGGCAAAATTAAAATCATAAAAAATATTATCGAAACTAAATACCTCATATAAGTTCTTGCGATATAATTAGATATGATTATCATCTAAACTATTACTTGATATGGTTTAGAACCCTAATTCTCTATCGATTCCCTGCATTCCTTCCAAAGCTAACCCAATAAATTCTTCTAAGGACAGACCTAACCTCTCACATTCTTTAATATCTTCCCTTCTGGCTCCAGCTGCAAATCTTTTCTCTTTAAACCGATTTAAAACAAACTGCACATCCACATTTTTAATCTTCTTGGTAGGATGCATCAAAGTTGCAGCAACTATCAACCCGGAGAGTGAATCTGTTGCATAAAGTGCCCAATCCATCTTGGATTTGGGTTCAACTTTTTTAGGATGCGATTTTATGGCATAAATCAACCTCTCATCCAAATTATAATCTTTAAGCCAATCTGCGGTAACCAGCGAATGTTTCTCCGGATCATTCACTGTCTCGTCATAATCCAAATCATGCAAAATGCCGGTCAATCCCCAGAGCTCCTCATCTTCTCCAAAATGCTTAGCCAATCTTTTCATTATGGCTTCAACAGCCAGCATATGTTTTATCAAATTTTTGTTTTTTACCTTAGATTGGACTAAATTCAAAGCCTCGTCTCTTGTCATTCTTTCTCCTTTTCATCATATTTTATAACTTTTCTATGTAGCGGAAACCTTTAGGTTTCCACTAAGGAGATGGAAGGCTGAAGCCTTCCGCTACATTGTCAAAGATGAAGCTAAAGCTTTATACTCCAGAGTCCTTTAAAAAATCAATCCCAGAAATTCCAGTAAAACCCCCACCAGAAAGCTCTTCCAGACATAAAAAATTCTCCTCTGGTTCTGTATTTTTGGTCGGTGATGTTTTCTATGACATAATAAAAATGAAAATCTAAGAATCGTAAGGAGATTTTTGAATTTAAAATGAAAACAGAAGGGACTAAATCCTTTTCCCCATATTCCAAATAACGTTCTGAAAGATACTCCCCTTCCAATCTTACTTTACTCTCCATTTCTTTTTTTAGGAATTCATTTTTGTATTGGAGATGAAAATAGGAGCTATGTTTGGGTATGAACGGAACAAAATATTTGTTATCCCCAGTTTTATATTTACTGTTTTTGTATGCGTAGGAAAGATAGGCTTCGAAATTGGGATGAGGAGTAAGATTAAAACTCAGATAACCTCCGAAAGCCTTTCTATCACGATTTACAGGATAACGACCGGGTTCCCAAACTATATCATTCTCAATCCTGAGCGCAATCAAACTACCTTTTATTTGGTATTTTGTCTTAGTAAGTTTTATTCCGCAATTTGCTTGTAAGACATCCTCATCTTTCAAATTAGGAATTTTCCAACGATCCAAAGAGGGAAATTCTGAGCTCCAAGAAAGCAGCAAATACAAATCGTGAAGGGTCGGGGATTTTGAACTTTTACTCAGAGTAGTAAAAAGAATAAGGTCTTTACCAAGCCCCAAAGATAGACCAGCTAGCGAGGATAATATGATATTGCGGTCTCCAAATTTGTCACCCCTTAAGGAAAATAAAAAAGAAATCCTGTGGGACAGCTTAAACAAATCAGCTAAACAAAGACCCTCACTCCAGTATGATCTTGATCCCCAGAGCTCTTGCTTAAAGATCTGATTTTCTAAATATCCAGACAAAAATAAATAATGCCTCCCTCTAATAGTTTCCTGCTGTGCCTTAAGGAGAAATGTCTTTTCCTTTTTCTCCTCTTTCCTAAATGCAAGCGGAGATAATTGTTCCATTTTCTGACTACTTGGGCTATAATAAATGCCGAAGAAGAACCGAGAATTTCTCCTCCATAATAATGACGAGTTTAAATTTAGCCTCCAATCCGATTGATTCTTTCTCAAATCTATCAATTCATTTTTTTCTGCGATTCCCATATCCGTATGAAAATGTAAAGCGTTAAATTTAATCTCCCAATTTTTTTCCAGATTGAATGTGAACTTCCCGGTCAAATATCTCGAATCTAAGTCTGAGTTGGGAACAGTCCCACCGTATTTTCTAAAATCTCCGGTAAGATAAAATCTACCTTTAGAGGTTAATCCTCTTCCCAAGTCGATCTGGGTATGCCGATAATGATTGGGTCCGCTTTGAAATTTGCCTCTGGAAAACGCCTTGCCCCCATAATAATCTTTCTGCCTCACCACCAGTCCTCCGAGACCAGCATTTCTTCCTAAAATATTAATCACCGAACCATCAATAACTTTTATTGTATCTATATTATTTATGGGGACAGTATGGAGATCAAAATCACCGGTCTGAGGAAAATATAAGCTCTTTTGGCTAAACGGAATGTCATCTATATATATGAGAAGCTGTGGGGAGGTTCCACCGAAAATAGTGCCAATTTCAGGTTGTCCATACAGTCCATAGGAAGTCACATCTATAAATCTGAATCTTTTCAAGATATCACCGAAACTTTTAACAATGGAATTCTCTATATCCGAAGATGAAATCGCCTCTCCGCTGGAGAAAAGGTCAATTATCTCATCTTCAAATCTTTCACCTAACCTGGAGTCTAAACCTTCAGGTTTACCCAGATTCGAAATAGAATCCTCTCTCTGTGTCCAACCAAAATTAAAAAAAGCTATGAAAAATATGAAAAGGAAAAGAAGGGTCTTCATCGATTTTCCATTTTAGCCAACTTAAAAAGGACCGGGGTCAAGACAACAAAAATGGCTACATTAGATGATATATGAATCAGAGAAAAGGGTATCGCCGCAACCATCACCGGAATAAAACTCCCTAAAGTATAGGCAACAGCTAAATTAGTTAAAAGGTCGTAGATCAAAGTTAAAACAAATGCAAATATAACCATTGCTATGTAGGGGCGGGTCTTTAGACCCGCCCTGGACCCACTTGGGTCCCTACAAATCATATTTGTTTTAAAAGCTATGCCACCTGAGATACCAATCAAAATCATAGAAAAAACCTGTGAGAAAGCTATAGGTAAAGGAGCCAAGCCATAAGGATTGAAGGTGGTGTAAAGGAACATAGAAAGCCCTCCTACTATTGCTCCTTCAATTAATCCAAATAAATATCCCGCGCAAAAGACTACGAAAGTGAAAAATTCGACATTGGGAATCGAAAGTATTGGTAATTTAAGAACGATGGCTAAAGCGATGAATATCCCCATCTTCGCCAGCTTCCCCGAAGAAAACCTCACCTTATCACCACCATCTTTTTCAGCTGGGTGGTGGTGTTGGTCTTGAAATAATAAAGATAAACTCCTGAGGAGACATAATCCCCGTCTTCATTCTTTCCATCCCAATAGGGAAGATCTTTCTTATCATAATTATAGCCAGAGTTCAAACGTTTAGTAGCCAATTTCTTGACCAACTCCCCTGACAGAGTGAAAATAGAAACCTCTACATCGGAGTTTTGAGAAAGAATAATGGGGAAATAAGTGTATTGATGAGAAGCGATCACAAAAGGATTAGGGAAATTCTGCTCCGCCACATCTTTTTTCGGTATGATCTTCACATAGATCTGGACCAAGGTCGTATCTGCTAAGCCACTTTTATCCACTACAATAAAGGTATCTTCATAAGGTGAGTTTAAAATATCATTCATACCCGGGGTCCAGCTGAAACTTCCCATAAGGGGCGATAATCCTTGAATTGTAGGGAACTCCCCCTTACCATATTTAGATAGAGTCAATGTATCCTCAGAATTTTGATCAGTGGCTCTGACTGAAAAAGTCAGAGTATTCCCCACATAAGCAATGAAAGGTGGATTTTCGATTACCCTTACCCAAGGGGGGTAAGGGACTATTCCATGAAGAGATGAATCATAAGAAGCATGATATTTATAAGGATAGGTGTTGGTGGTCTTTTCTTTGGACGCCACTGTCGGTATTAAAATTATCTCAGAATAATTGGTCCAGTTATCGATCTGCGCCTGACCGTCCTGAAGAGAATCCAACTGAAATTCTATTTCTGTTGGGCGAAAACCATTGCTGTACCCCAATAAAGAAGCTTTCCAATGAGTGTATTTGTCTCCATCAAAAAAAACCTTTATCCCCCCGGAAGAATCATAGGGGATAAAACGAATGTAATTGGATCCCAAAACCTGAGGGGGATAAATTGAGGAGGAGTCGATGGGGTAAGAAGAGAAGGTAGCTGAAACCTTTACCTGCATCGGAAGCCCGGAAGTATCTTTGAATGAATTCCCCTCGGAATAAAACTTGTCGGGCATTGCCCGATCTCCAATAAACCAGTTCCAGAAAGTGAATTCCCGGAAAGCATCCTCCAAGGAGCTTTTATAGGCAGTATCCATCAAAACTTCATCTGTAGCGTCGATTACATTATCCCCGGGTATTTGAGCGCATCTTTCCCAGATTTTCTTAATAATACCGGTATCCTTAAATCTTTCTTGAAGGAAAAAAGCCCAGACACAACTCCCATAGGGATGACGGTCAAGTTCGTTTTTAAACGACTTCAATGACAACCAAGGTGAATAGTAAAAATATGGGATATAATAGAGGTAATCGTTGATCTCATCATAGGCCTGATCCTCCATCCAGGTCGCCGAAATCTCCATCCAATAAGGTTTATATTTGTCTCCGCTGAATTCATATTCCGTGGCGTCGTAACCGAAGTGGATCGCATGGAAAAACTCATGGGCACAGGTAACTTTCAAAGGGTCATATAGCTCCGCATACAAATATTTATACATACTGTAGTCATTTCTCAAAACTATATAGCTTGTATACTGGTAAGATGAACCCACCAGTGGAGAATCGGACACAGTATAGCCGAAAAAGGCTAAGCTCATACTTATAAGATAAACATCATACTTCTCATCTCCTCCATTATCCGCTCCCGGAGGATAGAATCCATCGCTGGGAGGAGGATTATACCCCAGACTATCTACCTCTTTTGCCCAGACATAATCCAAAATCTGAGCACAATTATCCACATAATCCGGAACCCCATTATGGTCATTATCTGTATGCGCCTGATAGACCGAATCGACTCCTACAGTAGTATAATGAATCTTGAAATGACCTTTTGGGGTGTTCAAAGTTTTCTCTTGTTCCAATTGAGGTCTGGAAGTATAGATATTCAAAATCTTTTGCGCCTCTAAAGACAGATTTTTTCTATTCGCATTGATTTCTACAAAAACTGGTGTGGCACAGATGGGATGAGCAATCGCTTCTTGAGATAGCGGCAATTCTTTTTCTTTAACCGAAAAAACCGATTTGACCTTTTGAATCAATTCCTCCTCATAAGGAGAGAGTTTACCCCCCCATATGGGGTTGGAAATCAAAAGGGTAGATAAGACCAATAAAATTCTTTTCATTATTCTTCTCCAAATCTGCGGAAGCCCCGCCAAAGGAGGGGCTGACACTCAGAAATAAAAATAAGATTTTTCAATTACTTTTCTCCGAATTTTTCCTTTTTTGCTTTTCTCAACATCTCCAGGCAATAATAAGGGGTTTTCACCATTCCGATCAAGATTCTGCCTTTCCTGCCATGACAATCTGAGCCTCCGGAATAAATCAAGCCGAATTTTTTTGCCAGATTGATATAATAATTGATCAAAGTATAATCATACTGGGAATGAAAAGCTTCCAGCCCATCCAGCCCTATCCCTACGAAATCGGGCAGAAGATCATCCCTTTTGGTAGTTCCCGGGTGAGCTAAGACTGCAATCCCTTTAACCGAATGAATTAAATCTATTCCCTCTTGAGGGGTTAAATATTTTTTGGGAACATAGGCCGGTGCATGATAGCCTAAATAGCGAATGAAAGCCTCATCGTAAGATTGAACGTACTCCTCCCTGACTAAAGCATCCGCCAGATGAGGTCTTCCTACCGAACCCTCTCCGGCTATGGCTTTAACCATATCCATATTCAGATCTATTCCCAACTCATTCAGCTTTTTCACCATCTTCTCCCCTCTTTGAAGCCTTTCTTCTCTAAAGGATTCTATCTTCTTTAAGAAATTTTTATCCTGATAATCGATCAAATATCCTAAAAGATGAAAATCCTCACCTTTATAAGAGACACTAAGCTCTACTGCTGGGATAAGCTCAATTCCTAACTCTTCTGCTTTCTCTTTGGCTTTGAGGAAGCCATCGATGGTATCATGGTCTGCCATAGCAATAGCTGAAAGCTCCATTTTCTGTGAGATTTCCACCGCTTCCTCCGGGGTGATCAGACTATCGGACGCGGTGGTATGAATATGCAAATCGACAAACTTCTCTAACATTTAGAGCTTCCCTTCTACAATTCTTCTTATCTCTTCACTCAAAGCTGATGTTTCTTGGTTTAAATTATCCAATTTATTTCTGATCTCCGAAACAAAAATGTCGTCTTTAATCGAACTCAAATTTATTCTCACATTATATCCAGCTCCATCTATAGCCGCTTTAGCTAAAAGATTTGCCACTCCGGCATCACTTATCGCATTCTCATTTCCCTTTTCTGCCACAATTTTTGCTAATTTCAAAACCTCTAAAGATTTCCCCATCACCTCTAAGGGGACCAAAGCCGCACCTTTAGTAGCCTCCTGGATAGCCTCTTCCCTTCTTTTCTCCTCTATCTCGGTATGTTTAGAGAGTTTCCTGGCATCCATCACTTTCTCAAAGCTTTCGGCATCCTTTACCACCAGTTTTCTTAATTCTTTCCTTAAATTTTCAGATTTTTTCAAAACCTCGGAAATCTCCTCTTCCACCTCTATATATTTCTTTTTACCTATAGTCAAACCGCAGACCATTGAGGTCAAAGCTCCGGCTAACGCACCGGCGGTCGCGGCCACGCTCCCTCCTCCCGGAGCTGGTTTAGAAGATGCGACCTCTTCAATAAAATCAGCTAAACCTTCCTTCTGTTCAGAAGAGATGCTCATCAATTTGGTTTCTAAAACCTGATCTTTTTTGAAATTCTCCAATCTGAGGTAAAAATCAGCTACATCTATCAATGCTTCCATAGGAGTTAAACCCACTATTTCGCTTCCCACAATGGGGACACCATATCTTTCAGCTTCAGATTTAATCAGCTCGAAGACTCTGAAAATGGGGGAGCCCAAGTAATTGACTAAATTCATTGAAATCTGGACTATTCCTCTTTCCTTGATTTCAAATCCCAAAGCCTTCACATATCTTAATCCTCCGTCAGAATACCTGATGGCTTTGGCAATTTTTTTAGCTACTCGAATGTCTTTAGTGCCCAAGTAAACATTGAAGGCGATCAGAGGCATTCGAACTCCAATGGCTGTGGCGCCGGCAGTAGTATGCATTTTTGAAGGACCAAAATCAGGCTTTCTATCCGGGTTTATCTCGATCTCTTTTTTTATCCCCTCATATTCCCCTCTTCTCACCTCGGCTAAGTTATGTCTATCTGGACGGGTGGCAGCGGCTTCATAAAGATAGACCGGGATACCTAACTTCTCTCCCACCTCTCTCCCTAATTCTTTGGCTAACTCAATGCAATCCTGCATACTAACGCCGGAGATGGGAATAAACGGCACTACATCTGTAGCCCCCATCCGGGGATGTTCCCCCTTATGCTTCTCCATATCGATTAACTCAGTTGCTTTAACAATAGCCTTGAAAGCGGCTGCTTTAACCTCATCCGGAGGACCCACAAAAGTGATCACCGCTCGATTATGGTCTTTGTCCATCTCCTTATCCAGAAAAAGTACCCCGGAAACCGATTTTATTTCCTTAACAATCGCCTCAATAACTTCTGGTCTTCTTCCCTCACTGAAATTGGGGACACATTCGACTAACTTAGCCAAATTTCATCCTTTCTTTAAGAGACTGTTAAAAACCTTGCGGGCCGGGCTAAATGCCCTGCCCTGTTGATGTTAAATTATCGTCACCCATAGAGGCAGGAATTCATCCCGCCTCAAAGAGTGGCTTTTTCACTAAGCCCTTAATGAGGCTATTTTAAAACATCTTCCAATTGATGATACCTATTATGCATCTCTACCAATGCTTTCTCCAAATTTTGGTTATTCTTTTTTTTGCAAGCAGCTAAAAATTTTTCTTCTGATTTTTTCAGCTCCTCCCTTTTGAGATTGAATTCTTTTTCTAATGCAGAATATCTTTGGGGAAGTTTCCCGGCCAAAAGAGCATCCATCCTCTGGTTCACAATGTTGGACGAATCTCTTATCGCTTTAAAGTCTTTTTTGGGCAAAGCCTCATGCCATAAAAACGAAAGGACCTGGTGAAAGTTTTCTGATTCCTCCATTTTGGGGGCAAGGAAAGAAGCTAATTGAACATAAGCAGTATGCACATCGTCCAAAGATTTTTTTATCTTCTCCTTATCCTCCCCTGGAGAAGCTATAGCCAGATTCTCAACGGCATCATATAGATTTTTTCTTCTGGCTTCAAAATTCTCTTTACGCTCAGTGCAGATATTTTTCTTTTGGGAAGTTTTCATCAACAGATTGGTCTTTTCCTGCATTGCCGGAACAGTCTCCCGGATGGTCTTCCAGTCATTGTTAGGCAAAGCTTCATGCCATAAGGAGACTAAAATCTCGTGAAACTGACTTAGGATTTGAGATGTGGATAAAACTTCTTCTGGTTTTGCTTCTTTGCTCTTCTCAATTTGGGAGAAACAGCAAATTGCTGAAAAAGCTAAAAAGAAGAGAAAAACGCTTGAAACCACCAAAAATGTTTTTGAGAATTTCATTATCTCCTCCTCAGATGATGATTTTAGATTTTCATTTTTTTTGTGAACTTGATTTCAATCCCCAGGCTAACAGGGGTATCATCAGCTCAAGATGGCCGGTGAAAGAGAATCCTTTTCCCCTATGGGCTGATCGAATCGGTCTTTTTACCACATTCTCATTGGGCCGGTAGTGCTGGATCATATCGAAATTAGCTGTGGTGAAATTGTCTATTTTGCCTCTTAGGTTTCGAGCCACAGACAAAGCCTTTAAGAATACCTCCGGCAAAATCACCGCCGAGCCAAAGTTTATGACCACTCCTCCATTTTTTATCTTGGAGACCTCTCTGCTAAAGATTTTGAAATCGGTGAAGCTGGTCTGTCCAACTTTTGCTCCATCGAAACCGGGATGTTGATTTAATATATCAGTCCCGATGGCCATATGCACCGTTGAAGGTATTCCTAATTCATAAGCGTTGGAGAATAAACTATACTTCTTAAATTTAGCTTTGGATTCTGAAATCTTTTTGCCTAAAGCTTCCCCCAGACCTAAATCATTTTGGTAAGCGTAAGCTGAAACGCCGTTGAAAAAATCTGAGGTCTCTTTGCTCATCCCAAAGCTACCATCAGCCAAATTTTTTTTCACCTCCTCCGAAGTCTTGCCCCAGAAAGAAATCTCGATATCATGGATCACCCCGGCTCCATGAGTAGCTAAAAAGGTTACGAATCTATTTTTCATTAAATCTATTACCACCGGGGACAAACCACATTTGATCGTATGAGCACCTAACATAAAGATTATAGGTTTTTTCTTTTGCCTGGCTTTTTTTATTGAAATTAAAAGCTCTTTGAAATCTAAGGCTTTCAAACAGGCGGGCAAAGAGTCTACGTATTGGGAAAAATTCGAATTCTCTGCGAGCGGCTTGGCGAAATTTTTCACCTCGGTTTTTCTCCATCTATTTTGAATAGAGTATCTTTTTATTTTACTTAGATCGATCTGCTGATATTTAGACATCTTTAGTATTTTCCTATAGTCCCTAAAGTATAGCTTTTCAGTTCAGTAGAAATGGAGCCAACTGCCACCTTACTTTTCATCAAAACCGGAATTTTATATTGGTCATCGGTAAGCCAAACCGTCAGCTTTCCGGTCTGTTTGAATAAACTGGTGGCTTTCAAAATCGGCTCCACCACCAGGCAATTAAATCTTCCAGCCGGAACTTCGACTTCTTCCTTTCTTAGAACTTTCACCTCTAAAGGGTAGTTTTTTCTATCTGCATGGTTATCGATAAAAACCGAATTGTCTACTTTTAAATTAAGGGTCCGGACAAAATAGAGGCTGGACAAAACATCCTGGACAAACTCCGGCACTGGTATGGTATCATTGCCATTAACAGCTAAATGATTCTCCTGATCGAAATCGATATATCTATCTGCGGTATAGCCTCCTTCCCTCAAATGCTTTTCGAAGTGCCAAGAATAAAGCCCATAGACATCCATCCAGGATTCGGCCTTATCATCCACCTTATAGAAGACCGAAAAGAATTTATTGGATTTTGCTTTTGAGACTATTCTGAAACATTTATTCCCTTTATATCTTACGATCTCCACCACCTCCATACTGGCCGTTCCAGCCGCTACCGGACCATATCTCACTGTATAGAACAGTTTTTCCCCTACCCCAAAAGCGGAGTTAGGAGCCGCCCTTTTTAGAAGACGTGGAGCGATCTTGACGGGATAGGGGTAAACCAGAGTATCCGAATCAAGTTTTCCAACAATATCGACCTGGCTCTGCGTAGAAGGATTCCGGGCTTCAAACATCTGCGAACCAATACTTATTCCTAAAATAAAAAAGGTTATAGTCAAATGTTTCATTTCTTTGTTTTTTTATTTGCCAGCTCAATTAATTTAGGGAAGATCCTTTTGATTTCTTTCTCCATCTGGATAAAACACAAATTGTATTCATCTAAACCTTTTCCCATAGGATCGGCGATAGAAAAGTTTTTATTTTCAATTTTTCTCGGAAAAGATTTTAAAAGATGGGCTTTTTCAAAAGATTTTTCATCTAACTTTTTAATCTCCTGTAGATGTTCATTGGACATAGCCAAAACCAAATCTGCTTTCCTTAAGATTTCCTTGTTTAACCTGCGGGAACGATGAAAGCTTAAATCGATATCCCGAGCTAAGGTAGTTTCCACTGCGTATGAAGAGGCTGGGTTTCCCTCAAAGGCTCCCATCCCCGCTGATTCAACTTCTATAAAATCGACTCCGCTTTCCTTTAACATTTTTTCCAAAATTCCTTTGGCCAAAGGGCTGCGACAGGTATTTCCAGTGCAAACAAAAAGAATATTGAATTTTTTACTCATCCGGTGTCCTCGAATATCTTCTGAGAGGCTGAAAAGTTCATTCCCTTGAGGTGGATTTTTTTTGTATCTTTATGCGGGGAAGTATCTTCTTCAATCTATCCACGGGGAAAGCCCCAGCTCGCAGCAACACAATTTGTTCGGAGGACAGATCCACTACTGTCGATGGGATCGGATTTTGGGCTTTCCCTCCATCTAAGATCAGCTCGATCCGGTTATTGAAGTAATATCGAACACCGCTGGCAGTGGCGCTGGCTCTCCGGCCGGATATATTCGCGCTGGTAGCGGTGATCGGCACTCCCGACCTTTCCAGAAGAGAGATGACGAATTTATTGGGGGACATTCTTATTCCCAATTTGTTGGTGTCACTTAAAATAGATCGCAGCTTTTCCGAGTTGCTTTTGAAGATTAAAGTCAAAGGGCCGGGCCAAAACTCTTCCATCAGATATTGGGCCGCCAAGCTTATCTCCTCCACATAACTTTTTGCTTCTTCAATATCTTTCACGAAAATAGCTATGGGGGTTTTTCTATCCTTTCTTTTCAATTTATACAATTTCTTTATGGCTTCTTCTGAAGTAGCGTCCGCCCCTAAGGCATAAACCGTATCGGTAGGGAAAGAGATAAGCCCACCCCCTTTTATTATCTTGAGCGCCAGATTTAACGTGGTCTCATCTGGTCTCTGTGGATCTATTTTTATGATTCTTGTTTCCATATATTTCTATTTAAAGGTTTTTACCTCCACCACCCAGGCTTCGGCATAGCCCTCTTGTATTAACCTTTCCAAAAAATCTTCTGCCTCCACCCGGCTTTCAAAATTTCCTAACCTCACCTTATAATAGGGGGACTCGAATTGAACATAGACGCTCTCCGGGAATTCGGCTCTCAAAGAGTCAGCTTTTCGGTAAGTCTCCTCAGGGAAAATTGAGGCAAAAACCTGAATTCGGAAACAAGTCTCGTTTCTCAACCCTTCAGGGTTGATTTTTCTGTCGGAGACGGAATTGTCAAAGCTATCCCGCCCTTTGGCGGGATGAGTTACAGATGTATCGGTTGCTAATTTTTCTTCGATCAATTCTTGGGTAATAATCAGCTTTTGCTCCTCTTCCCCCTTCCAGGGGTCGAAATTTTTCTCCCCTCTGGTTCGGAGGTCTTGAGGTTTTTGGGGAAAAACATTAGGCTTTATCCAGATACAACTTGAAAACAAGAAAATGCCAACAACAATCAAGCATGAAAAATTAAGACTCTTCATAGATATTTTTCTAATTCTTTGTTTCCAGCAAATTTCTGAATTAACTCTTTAACATCCTGGACCCTGGTTTTATGTGCCACAAAGACAATATCATCTGTCTGTACAATAACCAAATCGGATACTCCTAATACGGTGATTATTCCCTTGCTATCATTTACAATAGTGGTTTCATAAGTTCCTACTGCCGTTGCCTTCCCTAAAATCACATTGTTATCCCGATCCTTCTCCTTGATACGTTCCAAAGCCAGCCAGGAACCAATGTCATCCCAGGTTAAATCAGCTTTGATGGTTAAAACGTTATGGGCTTTTTCCAGAAGAGCGCAATCGACCGATATCTCTTTTGATTCAGCATAAACTTTTTTGACCGCCTCTTCTTGAGTTTTCTTCCCTATCTCCTGGGAGTAAGCTAAAAGTTTCTGATAAGAATCGGGCACGTATTTTTCTAAAGCCTTCAAGAAAGTACTTGTTCTCCAGACAAACATACCGGAGTTCCAGAGATGTTTTCGATCATAGTAATATTCCTGGGCCGTGATACGGTCAGGTTTCTCCTTGAATTTGTTTATCTTATATATGGGTATCCCTTCCACTGTGTCGAAGAGGTCTGAAAACTCAATGTAACCATAAGCGGTCTCAGCCCGATTGGGAACTATTCCCAAGGTAATCAGATATTCCTCTTTTCTGGCTACCTGGGTTGCCACTTCCAAGATTTTCTGTAAATTCTCCTTGGGCTCAATATAATGATCCGATGAAAGGACTACCATTAAAGCCTCTGGATCAATTTTTGAAAGGTGGACCGCAGCTAAACCAATGGCCAAACAGGTATTTTTACCCTCCGGCTCCACCAAAAGGTTTTCCTCTTTGAGATATGTTACACTATTCAATATCGGATCTTTGATATTTGCTCCAGTAACCACTATGGTTCTCTCGATGGGAATAAAGTCTACGATCCGGTCTATGGTCTCCTGTAACATAGTCTTATCCGAGGTGATATGGAGAAGCTGTTTAGGGTGTTGGGTGCGGGATAAAGGCCAGAATCTTTCACCTCTTCCCCCTGCTAAAATGACTGCGTAGTTCAAATTTCCCTCCTTCAAAGGTTTTTCTTCCCTTTCAACCCCGCCAAAAGCGGGATTTGGGATTAGCCCTCAAAACTTTACTTTAATAATATAGAAGCTAACCGGATATTAGTCAACTCTTTTTTGAGCAAAAATTGACATTAAGGTAGGGGCGACCCTTGTGGTCTACCGAGACCGGTAGAACAGACATTTTTGTCTGTTCGTTATTGTCAGACAGGAATGTCTGACCTACCCTAAAATGAGCTGGGTGAATAGTCAAACGTGTAGGGTGAACCGTCGGTTCGCCCGCCGGTGGATGCAGAGCGAAAAAAATCAGGATTATGTCGAAACCACAAGGGTTTCGACCTACGCGTCCTGACACAACATAAAAGAATTTTGTAGGGGAGCCCCTTGTGGGCTCCCGAAAGACAGGAGGGGACAGGCCCCTCCCCTACAACCCGAGTAGGGGCAGGTTTCAAACCTGCCCCTACAGTCCAAAGAAAATGCCACAGCAAAACCATCTTTATAGCATCAAGGTAATCTTATGGTGCGATAAAAAAACAAAAAAGGCTTTCAAATAGACATCTGAAAGCCTTTCACCAATTTTTTAGTTGTAGGGGTTCGATTTATCGAACCCGAATTGGTAGGGACTTGATAAATCAAGCCCCTACTCTTTTGATTTTTCTTCTTTCGGCTGGGGAAGATCAAAAGTGGAGCTCATCCCCTTCATCTCCTTGGTGACAATAGTAGGGGTGACGAAGATAACTAAGTCCCGCTTCACTATCTCCTTATTAGTATACCTGAATAGATATCCGATCAAAGGAATATCTTTCAGAATCGGCAATCCTGAGTTGGTCTCCTTTCTCTCCTGAGAAGTCAAACCACCGATCACTGCAGTCTGCCCGTTCTGCACCACCACATTGGTCTCCGCATTGTTGGTGTTAATGATCACCCCATTGGGATCGAATTGGTAAGAGCTTCTTTCAGGTTTAAGTTTCATCAGGATTCGATTCTCTGAGGTAATATGAGGGGTCACTTTTAATATCGTCCCTACTTCTACAAAAGTTATGACTACATTACCTGAGGGATCGAATTGCTTGACCGGGATTTTCTGACCCATCTGAATGACCGCTTCTTTGTTATCCACTGTAGTGATTTCCGGATGAGCCACAATTCGAGCTTTGTTATCTCTCATCAGAGCAGAAATTTTTCCTTCCAAAGTGAAGTCGGTCTGCAGAGTACTATAAGTGAAGGTGCCAAAAGGATCGCTTACTCGATTCGCGGTCTGGTCCATTTGAATATCATGTGTGATAGGGTAGTTTGCAGTTCCGGTCTGGCTGGAGGTCAAAAAGGTCCAGTCGATTCCTAATTCTTCCAATGCCTTTGATTCCACTTCCAAAAGCTGAGCTGAGATCTTTATCTGATCGGTCTCTATATCTAAGCTATCGATCATCGCTTTGGCTCTGGATAGATTTTCCGGAATATCTCTGATTATCACTGAGTTAGTTCGATTATCTACGTCCACCACCCCTCTTTCAGATAATAGGGTCTTTATCGGTTTGATTATCTCAGCCGCAGTAGCATTTTTGATTTGCACTACCTCGGTCTGCAGAGCCATTAAATTCTTCTGGTCGGACTTGTGTTTCTCCTTAGTCATTTGTTCATCCATATATTCCTGTAGGGGTAACACTCGAATATATCCTGCTTCCTCCACCCCGGTCAAGCTGTAGGTCTTTAAGACTATATCTAAAGCCTGTTTCCAGGTCACATCTCTTAGGGTCATGGTGATATTGAGCTTGACCGAAGGGGCGGTGACGATGTTGACCTTACCATAATCTGCCAGAAAGCTAAGGACCGAATGAATATCAGCATTCTGGAGAGTTAAGGATTTGATGAAAGTCTCCGCCTTTAAAGGCAAGTTCAAAAATCCTACTAACAGGACCACTGCACCTAAGACAAGGATTCTTTTAACCAATTTTTTTCTCATGTTTTTTTCCTCACTTCTTTTTCTGTGGAAAGTTCTAAAGTGACTGTTCTCATCCAGCCATATTCTTCTATTTGAAAGACTATTTTATCTTTTGCCACAAGAATTACCTGACCATTCTTCACCTTATCCCCTACCATCATTATATATCCATATCCCTGTTCATCCTCCAACAAAGCTCTGATCCCGGAGTCATCCTCTAAAATCCCCACCAGTTGCAGATTCTCCACATTGGGAATAGGAGCTTCGCCGAATTCAAAACTTATTTTCTCGGTTAAGGGGACAAAAGGGTCTCTCCTTTCATCGCTTTCATAGGTTAAAACTTTTCTTTGAGGGATTGTCCCCAACTTCACTTTCCCCTCTTGAACCAGAGTATCTGTAGTATCCGCCGCCATCTCCGTTGCCGGAATTTGCTCTTCCGGTTCTTCAAACTTCTCTTTCTTAACTGGAGCAGAGGTAGTAAGGGTCTTTTCTTTAGGTGCTGGTACAACTTTTTCTTCTATTTTAGGTGTCGGTTTTTCGACAGGCTTAGCTTTCGACTTCGGTTGAGCCGTCACTGGAGTCGCTGTCTTTTTTTCAGAAAAGGAAATTTCAGCTTTGTTTATCTTCTTTTCCTCAGTGGTTTTGGGTTTTTCTGCTATAACTTTTGGCTCATAAGAGAGTTTCTCTTCCTTTATTTTGGGCAAAGCCATCTCTTTTGGTTTTTCAGCTTTTGCTAAGTTTTCTTGCTCTACAATTTTCTTAGCCTCAGTCAGTTTTGACTTCTCTTCTATTAGGGATTTGGACTCAACAGCAGTTTTCTTAGATTCAACGTTCTTCAGCGATTCAGTCTTTTCTGTTTCCTTTGGTTTTTCTTCTGCTGTGGTCTTAACAGCTAAATTTGATTTTAGACCGGTTTCCGTTTTATCCAAAGCTGGAGGGATATTTTCGGATGAAATCTCACTGTATTCTTTTGATTTAGTCTCTTCTAATATTGGTGGAGTAACAGCCATCTTTGGGGAATTGGCGGACCATAAGGAAAATGCCT
>Ga0315291_10003113_pt1 | contig 21454 bp, 18 predicted proteins | sample YL17G12_20_MG_FD_203070 | JGI IMG/M metagenome (GOLD analysis project Ga0315291, IMG submission 203070) | Sediment microbial communities from Yellowstone Lake, YNP, Wyoming, USA - YL17G12_20 | ecosystem: Environmental > Aquatic > Freshwater > Lake > Sediment | place: USA: Wyoming | collected... | reverse complement strand
GGCCTGCCACCACTCGGCTGAGGCACCCTCAGGCAAGACAGGAACACCTCCCTGGGTGGCTGAAGAGATCCCGCCAACCGCAAGGCGAGGTGCACTCTCCGCAGAAGGCTGACCAGCCCGCGCAGGTAAAAATCCAGCACTGGAAGCAAACATCATACTAACCATTAGAAACAAACGGAAAAGCAGCCGAGCTTTCATATCTCCCTCCCTATCTGCAACAAAACCGCCCTCCCTGCCAGGCGCAGAGAAAGCGGTCCCTACACGAAACCATACAGTAGAGAGCCTCATTCCCCACCCAACAGGCTCCTAAACAGCAACGATTGAGCTCGCAATCATAGAATACACAAAAATTCTAAATTTGGCAAGTACCAATTCTACATAAGCCTAGGTATGCAATCCTTCCCATTCTTTCATCAGCTCATCCAGCTCCGTCTGCACCCGCACATACTCGGTACCCAGCTTGTGTACTTTTGCAGGGTCAGCCGGTGGGTTTTCGAGCCTGCGGGATAGCCCAGACAGCAGCTCTTCTAACACGGCAATCTGCTCTTCAACCTGCTTCAGTCTTGCCTGACGGCGGCGTTCATCGGATGAGGGGCGCGGCTTTTGGGTAGGGCTTCCTTTACGGGTTCTAGGAGCAATTTCGGCACGTTCCACCTCACGTTCGATTTCCTTCTGAGACCGGTATTCGCTGTAGCTGCCTTTGAAGACTCGCAGGCGACCGTGCTGTTCATCGATATCCCAGATTTGAGTCGACAGCGCGTCGATCAGGTAGCGATCGTGCGACACGAGCAGGATCGTGCCCTCATACCCAGCCAGCACCTCTTGTAATATTTCCTGGGAGGGAATATCCAGGTGGTTGGTTGGCTCGTCTAACAGAAGCAGGTTGGCGTCGGATAGAGCCAGTTTAGCCAAGGCCAGGCGAGAGCCTTCGCCGCCGGATAATGTCGATACTTTCTTAAAGACCTCGTCACCAGTGAAGAGGAAGCGCGCCAGGTAACCGCGGATCTCTGCCAGCAGCATTTTAGGGGCAGCAGCTTCTATCTCTTCGACCAGGGTGCGCTCGGGATGCAGGTCTTCGTGAGCTTGAGCGAAGTAGCCGACCTTCAGGCTGGCCCCCAGGACGACCTCTCCTTCGAGGGGTGGGATTTGACCCAGGATGATCTTGAGGAAGGTGGTCTTACCCGCCCCATTGGGACCGATAATGGCTGTGGTTTCCAGGCGACGCAGCTCCAGATCGTCGGCAGCAAACAGCACCTTGCCAGGATAACCCACGGTAAGGTTGGACGTTCGCAAAATGATATTCCCGCTGCGGTGCGCCGTTTTGAGTTTGAGATGCAAGCTGGGCGGGCGGTTAGAAGGAGGTCGCAGCGACCGTACACGGCGAGTTGCCTCATCCACGTTCATGTAGCTAACCGTCGTATCGGCCTCTTCGCTGACCTCAGCCCAGCGTTTTCCCACCACAGCCTCCAACCCTAGCTGCTCGACTGCCTGCAGGTAGCGGCTGAGACGGCGCAATCTGCCCTTGGCCTGCAGCACATTCTGCCCTGAAATGTTGCGCCGGATATAGTCCACCTCTTTCTCCAGGCGCTCTTTTTCCGACTCAAAGATACGTTGGGTCAACTCCCAACGCTCCTGACGCTGCTGGACATATGCGCCGTAGTTGCCGCGATACACCCCCAGACCTGTACGACTCATCTCCAGGATCACGGTGACGACTTTATCGAGGAAGTAGCGATCATGAGAGACGATCAACGCAGCACCTCCCCATTGACCCAGGTAACTTTCCAACCATTCCACAGCGGCAATGTCAAGGTGGTTGGTCGGCTCGTCCAGGATGAGCAGATCAGGGTTGGACAGCAGCAGTCGTGCGAGCAAGGCGCGTGTGCGCTGTCCACCGGATAGGTGTTTGAGTGATAGATCAAACTCACTGGGGTCAAAGCCAAGGCCGCTCAGCACCTGGCGCGTGCGGGTAGTGTAGGTATAACCACCCCGGTGCTCAAATTGGGCCTGCAGCGGTCCGTAAAGGGCCAGGGCTGCCTCAGCCTGGCTTGGGTCACTCATGGCGACTTCAAGACGAGCAAGCTCAGCTTCTTGAGCGCGGAGATCATCGAGGGCACTCAGGCACTCTTCCCATAAGGTGCGGTCCGAATCAAACGTGGCCTCCTGGGGCAGGTAGCCCAACTTCAGGCTGCGTGCCCGGTGGACGTGACCGTTGGTAGGCATTTCATCACCGGTCAGGATGCGCAGCAATGTGGTCTTACCGATCCCATTTGGGCCGACGATGGCGATGCGCGCCCGGTAAGGGATGCTCAAGGAGGCGCCAGCAAAGATATCATCCGGGCCGTAGGATTTGGAAATGTTGGTGGCAGTCAGCAATGACATATAGGATAGTTATCAGTGACCAGTGATCAATGTTCGGTCTACTGTGACTGATCACTGTTTCCTGGCACTTTTCGTGCACCGATGGGGTATAGCCAAGATTCCAGACACTTATTTTACCCTACCCGAGGCATGTTATAATCACGCCTGACCAAATTTAGCGGAAAATTAACCAAACTAATCTATGAACCATACACAATCTTCGAAACTCAAAACCCCGATCACTTCCAATCCAATCATGTGGGGCTTACTGGTAGCATTCTTGCTGGCAGCCGGCATCACTGCCTACCTTACTTTTATTGCTTTTAAGAATTTAACTGCCTCCTGGAATTTTACTAAAATCCAGGGTCTTGCTCTTAGTGATGTCCCCACTAACACCCCCAACGCCCTGGGGACCATAGAACCCAACATGCCGTTGCAAATGCCGGGTGGCCCCACACCCCAACCCTGGGATGGAGCTAGCCGCGTGACAATCTTGGTGATGGGGCTGGATTATGGCGACTGGAGCGCAGACCGTGAAGGTCCATCGCGCACCGATACCATGATCCTACTCACCATCGATCCACTCACGCGCTCGGCAGGGATGCTGAATATCCCCCGCGACCTGTGGGTGGAGATCCCCGGTTTTGATTATGGTAAGATCAACACGGCCTATTTCCTGGGTGAGGCTAATACGATGCCAGGCGGAGGGCCCGGGCTGGCAGTCAAAACAGTCGAACAATTCCTGGGTGTGCCGATCAACTTTTACGCCCAGGTTGAATTCAGAGCATTTGAACGCTTTATCGATGATATCGGTGGGGTGGAGATTGACGTCCCTGCCGAGATCGAAGTAGACCCGATTGGACCGCATAACACCGTCATTCTCAAGCCCGGCAAACAAGTCCTGGACGGGAAAACGGCCCTGGCTTACGCCCGTAACCGCTATACCGAAGGCGGTGACTTCGACCGGGCTCAACGCCAGCAGCAGGTGGTTCTAGCCATACGCGATAAAATCCTGACACTGAACATGCTGCCAACGCTGATCCAGAAGGCGCCCATCCTGTACCAGGAAGTCGCCTCCGGGGTGAATACCAACATGACTTTGCAGCAGGCTATCCAGCTGGCATGGCTGGCACAGCAAATCCCCATGGAAAATATTAAAAAGGGCGTGATCAGCCCCCCCGAACAGGTCACCTTTGACAAATCACCCGATGGGCTGGATATTCTTATCCCCGTGCCGGATAAAATCCGCCTGCTTCGGGATGACATTTTTACCTCAACAGGTCCGGTCAGCCCGGCTGCCGCCACAGGCGATCCAAAAAAGCTGATGGAGGACGAGAATGCACGCATCTCCGTCCTGAACGGCACCTACACCGCCGGTCTGGCTGCAAACACCATGGAGTATCTGAAATTACAGGGCATCAACGTGGCTGAGACCGGCAACGCCCAGAAACTTTACGAGGCGACCACTATCATCGACTATACTGGCAAACCTTACACCGTCCAGTATTTAATGCAGTTAATGAAGGTCCAGCCGACCCACTTTTACAACAGCTATGATCCGAACAGCCAGGTGGACATTGTCATCCTCCTGGGGAACGATTGGACTGTACCGTAACCTGGACCCGGGCGCGGCCAGGCGAATCCCTCGTCTGGCCGCGCATTTTTATTTATGGACACCCTGACCGGCTCCGTGGAGCGCGTCACCTTCTATAACCCGGAAAACGGCTATAGCGTCGTGCGCCTACGACCCGACCGCGCCCGGTTACCCGGCGCCGACCGCACCGGCCTGGTAACCGTGGTCGGCAACCTGCCTGAGCTTGTCCCGGGCGAGCACTTGCATCTCAGCGGCAGCTGGGTCAATCACCCCAAGCACGGCTTGCAGTTCCAAGTCGAGGTCTGTGAACAGGTCCTACCCGCCACGGTTGCGGGGATCCGCCGCTACCTGGGCTCAGGCCTCATCAAGGGTATCGGCCCGCGCCTGGCTGAGCGGATCGTTTCTCGCTTCGAGGCGCGAACGCTCGATGTCATCGAGCGCAACCCCGAGCTCCTACAGGAGGTGCCCGACATCGGCCCCAAGCGTTCGCACCTGATCGCCGTTGCCTGGGAAGAGCAGAAACAGGTTAAAGAAATCATGCTTTTCCTGCACAGCCATGGGGTGAGCACCAACCTGGCGATCAAAGTATACAAACAATACGGCGACCAGGCCCTGGGCGTGGTGCAGTCTGACCCCTACCGGCTGGCACGCGATATCTATGGGGTGGGGTTCAAGACCGCCGACCGCATCGCCCAGGCGCTCGGGCTGCTGCCCGACCACCCCTCTCGCATCGAAGCGGGGCTGGTATACGTCTTGAACGAAATGAGTGACGACGGGCATGTCTTTGCACCGTGCCAGCTACTGACCGAGCGTGCCGCGGAACTGCTGGCTGTCTCTCCCGATCTGATCACGCCAGCCCTGGAGCGCCTGGCAGCAGACGACCGCATCAGGCAGGAGATGTTTCCTATTCAGGAAGGAGGGGAGGCGACCAACCGGCAGGGCGGCACTGGCTCATCCCGAGGTGTGCGTGAAGCCCCACCAGCCTATGGTCAGCCGGCAGTTTACCTGACCCCCTTCTATCATGGCGAAGCCGGAGTGGCGGAAAAGCTGCGCACCCTGGCAAAAACATGCACTCCCATCCGCTCTCCCCAACTGAAAGGACTCTCCCAGCCTGAGGTCGCCTTATCCACAGAACAGCAGGCCGCCATCCAGACCGCACTGACCCACCCGGTCAGCGTCCTGACGGGCGGTCCTGGTACCGGTAAAACAACGGCCATTAAAGCCCTTATCGCCGCCCTGGAGGCCGGGCGCAAACGCTACGCACTGGCCTCGCCGACCGGCCGCGCTGCCAAACGCCTGTCTGAGGCCACCGGTCGCCCGGCGAGTACTATTCACCGCCTGCTGGGTTACTCCCCAGGGGGGGGGTTTAAATATAACGCCGATAACCCCCTCCCGATAGACCTGCTGGTGGTAGACGAGGCCTCCATGCTCGACCTGCTGCTGGCAAACCACCTGCTTAAAGCGCTCCAGCCCGGTACTCACCTGCTGCTGGTCGGGGATGTGGACCAACTCCCCTCGGTCGGGGCAGGGGACGTGCTGCGCGACGTGATCGCCAGCGGCCTGCCACCGGTCACGCGCCTGAACGCTATCTTCCGCCAGGCCGCCGATTCGAACATCATCACCAACGCCCACCGCATCAACCAGGGTCAAATGCCTATCTTCCCCAAGGCTTTGGGGGCGGAGGCCCGCCGCCCCGGCGATTTCTTCCTCTTCCCTGCTGAGACCCCCGAAGAGGCCATCGATTGGGTGCAGGAAGTCGTCTGTGAGCGCATCCCGAAGACATTCGGCTTGCACCCGCGCGACCAGGTGCAGGTGCTTGCCCCCATGTACCGCGGCCTGGTCGGGGTGAACGCCCTCAACGAGCGCTTGCAGGCCGTCCTCAACCCACCCGACCCGCGTAAGCCCGAAAAAGTACTTTTCGGGCGGCTCTTCCGCCCTGGCGACAAGGTGATGCAGATCCAGAACAACTACGACAAAGACGTTTACAATGGTGATATCGGTCATCTGGTCGACCTGGACCTCGTTGAGCACAGTCTGAGCGTGACCTTCGATGACCGGCGCGTGACTTACGATTGGAGCGAGACGGACCAGCTCGTGCTGGCTTACGCAGTATCGGTCCATAAAAGCCAGGGGTCCGAGTTCCCGGCGGTGGTCATCCCGCTGGTCACGTCCCATTATATGATGCTACAGCGCAACCTGCTCTACACCGCCATCACGCGTGCCAGGCAGTTGTGCGTGCTGGTGGGCAGCCGCCGTGCCATCAGCATCGCCGTGCATAATAACAAGGTGGCACACCGCTACACAGCGCTTGATTGGAGGTTGCGGAGAAGCTTTTAAATTATCCGTTATAATCTCATTTGGGGGTAATCCACACTTTTCAACTGCCGGGGAGGCTTTGTGTCATACCAGTAAAGAAATCATCTCTTCTTTTCATCATCCTGATTGGTTTGGTCCTGCTGGTAGCTGGGGGTATCCCGGAAATATCCTCCACCGGGCAGGCACCTTCAGCCACCCCTGTCGCCCCTGAGCCGTTCCCCTTCTCCGACCGCTACCCGGCTGAGGTTACCTTAAACTCGACCACAGACCTGGAGATGCTGACCCGCCTGGGGATTGATGTCGGTGACGTCCGCCCGGCTGATCCAGCCCACCCTTTCCCACAGCCGGGCAGCCCTTTTGAAAGCCTGATCGCAACCGTCTATATCAACGCCGCTGAAGCGGAACGTTTGGCCCGGGAGGGCCTGGTCGCTGTGACCATACCCAACCGGAGCCTGCGGGCCTTCCATCAGTATGGCCCGGGTACTAACACCCCCGGCGGTTGGCCCACCTACGAGCAGTTCGTGACCCGCATGCAGAACCTGGCCAACGCCCACCCAAACCTGGTGCGGATGGTATCGATCGGGCAATCGGTGCAGGGACGGCAGCTCTGGATGCTCAAAATCAGCGATAACCCCGACCTCGAAGAGGATGAGCCCGAGTTTAAATACACCAGCACCATGCACGGCAACGAGCCGGTTGGCACGGAGATGACACTCCGCCTGGCAGAGCTGCTGGTTAATAGCTACGGCAGCGACCCGGACCTGACCCGGCTGGTAAACGAGATGGAGATCTGGCTCTTCCCCCTCTATAACCCCGATGGGTACGTTAACGGCAGCCGCTACAATGCCCACGGCATTGACCTCAACCGTAATTTCCCGGACCCCATCACCGATCCGGTAGACGACCCAACCGGGCGCGAGCCGGAGACGCAGGCGACCATGTATTGGGGTTACGCACACCGCGTTGCTATGGGGGCCAATTACCACACCGGCGCCCTGGTGGTCAATTATCCCTGGGATGGCACAGGCCACACCCCACCCAATTCACCGGATAACGACCTGTTCTACAATTTCAGTGTCGGCTACGCCATCCGCAATCCGATGATCTGGAATGGCGGTTTTCCAAATGGCGTCACTCAGGGCTGGCAGTGGTACACCGTACGCGGCGGGATGCAGGACTGGGCATATAACTGGCACGGCGAGCACCACATAACCATCGAGATTTCTAACCAACAGCCGCCACTCTACACCCAGATGGATACCTACTGGAACACCAACCGCGATTCTATGCAATGGTGGATGCAGCGCGCTCTGACCGGCCTACGCGGCCTGGTGCTCGATGCCCGGGACAGCGCACCGCTGGACGCTACGGTTTCCGTATCCGGGATGGGAGCGCCTAACTCGGTTCAAACCGACCCTCAGGTGGGCGATTACCACCGCATGATCTATCCGGGCAATTACAATATCACCTCTGCCGCGGCTGGATACCTGAACCAGACCAAACCAGTCACCGTCGTTTCCGACGTGGCGACCGTCCAAAACTTCGCCATGTGCCCGACGGCCTCCTGGACGGTCACCGGGACGGTCACCGAGGCAGGAACCGGCATACCTCTCGATGCGACGATCGCACTGGTTGGTTCTCCAATCATCACCCACACCGATCCGGCTACCGGGTTTTACTCATTAGCTGTATGCCCCTGGACATATACGATGCGGGTGACTGCTCCAGGACATTGGCCTGCCGAGCGTCAGGTTACCGTTAACAGTCCACAGACCCAAGATTTTGATTTGATACGGCTGCCGGACCTGGAGCTGTCTGTAAAACAGGCTGGCGTCGCCTCCAGCCTGCCTGGAGAGCGCGCGGATTACCATCTGGTAGTGCAGAACAGCGGAGGCCCGACCACAGCCACGGTAACCGATACCCTGCCAATCAATGTCACTTGGGCCGACACCCTGACCGCAACCCAAGGCACGCCCTCTTTTACTGGCGGTCACATTACCTGGCTAGGGCTAGTAGATCAGGATCAGGCTGTGACCATCACCTATGCGGTCACGACTAACCAATGCCTTGCAGCCGGGACTACGATTTTTAACCTGGCCCAACTTGAAGACAGCATCGGCACAGTGCTCACACGCACGGCGACTGTGACCGTGAGTAACGCGGCTCCAGAGATACCCTCAGCACCTTCGCCAGCCAATGGTGCAATCAACCAACCGCCCGATATCCGGTTAGCCTGGTCCTCCAGCACCGACCTCAACTGCGACCCGATTACCTATCAAGTAGCTTTTGGTACGACAGATCCACCGCCGGTTGTTGCGACAGGCCTTACAGAGGCTTCGTTTAACCCTGGGCCGCTGATACCTGGCACCACCTATAACTGGTCTGTCAGCGCCAGTGACGGATATACCGAGACGGTTGGAAAGACCTGGAGTTTCACGACCATCGTGGAAAGGCTTTACTACCTCCCCCTGATCTCAAAATGATATACCGGGAAAATCAGCAGAGGGGCGACGGCGCTACCCCTGCTACTGATTTTCCCGAGAATACCCCTTTAGGGCTGCACGAAGACAAGCTTCAAGGAACCCCAATAACGATCCATCACCCCCTGGGCACATTCAGTAGAGGTCAGGTCGGGGACAGGCTGCCCGCCCTCAGCCAGTCTCAGTGCGTATTTTACTCCCGGGGTCATGGTGAAATCTGCATATCCCAGGCTCAATTCAGACTTCAAGCCGGTGAAAAAGTGATTTTCACCCCCGTCCCAACTGACAATCACTTCTACACCCGGCACCGGCTGGTTGGCCGCGTCCCTGGTCTCTACCTGTATCAAAGGCTGGGCCAGATGCGTGTCACAGACCTGTTTCAGGTCCTTTAAAACAAAAGGAGCACCTGGGGTGGGCGTCTGCGTACGCGTGGGGAGCGGTGTAGGGGTAGGCAGCGGAGTCCGTAAAGACGAAGCCGGGGAAGTTGTGCCATGCGTTATGGTTCCGGATAAGACCGCTGAGGTAGCACTCCAGGCGACCACCGGTGTAGGGGAAATCGTGCTCATCGGTGTGGCGGTGAGTGTTACGGTAGCCTGCGCTGTGGTAGCGACAGGTGTCACTCCCTGACTCAACGCGAGCGCTAAAACTCCTAAAGCGCGCACTTCGGTATCTGGTCTGCCCTGAGCCAATGCGCTTTGGGCCTGGATCGTCAAGGCACGAACCACATCGGGGTCGCTCAGTAGTTTTAAACGCACCTGAGCACGGGCCAGGTCCTTATCAGCCACGTAGGCTGCGGCGATGAGGGCGCGGTATTGATCCTTGAAATCGGCACGCAGTAAACTGGGAGCGGTGTCAATATATTTCACGGGCGAGAAGAGCCACGTATACAACAGGCTCATGGCAAACCCCAACACCACACCCGTCAGCAGGTACCAGGGACCGCGCTCATCCCTTCTCATGGCGTCGGCACTCCCAGGACCGGATTCCAGCTCTGCAGGGCATCCCCAAAAGTTTTTATTTGCACCAGGTCGGTTTCCGGCCAACCATGTTGGGCCGCGTAAAGGGTGGCGTTGGCGACGATCTCGGCGGGTGGGGTATCTCCAAGAACCGCCAAACGGCGCACAGCCACCGCCAGATCACCCTCGGCGTGATAAGCCTCCGCAACCATTAAGACATAGTCAGTTTTATAATCTATACGCAGTGAGTCCGGCGTCATGTCCACGTATTTCACCGGGTTAAGCACCCACCCGTAATACAAGCCCGCCGCCGCCCCAATCACAATCGCAATCAAAAAAAGCAACCAGCGTGACATATTAGAATTTTACCATTTATATCTTGCTTCGATATCAAAAATCTTGTACAATCTTAATAGAGATTGGTGAGTTTCCCTGCGCGGCCAATGAGCCGGCCAGCACTTTCATCACCAACGAAGTGAGGCCACATGGACGTTATCAAGGTGCGAGGCACCTCTCGAACCTCGGCTGTGGCAGGCGCCATCGCCGGGGTATTCAGGGAATTCAAGCACGCCGAAGTGCAGGCTATCGGAGCAAGCGCAGTCAACCAGGCCGTGAAAGCCCTGGTGATTGCTAGAGGCTATCTGACCAGAGATAGCCTTAACATCATGTTCATTGCCGAATTCGTCGATGTCCAGATCGAAGACAAAGTCCTCACAGCCATCAAGTTCACTGTCGATCCGCGCTAAAGATAAAACCTTTTTTACTGAACTTCTCTTTTTAACTGGTCGTAAGATGAGATCCAAGAGATGCGGTTGAGGAAATCAGCCAGTGAGGCGCTTTTAGCACGCAAGGTGCGCACTGCCGCGCCAACCGGGTCCTCTCCTGCAGCCCCGCCGGGCTGATCCGCGTAAGCCCCGTAGAAGGCAAAGAAAGCCTGGTTAATTTTGCGGATATGGTAGCCATGCTCCCAAAAGACGCGCCGGCGCGCCTCCATGTAAGATTCTGTGTCTTCGATTTTACTCTTAGCTAACAGGTCATCCACAGTGATTCGCGTCAGGTGCATCTCATCCTGGTAATCGAAAGCTGGAGGAGTGGCGGGAGGGTTCTGAGATTCAGATGGAGGCGCGGGTGGTGGTGGCGGAGGCGGTAAGAATTCGGGGTAATATCGCTCGATAACGGCGCGGCCAATTTCCTTACCGGCAATAGAGGCTGTCGTTTCATTTATCGTACGCAATTCAGGACCGGACAGGTAGCTGATGCCGAGAGGTCGCAAGGTGAGGAAATTATGCACCCACTCGTGGGCAATGGTCTCAGTCAGCCAGTTAATGTCGGTGGTCTGCATCACCATTGTCGGGTACAGACCTACCCCGCCAATTCCTACGACGAGGGAAGAAACATTGAGAGCATGATCCACCTTTTCCTCCAGGGCAGCCTGCTGATCTACAGTCAGACTCGGTAGGATTGAAATATCGGCATCCTGTCGGATGATATTGCGCGGCGAGATGATCAAGCCATAGGGCGGTGGGGTAACATGATAAAGGATTGGGGGAATCGGCTGTCCGCCCAGGGTAAGACCCAGGTCGGCGATCACGGTGCTGACCTGGGTTTGCAAAACAGACTCGGCAAGCAGCTGCATATAGGCACGGAGATTATATAGGCTGTCTAGCTCCTGCCTGAGTGTGGCAGACGCCGCCTTAGGATCCGAGATGTTGGGGTCAGCATAAATGTCGTTCAGACGTGCCTCGTCATTTTGAATGCTCCCTACCAGATCCAGGTAATCCAAAACCAACTGACTGCGGGCATCATCGGTCATGTAATTGCTGGTCCCTAATGCAACCTGGTTCAGCTTTACCCATAAGGCATCCAGCGTCCAAGAAACGTAGTCGAACTCGATGGAGCGCGTAAACGCGCGTACCTGCTCGATTGGATCACCAGGCGGCAAGCTGCTGCGGCCTAAAAGGGTTATCGTTACGATGGAAATGATCAACAGGCGGGAGAGGCGACCAAAAGACATGGCACGGATGATACCGCTATCTTAACCGAGTGTCAAACGAGCGATTAATATAAGATAAGATGTAAGAGTTGGGGATGTGTCTAAGACACATCCCCACTCATGCTATAATCATCCTATGAATTTTTTAATCACCGGTGCAGCGGGTTTTTTGGGCTCAGCGCTGGCTAATCGCCTGGCCTGGGAGGGTCATCAAGTGCGAGGCCTGGACGACCTGTCCACCGGTGACCCCCAGGTGCTCTCCCCTGACGTGCTCTTTACGCGCGGTGATGTGAACGACCGACCCAAGTTATGGACACTTTTGCAAGATGTTGATTGCGTCTATCACCTGGCGGCACGCGTATCGGTGCCTGAATCGGTGATGTATCCCCGTGAATATAATGCCGTCAACGTAGGCGGGGCGGTCAGCCTGATGGAAGCCATGCGCGATGTGGGCGTCAGGCGGGTAGTACTCATCTCCTCGGGCGCAGTATACGGCGACCAGCAAGAGCAGCCTCTGCATGAAAGTGCCTCCCCAGACCCTCGCTCACCGTATGCCGTATCCAAGCTGGCCGCGGAATACTATGTGCGTACGATTGGAGACTTGTGGGGAATTGAGACCGTCAGCCTGCGGGTATTTAATGCTTATGGACCCGGGCAGCACCTGCCAGCTTCCCACCCGCCGGTAATCCCCAATTTCCTGCGCCAGGCTACCCGCAGCGGTACACTGGTCGTCCATGGGCGGGGCACACAAACCCGCGATTATGTCTACGTCGACGATGTTGTGGAAGCCATGGTGGCAGCCTCCACCGCACCAGGCATCGATAATCTGGTCATCAACATAGGCAGCGGCACAGAGACCAGCGTGCGTGAGTTGGTCCGCCTCGTGTTAGAAATAACCGGGGGCAAACCCGAGGTCATGGAGAACCCGCGGACCAAGCCCGGTGTCTCGCGCATGTGCGCCGATTTAACCCTGGCGCGCGAAAAACTGGGCTACCAGCCACGCCTAACCCTGACGGAGGGGCTGCGACTGATCCTGGATCGGGACCCTCGCTTTAGAAAAAAGGAACCCCCCACCAAACCCCTGCGGGCATGAAATTACCGGGTCTCTGGGATTTACCGTGGAAAGGGTCAGATTTTTAGCCCTCGGATGAACACGGATCACACGGATAAAGAGACTTTTTAAGAGGGGAAGGTATCTATGAGTGTAACTGTCGTACTGGGTGCACAGTGGGGGGATGAGGCGAAAGGCAAGCTTGTGGACTTATTATCCGTGGACGCTGACATCGTGGCAAGATTTAACGGCGGTGACAACGCTGGGCATACCGTCGTCAACCAGTATGGCACTTTTAAGCTGCGGCTGACACCCAACGGCTTTTCGAACCCTAAAACGACCTGTATCATCGGTCCGGGGGTGGCGGTCAACCTGGCAACACTGGTCGACGAGATCAACCTGATCCAAAGCCGCGGCATCGAGCTTACCGACCGGCTGTGGATATCTCCACGCTGTCATGTCGTGATGCCTTACCACCCTCTGATTGAGTCCATTTATGAAAACGCCAAAGGTGAGGCGCTCACGGGCAGCACAAAGCGCGGTATGGGGCCGGTCTTTGCTGACAAGGTCAGCTACAATGGCATCCGTCTCTTTGACCTGGCTGATGAAGCCGTTCTTACCGAGAAGCTGATCACTCAGCTCTCAGTAAAGAATGCTCTTTTCGAGGCTTTCGGGGCTGAGCTGCTGGATATTAACGCCGTTAAGCAGAAGCTGCTCGGTTATTATGCCAGGATCTGTGGCATGGTGCGCGAACCTTTCGGGCTCTTGCAGGAGGCGCTATTAAACCAGGCTGAACAAGACCATACTCGGTCTGCACCTCGGCCAATACCACCCACAGGTAGCGCCACAGGCGGCGTTTATGGACCTCACTCCAGAGTTGGCGCATCTCGGGACTACCGTAGCGCCAGGTGAAGGGGGACAGATAAGTGTCATATTCAGGGGGCATGGAGCCATTATAATATGCTTCATGCCCGAGGGTACCCGCCTGCCACGCGATTTCTTCACCCGCCCCACGCTGCAAGTAGCGCGCAACCTGCTTGGAACACTGTTGGTGCGCTTAGAACACGGCCACCGTATCGCCGGTTACATCATAGAAGCCGAGGCCTACCGCGGCGAGGAAGACCTGGGCTGCCATGCCAGGGCTGGCCTGACACCCCGCACCCAGGTCTTGTATAGCCCGCCTGGGCATGCTTACGTCTACTTCACCTATGGCATGCACTGGATGTTGAACTTCGTCACCGAGGCAGAGGGCTTCCCAGCCGCAGTGCTCATTCGCGGCCTGTGGCCCACCGAGGGTTTGGAGATCATCGCTTCCCGCCGGAAGGGCCAGCCCCGCCAGCTATGGACGGACGGCCCGGGGAAAATCTGCCAGGCACTGGGGATTGACCGGGAATTTAACGGAGCAGACCTTTGCGCCCCGGAGTCCACGCTTTTCGTGGAGCAAGGCATCCCTATTTCCGAATCAAGCGTGACGATTGGCCCGCGTGTGGGTTTAAATAATGTGCCCGAACCATGGAAGAGCATCCCGTGGCGTTATCGTGTATCAAATGAACCAGTATCAAGTACCATGTAAAATATCATCCGAAATGCAGCGCTTGACACATGACACCTGATACTTGACCTACTTATTGGAGGCTTTATGAATCTTACCGGCTTACATTTATTGCTGACCTATCAGTGCACCCTCGAGTGCGACCACTGTTTCGTGTGGGGAAGTCCATGGCAAAGCGGCACGCTGACCCTGGCCAATATACGGGAGATCCTGCATCAAGCGAAAGAGCAAGGTGCTATCACTTCCATCTACTTCGAAGGCGGCGAACCTTTTATCTATTATGCCGTCCTGCTTAAAGGTGTCCGCCTGGCAGCACGCATGGGCTTTCGGGTTGGGATCGTGACCAACTCCTATTGGGCAACCGACCTGGAAGATGCCATCGAATGGCTGAAGCCCTTCGCTGGTCTGATCCAGGACCTTTCGGTCAGCAGCGACCTGTATCATTACAGCGAGAAGCTCAGCCAGCAGGCCCAAAACGTTCGCGCGGCGGCCGAGAAGCTGGGCATCCCGGTTGGGGTGCTCAGCATCGCCCAGCCTGAAGCAACCAATGCCTTATCGGCAATGGGTCAGCTCCCGGGAGGCGATTCGGCGGTCATGTACCGCGGACGGGCCACGGCAAAGCTGGCGAACTTAGCGATCCGGCAACCCTGGGAAAGTTTTACGGAATGCCCTCACGAGGCTCTGCGTGAGCCAGGACGGGTGCACCTGGATGCATATGGGAATTTGCACATCTGCCAGGGTATCTCTGTGGGCAACCTATTCCGGAAACCGCTCAGCACTATCTGCGCCACCTATGACCCAGATACTCACCCGGTCATCGGTCCACTGCTCGCGGGTGGACCTGCAGAGCTGGTCCGCCGCTATGGGCTGATGCATGCCGCAAGCTATGCCGATGCTTGTCATTTATGCTATGAGGCACGCCGCTCACTGCGTGAGCGCTTCCCGGAGGTGCTCCTGCCAGACCAGATGTACGGAGTGATCGAAGGACAATATGGTTAGGAGTTACGCAGTTGAACGAGGGTAGTTCCTTTGCGAACTGCGTAAGTCCTAATGGTTTTTATCTCAATGACCTGGAGGTCAACATGAACCTGCTGCAAGGAAAAACTGCGCTAGTCTTCGGCGTAGCTAATGAACGCTCTATCGCCTGGGGCATTGCCAAAGCCTTTCACGAGCACGGTGCAAGGCTGGGGCTCAGCTATGCCGGTGAGGCCCTCGAAAGGCGCGTCCGCCCGCTGGCTGAATCGGTGGGGTGTACGTTTGTTGAGCCCTGCGATGTCACAGTTGACGAGGCCATCGCGCATGTAGCCGGGAAGGCAGCTGAAGCCTTCGGCCAAATTGATATCCTGGTACACTCGATCGCCTTTGCCAACCGCGAGGAGCTGACCGGCCCTTATTACCGCACCAGCCGCCAGGGCTTCCACCTGGCGATGGACATCAGCGTATACTCCTTCACCGCTTTGGCTAAGGCTTTTCAGCCACTGCTGCGCCCCGGTGGTGCGCTGCTCACCATGACCTACTACGGCTCGGAAAAGGTCGCCCCGCATTACAATGTGATGGGCGTCGCCAAGGCTGCCCTGGAAGCCTCGACGCGTTACCTGGCTTATGACTTCGGCCCCCAGGGGGTGCGCGTCAACGCCATCTCCGCCGGCCCGATCCGCACCCTGGCAGCCGCGGGGGTCTCGGGTTTCAAGACGATGTACCGCCATTTTGCCGAGCTGGCCCCTCTACAGCAGAATGTCACCGTTGAAGATGTCGGATCAGCCGCGGTTTTCCTGTGCTCCGACCTGGCTGCCAAGACCACCGGGCAGGTCTTGTACGTGGATTCGGGTTACAATATCATGGGTGTACCTGAACCACCCTCACCGACAAATCCGGGAGGTTAAATGTTTCGTAAACGCAGCACTTCTACTGCTTCTCCGACGCCGATGCCTGCTCCGGCTGAGCGGATCACCTCTGTGTTAGCCGGCAGTATTATCTGGAAAGGTCAGTTGAGCGGCAGCGGTGGCGTGCGCATCGAAGGTGCCTTCGAAGGGGATATTGCCCTACGTGGCTTGCTGGTGATCGGCGAGACCGGGCGGGTCACCTGCCAGAGCCTGCGCGCCAACGTGGTGATCGTAGCTGGCGCGGTGCGCGGCGACATTACCGCCGAAAAGGTGGAAATCCGCAGCACCGGTCGCGTGTGGGGGAATGTGGTGACGGCGGCATTTGCCACCGAGGAGGGCGCCTTTTTACGCGGCCAAATTACGATGGAAGAGCAGGTAGACATCGGGGTGGCCCCCATGCCCGAGCCCACGCCAACCCCAGCGGAAAGCGCCGAAGTCCCTGAGACTCAGGGGTAAACCTGATTAGAGGTAAATATTAGGATTCGAAATTTGAGATATTTTTGACTGCAAAGCAGCCAAAAATATCTCAAATTTCATCTTTCCCCGCCCTTGGGGGCGGGGATAAAGGGGTGGGGGAAACAGCCTGGCCGACCGATTCCTGGTCCTCAGAGGCCGGGATGTGGTGGTGGGGCGCACCATGCCGCAGGCCTGTCCAGCCACAATTGGCGTTCTCGCATTGATAACGGCGCCAGTGGAGATTCAATAAGCGCCCCCACAGGCGGTCACCTGGCTTGCGGTGGACGCGATGGATAAGGCTACCACATTTTGGACATTCATCCGAGCGCCAAAGGGTCGCCCTGATAAGACGGAAGCGCACCCGCCAGGCAATAAAAGCGACGCATAAGAATATCAGCACCCCGCCCAGGAAATCTGCCAATGACAAATGAAAGGTCACGGTTTTAATAATAGATCCCACATCGATGATCAATAGATGCAAGGAATTACTACTCGCGGAGAGGATTTTCAGGATAGTTTCCCGACTGAATGGCACCACCACCAAAACCACGCCCAATAGTACCATCAGCAATGCTATTAGCTCGACGCGATATTCTTTCAGTAACTCTTTCAACGATCTACCTCGATGATGTCGTTTGTAGCTACCCATTCTTATTTGATCTAAGAAAGGGAATGTCGTTGCGAGGAACGTCCTTCGTGACGAAGCAATCGTGTTTTTCTTGCAGGTGATGAGATTGCCTCGTCGCCGGCAGTTCTCTTGCCGCCTCCTCGCAAAGACATGCTTTGTTTTAGATCATTTTGCGTAGCTCACGAAGTGCGAGCAGCTTTTACCGGTAATCTCCAGGCTTAGTTTGACATAAATAGCAATTCCTGTCAACAACCTAGAGCGCAGCCGCATACCCATCGGCACGTGGATCGCTGCCACCCCATAAGACACCACTCGCTTGGTCACGCAAGATGACCTGCCCCCGACCGAAGACGCCTCGCCCAAACCCACTGACCGCATTAACCGAGTGTCCCATCTGCGCCAGTTCCACCATCACGTCAGGCGGGATGCCCTCCTCTAAAGCCACCGGGCCGCCCGGATTCCCCCCCTCGAGGTAGAACCGCGGGCGATCCAGGGCAGCTTGCGGGTCCAGGCTATCATCTACCAGGGCGATAAACACCTGCACGTGGCCCTGCGGCTGCATAAAACCACCCATCACGCCAAAACTGGCAAATAAAGCATCGTCCTGGGCATGGGTCGCCATGGCAGGGATGATCGTGTGGTAAGGGCGTTTGCGCGGGGCCACTACGTTGGGATGCTGCGGGTCCAGGCTAAAATTATGTCCTCGGTTCTGCAGAGCAAAGCCCCAACCCGAGGGGACAATCCCCGTCCCAAAAGACATGTAATTGCTGTTGATAAACGAACAGGCGTTGCCATCGCCGTCCACCACGCTGAAATAGACTGTATCAGAGGCGGAGACCGGTAAACCATGGCGTTGATCGAGAGCTGCCCGGCGGGGGTTGATCAATTGGCGGCGTTCGGCCGCATATTCCTTGGAGAGCAGCTCCTTCAAAGGGGCCGGGTTGGTAGCCGGGTCAGCCACGAACCAGCCTGCATCTGCAAAAGCCAGGCGCATGGCTTCGATCTCCAGATGGAGGCGCTCTGCAGAGAGGGGGGGCAGCGCGGCCAGTTCAAAGCCCTCCAGGATATTCAGGCCAAGCAGCGCAGTCAGCCCCTGCCCGTTCGGCGGGCACTCCCACACCCGCAAACCACGGTAAGTCGTGCTGATCGGCTGCTCCCAGGTGCTGGTGTGAGCCGCCAAGTCATCTATGCTCAGGCAACCGCCGGCCCTCTGCACGGTAGCGGCGATGGCTTCGGCGATCTCACCCTGGTAAAAAGCGGCTTTATCGCCCTCAGCCACTTTTTTCAGGGTGCGCGCCAGCCCAGGGTTGCAGAAAATCTCACCCGGGCGCGGCGCGCGTCCGTTGATCGTCAACTCTAACCCGCCGGGTGCCTTGCTCAACTGCGCTTCGACGCTGTGTTCCCAGGAAAGGGCCGTGATCGGGGCTACCGGGAAACCACCCTCAGCCAGACGGATGGCCGGAGCCAGAACAGCGCTCACCGACAGGCGCCCAAACCGTTCGATCAGGTCACACCAGCCTGCGCAGGCGCCCGGAACCGTGACGGTGTAAGGATGGAAAAGAGGCAGCCCATCCCCCAGGCCCTCGCGGCGCAGGCGCTCCAGGTTAAGTGCGACAGGGGCGCGGCCGGAGCCATTGAGGGCGCTGACCTGGCGGGTGGCTGCGTCGTAGTACAGGGCAAAACAATCACCGCCAATTCCAGTGGAAGAAGGTTCGGTGACATTCAAGGCTGCAGCAGTCGCGACAGATGCATCGGCCGCGTTGCCCCCCTGGGCGAGGATTTCCAGCCCGGCGGAAACTGCCAGCGGCTGCGAGGCTGCCACAATGCCACGCCTGCCCAAGACGGGAGAACGGCGGGAGTTGAACTCAAAACCAGGGATCATGTTCATAGGTAGATGTTCCGAATGAAGGCGCGCTCGGGATTCTTCTGGTCCACCATCAGCACAACCGCTTCGCCAGCCTTCAACGCCTTGGTTTGCTTGTTGCGGTGGACCGCGGCAACTGTTTTATATCTTTTACGCTTATAGGTATAGGTATATTCGACGCGCCCCCGGTCACGGTTGATGACGACAGATGCAATCCGCCCGGCTACCTCCTGCCCGTGGCGGAACATTGACCAGATGAGATACACCCGCCAGACCAGTAAACCCAACCCCACCAGGGTTATAGCGACTGCCAGATACAGCAAATACGGCGATATCCAGGGAGAGACCAACGGCTTACGCCCCCACCAATCCGGCACCCAGGCGATGTACATCACCCAGACTGCGATAGGCCAGATGACACTCAGAAAGGCGGTGTAATCGGTCCATATGATCCGGCCCAGGGAAGGTCTGAATGAATTCTGATCCATTACAGGACTTCGATCCCCATCCCTTCCACTACCTCGCCGATCACCCACAGTGCCTGGCCCACCTCAGCGGCGCGCTTAAGCAGCCCATCCAGCTTCGACGGCGGCACAGCCAGCAGCAGCCCACCGCTGGTCTGGGGGTCAAACAGCAGCATCTGGGAGGCTTTATCTATCCCAGGGGCAAAGCGCACGTGTGGGCCGAAGTATAGACGGTTATCCGAAGCGCCGCCGGGGAAGGTCCACTCTTCGGCGTAACGCCGTGCTCCACGGGTGAAAGGGATCTTATCATAGGCAAAACGCAGGTGGACCCCGGAAGCCTGCGCTACCTCCAGCCCATGCCCCAGCAGGCTGAATCCGGTGACGTCGGTGCCCCCATGCAAGCCGAATTCCAATGCCAGGGCTGCGGCGACCTTGTTCAACTGTTTCATCCAACCCACGACCTCGGCAACATCCCCCAGGTCAGCCTTATCTTGCTTGAGAGCGGTGGTGGTCACACCAAAGCCGAGCGGCTTGCTCAATACCAGCGTATCCCCTGCCTGCGCCCCGCCCTTGGTCAACAGCCGGGCCGGCTCGACGAAACCCAGCACCACCAGCCCATATTTCGGCTCCTTATCCTGAATAGTGTGCCCGCCGGCGATCACCACCCCAGCCAGGCGCGCCGTCTCCGCTCCGCCGCGCATAATCTCACTCACCAATTCGGCAGGCAGGTCCGGCGGCAGGGCGGCGATATTGAGGGCTAAAAAGGGCTGCCCGCCCATGGCATACACGTCCGACAGGGCGTTGGCGGCGGCAATTGCCCCGTAGTCATAGGCATCATCCACCACGGGGGTGAAGAAATCGGTCGTCGCCACCAGGGCGCGCTGGTCGTCCAGCCGCCAAACGGCCGCGTCGTCCGGATTACCCAGGCCGACGAGTAAATCGGGATAATCGGCGGGGTTAAAAAGGCTTTGAACAGGGCGCAGCACCTGCGCCAGCGTCTCCGCGTTGAGCTTAGACGCTCAACCGGCACAACTGGAGAGGCTGGTCAGGCGAATCTGCCGCCCTGTTGGAGAAGGTAAAATCTTCGTCAGGTGTCTCCTACGGTGTAGTTGTGGGTGTGGGCAGCGGGGTCGGCTCAGGAGTCGGCAGCATAGTCAGGCCCGTAGGAGCCGAAAGCCCTATGGCCTGGAGCGGCAGCAGGTACGGGGTATTGTTCGGCACCAGCATGACCTCGATGTTCGGGGACAGCTTGGTGATGTACTGGTAGGTCAGAAGGTCAGGGTTGTTTTGCAGGGCAGCTTCGATCATGCGCAGCGCCTCGGCTTCGGCTTTTGCCTGCAGCAAGCGCGCATCCGCATCGCCTTTGGCCCGGATCACGACCGCGTCTGCCTGGCCCTGGGCCGACTGCCGCGCCTGCTCGGCCTCCTGTTTCCTCTGCTCAACCACGAACTTGGCCTGCTGCGCCTGCTGATCGGCAATCTGTTTCTGCTCGACCGAGGCTGCATACTCGGGCGAGAAGGTGATATTACGCAGCACGAAATCCACCAAAATCAACCCGTTATCCTCCAGCTTGGACTGCATGGCATCCCGAACTTGCTTGACCATCTCAAAGCGCTTGGTGCTGACCACCTCTTCCACCCTGAACTGCGAGACAGCATCCCGTACGATCCCACGTGCCTGCGGGCGCACCAGCTCGTTGGTGTAACGATCCTGCCAGGCGATGTGGACACTGATCACTTTTTCAGGGTCAACGGCATAGATCACCGAGGCATCGACGAATATCTCCTGTCCATCCAGGGTGCGCGCCGCCACCGAATCGTCACCCTCCACCTGGCCCTCCGTCGGCGCGATAGACA